>Ga0075369_10000531_pt1 | contig 12025 bp, 15 predicted proteins | sample EndMethybrTD3034_FD_71400 | JGI IMG/M metagenome (GOLD analysis project Ga0075369, IMG submission 71400) | Populus endosphere microbial communities from Tennessee, USA - Endosphere MetaG P. TD hybrid TD303-4 | ecosystem: Host-associated > Plants > Roots > Endosphere | place: USA: Tennessee...
GCGGTGCGAGTTCCGGTGCGGCGGGAGGCGCGTCGGCTGGCGGCGGCGCCGGAGCCAGCGCTGGTACCGGTGGCAGCGGCGGTAGTGGCGGCGGCGGTAGTGGCGGCGGCGGTGCCGGCGCCGGGGCTTCGGGCGGCGCTTCGTCTGGGGCAGCCGGCGGCACGTCCGGCGATGCGAGCGCCGGCGTGGGCGTCGGTGGAGTCGGCAGCGGCACGGGTCCAGATGGCGGCGCGGGCGCGACAGCCGCGGTCGGCGGCGGGCCAGCGTCCGGCAATGCGAGCGTCGGGATCGGCATCGGTGGCGCCGGTACAGGTGGCTCCGGCGGCGGTGGAACAGGAGGCGGCGGAACTGGTAGCGGCGGAACTGGTGGCGTCGGCACGGCCAGCAGCGGGACGGGCACCGTTGGCGGCACCGGCTCAGGAGGTGTTGCAGGCGTCGGCGGTGGTACGGGCGTCGGTTCGGGTGTGGGCGTCGGCGCCTCGGGTGCCAGCATCGGCACCGGTGCCGGCGGTGTCGGCAGCGGCGCCAGTGTCGCGAACACCATCTCGGCGCAGGAAGAAGCCATGCTGCGGCTCTACCTCAGCGACATCGCGCCGGTCGATTCCGTCGCCGCGGGCAACCTCACCACGGTGCAGACGGCATCCTTGCTTTATCGTTCCGGGCACAAGCGTGCCGCCAAGGAGCTGCTGTGCGAGCGGCGCGACGTCTACAACGCCTTCCGGCGCACGCCGACGCCGTGCCTCACGCGCGCCGACTGGGAACTGAAGGAAGCCAGCGCAGCCAACACCATGTCACGCTTCCAGCCCGGGGCTTACCGGACCCGCTCGGACTGCCTGACGGCGGCCTACACCGCGCGCGTTCCGCTCGGCGCCTGCGACGGGCGGTAGCGCTCAGGGATTGCAGTTGGCCTGGGCGATGACCACCGCGTCCAGGCCCTGCATCTGTTCCTGCGTGAGATTGGAGGGGTCGAGCAGGTTGCCGCCCGGCTCCATCGCCTTGTTGGACTTGCGCATGCCCTCGATGGCGGCTTGCTTCTTGTCAGCCGGAACCTTGGAAGCGATGCATTCGCACATCTTCTGCGGCGTCGTCATCGTGCAGGCTTGCATGAAAGCATCCTGCGCCTGGGCGCCGGTTGCCAGCGCCGAGATGAAAGCCAAGCCGAGAGCGCAGGTGACGACGCGCATAGAAACTCCTCCTCAAAGGCAGCCCTATAATATCAGAACAACCAGCTGCGCAGCAGGCCGAACAGGCCGGTGGCGAACAGAATGGTGAGCGCCACGTTGCGGTAGAGCCGCTCGCTGGCCAGGCCATGAAAGGCCCGGCCGCCGACCCAGGCGCCCAGCACCATGACCGGGAACAGCACCACGGCACGAATCAGCGCGTCGACGCCGGCCACCCCGGTCGCCAGCACGATGACGATCAGCAGGAATTGCGTCAGGAAATAATAGGTGACGATGTTGGCGCGGTTGACCTGCGGCGGATCGTTACCCGACAGCAGGTATAGCAGGACCGGCGGACCGCCGACGCTGGTGGTGGCCATCATGGCGCCGGACACGGCGCCGACCGTGACGGTGGCGGCCGTCGAGCGCCGGCCGGTGTATTTCCAGCCGGTCCACATCAGCACGACGAAGGCCACGATGACGGCCGATACCGCCGTCACGATGGTGTTCTTGTCGACGCTGGCCAGCAACCAGACGCCGAGCGGCATGGCGGCGCAGGCGGCGATGCTCATGGGCGTCAGCACCTTCCAGTCGGCGTGCTGGCGGACCTGCGGGAAGAGCTGCAGGGAGACCACCAGCTCGATCGCCACCACGGTCACCACCATGTCGGCTGAGCCAAAGAGGATCGCAAAGATCGGCGCCATCAGCATGGCGGAACCGAAACCGGCAAAGCCGCGCATCAGGCCCGCAACCAGGGTAACGCCGATCGCGGTCCACAAACCGACACCGGCAAACAAAGACACAATGTAGGAGATCATAGAAGCGACTTCTCGAGACGAACCGGACACGACGACAGGCGATCCGCGGTCCGGACGGGCCGGAGCGGGATCAGCGCTTAAGTCGAAGGGTCTGCCGCTTCATGAGGCGCGAACCTTGGTCGATCCGCGCCGGCCCGTCAATCAAAGAGCCTGCAGGATCGAGCAGGCCGCCCAGGCAAATCCGACGGTGGTCGTGGCGAAGCTCGCAACGCGATAGGCCTTGCGCATCGGGCCGATCTGCGGCTGCGGATCGACTGCCCGCAGCAGGAAGAGCGAGGGATTGGTGAAGCCGCCGATCACCACCAGCCAGCAGGCCTCGACCGGCAGCGGCACGCGGATGGCATAAAGCGCCATGCAGAAGAGCGCCATCATCAGCAGATCGATATGCGCGCGGATCAGCGAACCGTAGTCCTTGATGAACCTCGACACGGGCTCGAAGGGAATGAGGCGGCAGAAGGTGGCGATCCAGGCCAGCGTCAGGGCCGAGAGCAGCATGCCGGCGGCGCCGGCCAGAAGTATCTTCATGCGCGGCACTATCGGCGGGAGAGGCGATCGAAGTCCTTGCGAATTGGGGGCTGCCGAGTAGGCTCCCGCGCCACTTTCCGCATTTTTGCGGCGGCCCGGAGCGCCAATATGCCAAAACCGACACTCGACGCCATCGACACGCGAATCATCGCGGCGCTGCAGGCCGATGGGCGGCTCAGCAACCACCAGCTCGCCGAACGCATTGGCCTGTCGCCGTCGCCCTGCCTGCGCCGGGTCAAGCGCCTGGAGCGCGAGGGCTACATCGAATCCTACCGCGCCGTCCTGCAGCGCGACCGTGTCGGGCTGGGCTTCACCGCCTTCGTGACCGTGAAGATCGAGGGCCATGCCGACCTCGCGGCCGACGCCTTGCAGGACGCGATCGTCGCCATGCCCGAGGTCGTGGCCTGCCACATGGTGTCGGGCGATTCGGATTATCTGCTCGAGGTCGTCGTGCCCGACCGCGAGAGCTACCAGGCCTTCCTAGTCGGCAAGCTGCTGGACCTGCCGATCATCAAGGAAGTGCGCTCCAACATCGCCATCCAGCCGCTCAAGACCGCGGCACCGCTGCCGCTCGGCCACCTTGCCTGATCAGGCCGCAAGCTTGCCACGCACGAAATCGATGCGGTCCTGACCCCAGAACAACTCGCCGTCGACGACGAAGGTCGGCACGGCGAAAACGCCCTGGTCCTCGGCCTCCTGCTGATGGCGCTTCAGTTCCGCCGGGCCCTCGCCTTCGGCAAAGGCGTCGAAGCCTGCGGTATCGACGCCCGCATCCGTCAGCAGGCCCATCACCGCGGCGCGGTCCTCGTAGTCGATCTCGCGCTTGAAGAAGCGCGGATAGGCGAGATCGATCAGGGCGCGACCATGGCCGCTCTTGTCGGCGTAGAGCCAGGCGAGATGCACCAGCGTCTGATCGAAGATCTTCTTCGGACCGAGGAGCGTGATGCCGCGCTGGTTCGCGAAGCGACGAGCGTCCAGATAAAAGTACTTGATCTTGCGCATGCCCCGCGCGATCGCCTCGGGATCGCTGAGATTGACCGCGCCGGCGATATTGAGGGCGAAAGGCCGGAGGCGAAGCTCGACCTCGAAGTCACGCTCGAGGTCGTAGGCTGGATCCTTGGCGAGATACGAAAACGGGCTGCGCAGGTCGAGCCAGAGATCGACCCTCTTCCTCATGCGCGCCGCCCCTGGCCTCGATTCTGGCCCTCGCCGGTCTTGTCGCGCAGGCGGCGCATGCCGCGCAGCCAACGGTCGCGGTCGAGCTTGCGCGCCATGTACTCCTTCACCTCGGGGTGCGTCAGGATCAGGAAGCGCTCTTCGTCCATCGCCTCGATGACGGTCTGGGCGACGGCGTCGGTATGCAGCACGCCGTCGACCGAGGCCGCGCCGGCGCCCGCCATGCGCAGCATGTTGGTGTCGACCGCCTGCGGGCAGAGCACCGACACGACGATGCCGCGATCGCCGTACTGGATGGCGAGATGCTCGGCCAGGGCCACGGCGGCATGCTTGGTGACGCCGTAGGGCGCCGAGCCCATCGAGGCGAGCAGGCCCGCGGCACTGGCCGTGTTCAGGAGATAGCCCGACTTGCGCTCGAGCATGCCCGGCACCAGGGCGCGCGCGGCGTAGACGTGGCTCATGACATGGATCGCCCAGCTGTCGGCCCAGTCCTTGTCGGTCGCATCCTCGTGGCCGCCGCGGCCGATACCGGCGTTGGAGAAGAACACGTCGACCGGCCCAAAGCGCCGCTCGGCCTCGGCGACCAGCTGCTTGATGTCCGCCTCTTTCGCGACGTCGCAGGCGACCGCCAGCCCCCGGATGTCGTCGGCGACGGTGCGCAGGCGGTCAGCATCGCGGTCGGCCACGACCACGCCCTTGGCGCCTTCCTTTGCATAGCGCCGCGCGATCGCCTCGCCGATGCCACCCGCCGCGCCGGTGACGACGCAGACCTTGTCCTTGACCTTCATTCAGCTCTCCCGATCAAGCTCTTCCGGACCGCCGGCCTCCGGCCGGCGGTCCGGAAGACTAACCCCAGCTCTCTTCGATCAACTGCACGTACTCGGCTTTGGTTGGCTGGCGCGGCGTCGACTGATGGCAGTGATCGCCGAGCGCGCCGTCGGCGATCTTCTCCACCGTGTCCTGCGCCAGGCCCATCGCGCCCAGCCCCTTGGGGATGCCGAGCCGCGCATTGAGCGCGGCGACGGCGTTGGCCACGCCCGCCGCATTGGCCTCGCTCGCCGGCAGGCGCATGACCTGCGCCACCTTCCGATACTTCTCGCCGACCGCCGGCTCGTTGAAGCGCAGCACCGCCGGCAGGTAGACCGCGTTCAGCGTGCCGTGATGCAGGCGATAGCCCTTCAGCCCGCCGGTCGGATGGCTGAGCGCATGCACTGCGCCCAGGCCCTTCTGGAACACCATCGCGCCTTCCATGGCAGCCATCGCCATGTTGTAGCGCGCCTCGCGGTCCGAGCCGTCGTTGGTGGCGCGCTCGACATAGGTCCAGGCCTTCTCCAGGCCATCGAGCGCGATCGAATCGGCCGGCGGGTTCACGGCGTTCGACAGGAAGCATTCGATGTTGTGGGTGAAGGCGTCCATACCAGTGCCGGCCGTGAGATGCGGCGGCAGGCCGAGCGTCAGTTCGGGATCGATCAGCGCCAGCCGGGGGATCAGGTAGGGGCTGCCGATGGCAAGCTTGCGGCCGGAATCCATGATGATGACGCCGCCGCGGCTGACCTCGCTGCCGGTGCCCGAGGTCGTGGGAATGGCCACGATCGGCGCCACCGCCGCGGTGATCTTGCCGGCCCCGCCCTCGACGAATGAATAAGGCTGCAGCGAGGGACCGGAATGGGTCGCCATCAGGCCGACTGCCTTGGCGAGGTCCATGGGCGATCCGCCGCCGATGGCGATGATGCCGTCGCAGCCCTCCTCCTTGTAGATCTTGAGCGCGTCGCGCATGGCGGCTTCCGTCGGGTTCTCCGGCGTGCCGTCGTACAGCGTGATCGGCATGTTGCCCGGCAGCCGCTCCTTGACCTTGGCCCACAGGCCTGCCGCGATCACGCCCTTGTCGGTCACGATCAGCGGCCGGCGGATGCCGAGAAGCTGCAACTCCGACTCGAGCAGCTTCAGCGCCCCGAAGTCGAACTGGATACGGGTCAGGTAAGTGATGAGCGCCATGTCTTTCCCTATGCGCGATAAAACGGCTTGTCGCCCTTGACGGTCACGCGATAGCCCAGCCGCTTGTGCGGGAAGTAATCCCACATCGCGTGATGCATGGCGGCGCGATTGTCCCAGAAGGCGACCGAGTTGGGCTGCCAGGCGAAGCGGCACTGGAATTCCGGCGTCTCGCTGTGGCGGTAGAGCATCTCCAGGAGCGCTTCGCTCTCGCTCTTGCGCAAACCCACGATGTGCGTGGTGAAGTTGCGATTGACGTAGAGCGCCTTGCGGCCGGTCACCGGATGCGTGCGCACCACCGGATGCTCGTTCCTCGGGAAACCACCCTCCTTCGGCTTCTGGCCGAAGCGGCCGCCATAGACCTGCGCGCCGTCATGCACGGCAATCAAGCCTTCACACAGACGCTGGATCGGGGCGGAGAGCGTGTCGTGGGCGCGGTACATGTTGGCGAACAGCGTGTTGCCGCCGCCCTCCGGCGGCAGCTGCTTCATGTAGAGGATGCTACCCATCGGCGGCTCGGGATCGCACGAAACGTCGGAGTGCCATTCCTCGCCCGCCACGAACTTCGAATGCTCGTCGGCCTTGATGACCAGGATCTCGGGATGCTGCGATTCAGTGCGGATCGACGTCGGATGGATGTGCAATTCGCCGAAGCGCCGGCCGAACGCCTTGTGCTGTTCGTGGGTGAGCTCCTGGTCGCGGAAAAAGATCACCAGATTGTCCATCAACGCGTCATGGATCTCCTGGAAGACTTGGTTGCCGAGCGGCCGGGCGAGATCGACGCCGAAGATCTCAGCGCCGACCGCGGGTGTGAGCTTTCTCACCTCGATGGTCTGGTAACCCATTGGCTTTTCCCCACCTAATAAGGCAAGCCTACGCGAGAACGACCATGAGCGACACCCTTCTCCTGCGCGCCGCGACGGCGATCGACGCCGCGGCGATCGCCGCCACCATCGCCGCCTCCTTCGAGCAGTATCGCGGTAAGCTCGAGCCCGAGTCGGGCGCCTTCCGCGAAACGGCGGAGGCCATCGCCGCCGAGCTGGCGCGCGAGTCCGGCGCCATCGTCGCGGAGCGGAATGGTCGCATGATCGCCTGTGTCATGGTGAAGCTGATCGAGGGCGACCTCTATTTCGGCCGCCTCTCGGTCGTGCCCGAGGCGCGCGGCGAAGGCATCGCCCGCCGCCTGGTCGAGGCGGTCGAGGACGAGGCGCGGCGCCGCGAGCTCGCCGGCGTCCAGCTTGGCGTGCGCATCGTGCTCGTCGAGAACCAGAAGCTGTTCTCGTCGATGGGCTATGTCGAGATCTCGCGCGAGGCGCACGAGGGCTTCGACCATCCGACCTCGATCAACATGCGCAAGGCGTTGCGCTGATGTCTCAACACAGTGGTTTGTGACGGGTCGGTCCCGCTCGAGCTCATGCATGCAGCGCTTCTCGATCTTGCCGGGCGGTGTATGCGCTGCGTCGGCGATGCCCGGAATTTTTCGCATTTCCCGCATGTTGCGCTACCCCCTGCTACGATGGACTGCCTGGTCCATGAACGGGCGACCAATTCGGTCCCTTGCAGACGGTTGGGCGGCAGGCCGGGAATTCGGACGAATTAAGACAGTTGCACCCTGTCTTAATTCGATCTGTAAAAGCCGAGGTTTTTCAGGCCTCTATCGACTCGCCGGTAATTCGGACAGTTTCGCCGGCCATTTTTGTCGGCGAGAATTAGTCCGGCATTGTCGCCATCGATGTCGCGCACCGCGGCCTTGCCGGACGGGCGCGTCGTCCGGCTGTGGTGGATCGGATGAACGATGCATAGAGCGACAACACGGAGACGCAACGCGACAGACGAATATTATAACCACAGTGCAATCATGTCAAGCACTGTGGTCAATGACCAGCAGTTTCGTTTTTGCGACTTTTTGCGTGCCATGGAGGGCCACGAATGGCGGGCCAAACCGGCGAGCATGCCATTTGTTGTGTCGCCCGGACCCAGATGCCAGCACTGCTTTCAATGCCGGTGCATCCCCTGGAACGCCGTTGTCACCGCGGCGCGAACCGATAGCGGAAGGTGCAGCTCGGTGCGCCCTGCATGATCGTCTGGGCGCGATCGAGAGCGACCGCGCCCTCGCCGACGGCTGCGATGTCGAAATCCGCCGCGCAGATCAGCAGCGCGCCGAGTTCGGGCTCGCCCAGCGCGCGGAAGAATTCGGCGAAGCGGCAGCGTGTGACGTCGATGTCGAGCGCCGCCTCGTCATGGCGCCTGATCTCGACCTCGACCTCGCGGCCGGAGACCTCGCCGAAGACCTTCTGAATGGCCGCCCATTTGCGCCGCGGGCTGCCTTCGATGCCATCGGCGATCGCGGCAAAGAGCTGCTTCGACCAGTCGCGCAGGGCCTGCTTCACGACGGCGTCGGCCCGCTCCTTGCCCAGCTCGGCCCGCAACGCGCGCAGCACCGGCAGCAGGACCTGGGCCTGCATGCGCGTCTTGTCGAGAAGAGACACCTCGGGATCGATCAGATAGTCGTCGAGGACGCCGCTCATGCCTTCCTCCGGAAACGGAAGTCGCAGCAGGTTCCGCCCGCCATGATCGTCTGGCTGCGCGTGAGCTCGAGCCCGTCGTTGAAGCCTTCGACCATCGCATGGTCCCTGCTGCAGTGGATCAGCGCACCGAGGTCGGCGAGGCCGAGCTCCTGGTAGAACTCCGCGTAGCGGCAGCGCGTCACGTTGAAGTCGAGACGGTCGGCCGTCTGGCCGACGACCTCGAGCTCCATGCCACCGCCGCCCGCCCACAATTCCTCGACGACACGGCGCAGGCCGTCGGTGTCCGCGCCGAACATGTCGGCCCAGCGTGCGCCGTCGGCCATGGCATGAGAGCGGATCGCGGCGATGACCAGCTCGCGCGTCGGCCCCTCGCCGAACTTCTTCCGGCAGGCGTCGATGAAGGGAATGAGCACGCGGCCCTCGATCTTGCGCCGCTGCAGATGGCTGATGGCGATCTCGTCGGTCATGGCGATCTCCTGGGATGGCATTCGTCGGCCGCGACAATCGTGCCGGCGACGGCTGCGGACAAATCAGCTGATCTGCTGCTCAAGGCATAGAAATCCTGATGCTCGCGCTGCCGCTCCCGCTCCTAATCTGCGAGATGGAGAGGACCGCCATGACCTATCGACTCCCGCCCCTCAACGGATTGCGCGCCTTCGAAGCAGCGGCGCGGCACAGAAGCTTTCGCGGCGCCGCCGACGAGCTCTGCGTGACGCCGGGCGCCGTCAGCCAGCTCGTGAAGACGCTGGAGACCGCGCTCGACACCAGGCTCTTCCACCGCTCGGCACGGGCGATCACGCTCACGGCCGAGGGCAAGAAATACCTGCCGTCGATCCGGCGGGCCTTCGAGGAGATTGCCGCGGCGACCGAGGCCACGGCGCCGGGACTGCGTGGCCGCAAGCTGCGGCTGGGCATCGCGCCCGCCCTCGAACGGGCCGACTGCCCGGTCCTGCGCCGCCTCATCTCGCGAAAGGAGACGCCGGAAATCGTCGCTCTGCGCGTCAAGGACGATCCGGACCTGCTGGCCAAGGATGGCGGCCTCGACGCCCTGCTGCGCCTCTCCGACGAGGCGTGCGGCAGCCTGCATATCGACCGCGTGGTCGTGACCGGCGCCGACCGCAGTCGGCTCCCGGCGGTGCTGGTCACGCGGCCGGGCATCGCCGGTTGCCATCAGCACAAGACACTTGTCATCCTGCTTGCGCGTGCCGCCCGGGAGGCTCATTTAGTCCGGCCATGACCAACCGCACCCCCCTTACCGGTCCCTCGGTCTGGACCGGCGATGAGATCAAGAACTCCAAGCGTTGGATCCGTGATTTCCCGGCGTCGGGCACGGCCGCGCTCGATACCGCACTCGCCGCCGTGAACAAGGCCGGCCTCGAATGGTCGCAGATCACGCGCAAGGATTTTCCGCTGAGCGGCCTCGACGGCCTGCTGGCCGACATCGCCGACGAATTGGAGAACGGCGTCGGCATCATGAAGCTGCGCGGCTTCCCGGTGGACCGCTACGACGAGAACGACCTGCGCAAGATCTACTTCGGGCTGGGCGCGCATCTCGGCACGCCGGTGTTCCAGAACAGGAGCGGCGAGCTGATGCGCGCCATCCGCGACGAGGGCGCGCATGTCGGCCGCACGTATGGTCAGATCACGATGGGCGGCGAGACCAAGGACCAGAAGGGCACGACCTTTCTGTCCTCTTATGCCCGCACGCTGACCAACGGCGGGCTGCGCTTCCATACCGACCGCACCGACGTGGTCGGCCTGCTGTGCGTCCGACAAGCGATGAAGGGCGGCGTAAGCACCCTCGCCTCCACGCCCGCCATCCACAACGCGATCCTCGCCAAGCGTCCCGACCTGCTCGATGCGCTGTTCACCGACTACTGGCGCAGCCGCTTCGGCGAGGAAGGCACCGGCAAGGACGGCTCCAGCACAACCAAGGCCACGGCCTATCCGCTGCCGATCTTCGGCGTGCGCGACGGCAAGTTCACCTCGCACTATTCGCTGACCTTCATCGAGGCCGCCCAGCTCGCGCCCGACGTGCCGAAGCTCACGCCGGCGCAGAAGGAAGCGATCGACGTCCTGATGGCGACGGCGCAGGAGCTCTGCTTCGAGATGACCCTCGAGCCCGGCGACCTGCAGCTGATCAACAGCCACGTCACCTACCACGGCCGTACGCCGTTCGAGGACGAGGCTTCGAGCGGCCACGACCGCCTGCTGCTGCGGCTGTGGCTCACCATGGCCAACAACCGGCCGCTGCCGCAGGGCCATGAGATCCTGTGGCGCAACATCGAGGCCGGCCAGCCGCGCGGCGGCATCCAGCAGGTCGCGATCTGACTCTTCCGGACCGCCGGCCTCCGGCCGGCTCATGATTATGAGGACGGCGGTCCGGAAGACTATGAGCGTCTGTTGCGCAGGCTGCCGACGATCCCGGTCGGGAAGAAATAGACGCAGAGGATGAAGGCCACGCCGAGCCACAGCAGCCAGCGGTCGGGATGGAACAGGCCGGCGAGCAAGGGCACGCCGGCCAGGGCTTGATTGGCGATGCCCAGCAGGTCCTGCAGGTAGTTCTGGGCGAACACCAGCAGCACGGCGCCCAGGACGGCGCCGTACATCGTACCCATGCCGCCGATCACCACCATCAGCAGAATGTCGACCATGATGTCGAAGCTGAGCGTTGTGTCAGGGTTGGTCTGGCTCGACCACAGCGCCAGGAGGGAGCCGGCCAGCGCCGCCACGGCGGCGGCGATGCAGCTTGCGATGGTGCGGTAGACTACGGTGCGGTAGCCGATCGCCTCGGCGCGGAAGGGATTCTCGCGGATCGCCATCAGCACGCTGCCGAACGGCGAGTTGACGACGCGCAGCAACACCAGCACCAGGACCAGCGAGGCGGCATAGACGAGGTAGTAGTCGAGCAGGCGGCCGTTCAGGCGCACGCCGAACAGCGTGCCGTCGGCCAGGGAGAACGAAGCGCGCAGCGCCGCGGGGAGACGGTAGTTCAACCCATCCTCGCCGCCCGTCAGAGCCGGCAGCTGCGAGGCCAGGATGGCGAAGGCGCTGGCTACGGCAAGCGTGATCATGGCGAAAAAGATCGTGCGCACACGCAGGCTGAACAGGCCGATCAGGGCGGCCAGCGCGACGGCGACGATCAGGCCGGCGACGATGCCAACCGCGACGGCCGTCCATTCGGCACCCATGCGCGTCAGCGCGATCGCCACGCCATAGGCGCCGATGCCGAAGAACATGGTGTGGGCGAAGGAGACGATGCCGGTATAGCCCAGCAGCAGGTCAAAGCTCGCTGCCAGCACGATGAAGACGCAGATCTTGGCGGCGACGTTCAGCGACTTGGCTCCGGGAAACAGGAATGGCGCCACCGCCAGGCCGACCACGATCAGCACCAGGGCGACGGCGAGCCAACGGCTGCGCGGCAGGTCGTCGGAAAGGATCGCCCGCAGCATGCTCACCTCTTGGCCACGGGGTAGAGGCCCTGCGGCCGCCACAGCAAGATCAGCGCCATCAGCAGGATGTTGGAGCCCAGCGCCACCTTGGGCGCGATGAAGCCGATGTAGTTGGCGCTGAGCCCGACCAGCAGTGCGCCGACGAAGCAGCCGCCGACCGAGCCCAGACCACCGATGATGATGACGATGAACACCAGGACGGCGACCTGCGCGCCGATCGCCGCCGTCACCGTCTCCTGATAGAGGCCCCACATGGCGCCGCCCAGGCCGGCCAGCGCCGAGCCGGCGACGAAGACGCCGACGAACAGGCGGCGGATACGGTAGCCCAGCGCCTCGACCATCTCGCCGTTCTCGACGCCGGCCCGGATCAGCAG
>Ga0075369_10000532_pt1 | contig 12019 bp, 14 predicted proteins | sample EndMethybrTD3034_FD_71400 | JGI IMG/M metagenome (GOLD analysis project Ga0075369, IMG submission 71400) | Populus endosphere microbial communities from Tennessee, USA - Endosphere MetaG P. TD hybrid TD303-4 | ecosystem: Host-associated > Plants > Roots > Endosphere | place: USA: Tennessee...
ACGACCACGGCCTCGAGCTTGCGGCCGAGCACGCCGCCCTTCTTGTTCTGCTCCTCGATCAGCATCAGCATGACGTCCTTCAGGGTCGTCTCGCTGATTGCCATCGTGCCCGACAGAGAATGCAACACGCCGACCTTGATCGGCGCCCCCTGCGCCAGGGCGCTGCCCGCGGCGCCAGCCAACAGGCCAGCGGCGACCACGCCTGTCTTGAGAATCGATCCCAACTTCATCCCGCTCTCCTTTTTGTCGACGGAATACCCCCGCCAACTGCCGCAAGAGCGAAAGCCGTGCCAAACCCCTGCTAGGGTCCGGCATAACTTTTAATGGGCGATCAGAACGACCGCGCCGGCCGCGAGCACGACGCCGCCCAAAGCACGCAGGGCGAGATCGCCCACAGCCCTGTGCACAACCCAGCCGATCGCCAGGCCGACGCCCTGAAGAAGTGCTGTTGCCGCAAGGAAGCCCAAGATGTAGCTGCCCGCTGCCGTCGGGGGTGCTTCGAGGGCGTGGGCATAGCCGTGGAACACTGCAAACAGACCGACGACGGCCATCGCCCAGGCCACCGGCAAGCGCACTGCACCTATGATGAGACCGCCGAGCACGAACACCGAGGCCAGGATCGCCGCCTCAACAAGAGGCAGTTTTATGCCCGCAAAACCGGCAGCTGCTCCGATCGCCATCATGACCAGGAAGGCGGCCGGCACGGCGACGGCAATCACCGGCTTGCGGCCGGCCATGAAGGCGGCCCACAGGCCGACGCCGACCATGGCCAGCATGTGGTCCAGGCCGGTGAACGGGTGCAGGAAGCCCGAGGCCTCATGGCCGGGATGGGCGAGCGCCGGGCCGGCGGCCACGAGCAGCAGAGCGGTCAGACCGATTTTCAAACGCATCACAAAGTTCCCCTCTTCACTTCCCCGGCCGGGCGGGCAGCCCGCCCTGCCGGACGATAAACGCCGCGATATCGTCGACCCCCTTGTTCTCCTTGAGATTGGAGAACAGGAACGGCCGGACCCCGCGCATCTTGCGGGCATCGCGGTCCATGACATCGAGGTTGGCGCCGACGAGCGGCGCCAAGTCGATCTTGTTGATCACCAGCAGGTCGGACCGGGTGATGCCGGGTCCGCCCTTGCGCGGGATCTTCTCGCCGGCCGCTACGTCGATCACGTAGATCGTGAGATCGGCCAGCTCAGGCGAGAAGGTGGCAGCGAGATTGTCGCCGCCCGATTCGACGAACACGATTTCCAGCTTGGGCCACTTGCGTACGATGTCGGACACAGCCGCCAGGTTGATCGAGGCGTCCTCGCGGATCGCCGTGTGCGGGCAGCCGCCGGTCTCGACACCGACGATGCGCTCGGGCGCCAGCGCGCCGGCGCGGGTCAGGAACTCGGCGTCTTCCTTGGTGTAGATGTCGTTGGTGACGACGGCGATGTCGTAGTCCTCGCGCATCTTCTTGCACAGGCGCTCGACCAGCGCGGTCTTGCCCGACCCGACGGGACCGCCCACTCCCACCCTCAGGGGACCACGCAAACTCATTGACGCTCCATCTCCCCGGCCAGCAACGCGAGATAGCTGAGGCCCATCAGCAGGCAATATGGCGAATAGTACCGTCTGTTGCGCGTGGCAAACGGCTCGTCGCGAAAATGCAGGCGCCAGGTCGGCGTATAGCCCGCCACGCCGCGCGCCACGAACACGCCGGCGATGATGAAGGTGACGGACTGGACCCAGGTCTCCTCGTCGCGGCCCAGCAAGATGAACGGCCAGATCGACACCGCCGCGAGGGCGCAAGCGACTATGTAGCATTGCCAGTCCGGCGGCATGCGGCGGCGGCCATCGCCGACGACGCTCTTCGCCAGCGCTTCCTCGCTGGCCTCGGGCCAGTTGTAGCCCATGCCCCACATCGCATGGATGACGGCTGGAGCGGCGACGCCGATGAACAGCAGGATCGCGAACAGCACGGTCATGAGCGGAACAGCCGAGTGTACTGGGTCTCGTGGCTGAGCGAGCACCAGTCGAGCAGCGGCGTGGCGGTGCCGACTTCGTCGAGCGAGGTCACCGCCAGCGCGGCCTCGGCCGCCTGGCGCACGGCGGGTTCCAGCGCGGCGAGTGAGGTCTGGCCGTCGCTCTGGCCGAGCGGCACGGTGCGCACCGCGGCCGAGATCAGGTTGGCGGTGAAGGCATGCAGGTAGCCCTCCAAGGCGCGGTCGAGGGGGATACCGTGTACCGCTGCCGCGAGCGCAACGGCAACCGGCAGTGCGAGCTCGCCCGCCAGACGCTCGTGCACGGCATCGAGTGACGGATGCGGCCAGGCGGTGCGCGTGATCGAGAGGAACGAGCCGCCCTGCTGGCGCGATTCCAGCGCCATCTCCGAGGTGCCGCGCCAGGCGGCGGCACGCTCGGCAATGGCGTCGAACGACGTCCAGTCCCCGGCTTCGGCCGAGCGCCAGGCAGCCACAAACAGCGCGCCATCGACGGCGCCTGTACCCTGCAGCAGGACGCTTGCCAGCCAGGTCACCAGCGTCGCGCGATCCTTGATGAAGCCCGCCTCCACCGCGGTCTCGACGCCGTGGCTGTAGCTGAAGGCGCCGATGGGATAGGCGGGCGACAGCCAGGCGAGCAGGCGATAGAGCGGGTCAGTCGCCATGACGGTTTTCGTGCAAGGGGCCGTGGCGATGGCCGAGGTCGTGATTGTGCTGGCCGTAGGCGCCGCCTTCGGGATCGAACGGCGCCTTGACCTTGCGAACCTCGGCGCCGAGGCCCTTCAGCATGTCGATAATGACATGGTCGTCGCGGATCAGGATACGGTCAGCCGTGATCTGGGCCGGCAGATGGCGATTGCCGAGATGCCAGGCGATGCGCGCGAACGCGGCGGCGTCGCGGCCACGCACCTCGACCAGGTCCTCCTCGGCTGCCTTGACCTCGACGAAGCCGCCCTCCTCCAGCCGGAGGCCATCGCCGGTGTGCAGGACGATGGGCTCGACGAGATCGAGCAGGAAATCGAGACCGTTGTCTCCCAGCATGCGCAGGCGGCGACGGTAGCGGTCGTCGAACAGCAGCGTGACGGTGTCGGTACGCTCGGCCGCCGGCCAATGGCCGGCGCGCAGGACTTCGATGGCACGTTTCATTGCTGTCTCGTCGCCCCGAGCGAAGCCGAGGGGCCTTGTCTCCCCGAGCAGCCGCCTGCCGGTGGAGAGAAGGTCCCTCCACTACGCGCCTTCGGCGCTCCGGTCGGGACGACGGCGGGGCGCATCAGAACAGGAAATACCGCTGCGCCATGGGCAGCACCTCGGCCGGCTCGCAGGTCAGAAGCTCGCCGTCGGCCCTCACCTCGTAGGTTTCGGGGTCGACCTCGATCTTGGGACAGAGGGTGTTGTGGATCATGTCCTTCTTGCCGATCTTGCGCGTGCCCTTCACCGCCAGCATCGGGCGGCTCAGCCCCCACTTCTTCGCCACACCCTTGGTGATCGCCGCCTGGGACACGAACAGCGCCGGGCTTGCCACCAGGCTCTTGCCGAAGGCGCCGAACATCGGCCGGTAGTGCACGGGCTGCGGCGTCGGGATGGAGGCATTGGGATCGCCCATGGGCGCGGCCACGATCGTGCCGCCGATCAGCACGCAGTCGGGCTTGGCGCCGAAGAAGGCGGGCGACCAGATCACCAGATCGGCGCGCTTGCCGACCTCGATCGAGCCGACATGGCGCGAGATGCCGTGGGTGATGGCGGGATTGATCGTGTACTTGGCGACGTAGCGCTTCACCCGCACGTTGTCGTTGTCGCCGCTCTCCTCCTTCAGGCGGCCGCGCTGCTTCTTCATCTTGTCGGCGGTCTGCCAGGTGCGGATCACGACCTCGCCGACGCGGCCCATCGCCTGGCTGTCGGACGACATCATCGAGAACGCGCCCATGTCGTGCAGGATGTCCTCGGCGGCGATCGTCTCCTTGCGGATGCGGCTCTCGGCGAAGGCCACGTCCTCGGGGATCGTCTGGTCGAGGTGATGGCAGACCATCAGCATGTCGAGATGCTCGTCCACCGTGTTCACGGTGTAGGGCATCGTCGGATTGGTCGATGACGGCAGGACGTTCTTCTCGCCGCACAGCCGGATGATATCGGGCGCATGGCCGCCGCCCGCGCCCTCGGTGTGGAAGGTGGCGATGGCGCGGCCCTTGAAGGCCGCCCGCGTGGTCTCGACGAACCCGGACTCGTTCAGCGTGTCGGTATGGATCGCCACCTGCACGTCCATGCGGTCAGCTACCGTCAGGCAATTGTCGATGGCAGCGGGCGTGGTGCCCCAGTCCTCGTGCAGTTTCAGCCCGCAGGCGCCGGCCTCGACCTGCTCCTTGATGCCGGCGGGCTTGCTGGTATTGCCCTTGCCAAAGAAGCCGAGGTTCATCGGGAAGCCTTCGGCCGCCTGCAGCATGCGGCCGAGGTGCCAGGGACCAGGCGTGATGGTGGTGGCGAAGGTGCCGTGCGCCGGGCCGGTGCCGCCGCCCATCATGGTGGTGACGCCGCTGTAGAGCGCATCGTCGATCTGCTGCGGGCAGATGAAATGGATGTGGCAGTCGATCCCGCCCGCGGTGATGATCTTGCCTTCGCCCGCGATCGCCTCGGTGCCGGGGCCGATGATGATGTCGACCTTGGGCTGGATGTCGGGGTTGCCGGCCTTGCCGATGCCGACGATTCGCCCGTCCTTCAGGCCGATATCGGCCTTCACGATGCCCCAGTGATCGACGATCAGCGCATTGGTGATCACGGTGTCGACGGCGCCCTGAGCCCGCGTGCGCTGGCTCTGGCCCATGCCGTCGCGGATCACCTTGCCGCCACCGAACTTCACCTCCTCGCCGTAGGTCGTGTGGTCCTTCTCGACCTCGATGAAGAGGTCGGTGTCGGCCAGCCGGACCTTGTCGCCGGTCGTCGGCCCGAACATGTGGACATAGGCCGAGCGCGAAATGCGCGTCGGCCCCTCGTTCGATGGCCCGACCTTGGCGATGGGCCCGAGCTTGCCCGAGACCTTGGCCTGGAAGCCGTGGCTCTCGCGCCCGCCCATGTAGGCCGTGAGCCGCACGGTGCGCGACTGGCCGGGCTCGAAGCGCACGGCGGTGCCGGCCGCGATGTCGAGCCGCATGCCCTTGGCGCGCTTGCGGTCGAACTTCAGCGCGTCGTTGGTCTCGAAGAAATGATAGTGGCTGCCGACCTGGATCGGCCGGTCGCCGGTATTGGCGACCTCGAGGGTGATGGGGTTGCGGCCCTTGTTGAGCTCGATCTCGCCGTCGCCGGCCTTGATTTCACCTGGGATCATTGTCGGGCCTCACCGGATCGGCGCGTGGACGGTGACGAGCTTGGTGCCGTCGGGGAAGGTCGCCTCGACCTGGATCTCCTCGATGATGTCGGCCACGCCTTCCATCACCTGCTCGCGGCGCAGCACATGGGCGCCGGCCTGCATCAGGTCGGCCACCGAGCGGCCGTCGCGCGCGCCCTCGACGACGAAATCGGTGATCAGGGCGATGGCCTCGGGATGATTGAGCTTCACGCCGCGCTCGAGGCGGCGGCGGGCCACGACGGCCGCCATGGCGACCAGAAGCTTGTCCTTTTCACGCGGCGTCAGATTCATCGAGCGTTTCCCCCGTATTGGGCCCGACTATAAGAGGCTGCATCAAACATGCCAGACTCGCGGCAGGCGGCGGCCGCGAAAATCGGTGAGAAAGCGGATGACGGCAGCACGCACCATCGTCGCCTCGCCCAAGATCCGCGCGACCATCACGCCATTCACCAAGGTCACCCCGGCACGCACCTCAGCTGCAGTTTCGAGCAACGCCCGCGCCTTCTCGAACTGCGGCTGCGGCTCGTCCCACACGCCGATCACAGTGGCGAGCGCATTGGCCGCGCCGAAGCCCGCGCCCGTCGGCGTCTCGCCCTCGACGCGCAGCGTGTCGGTCCAGACCAGCCGTCCAGATTTGTGCGGACTTGGCCGCCGCACGGACCACGAATCGAGCAGCAGGCCGCGGGTAAAGCGCTCGCCTGAGGCGGCACGGCCCAGCACCACCATCTCGCAGGCGAGCAGCGACCCGCCCGGCTCGACCTCGGCCACGGTGCGGCGTTTCAGCCGCGCGCCCTCGAACACGATGGTCTCCTGCGGCAGCCAGTCGAGGACGGCGTCCCCGCGCACGCGCACGGCAACCTCGATGGCGCAATGGCCGCCGCCCTTGGCGGCGCGATAGATCTTTTCCGCCGCCTGAGTGGTGGCCACGGCCGACGCCCGGGGGCCGATCTCGATGGCCATTTTGAGGGAATCGCCGTCGGTCACCCCGCCCGAAGTGGTCAGCATGACGGCCAAAGGCGGTTCCCCGGGCTCGGGTTCCGGGAACAAAACCCGGCAGGGATCGCGTTGATAGAGATCGGCAAGCCGCGTCCGGCCGTCCCGCAGGTCGAAGGCGACACGGCTTTCGCCGGAGGCGCGCTGCAGGCGGGGTGGGCTGGTGGTCATCGGCCCATCCTTGATAGAACAGGAGCCGAAATGAGCAAGGCCTTCACCAAGGAAAGCGACGGCGACGACGACGACGATCTCCCCGACGAGATCGTGGGCCTGCCCGCCGGCGCCAAGAACTACATGACCCCGCAGGGCTTCGAGCGCATGCGCGAGGAACTGATGACGCTCATGCGCAAGGAGCGGCCCGAGGTCGTGCAGGTCGTGTCGTGGGCCGCCGCCAACGGCGACCGCTCGGAGAACGGCGACTACCTCTACGGCAAGAAGCGTCTGCGCGAGATCGACCGGCGCATCCGGTTCCTCAGCAAGCGCCTAGAGCGCTCGGAGGTCGTCGACCCGGCCAAGCGGCCCCCGACCAAGCAGGTCTTCTTCAGCGCCACCGTTACCTACGCCAACGAGAAGGGCGAGGAGCGCACCGTCAAGATCGTTGGCGTCGACGAGGTCGACCTCACCAAGGGCCATGTGAGCTGGATCTCCCCCATCGCCCGCGCTCTGATGCGCGCCTTCGAAGGCGACGTGGTGAAGATGCGCACGCCGGCCGGCGAGGAAGAGATCGAGATCGTGAAGGTCGACTACGTCTGACCGCATGGCCTCGAGTCAAGCCGACTGGGTCTTAGAGCCACGACGGCTGCCTGATTACATTATACTTGGGCAATAGCAGTGCTCGTTGTCACCACATTCGCGCCCTTCCCCTCGTACCGAAGGGTGTTTCGCGGGAAGGGCGGAGCCACGTGAGCTGTCACCAGCATGCCTTGGGAGGCGGGCGCAGTCAATAACTTTAGTGCTCATTTCATGACTTCAGTGCAAGTGCGCGTGCGACAATTTTTGCGTGCCGTATAGGAGGTGCGCATCAGGACGGAATTCGTTTGCCGGGAGGCGCTTGCAGCGTGACGCCAAACGCAAGAATCAGGCGACCCCGTCAAAGGCCCGGCCCGCCCCGCAAATCCACGCTATGCCAGCACTGACAGCAGCATCAGGCGCGTTCTGGAAGGTCTCCGCCCCGGACAGTCGATCAAGTCGCGTAGTCAGGGCTTTCGCGGTCAAGGCGGCGCCTGAGGGCGGCCCACGGGCGCCGGCCCTTGCTCTCGAAGCCTTCGAACTGGCGGGCCGTGTGTTCGGCCACGGAGGCCGGTGGCATTACCACTTTCTGGCCGCCCTGCGTGGCGGCGACCTGCAGGCGGCAGGCCTGCTCGAGGTAGTACATCTCGTAGAAGGCGTCGCCGACCGTGCGGCCCGTCGTCAGCAGGCCATGATGGCGAAGGATCATTGCCCTGTTATCGCCGAGATCGCTCACCAGCCGCTCGCGCTCGTCGAGATCGAGGGCAACGCCCTCGTAGTCGTGGTAGCTCGTGCGGCCGAAGAACTGCATCGACATCTGGTTCAACGGCAGCAGGCCCTGCTCCTGCGCCGCCACCGCCATACCGGCCGTGGTGTGGCTGTGCATGACGCACTGCGCGTCCTCGCGCGCCATGTGCACCGCTGAATGGATGGTGAAACCCGCATTGTTGATCTTGGCTTCGTCGACGTTCTCGATGGCGTGGCCATCGGGATCGACGGCGATCAGGCTCGACGCCGTGATCTCGTCAAAGAGGTAACCGAATGGATTGAGCAGGAAACGATGATCCTTGCCCGGCAGACGCACCGACAGGTGGGTGAAGATCAGGTCGTCCATGCCAAAGCGGGCAAACAGGCGATAGGCCGCCGCGAGGTCGCAACGCAGCTCCCATTCCTGAGGATCGATGTTGGGCCGGTCCGTCATTGTCCTCACCACGGGTTTGGTCTGGGTTCATGATAAGCCAAGCCAACCATCGCCGCACTAGCTCGGAAACTCGTCGTGCTGTGGCAGGTCGTCGGTGATGGTGAACCAGGGCGCCTTGGAGCCGACGAAGATGTGCCGGCTGGGCCGGATCGATGGCGCATCGACCAAGGTGCCCATGGCGACATGGACGAAGGCGCCGTCCCGGACGACGGAATAAAGCAGCGAGCCGCACTGGCGGCAGTGCGTGTTGTTGGTCTTGTCGTCGCCGTAGATCATGAGCTTGTCCCCGCCCTGGGTGACGGCGAGCTTCTCGCGCTCGATGCCGGCGAACGGCTTGAAGGCCGAGCCGGTGGTGCGTCGGCAGTTCGAGCAATGGCAGTTCATGGCGTAGCGGAAGGCGTCGGTGACCTCATAGTGGACGGCGCCACAGTAGCATTTACCGGCAAGCATCTCTGGCATCGAAGACTGCCCCTAACCCTTCACGTCGAAGCGCCGGCGCGCCAGCATCGCCTCGTCGACCGCGAGGCCAAGCCCTGGCCCTTCCGGTACGACCAGGCATCCGCCATCGGGCTTGGGGGCGTTGACGAAGGTGTCGGCGGCGCGCGCCCAGCCGTCGGCGAGCTCCGCGGGCTTGGTCGCCTGCATGACTGTCGAGAGCACGTGCAGGTTGGCGGCATTGCCGATCGCGGGCTGGGTCTGGTGCGGCACGAACTCGACGCCGTGGGCATGGCAGAGCGCGGCGCACTGCATCAGGCCGGTCACGCCGCCCATCTTCACGATGTCCGGCTGGACCATCCGCACACCGCATTCGATCAGGGTCGCGACCGACTGCAGCGTGTAGGACTGCTCGCCGGCCGATACCGTGATGTCCAGCCGTTGCGCCACCTCGCCCATCGCCTTGGGATGGTAGTACTCGACGGGCTCCTCGAACCAGATGAAGCCGAGATCCTCGAGCACCCGGCCGACCCGGATCGCGGCGCCGACCGAGTAACGGTTGTTGGCATCGAACGCCAAGGGGAAACCATCGCCCACCAGCTTGCGCACGGCGCGGGCCTTGGCGATGTCGCCCGCGATGTCGCGATCGATCTCGCCGCGCGCACCATCCCAGCGGATCTTGATCGCCGACGGCTGCTCCGCCTTGAACCTCGCCTCGACCGTTCTCAGCACGCCGTCGACGTCGCGGTTGGCGTTGCCGCCGATCGACGCATAGAACGGGATGCGCGTGCGCCACGCGCCGCCCAACAGCTTGTAGATCGGCTGGCCGAACGCCTTCCCCTTAAGGTCCCACAGGGCAATGTCGACCGCCGCCAGGGCGCCGGTCACGATGCCGTCGGGACCGAGCTTGATCAGCTTGTGCAGCAGGCGATCGAGGGTGACGGCATGGTCGAGCACATCGGCGCCGATCAACGCGGGCGCCATGTCGCGGGCGATGACCTGCAGCGAGGCGACTCCGTTCTGCATGGGCGAGGCCTCGCCCAGGCCGACCATTCCGTCGGCGTGGATGGCGACGACGGCGGTCGCCGCGCTGGTGGCGGCCTCGAGGGGCTGCGAGACATCGCCCCAGCGCACCAGAAACGTTTCGACCTTGGTGATCTTCATGAGGACCTTCCGCGTTGATTTGGGCCGAGAGGATTGGGTTGGGCGAAATGGCAGGCAGCAGAATGGCCTGAGGCGACCGCGCCGAGCGGCGGCCGCTCGCGCGCGCAGACCTCCTGGGCGATCGGGCAACGCGTGCGAAAGCTGCAGCCCGAGGGGATCGCCGACGGGCTGGGAACGTCGCCCGACAGCACGATGCGCTTCTGCGAGCGCCCAGGGCGGGCCTCAGGAGCCGCCGACAGGAGCGCCTGGGTATAGGGATGATGGGGCGCCCGGAAGACCTCGGCCTTCGGTCCGATCTCGACGATGCGCCCGAGATACATCACCGCCACGCGGTCGGCGATGTGACGCACGACAGCAAGGTCATGGCTGATGAACAGGTAGGAGAGCCGCCGCTGCTTCTGCAGGTCCTGCATGAGATTGATGATCTGCGCCTGGACCGAGACATCGAGCGCCGAGACGGGCTCGTCCGCCACGATCAGGCTGGGACCGAGCGCGATCGCCCGCGCGATGCCGACGCGCTGCCTCTGTCCGCCGGAGAACTGATGAGGGTAGCGGCCCATGACGGAAGGCGACAGGCCGACGCTGTCCAGCAGCTCGGCGACCACCTCGCGGCGGTGCGCCGGCGAGCGGATCAAGCCGTTGGCGTCGAGCGGCTCGGCAACGGTCTGCAGGATGGTCCGTCGCGGGCTGAGCGAGCTGCGCGGATCCTGAAACACCATCTGCATGCGCCGGCGCCCCTGGCGCAGCTCGCTGCTCGAAGCCCTGGTGATATCCTTGCCCTCGAAAACGACCCGGCCCGCCGAAGGCTCGATCAGGCGCATGATCAAGCGGCCGGTCGTCGACTTGCCGCAACCGGACTCGCCCACCAGCGCCAGGGTCTCGGACGGGGCAATCTCCATCGACAGGTCGTCGACAGCCCGCACCACCGACTTCCCGCTACCGAACGCGCTCCAGCGGTTGCGCGCCGCGAAGTGCTTGGCCAGTCCCTGGGTGCTGAGCAGAGCCGTCATGTGCGCGCCGCCGGCAGGGCGAAGCAGGCCGCCTGCTGGGTTTCGCTCACCTGAAGAAGCGGCGGCACCTGTTCCAGGCAGACCGGCATGCGCTTCGGGCAGCGCGGATAGAACGCGCAGCTGGGCCCGCGTTCGGTCGGCGCCGGCGGCGCGCCGGGGATCTGGTAAAGCCGCTCCCGTCCGATCGAGCGGCTGGGAATCGAGTTGAGCAGGCCTTCGGTGTAGGGATGCGCCGGCCGGTCGAACAGATCGTCGATCGCCGCCGTCTCGACGACGCGGCCGCAATACATGACGATCACGCGGTCGGCGATATCGGCGATGACCCCGAGATCGTGACTGATCAGCAGGATCGAGGTGCGGTAGCGCGCTCGCAGCTGCTTCATCAGCTCGAGCACTTGGGCCTGGATGGTGACGTCGAGCGCCGTGGTCGGCTCGTCGGCGATCAGCAGGCGGGGATTGCAGGCCAGCGCCATGGCGATCATCACGCGCTGGCGCATGCCGCCGGAGAACTCGTGGGGATAGGAGTCGTAGCGCTGCTCGGCATCGGGGATGCCGACCAGCTGCAGCATCTCCAGCACCCGTGCCCGGCGCGCCGCCGCGCCGATGCTCTCATGCAGGAAGATCGCCTCGGCGATCTGCTCGCCCACCGTCATCACCGGATTGAGGGCGCTCATCGGCTCCTGGAAGATCATGGCGATGTCCTTGCCGCGGATATCCGGCATGCGCGATGCCGGCAGCGTCAGGAGGTCCACGCCTTCGAACTCGACCGACCCTTCGACGATCCGGCCGGGCGGCTCGGGCACGAGCCGCAGGAGCGACAGCGACATGACGCTCTTGCCCGATCCCGATTCGCCGACGATGCCGATGCAGTCGCCCGCCATCATGTCGAAGCCGACGCGATCGAGCACCCGCACGCCCTTGCCGGCCGGACCGAACTCGACCGACAGGTTCCGCACCTTGAGCAGCGAGCCGCTCATTCGTCCCGCACTTCCGGGTCGAGGATGTCGCGCACGGCGTCGCCCAGCATGTTGAAGGCCAGCACCGTCACCGTGATGGCAAGGCCCGCGGCCACGATCGGCCAGGGCGAGCCGAAGAGATTGCCGAGCCCGTCGCGAATGATATTGCCCCAGCTCGCCTTGGGCGGCTGGGTGCCGAGGCCGAGGAAGCTCAGCGT
>Ga0075369_10000535_pt1 | contig 12014 bp, 12 predicted proteins | sample EndMethybrTD3034_FD_71400 | JGI IMG/M metagenome (GOLD analysis project Ga0075369, IMG submission 71400) | Populus endosphere microbial communities from Tennessee, USA - Endosphere MetaG P. TD hybrid TD303-4 | ecosystem: Host-associated > Plants > Roots > Endosphere | place: USA: Tennessee...
TTCCTGGTGCAGGCCGAGGCCGGCAAATGGCTGCCGGCCATGGCCGTCCCGAAGGACGCGCCGCTGATCTGATGGGAGCGCGGGCCTCCAGGTTCGCTCATGCTCTTCCGGACAGCGAGCCGGAGGCTCGCGGTCCGGAAGACTATGATCTGACCGTCACCGCGTGATTGAGAGGGCCGTGGCCGCGGCCGAAGCCGGGGGCGGTCTCGATGGCTTGGCGCACGTAGCTGCGCGCCCGCGCGACGGCGTCGCTCATGCTCATCTTCTGCGCCAGGCCTGCAGCGATGGCCGAAGCGAGCGTGCAGCCCGTGCCATGGGTGTGCTTGGACTTGATGCGCGGATCAGCGAAGCGCTCGAAGCGGCCGTCCTGCAGGAGCAGGTCGACGACCGTGTCGCCCTCGAGATGCCCGCCCTTCAACAGCACGCCCTTGGCGCCCAACGCCGCCAGCCGCTCGGCGGCGCGGCGCATGTCGGCTTCGTTGCGCACCGGAAAGCCCGCCAGCACCTCGGCTTCGGGCAGGTTGGGCGTGATCAGCGCTGCCATCGGCAACAGCGTATCGCGCAACGCCGTCTCGGCGTCGCTCAGCAGCAGGCGATGGCCGCCCTTCGCCACCATCACCGGATCGACCACCAGCGGCACGCCGGGCGCGTGCTTCTTCAGGGAGGTCGCCACGACTGCGATCACCTCGGCGCTGTGCAGCATGCCGGTCTTGAGCGCATCGGCGCCGATGTCGGTCAGCACGACCTCGATCTGCTGGGCGATGAAGGCGGGCTCGATCGGCACGACGCCGTGCACGCCCTCGGTGTTCTGGGCGGTGAGCGCAGTGATGGCGGTGGCGGCAAAGGCGTTCATCGCGGTGACCGCCTTGATGTCCGCCTGGATGCCCGCCCCGCCGCCGGAGTCCGAGCCGGCGACGATCAGGACGCGACCTTTCATGCCGAGGCCTTCACCCGGGGGATCGCCTCGATGATCTGGTCGACGACAGTGCGCACGAGATCCGAATCATCGCCCTCGGCCATGACGCGGATCAGCGGCTCGGTGCCGGACTTGCGCACCAGGATGCGCCCGCTTTTGCCGAGCCGGGCCTCGGCGTCGGCAATTGCGTGCGTCACCGCGGCAGCGGAAAGGGCTGCGTTGGCATCGCCCACGCGCACGTTCTTCAGGAGCTGCGGCACCGGCTCGAAGGCTCGGAAGGTCTCGCTCGCCGGCTTGCCCGTCTTGAGCATCGCGGACAGCGCCTGGAGGGCGGCCATCAGGCCATCGCCGGTCGTGGCGTGATCGATCATGATGATATGGCCAGACTGCTCGCCGCCGAGATTGTAGCCGTCGGCCCGCATGCGCTCGAGTACGTAGCGGTCGCCGACGGCGGCGCGCACCAGCGTGAGTTTGCGCTGGCCGAGATAGCGCTCCAGCCCGAGGTTCGACATCACCGTGGCCACCAGGCCGCCGCCGGCCAGCCGGCCATCCTTTGCCCAGTGGTCGGCAATGGTCGCCATGAGCTGGTCGCCGTCGATCAGGCGACCATGCTCGCAGGCCAACACGACACGATCGGCATCGCCGTCGAGGGCGATACCGATGTCGGCGCCATGCATCACCACATGCTCCTGCAGCACCTGAGGATAGGTCGAGCCGCAATTGCCGTTGATGTTGAAGCCGTCGGGCGACACCGCCAACGGGATCACCTCGGCGCCCAGCTCCCACAAGACGGTCGGCGCGACCTTGTAGGCCGCGCCGTTGGCGCAATCGACGACGATCTTCAGGCCCGTGAGGTCGAGATTGCCGCGCACCGACGCCTTCACCGCCTCGATGTAGCGGCCGTCGGCGTCGTCCAGTCGCTTGGCACGGCCGATCATCTGGGAGGCGGCCAGCCGGATGTCGCGTGGCGACGTAACCAGCCCTTCGATCTGGGCTTCGACGGCATCCGACAGCTTGAAGCCGTCGGGCCCGAACAGCTTTATGCCGTTGTCCTCGTAGGGATTGTGCGAGGCGGAGATCATCACCCCGACATCGGCGCGCATCGAGCGCGTCAGGAAGCCGACGGCCGGAGTCGGCACCGGCCCCAGCAGGAGCACGTCCATGCCGACCGACAGGAAGCCCGCGGTCATGGCCTGCTCGATCATGTAGCCCGACAGCCGCGTGTCCTTGCCGATGACGACGCGATGGCGATGGTCGCCGCGGTTAAAGACCTGGCCGGCCGCCATGCCGATGCGCATGGCGATCTCGGCAGTCATTGATTCCGAGTTGGCGCGGCCGCGAACGCCGTCGGTGCCGAAGAGATGTCGTGACATGGACTGCAATTTTATCGCATCGCGCGCGAAACCGCGAGGGCTTGTCGTGTGCCGGCGACGTCATGGACGCGCACAAAGGCTGCACCGCGCCGGGCCGCCTCGACAGCCAGCCAGATCGACGCCGGATCACGGCGACGCGGCTCCTCGACGCCGGTCAGCCGGCCGATGAAGCTTTTGCGCGAGGCGCCGATCAGCACCGGATAACCGGCCTCGGCCAGGCGGCCGGCGCCGGCGACGAGGTCGACGTTCTCCTGCACGCTCTTGCCGAAGCCAAGGCCCGGATCGAGGGCGATGCGCTCGCGCGCGATGCCCGCGGCCACGCAAGCCCTTGCCCGCTCAACGAGGAAGCCGCGGACGTCCTCGACCACGTTGGCGTAGGCCGGGACGACATACTTCTCCTCCGCGCGGCCGGCCCGGTGCATCAGCACGACCGGCACGGCGCGCTCGGCGACCAGCGGCATCAGCTCGGGATCGTCCTGCAAGGCCGACACATCGTTGACGATACGCGCGCCGGCATCGAGGCAGGCACGCGCCACCGCCGTGCGACGCGTATCGATCGAGACGACGATGTTGCGCTTCGCCAGGCCTTCGACCACCGGCAGGACGCGCTGCAGTTCCTCGTCGGCATCGATCGGCCGAGAGCCGGGGCGGGTTGATTCGCCGCCGATATCGACGATGTCAGCGCCCTCAGAAACGAAACGCAGGCCATCGTTGATGGCCTGCGCTGGGTCGAGGCGTTCGCCGCCGTCGGAAAAGGAGTCCGGCGTCACATTGACGATCGCCATGATCCTCGGGCGATCGAGCGCGAAGCCGGCAAAGCTCGCTGTCACACCCCCGGCTGCGGCTCGGGATTGGCGCCCGGCGACGGGCCGGCGCCCTGGCCGGAGCTGGTCGGCACCGAGGCGCGGCGGCGGCGGTCGGCCGAGCCTGCCCCGCCAGTATCGTCGCGCACGATCTTCTCGCCACGCAGGATCGTGCCGATCTCGTCGTTGCTGAGCGTCTCGTACTCGAGCAGCGCCTTGGCGATGAGATGCAGGTCCTCAAGATGGTCGGTCAGGATCTGCTTGGCCTTGCCCTCGGCCTCCTCGATCAGGCGGCGGACCTCCTGGTCGATCAGCTGGGCAGTGGCTTCCGAGACATTCTGCGTCTGGGTCACGGCGTGGCCCAGGAACACTTCCTGCTCATTGGCCTGGTAGCGCACCCGGCCAAGCTTTTCCGACATACCGAAAGCGGTGATCATGCCGCGCGCGGTCTGCGTCGCGACCTGGATGTCGCTCGCCGCACCCGTTGTCACGTTCTCCGGTCCGAAGATGATCTCCTCGGCGATGCGGCCGCCGAACATGATCGCCAGGCGGGATTCCAGGAACTGCTTGGTGTGGCTGAGATGGTCGCGCTCGGGCAGCTGCATGGTCACGCCCAGCGCACGGCCGCGCGGGATGATCGTCACCTTGTGCAGCGGATCGCTCTTCGGGACATGCATGGCGACCAGCGCGTGGCCGGCCTCATGGTAGGCCGTGAGCTTCTTCTCCTCGTCGGTCATGGCCATCGAGCGACGCTCGGTGCCCATCAGCACCTTGTCCTTGGCGTATTCGAAATCGGCCATGGTGACCAGGCGCTTGCCGACGCGGGCGGCGCGCAGCGCGGCCTCGTTGACCAGGTTGGCGAGGTCGGCGCCGGAGAAGCCCGGCGTGCCGCGCGCCAGAACGCGCGGATCGACGTCGGGCGCCAGCGGCACCTTGCGCATATGGACCTTGAGGATCTTCTCGCGGCCGCCGACGTCGGGGTTGGGCACTATGACCTGACGGTCGAAGCGGCCCGGGCGCAGCAGCGCGGGATCGAGCACGTCGGGCCGGTTGGTGGCGGCGATCAGGATGACGCCTTCGTTGGATTCGAAGCCGTCCATCTCGACCAGCAACTGGTTGAGAGTCTGCTCGCGCTCGTCGTTGCCGCCGCCCAGGCCGGCACCACGATGGCGGCCGACGGCATCGATTTCGTCGATGAACACGATGCAGGGCGCGTTCTTCTTGGCCTGCTCGAACATGTCGCGCACGCGGCTGGCGCCGACGCCCACGAACATCTCGACGAAGTCGGAGCCCGAGATGGTGAAGAACGGCACGTTGGCCTCGCCGGCGATGGCGCGCGCCAGCAGGGTCTTACCAGTACCCGGCGGGCCCACCAGCAAGCAGCCCTTGGGGATCTTGCCGCCCAGGCGCTGGAACTTCTGCGGGTCCTTCAGGAAGTCGACGATCTCCTCGAGCTCGGCCTTGGCCTCGTCGATGCCAGCGACGTCCTCGAAGGTGACGCGGCCGTGCTTCTCGGTCAGCAGGCGCGCCCGTGACTTGCCGAAGCCCATGGCGCGGCCGGTGCCGCTCTGCATCTGGCGCAGGAAGAAGATGTAGACGCCGACAAGAACCAGGACCGGCAGCCAGCTCACGAAGATGGAGCCGAGGTTGACGCCCTCCTCCGCCGGCCCGGCATCGACGCGGTCGACGTTCTTGATCAGCATCGGCATCAGCTGCTCGTCGACCGGGGTCGACGGCACATAGGTCGCGAACTTCTGCACGCCGTTGCGCGGCTCGCGGAAGGTGCCGGTGATGGTGTTGCCCTGGATACGGACGTCCTGGACCTGACGCTGCTCGACGGCGCGCACGAAGTCCGAATACGAAACCGTGTTGCCCGCCGACCGGGTCGCGCCACCCTGGAAGACGCTGTAGAGCAGCGCCAACAGCAGCACGATGACAATCCACAGGGCGGCGTTACGGTTGAATGGGTTCACGGGAGCTTTCCAATGGGATGCGAGTTCATTCTAGATGGGAAGCGAGGGACGCGCCGCAAGCAAAAAAAGCAGCCGGAATCAGGGGCTGCGCCCCGTTTCTGCCATCTCTCCTGCCATGCTCGGGCCGAACAATCCACTGCAGGCGGCGACCCTGGGGGACTTGTCGCAGGACCAACCTACATGCGGAAAGGGTGAAATCCTGAGCAATTCCGGACTTTCCTCGCATCACGGGGCCACAAAGACGGCCGGCCGCCCGCTCCAGCCGGTCCCGCCGCGGCGGGTGATCGCCACCGCCGACCGCCTGGACAACCCGACTCAACAGCCTCTCCTGCTGATCCCGCGCCAAGTGCACAAAGGCTGATCGGTCGATTGCAATCTCGCCTGTCGACAAGACCCCGAGGGCCTCGACCGCCGCCGCGGCCAGCCTTCGCTCCCGGGCCGAGCGACCCGTGTCAGGGACCGGTCCAGTCGGCCGGTGGCCGGCGCGAAGTCGCGCGCGCTCGAAGCGCGGATCGGCGTTGGAAGGATCGTCGATCCACGGCACGCCACGAGCGACCAGCGTCGCCGTGAGCCGCGACCGGAGAACCCCAAGCAGAGGCCGCAGGAGCCGCACTTCCGGCAGCTCGAGCGCAGCCGACATGCCGGCAAGACCATCAGGACCGCTTTGCCGGGCGGCGCGCATGGCGACCGTTTCGGCCTGGTCGTCGGCATGGTGGGCGACCAGCAGATGGAAAACGCCGCTTCGGCGACAGGCTTCGCGCAGCAGCCGATAGCGCGCCATGCGCGCGGCTTCCTGCAGGCCGGAGCGCGGCTTGGCTTCGGACCAGCGCAGGATCTCGGCCTCGCAACCGTGGCGTCCGAGCAGGGCCACGGTCGCGGCCGCTTCCGACGCCGATTCGGGCCGCAGCGCATGGTCGACGATCAGGCCGGCGATGCGCCCGCCGCGCGCGCTGGCCCACTCCTCAGCCAGCAACGCCAAAGCGAGCGAATCGCGTCCGCCGGATACGGCAACCGCGACGATGGGTGCGCGCTCGAACGGCTCGAACGGCGCCATCAGGCGCTCGAACTCCGCAGCCTCAAGAGATCGGTCGCCGGCCGTGCTCACCCGCAGCCGTTCTTCTGGCGCTCCTGGTCGACGCGGCGCTTCTGCAGGTCGGGGGCGCGCGGATAGTCCTGGCTGAACTTGGAGAAGACCTGACAGGCGTCGGCCTTGCGGCCCATCACCGCGAGCGTGATGCCGAGCTTCAGGAGATTGTCGGGGCCCTTGGGGCTGGCCTTGTAGTTCTTGTAGCCCTCGGCAAAGGCGGTCATCGCGTTCTGGTAGTCCTTGCGCGCGTAATAGCTCTCGCCCAGCCAGTACTGCGCGTTGCCCGCCAGCGTGTGCTTGGGATTGCTCTGCAGGAACGCCTTGAAGCCGCGCTCGGCGCCGGCATTGTCGCCGTCCTGCAGCTTCTTCATGGCGTCGTGGTACATCTGGTCGGCATTGCCACCTCCTGCCGCCGTCGGCGGCGCAGCGGGTGGTGGTGGCGGGGCAGCCGCCTGCGCGCCGCCGCCCGCTGCGCCGCCGGCGGGACGCGGTCCGCCGCCGCCACCGCGGCCCTTCTCCATCTGGTCGAGTCGGTACTCGTAATCCGCCTGCATCTTCTCGAGCTGCTGCTGGAGCTGCTGGTTGCGGTACTGCAGCTGCTCGATCTGGCCGGTCAGCATGGTGATCGACTGCTGCAGCTGGTTGAACCGATCCTCGAGATAGACCGGGTCAGCGCGCTGGGCGCCGGCCGCTGTCGGCAGGACGAGCGCAATCGCGAGCAGGGAGGAACGGAAGATCTTCATGGCAGCCGACAGTTTCTGTGCAAAGGCGGCCATTTTCAGGCACGGCCGCTTCGCCTCCAAACGAAAACGCCGGCCCTGAGGACCGGCGCTCCCGAGATTCCAGCTCGGTGTCTTACTGCAGCGCCGTGACGGCGCGCCGATTGCGCGCCCAGGCCGCCTCGTCGGAACCCGGCGGATCGGGGTTCTCCTTGCCGAAGCTGACGGTATTGATACGCGCGGCCGGAATGCCCTGGGCGATGAGGTACTGCCTGGCCGCGTTGGCGCGGCGCTCGCCCAGCGCGAAGTTGTACTCGCGCGTGCCGCGCTCGTCGCAATGGCCCTCTACGGTGATCTTGTACTGGCCGTACTTCTTCAGCCACTCGGCTTGGCGGGCCAGGGTCTGGCGACCATCCTCGCGGATCGTCGACTGGTCGGTGTCGAAGAATACGCGATCGCCGACATTCTGGCGGAAGTCCGCAATCGAGCCTGGGGTGACGGTTGTCGTCGCAGGGCCTGCGGCCTCCTGTTGGCTGCTACACGCGGCCATGACGATCATCGCCGCGATGGCTGCTAAAGCCTTGAAAGTCTTCATCATTCAGCGCTCCCTGACAACATCGACCCGAGCGCTAGGAAGACGCTCGGGTCGACAAGAAAGATCATATCCTTCGCTACTGCGGAATCAAGGGTGACCAGGCCGGATCCGAAGCATCGGTCGGTGTTGGTATCTGACGTTCGAAGCGTCCGGTGATGTCAACTTGGTGCAAAGTGACCGCCCCTGTGCGACCGGCCGAGCTCGGCTGCTGACGGAAATATGCCAGCACGCGGCCGTTCGGCGCCCAGGTCGGTCCCTCGACCAGGAAGCCCGAAGCCAGCATGCGCTCGCCGCCGCCATCGGGCCGCATGACGCCGATGCCGAAGCTGCTGCCGCTGATCTTGGTGAAGGCGATCCAGTCGCCGCGCGGCGACCACACCGGCGTGGCGTAGCGGCCCTCGCCGAAGCTGATGCGCCGTTCGCCGCCGCCGCCGGCGCTCATGACATAGAGCTGCTGGGTGCCGCCGCGGTCGGAGTTGAAGACGATCTGCGCACCGTCGTTGGAGAAGCACGGCGAGGTGTCGATGGCCGACGAATTGGTCAACCGGCGCAGCGCGCGGCCGCGCACGTCCATTTCATAGATGTTGGTGCGGCCTTCGGCGGCAATGCTCATCACCACCTTGGTGCCGTCCGGCGAGAAGCGCGGCGCGAAGCTCATGCCGGGAAAGTTGCCCATGAGCTCGCGACGGCCCGAATCGACGTTCTGCAGATAGACGCGCGGCGGGCTGCTGCGGTCCTCCCCGAAGGCCATGTAGACGATCTCCTGCAGCGTCGGCGAGAAGCGCGGCGTGACAGCGATCGTGCGGCCGTCGGTGATGTAGCGGTTGTTGGCGCCGTCCTGGTCCATGATGGCGATGCGCTTGACGCGCGCGTTGCCCGGGCCGCTCTCGCCGACGTAGGCGATGCGCGTGTCGAAGTAGCCCTCCTCGCCCGTCACGCGCTTGTAGATCGCGTCGGCGATGATGTGGGCGAGCCGCCGCCAGTTGGCGGGCTGGCTGGTGAAGGAGAGCCCGGCGGCCTGCTGGCCAACCACGACATCCCACAGCCGGAAGTCGACCTTGATGTTGCCGCCGGCCTGGCCGACCTCGCCGACGACGACGCCGGCCGCGCCGATCTGGCGCCAGTCGGGGAAGCGCGGCGGGGTACTGGCATTGACGTCGCGCTGGATGAAGGAACTGGGCGGGATCGACCGGAAGAGGCCGGAGTTCTGCAGGTCGTTGCGCACGACGTTGGCGATGTCGGCGCCCACGCGGTCACCGGCGAAGTCGACGATGGCGATCGGCACCGGCTCGAAGCTCGGCCGGGTCATGTCGATCGTGAGCTGGGCGCGCGCGGGAACGGCCGCCGCACCTGCGGCAAGTGCTGCGCCGCCCAGGATCGTCGAGCGTCGGGGAAGCATCATGTCGGACCTCTTGTTCATTGAGGGGGTGTCTCTATAGCGCGACAGGCTGTCAGTAGTCGCGGGGGTCGAAATTGAAAGTGATGTTGCGCCAGGAGTTGTATTTTTCCGGTGACAACGGCCATGGCTGGCAACGTGGGTTCATGATCGCACGGTGCGCGGCGTCGGCCGCGGCGCGGTAGTTGGGATCGTTGTTGTAGCGGCCGGTATCCTTGAGCTCGGCCTTCACCGGCGTGCCGTCCTGGTTCATCTGCACGATCAGCGTGATGATCATGTTCTGGTCGCGCCCGCCGCCGATCGTGTTCCAGCACGGCCGGATCTTGTTGCGCACGCCCTCGATCTCGCTCGCCGTCACGACCGCGGCGAGGTTGGGCGCGGCGGGCGCCTGGCGCGTCACCTGCTGCACGGGCTTGGGCTGCTGCTCGGGCGTCTGGTGCTTCTGCGGCGACTGCTTGTTCTTCAGGATGTCGTCGATCATCGAATCGACCGACTTCTTCTCCGGCTGCGGCTTGGGCGGCGGCGGCTTGGGCGGCTCCGGCTTCTTCACTTCCGGCGGCGCGGGCTTGGGCGGCTCGGGCGGCTTCTCGACCTTGGGCGGCTCGGGTTCCTTGGGCTTGAGCGCGATCAGATCATCGGCGGGCTTCGGCGCCTCGGGCCTGGGCTTCTCGACCGGTGGCGGCGGCAAGGGCTTGGCCTCAGCCACATCGACCTTGGGCTTCTCGGGCGCGGGCGGCGGCTCGGCTGACTTGGGCGGCGGCGCCTTGGTCGCTTCCTCGGCGATCGGCACGTCCTTGGGCTGCGGCGGCGGATTGGCGACCTTGGGCGCCGCAGCCTTCTTGTCGATCATCTCGAAGTCGACCATCACCGGTTCGGGATCCATCAAGGGCGGCCGATTGAAGAAGTCGAGATTCATCACCGCCGCGCCCAGCACGACGACATGCAGCATCGCCGACACGATGGCCGGCGTGCGCATTTCGACGCTTCTCGGGATACGGCCGATGATGCGGTCATCCATCGATCGCTTCGCCTCTCCTTCCTGTCGCCTTAGCGCCGCGGCGCCGGTGTCGGTGCCGGTGCCGGCGTCGGTGCCGCCGGCTGCTGGCCACGCGGTGCCGGTGCGGGTGCGGGTGCAGGCGTCACGGTGCCGCCGCCGCCCTTGCCGAGCTGCTGCGCAGCTTCACCGAGCAGGCCGAGCTGGCGGAAGCCGCTGTCGATCACCACACCCATCACTTCCATCATCTTGCCGTAGTCGACGGCCTTGTCGCCACGCATGAACACACGCTGGTCAGGCTTCTCTTCGTGCACGGCCTTGAGCTTGGTGCCGAGCTCGGCGAGGTCGTACTTGGTCTCGCCAAGGAACACCTCGCCCTGGGCATTGACCGATACGACCAGCGGCTCGTCCTTGCCGCCGACCTGCTGCGCGCTGGTCTTGGGCAGATCGACCGGAACGCCGACCTGCAACAGCGGCGCGGTGATCATGAAGATGATCAGCAACACCAGCATGACGTCGACCAGCGGCGTGACGTTGATGTCGGCGATCGGCGTGTAGCGCCGCCGCCGGAACTTGCCGCCGCCTGCGCTGCTGCCGGCGGCGGGAATGACGCCGGCCATCAGACCTGCTCCTCGAGCTGACGCGACAGGATGGTGATGAATTCACCGGCGAAGGATTCGAGCTGCTGGGCGTAGCGCGCGACCTGGCCCGACAGGATGTTGTAGGCGCCGGCCGCCGGGATCGCCGCGACCAGACCGATCGCGGTGGCGAACAGCGCCTCGGAGATGCCAGGCGCCACGACCGCGAGCGAGGTGTTCTTCGACTGCGCGATGTGGCCGAAGCTGTTCATGATGCCCCACACCGTGCCGAACAGGCCGACGAAGGTGGCGTTGGCGCCGACCGTGGCGAGGAAGCCCAGCCGCTTCTCGATCGCCTCCATCTCGCGCTGGATGGTGACGCTCATCACCTGCTCGATGCGTTGGCGCAGGGCGGCGCGCGCCGTGGCGCTGGTCGCCAGGCCCTTCGAGACGGAGCGGCGCCATTCGCGCATGGCGGCGGAGAAGATGCTCGACATCGGGTCATCCGGCTTCGCTCCGACACGGTCGTAGAGGTCTTCCAGCGAGACGCCCGACCAGAAGGTGTCCTCGAAGGCCTGGGCGCTCTTCTTCAGCGAACGCAGGCGCAACATCTTTTCGAAGATGATCGCCCACGACCAGAACGAGGCCAGCAGCAGCGCAATCATCACTGCCTTGACGACCCAGTCGGCCTGCATGAACAGGCCGTAGACCGACATGTCGATCGGCCCGGTGCTGCCGCCAAGAGGGGTACTGGCGACCTGCGCAAACGCGTCCATTTTGATATCTCCGTTAGTTCAAAGGGTTATACCTGAATGTGGCGTGAGCGGGGCGACTCCCCCGCACTAACCTGGGCCAAGGCAGTCCGCACGTGCGGCGGCAATCGGACCGGCCGTCCCGTCGCACCCATGCACGCGACGACGAGCTCGGCACGGACCAGGATCTCTTCGCCGCGGCGCGCGATCTGGATCATGTCCAGCGAGGCGCCGCGCATTTCTCCGCAACTGGTGACGACTTCGATCGTCTCGTCCAGTCGCGCCGGCTTCAGATAGTCGATGGCGCAGCGGCGCACGATCCAATTCACACCGAGCTCGTCGCGCAGGGCGCTGTGGTCCTGGCCGAGCAATCGCAACAGCTCGGTGCGGCCACGCTCCAGAAAGCGCAGCCAGTTGGCGTAATAGACGATGCCCGCGGCGTCGGTGTCCTCGTAATAAATCCGCAACGGCAGCACATGTGCGCCGTCGGCGATGCGGCCGGACGTCGGCGCGCTCACCCCTCCTCCGCCTGGCCGCCGGCCGTCAGCAGGTCGAGCTGCTGCTTCTGCTCGCGCGGCATGACAACGCCAAGATGACGATAGCCGCCCTCCGACAGGAGCCGGCCGCGCGGCGTGCGCATCAGCAGGCCGAGCTGCATGAGGTAGGGCTCGATCACGTCCTCGATGACGTCGCGCTGCTCGGAGAGCGCCGCCGCCAGCGTCTCGACGCCGACCGGGCCGCCGCCGTAGTTCTCGGCGATGCAGGCGAGATAACGACGGTCCATGGCGTCGAGACCGCGGCCGTCGACCTCGAGCCGACGCAGCGCCT
>Ga0075369_10000536_pt1 | contig 12013 bp, 12 predicted proteins | sample EndMethybrTD3034_FD_71400 | JGI IMG/M metagenome (GOLD analysis project Ga0075369, IMG submission 71400) | Populus endosphere microbial communities from Tennessee, USA - Endosphere MetaG P. TD hybrid TD303-4 | ecosystem: Host-associated > Plants > Roots > Endosphere | place: USA: Tennessee...
GCGAACTTGGCCCATCCCCAGCCGAGCTTGCCGGGCGGCACTGTCGATTCGAACGTGCGCAGTGGCCAGCCGAGCATCGCTGCGGTGAATTCCGTAGTGCCGGTGCGTACGTCGACGGCGCCGGCGTTCGCCGCCATCTGCTCGAGTTGACCGGGGGCGAAGGTGTGCAGGTCGACGATCCACTCGAGGGCCGCGGCCCGTGAATTCTCGTCCAGCTCGGCCTGCGGGCGCCGCCAGCTGCTCAGTCCGGGCACCTTCATGGCACGGACGGTGATGTTCCAGGTCAGGTTCGCCAGCGTCCGCGCATAGGCGTTGCCCACCGTCGTGGGCTCGCCGGCGAATACGAACCGGCCGCCCGGCTTGAGCACCCGCACCACCTCGCGCAGCGACAGCTCGACATCGGGGATGTGATGGAGCACGGCGTGCCCGACGACAAGGTCGAAGGTGTTGTCGTCATATGGGATGCCCTCGGCGTCGGCGACCCGCCCGTCGATGTCCAGGCCCAGATTCTCGCCATTGCGCACGGCCACCTTGACCATGCCGGGCGACAGATCGGTCACCGAGCCGCGGCGAGCCACACCTGCCTGGATCAGGTTGAGCAGGAAGAACCCGCTGCCGCAGCCCAGCTCCAGCGCCCGGTCGTACGGCAGCCCGCGAAGCTCGTCGGCCGGCACGATCGCATCAAAGAGGTCACGGGCGTAGTCGACGCATCGCTTGTCGTAGGAGATCGACCACTTGTCGTCGTAGCTTTCGGCCTCCCAGTCGTGGTACAGCACCTGGGCGAGCTTGGAGTCGTGGCGGGCCGCCTCCACCTGCTGTGCCGTAGCGTGCGGGTTCGGGACCGGAGCCGCTTCGGCGGCGACATCAACGGAAGCGTCGGTTTCCTCAAAGCTCATAACAGGGCAGCCTAACGGGCTGCTCCGAAGGCGGCCTTGGCGGCAGCCAGGACCTGCGGCGAATAGTCGACGTATCGCCTGGCCCAGGCGACGGACGCGTCGTACACCGCGTCCGGAGCGACCATCTCGTCGATCAGGCCCAGCGCCAGCGCCTCCTTGGCATCGATGAATCGGCCACTGAACACCAGGTCCTTGGCCTTGCTCTCGCCGGCCGTACGCGCGAGGCGGGCGGTGCCGCCCTGCGGCACCCGGCCAGCCAGGATCTCCGTCGCGCCGAATTTCACGTTGTCGCCGCTGACCCTCCAGTCCGCGGCCAGCGCGAGGTTCAGCCCGCCGCCCAACGCGTAGCCGGTGATGGCCGCGACGGTCGGCTTCGGGATGGCGGCCAGCGCGTCGACGGCCTCCCTGCACACGCGTGCCGCGACCTCGGCCTCGTCGGCGCTCAATGTGCGCAGCTCGGGCATGTCGTCGCCTGCGGAGAAGATCTCGTGACCGCCGAACAGGACGACGGCGAACAAATCGTCACGGTGCCCGAGATCTGCTGCCGCAGAGACGATCTCGCGATACACCTGCCGTGTCAACGCATTGGTGGGCGGTCGCGATAGCAGCAGTGTGGCGATGCCGGGCTGCTCGTCGCTGGTGTGAACGGAGACGAACTCGTTCATGCCAGCGGCGCGTCGGAGCTATAGCCGTCGGGGGCGCGGCGGTTTCGGGCTTCGTTGTACCTGTCGCTGTTGAAGAATTCGATCTCCCAGCTGCCGGTGACCTCATCGGCCGCCAGATGGGGTTCGACGGAAACGATCTTGCGTTCGACGGCGAGCACCTCGGCGACCGTGCGGCCGTTGAGTGAGTCGAGCTGGGTCCAGGTCGGCGGCAGCAGGAAGGATCGGCCGTCGGCGAACTCGTCGAGGCCCGCCTGAGGTGTGCTCCAGAACGCGCGATCGGTCTCCGTGTTATCGCCGTCGGCGCGCTGTCCTTCCGGCAATGCCCCGACAAAGAAGTAGGTGTCGTAGCGACGAGTGCGCTCCTCTTTCGGCGTCACCCAGTTCGCCCACGGCCTCAGCAGATCCGCACGCAACACCAGCTTCTCGTCGCGCAGGAAATCGGCGAACGACAGCGAGTGGCTGGCCAGTGCTGCGCGCGCCTCGCTGTACACCGACGCGTCGCCGACGATGCCATCCGGGTCGTCGGCGGGCCCGGCGAACAGCACGCCGGACTCCTCGAACGTCTCACGGGCCGCAGCGCACACCAACGCCTCGGCAAGGTCGGGCGCGACAGCCAGGCGTTCGGCCCACCACGCCGGGTCGGGGCCGAACCACGCGATGTCCGCGTTGCGGTCGCGGTCGTCGACGCCGCCACCGGGAAAAACCATCACCCCGGCGACGAATTCCATTTCCGAATGCCTCCGCATGAGAAACACCTTGATGCCCTCGGCGGTGTCGCGGATCAGCATCACGGTCGCAGCCGGCCGTGGGACCAGCGGATCTTCGGTCGTCATGCTCGCCTCCTATGCGCCGCCCTGCTTCGAGTGCGACGCGCGAAGTAGCGCCCGTCGATGTTCTCCAGGGCAATCGACTGCCCGAACGCCGTTGACAGGTTCTCGGCCGTCAACACATCCGGTAGCAGTCCGGAGTCAACCACCTTGCCCTCGGACAGGATCAGGCAGTGCGAGAAGCCCTGCGGGATCTCCTCGACATGGTGGGTGACAAGCACCAGCGCCGGAGAGTCCGGGTCGGCGGCCAGATCGGCCAGTCGGGCCACCAGTTCCTCGCGGCCGCCGAGGTCCAGCCCGGCGGCAGGCTCGTCGAGCAGCAGTAGCTCTGGGTCGGTCATCATCGAACGGGCGATCAGCACCCGCTTTCGCTCGCCTTCGGAAAGGGTGCCGTAGGTGCGCTCGGCGAGGTGTTCGGCGCCAACACTTTCCAGCATGTCGATGGCCTGCTCGTAATCGACGTCCTCATAATTCTCCCGCCAGCGGCCCATCACCGCGTAGCCGGCGGAGACGACCAGGTCGCGCACCACCTCCTCGTCGGGAACGCGCTGCGATAGCGCCGAGCTGCTCAGCCCGACACGCGAGCGCAGCTCCGACATGTCGACGCGGCCCAGCCGCTCGCCGAGCACGAACGCCGTGCCCGACGACGGGTGCTCCATGGCCGCGGCGATGCGCAGCAGCGACGTCTTGCCTGCCCCGTTCGGCCCGATGACCACCCAGCGTTCGTCGAGTTCGACCGACCATGTCACGGGCCCGACCAGACTTTGGCCGCCGCGTCGCAGGGTGACTTTCGCGAAGTCGATAAGCAGGTCGGGGTCGGCTGCATCTACTTGGGCGTCGGCCACCCGACCATCGTGCCGTACTCGACACGTGTCGCTAACCGAGGGCCCATCCTGCGGCGCTGTTGACGATGACGCGATCGGCCTTGCGGGCCGTGCCCGCCACCAGTTCGGAGTTGCGCTGGTCCGTGGTGGCGACCCAGGCCCGTGCGTCCTCATCTGACTTGCCGAATTCGACGTGACGGGCGACGAGGCGTTCGATCCGCTCACGCTCGTCGCTTGCGACGAACCAGACGGCATTCATCGCGCGACGGGCCCGCGCCCAATGGGGACGGTCGAGGAGCAGATAGTTGCCCTCGGTGACGACGAGGCGCGCCGAGGGCAGCACGACGAGCGCCGCCGCGAGCGGCTGTTCCAGCGTGCGGTCGAAGCCCGGGACGTACACCGGGTCGTCGACCTCCCGCTTCAACCGCTCGAGCAGATGCGCGTAACCGGCCGCGTCGAAGGTATCCGGGGCACCTTTGCGGCCGCGCGCGCCGATCCGGTCGAGCTGGGCGTCGGCCAGGTGGAACCCGTCCATCGGAACGTGCGCGACCCAGCCGGCGCCTTTGGCCGCCCCGATACGTTCCAGCAGCAGATCGACGAGGCTCGACTTGCCCGCCCCGGGGCTGCCCGCGATGCCCAGAATCGCGCGCGACCGGTCGCCGACCAGCGCGACGGCGTCGCGGGCCAGCAGATCTGCCGTGGTCATCTGCCGAGTTTGGGTTACGACGACTCGACGAGCTCGCGATTTCGGCGTGATTTGTTGCGCCTGGCGCCACTTTTCACGCCCAAATCGCCGGCATCGGCGACGGAAGCCCAGCCGCTGACGGCGAGCACCCGCTTGGGGGTGATGCGCACGAACAATTGGACGAGCGGGCCGATGCCGAACGCGTACAACACGGTGCCGGCGCCGACCGTTCCGCCGAGCAGCCAACCGACGGCCAACACAGTGGCCTCGATGGACGTGCGGACCAGCCGCACCGATAGGCCGGTGCGCACCACGAGGCCGGTCATCAGACCGTCGCGCGGGCCGGGGCCAAGCGCGGCGCCGATGTAGAGGACCGTGCTGAGTGCGTTGAGCACCACCGCACTCACCATCATCGCGATGCGCACCGGGAGCGAGGTCGGCGTCGGCAGCAGCCACAGCCCGGCGTCGACGGTGATGGCGATGACGATGACGTTGGCGATCGTGCCGATGCCAGGCCGGTTCCGCAGCGGAATCCATGCCAGCAGCACCGCGACACCGACCACCGCGGACGCGGCGCCGATGCTCATGCCGGTGTGATGCGTCAGGCCCTGGTGAAACACGTCCCATGGGTCGAGGCCCAGGCCGGCGCGCACCATGACCGCCATCGAGAAGCCGTATCCGCAGAGGCCGACCAACAGAGCCGTCCCGCGGGCTGCGGCCCTACGCATGGTGCGGGAAACGGATCCTGATGAGTTCGAGCTCGCGGCGCACCCGTTCGGCGTCACGGTCGACGAATTCGGCGGGCAAGCTCTCCGCCGGTTTGAAAATCCGGCCCAACGGCCGTGCGAATCGAGAAGTCCAGTTCGTGCTCATGCTTCGATAATCCGGACAACTGGCTTGCTCTTCAATAGCCAGTTGGCGCATACTGGCCTCAAATGACGATCGAAATGGCCGCCAGAGCGCTCGATGTGGACCTTTTGGCCCGCGAGCTCGGCAACTGGCGCACGTCCAGTCGCAGCGGACCGGCCTATCAGGGTCTCGCCGATGGCCTCCGGATGCTGATCATCGATGGGCGCCTGCCAATCGGTGCGCGGCTGCCAAGCGAACGCGCGCTCGCCGACGCGCTGCGGGTATCCCGTACGACGGTCACCGCCGCCTACACGCAGTTGCGCGAGGACGGCTACCTCAACGCCCGCCGCGGTGCGCGCAGCACCACCGCACTGCCTGTCGCACCAGCCCCCGCCTCCGCCGCAATCCCGGCGCGGGTCAACCTGGCACATGCCGCGCTGTCCGCGCCTGCAGCCGTGCACGAGGCGTTCATAGACGCGACCCATCAGATGGCGCCGTACCTGCACGACATCGGCATCGACCTCACCGGGCTCCCGCCGCTGCGTGAGGCCATCGCCCAAAGATATTGCGCGCGAGGACTTCCCACCGCACCCGATGAGGTCATGGTCACCACCGGCGCGCTGCACGCCATCTGCTTGATCCTGGCCGCATACATTCAACCGGGCGACCGAGTGGTGGTCGAACAACCCACGTACCACGGTGCGCTATCGGCCATCACCGCCGCAGGCGCACAACCCGTGCCCGTCGCCATGACCAACGACGGATGGGAACTCGACGCCATGCAGGCCGCGATCCGGCAACTGGCGCCTACCCTGGTCTACTTGATTCCCGACAACCAGAACACGACGGGTCTGACGCTGCCGTTACAAGACCGAAAATACCTGGCGCACATCATTTCTGACACGCGAACCCGGACCATCATCGACGAGACGATGACCGATGTGTGGATAGACGAGCCGGTACCGGCGCCAACGGCAGCCGCGATGACGTCGCGACGCGACCTCCTCATCACAATCGGCTCGATGTCCAAATCGTTCTGGGGCGGATTGCGGATCGGGTGGATCCGCGCAGAACGCAGCACACTGGCCTCTATCGCAGCTGTGCGACCGTCGATCGACATGGGCACACCGATACTCGAACAGCTCGCCGCCGCAAGGCTTCTCGAGAAGGCCGACGAGATACTGCCCGAGCGGCGGGACCTCCTGCGGACCCGTCGTGCACTGCTGAAGTCGCTACTGCGTGAGCAGCTTCCAGACTTCGAACCCGGGCCGGGAACCGGCGGTATGGCACTGTGGGTTCAGCTGCCCTCCCCCATGAGTTCCGCGTTGTCGGCCGCGGCGTCTCGCCTGGGTCTGGACCTGCCGTCCGGTCCCCGTTTCGGCGTCGGCGGCAGCCTGGAGCGGTTCATCCGGATCCCTTACACACTGCCCGAACCCCAGCTGATCGAGGCGGTCGAACTGCTGGCGCGTGCCTGGCGGGCCGTGACCGGTGCAACGGCGCCCGAACCTGGCTCGGTGGTCGTCTGAGTCGTCAGGGGATGAGCAGCCAGCGGCCGCGCTGACCGCCGCTTGCGACCTTGTCGTATGCCTTCGCCGCATCCCGCAGCGGCACCCGGCCCGCCACTCGCAATTCCAGCGTGCCCTCGGCGGCGAGCCCGAGCAGTCCTGCAATGGCCTCGCTGTCGGGCTCCACGCTGACGGTATGCACCGTGATCCCTCGTTCGGCGGCGACCGGCGAACCGGGGGCCACGCCTACGAATGCGCCGCCGTCGCGGACCGCGGCCAGTGCCGACTCGAGCAGCACCGCCGCGTCGAGCACGGCGTCGAAGGACCGGCTGGGCAGCTCGGTCACCGGTTCGGCGCCCGCGCGGACCAGAAGGTCCGCATCGGCGTCGCGCGCCAATGCGGTGACCCGCCAGCCGGCTCGGGCGGCCAGAACGATGGCATGCCCGCCGAGGGCACCGGCGCCGCCGGTGACCAGCAGGGTGCGCCCCTCGGCGGGGCCGAACAGGTCGAGGGCCTGGCGAGCGGTGAGCGCGTTGAGCGGGAGCGAGGCGGCCTCGACCAGGTCGAGGTCGTCGGGGACGAGGGCGACAGCGTCTGCGGGCAGCACCGTTTCGTCGGCGTGGGCGCCGACGCCCGGCTTGAGGCCAATCACGTGAAGGATCCCGGCGACCCTGTCGCCCGGTCGCAGGCCGCTGACCTCGCCGCCGACCTCGCTGACGGTTCCGCTGAGGTCCCAGCCGAGCCCGACGGGGTCGGGCAGCCCGGCCAGCCCGCGCACGGGCCCGGTGAGCACGCCGACGTCGACGGGGTTGACCGCGGCGGCGGCAACACGGATCCGGACGTCAGTAGGCCCGAGCTCGGGCGGGGCGACCTCGTCGAGGACTGGCGACTTGCTGGTGGAGTATGCGCGTAGTGCACGCATGGTGACTTCCTCCTCATTCTTTCTTCTATGGACACCACCAGGCTGCGCGGCTTACTCTCTAATGGGAAGTAGACACCTGAAAGTGGTGTACGCACCTGGAGGAGAGCCATGCCGACGATGACCGCTCAGCAACGGCGAGACGAGGCCAGGGTCGAGTTCGACGCCTACCTGGCGGAGTGCCCCAGCAGAAAGCTCCTCGACCGGATCGCCGACAAGTGGGTGGCTCTCGTGGTCAAGTCCCTTGGCGACGGTCCCAAGCGCTACTCCGAGGTGTCGCACCAACTCGCCGGTGTCAGCCAGAAGATGCTCACCCAGACGCTGCGCAGTCTCGAGCGCGACGGTGTGTTGACCCGGACTGTGACCCCATCGGTCCCGGTGCGGGTGGACTACGAGCTCACACCGCTTGGTGAATCGCTTCAGGGCGTGCTGGGACAACTCAAGACGTGGGCGGAGCAGCACATGCCCGAAGTCGACAGGGCCCGCGCCGACTACGACGCGCGACAGGCATAGCGCCCCGCGCTATTCGTCGTCGGGGATCTCGACGCGGCGCACGAAACCGTCCATCGCATCGGCGGCCTCGATCTCGCCCCGGGTGATGCCGAGGATGAACAACACGGTGTCCAGATACGGATGGTTCAATGACGCATCGGCGACCTCGCGCAGAGCCGGCTTGGCGTTGAACGCCACCCCCAGCCCGGCGGCGGCGAGCATATCCATGTCGTTGGCGCCGTCACCGACAGCCACCGTCTGCGCCATCGGCACTCCGGCCTGCTGGGCGAAATCCCTGAGCGCCTTGGCTTTTCCTGGCCGGTCGATGATCGGGCCGATGACCCGGCCGGTCAGTTTTCCGTCGACGATCTCGAGTTCGTTCGCCGCGACGAAGTCCATCTGCAGCTCATGTGCGAGCGGATCGATGACCTGGCGGAAGCCGCCCGACACGATCCCGCAGTGATATCCCAAGCGCCGCAACGTGCGCAGGGTGGTGCGCGCTCCTGGCGTCAGCTCGATCTGCTCCCCGACCTCCTCGAGCACTTCGGCGGGCAGACCGGCCAGCGTCGCCACCCGTCGGTGCAGTGACTCTGCGAAGTCCAGTTCGCCTCGCATGGCGGCCTCGGTGATCTCGGCGACCGCAGCGTGCGCACCGACGCGATCGGCCAGCATCTCGATGACCTCGCCCTGGATCAAGGTGGAGTCGACGTCAAAGACGATGAGCCGCTTGGCCCGTCGCGACAGGCTGTAGTCCTCCAGCGCAATGTCGACAGCCTCGGCGACCGCGACCTGCGCCAGCGCTTTCTGCAGTTGTCCGTAGACCGCACCGCGGGGCACCGAGACCCGCAGCTCCAAACCCGTTACGGGATAGTCGGAGACGCCGCGGATGAAGTCGATGTTGACGCCGAGCGCGGCGACCTCGCGAGCCACCACACCGAACGACTCCGCGGTGATGGGCCGGCCGAGCACCACGATCGTGTGGGTCGACGGTTCCCGCATGACGGGTAGGTCATCGCTGCGCTCGATCGTGACGTCCAGGCCGACGCCGTGGATGGCCGCTTCGACCTCATCGCGCAACAACGGCCCGCCGGCCACTTCGGCTGCCCCGGCAACAAGCACCCCCAGCGTCAGTCGGCCGCGGATGACGACCTGCTCGACGTTGAGGAGTTCGACCTTGTGCCGCGACAGCACCTCGAACAGCGCCGACGTGACACCCGGTTGGTCGTGTCCGGTGACGGTGATCAGCACCGACACCTTGGGCATGCTCACCCCCGCGTGCTGCGACGGATCGTCAACTGGACTGTTCGACCGGCTCGGGCTCGTGGTGGCGGCCGACGTGGGCTTCGGCGCGCATCCGATCCACCATGTGCGGATAGTGCAGCTCGAACGCCGGGCGCTCGGACCGGATACGGGGCAGCTCGGTGAAGTTGTGCCGCGGCGGCGGGCAACTGGTCGCCCACTCCAGCGAGTTGCCGTAGCCCCACGGGTCGTCGACGGTCACCGGTTCGCCGTAACGCCAGCTCTTGAAGACGTTCCAGGCGAACGGAATCGTCGACACGCCGAGGATGAACGCCCCGATCGTCGAGACGACGTTCAGGGTGGTGAACCCGTCGGTGGGCAGGTAGTCCGCGTAGCGGCGCGGCATGCCCTCGTCGCCCAACCAGTGCTGCACCAGGAACGTGGTGTGAAAGCCGATGAAAGTCAGCCAGAAGTGCAGCTTGCCCAGCCGCTCATCGAGCAGTCGGCCCGTCATCTTCGGGAACCAGAAGTAGATGCCCGCATACGTGGCGAACACGATCGTGCCGAACAACACGTAGTGGAAGTGCGCGACAACGAAATACGAGTCGGTGACGTGGAAGTCGATCGGCGGGCTGGCCAGCAGCACACCCGACAAGCCGCCCAGCAGGAAGGTCACGAGGAAGCCCACCGAGAACAGCATCGGTGTTTCAAACGTCAACTGGCCCTTCCACATTGTGCCGATCCAGTTGAAGAATTTGATGCCGGTCGGGACCGCGATCAGGAATGTCATGAACGAGAAGAACGGCAGCAGCACCGCACCCGTCGCGTACATGTGGTGTGCCCACACCGCGACCGACAGCGCGGCGATCGACAGCGTCGCATAGATCAGCGTGGTGTAGCCGAAGATCGGCTTGCGCGAGAACACCGGGAAGATCTCGGTGACGATGCCGAAGAATGGCAGCGCGATGATGTAAACCTCGGGGTGGCCGAAGAACCAGAACAGGTGCTGCCACAACAACACCCCACCGTTGGCCGGGTCATATATGTGCGCGCCCAACAGACGGTCGGCGGCCAGCCCGAACAGGGCGGCGGTCAGCAGCGGGAACGCGATCAGTACCAGGATCGAGGTCACCAGGATGTTCCACGTGAAGATCGGCATCCGGAACATCGTCATGCCCGGCGCGCGCATGCAGACCACGGTGGTGATCATGTTGACCCCACCGAGGATCGTGCCGAGACCGCCGACGCCCAGGCCCATGATCCACAGGTTCCCGCCGACGCCCGGCGAGTGGATCGCGTCGGTCAGCGGCGTGTAGGCGGTCCAGCCGAAATCGGCGGCACCGCCCGGGGTGATGAAGCCGGCGAGCGCGATCGTCGCTCCGAACAGGAACAGCCAGAACGAGAACGCATTCAGCCGCGGGAACGCCACGTCGGGCGCGCCGATCTGCAGCGGCAGCACCAGGTTCGCGAAGCCGAACACGATCGGCGTCGCATAGAACAGCAGCATCACCGTGCCGTGCATGGTGAACAGCTGGTTGAACTGCTCGTTGGACAGGAACTGCAGGCCCGGCATCGCGAGCTCGGTGCGCATGAACAGCGCCATCAGCCCGCCGATGAAGAAGAAGATGAAGCAGGCGACGCAGTACATGATGCCGATCAGCTTGTGATCGGTGGTCGTCACCAGCTTGTAGACCAGATTGCCCTTCGGACCGAGACGGGCCGGGAACGGCCGGCGAGCCTCGAGTTCTCCGATTGGGGGCGCTTCGGCTACCAACAGGTCCTCCAAACGTTCATCGAGACAATCCGCAAAGAGTTCGCGTACGGATCCTATCTCCCTACGGCGCCCGTGTAAGCGTGGGTCCTACAAACTGTCGTAAACACACAGCGACATCGGAGGTTGGCCGCCTGACCAGCGCCGAACAGCCCGGATGTTACCGTCGGCGACGTGCTGATCAGCGGACCGCGCGTGGGCGTTGTGGCCTCGGCGACCGCCATTCTTACCGCGGTTTCGGTGACGGTCATCAGCGGCTGCGGATCGGGCGCAGGCACGGCGCGCCCCGGCACCGAACCGTCGGTCATCACGAGCACCACGAAGATCGCTAGCGCAGGCGTACTCGGCAATCAGCGCAGGCCCGACGAATCGTGTGCACCCGATCCGGCCGCGGTGGATCCGGGTCCACCGGACCGCGAAGTGCGGCACGCCGCTGGGACGACCACCGTGCACGCCGACCCCCAGCGCATCGTGGTGCTGTCCGGCGACCAACTCGACGCGCTGTGCGCGCTTGGCCTGCAGTCCCGCATCGTCGCGGCCGCGCTGCCCGACGGATCGGACAGTCAGCCCTCTTATATGGGCAAGGTGGTGCACGACGTGCCCGCCGCCGGCACCCGCAGCGAGCCGGACCTGCAGGCCGTCAAGGCAGCCAACCCCGACCTGATCCTTGGCTCGCAAGCACTGACACCGGACGCCTACCCGCAGCTGTCCGCGATCGCCCCGACGGTGTTCACCGGTCCGCCTGGCGCGGCGTGGGAGGACAACCTGCGCGCGGTCGGCGCTGCGACGGGACGGCTCGACGCCGCCAACGGCTTGATCGACGGCTTCGAACAGGCCGCCGACAAGACCGGAGCCGACAATGACGCCACGCACTTCCAGGCGTCGGTCGTGCAGTTCACCGACACCACGATGCGGGTGTACGGGGCCACCAACTTTCCCGGCAGCGTGCTGGCGGCCGTCGGCGTGGATCGACCTGCGGCACAACGGTTTACCGACAAGCCGTATGTCGAGATCGGGATCACCGACACCGACATGGAGAACTCCCCCGACTTCTCCGCCGCCGACGGCGACATCGTCTACATCTCGTTCGCGGCGCCCGCGGCCAAGGACCGTGCCCCGCAGATCCTCGGCAGCGACGCGTGGAGAAAGCTGTCAGCCAACCGCGACAACCGGGTGTTCGCCGTCAACAACGAGGTGTGGCAGACCGGTGAGGGCATCGTCGCGGCCCGCGGCGTGCTGGCAGATCTGAAATGGGTGAACGCCCCGATCAACTAATCTCATCGGGTGTTCCACGTGCTGAAGTCGACCTACGTCCAATCGCCCGACGTCGTTGACCAGACC
>Ga0075369_10000537_pt1 | contig 12003 bp, 15 predicted proteins | sample EndMethybrTD3034_FD_71400 | JGI IMG/M metagenome (GOLD analysis project Ga0075369, IMG submission 71400) | Populus endosphere microbial communities from Tennessee, USA - Endosphere MetaG P. TD hybrid TD303-4 | ecosystem: Host-associated > Plants > Roots > Endosphere | place: USA: Tennessee...
TCCGGCAGCCGATAGCAGGGAATTCGACTGCATAGATGATGCACGTGATGGACGCCGATGTTCGCCGTAAACCAGCGCAAGACAGCCGGCAAGTGATAGTGCGAACTGCCATGCAGCGCAGCTTCGTGAAAGCTCCACGCCTCATCACGGGACCACGATGTTTCCTCGAACTGGTGTTGAACATAGAACAGCCAGACACCGATTGACGCAGCCAGAACCACGATCGGCAGATGCACCAGCAGGAATGGCCCAAGGCCAACCAGCCCAATCATGCCGGCGATCAGAACCGCGATGACGACGTTCGTACCCATTGTACTCAGCCAGGGCCGCCAGCCGCCGCGCATCGACCCTATCGGCAAGCGATGCCGCAAAATGAACAGATATGTGGGACCTGCGCCGAACATTACGATCGGATGCCGGTACAGACGATAGAGGATCTGTCGCCATCGAGGCCGTGCGGCAAACTCTCTCACGGTCAATGTATCAATGTCGCCGGAGCCCCTATGATCGAGATTACCCGAACTCGCGTGATGGCGCGCATGGTTGCGTCGCCAGTAATCGTAAGGAGTTAGGGTAACAACGCCGATGGCTCGGCCGACCCAATCGTTCGCAAGACGGCCGCGGAAGAACGAGCCATGGCCGCAGTCATGCTGGATCATGAAGAGACGAACGAGCAGGCCCGCCGCGGGCACTGCCAGCAGCAGAACGATCCAATGGCCGCGGGGAACGACAACCAGCATCAGAGCCCAGATGATAAAGAAAGGTACCGCTGTGATCATCAGCTCGAAAATGCCCCGCGCGTTATTGGGTTGGCGGTAGCGGGCAAGCAGCTGTGCCAACGCGCGAGTTTCCGGTGGGCCTTGAACCATGTCTCGACTGCTTTCGGAGATGTGCGTTCCAGCTTGTCCACCGGCGGCCCTTTGGCAACTGCTCCAAGACCGAGATGGCGGTTTATCAAGTTGGCTCAGGAACAAGCGAAGTCCTGTCAACGTCGGGAACATTTTTCTGTTGCGTGAATGGGCTGCTCAGCGGCAGCAGTCCTGTTGCATCCGCTGACGCGGCCTTGTCTTGGCCCGCCAAAGCCAAGGCCACGATGGGGTTCATGCTGTCGACCATCGATGTCGGCATCAGGATCGTGGTGCCGCGCTCTTTGGTTGTCTCATAGATGATGTTCATGGCGCGAAGTTGCAGCGCCGCCGGCTGCCCCGCATAGATCGTGGCCGCCTCGACGAATTTGCCGGCTATAGCGGCTTCGGCTGATCCAAGGATCACACGTGCCTGCTTTTCCCGCTCGGCCTGGGCTTGACGAGACATCGCATCCTGCAAAGCCACCGGGATCGCGACATCGCGGATCTCGACCGACCTCACTGAGATACCCCAGTCCGCCGTTTTGCGTCCGATTTCGCTTCGCAACAGCTGGTCCGCGGCGGTTCGCTCAGCGCTACGGTGGCCATTCGCAAACATGGGGGCCTCATCACGTTAGTCGATGCATCGGCTAACGATCCGCCCTCAACCCGCAAGTCGCAACATTGGGGAAGCTGAAACGAGGCGCTTGCCACTTACCAGATGAGCGGGGACACTTGTGAAGCGGGCACTTACCGCCCGCGTTTTACCAGCAAGAGGAGATCAAAATGCCCCCTATTCAGGGATATGAAGCGACGGTAGAGGCCGCCAAACGTGCGCTCGAGACCGCGCAGAACGCGCTCGCGCGGGACGTCGGACAGGCCGTGGTGAATGCCGATTGGGACTTCCTGCGGGACAAGTTCGATGTCGGCGCGCTGGTCGATCATGTCAGCGAGCTCGCGGCCAAGCCGGACTTCGTGGCGAAGCTGCACGCGTCCGCTGACAAGGCCCGCAATCAGCAGCCCCAGCGTGGCCGGCCGCCGAGGCCGAGCGGCGCTGCGAGCGAGTTGAAGACCATTCAGTTGAACGGCGGCGCCAGCGCCACCGCAGTGTAGCCCGAAGACAGTTGTTCCGGCCGGTCTTCACGACCGTTGCTGAGAGGTTCGCGCGCCTGTATCATTGATACATTCCCTCGCGCGCAACAGCGAACGGGTGAGACTAGGATTTTCAAGGATTTACCGGGAATGTGGTAGCGGGAGAGGGACTCGAACCCCCGACCCCAGGATTATGATTACCCGCCTCTTGTAGTCTTCGGCGCTCGTACGGCGGTTTGGTGCCCAAAAAATCGAAACCCTCGTGCCAAACCGCTCCTACCCCCGTTTCCACCGGCCGCTTTTTTGGACTTCGATGATACGGCAGGCCGATCCTTCATCAGCTCGACGATCGTATCGGAATTTTCCGCAATCACGGGCGCGCTGTTGCGCCAAACCAGATACTCGTGCTTCGACATCTTCGGGGCGCTGCCCGTCGAATACCGAAGATCGACGATGTCGTTCAGGCTCATGCCGGGCCGGACCACCTCGGGATTGAGATCGTAAATCTCGAGGTATGGGCGGTTGCAGACGATCAGGCGCTGGTCTTCGTCGAAGAAGCACAGTCCGTGCGACATGTTGTTGAGCGCCGTGTCGAACCGTCCTGCATAGGCGGTTGCACGTGCTCCTTCTTCGATCAGGCTGCCATGGGTTTGGACCATTCGGACAAAGGAACGGAAGTTGGTGTTAATCATCCGGCCGAGCAGCACTAGGAGCAGCAGACGGTTGATCCCCAGCGAGACCATCATGCCATCGCCGGACAGAAGCAGCACCGTAGCTGTCGGTGCGGCGGAAATCAGCATTGTCAAGCGGGACGACGGCGGAAAGCTCCCGAGACAGTAGGCGGCGCCGACGCAACCCATGTAGACAAGCAGAGCGACCGGTGCACGCAAATTGGGTTCGACGGCCGCCAAAAGGGCCAGGATCCAGAACACGACCCCCGTGTTGAAAACGACTGTAAGGAGGCGAGTTCTGGCAAGCTCGCGATACGCCTGCTCCGGAGTGAATTCGCTCGTCTCCAGGCGAATCCACTGCACCAGCCGAAGGTCGCAAGGAGCGCGGCCGGCAAGGCGAACCTCAGCCACGGCGACACCGTTGACGGGAGGACTAACCCTACACTGACAGTGTCGACTAGCAGGACCGCGTAGAGAATCGGGACCTGCTTTCGAAGGATGGTGAATTGTTCGACGAGGAGGGAACGGCCGACCGGATCGGCGATGTCGCCCACGGAAAATGCTTTACGCGCCCGCGTAAGTAGATTCATCGACCGAAGTGGACCGTTCACCAGCCCGCCCTGGACCGCCCGGCAGGCCACCCACACGGGGAAATGCCATCACGCTCTCCATTGCGATCACCAGGTGCCGCACATTCGTGCCGCGCGGATGTTTGAAGCCGATCGTCGCTCTTTCCAGCAGCTCAAAGAGCTTGAAAAAGATGGTACTGTGACGCGGACGGTCCACGCGGAAATTCCGCCGAGAGTGGAATATGCTCCAAGCGCCATGGGCCTTGCTCTAGGTCCCGCCGTGACAGAACTGATCAACTGGGCCTGCAGGCGGCGTTCGCCGTTTGGCGAACCAATCGACAAGACCTTGAGCGCCCGACGTTGCAATACCGAAGAATTCGAATAGGTGGCGAGAACCGAGCAGTACCCGCATGTAGATCGGCGCCGACCATCAATGTCCGTATCTCGCGACCAAGCTTGTCGCTCCGAGAACGTGGCTCTTTAACGCTTCGCCGAGTTCGTTGCGCGTCAGGCCTGAAGGCAAAGTGCCAGGTTCGAGGTCGGTCGCGATCAGTGTGAAGACGTAGGGATGCGGCTTTTCTCCGCTCGGTGGGCAAGGCCCGAAATAAAAGGGCAGACCGGGAGAACTCTTGCCGCCTTTGAATTCCGTGGACGGCACGCTTGCTTCGCCTTCCTTCAAGGACATCTTGCTGGCCGGAATATCATAGGCGACCCAGTGCACGAATCCGAGTCCGCCATTGGGGACGGGGTCGAAGAAAATGATTGCATAGCTCTTCGTATTGCTGGGTGGATCGGTCCACGTAAGAGGAGGCGAAACATTCTCTCCATCACAATCCTTATTTGCCGGATACTTACCCGCGTTCTTCTGCATCAGCATGCCGCCATCGCTAAGAACCGGTGAGGTGAGATCGAAGGTAGCTGCTGCAACCGGCGCAGCTACGATGGCGCATGCGAAAATCCCTCCGCATGCGAGCGCCATAGAGATCGTTCGATTCTGTCTCATGAAACCCCCAACGCTGCACGGATTGTTCCCGCACCAACTATCCGAATTTCATTCAATCTCAGGCTCATCAATATACTAGTAACTATGAAAATACAAGCTATCCCTAATCCAAACCGCAGGCCTGCTACTGATCTCGACCTCAGTCCACGCGAGTTCAGATTGGGCCCGCTGCTCCGGAACTATTAACCGTCCGCTAAGCGGGAGCCTCGGGGGCGCACGGCTCCCGGCTAGGAACAGGAAGGATAAACGAGAAACGGGCACCTCCCGAAAGGTCCACGTTTTCCGCGCGGATGCACCCGCCATGCGCTTCGACTATCGAGCGGCAAATCGGAAGTCCCATGCCCATGCCTTCTTGCTTCGTCGTAAAGAAGCTGTCGAACAACTGGTCAAAGTGGTCGAGATGAATACCGGGGCCGCTATCTTCAATAGTGCAAGTAATCTTATCGTCCGCGACAATGGTTTGAATCGTAATTTTACGCCGAGAAGGATCTCGCTGCGCCAACGCTTGCGCGGCATTGATCGTCAAGTTGACGATCACCTGTTGAAGTTGTGTTCGGTCCGCAAGGATAATGGCAGCCGGTTCAGCAGACGCGTGGTGGACTACAGCAACCGAGCGCGCCTGTAGTTCGTGTCGAATAAAAAGAAGCGCCTCCCGGATAATTTCGTCGAGAGATACCAAATTGCGCTCAGGCGGGCGATGCGCGGCCATGGAGCGGATTCGTGCGATAATATTGGCGGCGCGATGTGCATCCTCCATGATCCATCTGATCGATTCTCGCGCTCTGTCGATTTCGGGCTGAGCCGTTTCAAGCCAGCGCAAACCGGCGTCTGCATTTGCGGCAATGGCCGCAAGCGGCTGGTTCACTTCGTGAGTGATGGAAGCCGTGAGTTCGCCCAGCATCGAAACGCGAGCCGCATGCGCGAAGTCGCTCTGTACACGCTGCAACATCTCCTGTGCGCGATTGCGCTCCGTAATATCGATAACGGCGACCATGCTCGTCCATCCGCTGAGGTGAGGCGGATAGGCGATCGTGAAGAGCGCATCGAAGATACCGCCATCGATCCGGCGCATCTTGCATTCAGTCCAGTAGTGAGGCTTCCGCGCGATGCCGCTCAGCATCGCTTCGGTGAACGCGTTAGTGCTTTCGTCAGGCCAAAACGGTTTGAGATTACCCAGCAACTCTTCCTTATTACCTCTACCGAAAAGGCGCACCGTGTGATCGTTGACGTCCACCACACGCGCTGCCGTCATCATCTCGGAGACGGCCTGAGGGTTTTCAAGGAAGTACTTGCGGAAATCCGAGACACCAGAGTTGCGCAACGCTCGCACCCTCTGATTTGCCTCCGAGAAATCCAGCTCCCAAAACGAAACCGCCATGGCTTGGAAGAGGTTCCGATAGCGAGCTTCACTAAGCCGCGACTCCTGTTCGAAGCTCGTGGTTTTGGCTTCGCGCCCCGTCTCCACGATGTGGATGGGAGTCCCCGCCAGATCGCATTGCACCGACAGCCAAACGTGCACCAACATTTGATTGCCGCGTGCCGATTTCCGCTTGACCTCTCCTCGCCAACGGCCGGTCGCGAGGCAACTCGCTTCGACATCGCCAGCCGATACAGGATACACGCTACGTAGAAGGGCGTCTGCCACCTGGCCGATGGCGGCATCACGAGAGTAACCGTACAAGGTCTCTGAAGCTTTATTCCAAGCTCTTATGCAGCCATTAAAGTCGCGGACGAAGACGGCCTGCTCGAGATGATCAAGTATTTCGAAGGACTCAGATGTCATTTTAACACCGTGAGTTCGCTTTTGCGCTGGCCCGGCTAAGGCCCGCCAGTTAGTCCATCAGCGCACTCGCTCAACGATTCTGGCAGACTTCCGCGCCCACCGCGCCGGCGCTGAATCCATCGCCGCCGTCCGAGCGCCGCCGGCGATGGTTACGTAGATCGCTGAATCGACCGCGTCCAGAATATCCTGATGGAAAAGGCTCGGAGGAACCCCAATGGCACCCCCGCCTCATCACCCTGACTCATCGGAGCATCACCCTGATCGGTTGTTAGAACGACAGAGAGGTGATCGCCATCGGCAAGCTTCTCCTTGAATGCCGGTTAGTTGATCAGCGGACTCGCTTAGAGAAACTCTTGCTCAATCCGGAGGAACGTGTTTGCGGCCCACGAAACGAAACAGGCAATCAATCGTGATAATGCAAACAAGAGCCGCGTTGTTCGCGTTCTGCGAGGCTTCTGAGCACCGACCTTAGCACGCCAGCTGGTTCCCACCAATAACGTCCGGAATTTCATTAACGCTAACCGGCTCTAAGCGAACTACCCCAGAGTATTTTGCGCTGCAAACTCGCTTGGGAACGCCACCGTCGTTGCTGCTTGTCTTCACCCCCTCCTAGCGGTTGCAGAACTTTCGCCAGTGCTGCCTTGAGGCGATCGGTTCGCATCTCTGGACGCACGCCGCGGCGCTGCTTTCCTAGGGAGCGCATTTTCCGCAAAGCTTAACATTCTGAATTGCCCGATCGGGAAACCCGGCTAGAATGGGATTTTCCCTACGGGGGCATTTATTTTCCCTACGGGGGCATTTCATGTTCGATACGGCAACCACAGCGCTTTTGCGCGCAGTTCTCGACGAAGTTTGCGAAAGCGTCTCGCACCGCGAGATCGGAGCACGTACTCACGTTGCGGCGAAGATCCTGGAGGCCGCCACCAGAGGCGAGGTGTCGCCCGATGTCCTGAGGCAGGTCGGCCGAGAAGCCCTGTCCCGTGCGCCCACTATGTGGCGTTAATTGATCCGGAGCGCGGGGCGTGAATTTCCAGGTGACGGTCCTCAAGATCCTGATGAGCTATCCTGATGGGTTTGCCGTCATGGAGGACCTCAAGCGGGACATGGCCATCCTGGCGACCAGCGGCCGCGATTGGGCGGACCGGACCAAGCGCCTGGCGGCGCGGGTGCCGGGCCTCGACATCTTCTCACAAGGACTGGTCGAACGCATAAGCGGAGGGTGGATGATCACGGCCAAGGGACGGGACGTGCTCGGGTTCATGGAAGCCCGCCCGGCCGCGCCCGAACGGATCCAAATGACTTCGGCCGATGAGGCTACTGGGCCGGTGTCCGCGCCAGCGCCGGTTCCTCCGCTGCGGCAGCCCCCTGACCGCGCGAAGCGGCGGCGCGAACGCCGCGAACGTCGTCGGGAGGCTCGCGAACGAGCGAGGGCGAGCGCTTCCTGAGGATAGACCCCCGGACGTCGACGACATCCACGTACTCGTCCTGGCTCATCATTTCGGACAGCGGCTTCGCCGCCTTCGTGATCTGCACGAACCCGTTTCGAGAGGCCCAGAGAATCGGGCAAAGCAAGGCACGCCGGGTGGCGTTCACGCTCCGATAAAGCTTCGCTTCGTACAGATTGCTGGCCGCGCGCGTTCCGTGCAAATTTGAAAGCGAACCGCCAGACTACGACGACCGGCGATCTCATGCTGCCCGTTAGATATACTGAACATGCAACCACTCTGGCCTCGGATGCCACCTTCTACATAACCTGCCAAAGCCTTATGGTCGATGGCGGATATGCGCTGTTTGCAAGCGGGGGATTCTGCGATGTCTGAGCGTTTGGCGCGGGACGAGCGCCGCAAAGACTTTCTTTGGTGGACGAAAATCTCCAGCCGATGGGCCGATTGCGACGCCTATGGGCACGTCAACAACGCGACCTATTATAGCTGGTTCGATACGGCCCTGACCCTTCTGGCGATCGAGCGCGGAATTCTACGCGCGCCCGGTCAGATATCAATCGGGCTTTGCATATCGAGCGCATGCGAATTCCTGGCTCCCGTTGGCTTTCCAGAAACCGTCGATATCGGCATACGATTGGGACGATTGGGAAATAGCTCGATCACGTACGAGCTGGCGATATTCGGCGAGGAGGCCAACAAGGCATCGGCCGTCTGTAAATTCACGCATGTCTACGTCGACGCCGACACACGAGCGAAAGTGTCGCTTACCGAAGAGCAAAGATCCGCGATGAGGGATTTAGTTCGGCGTTAGCCCTCGGTGCCTTGCGGGCTACTTAGGAAGAGATGGAGTTCGCACGGTTGCTGCGGCGACCGCCGAGATAACCACGAAGGCCTGCGCAAGCGGCCAGTCATCGGTGATGGAAAGGTCGATCCGGGCCTCGAAGCCAGGCGGGGTCAGCTTCTCAAGCCGGGCCAGCGCCCCGCCTGTCAACTGCATCGTCGGACGTCCGCCCGGCATATTCACGACTCCCATATCTCGCCACCAGACACCCTGGAAGATGCCGGTGCCGAGCGCCTTTGAGCAGGCTTCTTTGGCGGCGAAGCGCTTGGCATAGGTCGCCGCTACCATCTTCTCGTTCTTGGCCCGACGGTCGGCTCGGGAGCGCTCGATGTCGGTAAAAATGCGGTCGAGAAAGCGGTCGCCATGCCGGTCAATGACCTTTGCGACCCGCGTGATGTCGATCAGGTCCGAGCCGATGCCGATAATCATGTCCACGATCCATAGCCGATGATGATGTCCCTACCGCCACAACGATTAGGGGCATATCACCATTTACCAGGAGTGCGTTGGAGCGACCGGGGGGCGCTTCGCGCTTACGAATCCTAAGCGATATGCCGGCTCAAGGTCGCGCGCGGCTCGCGCGAAAGCGGTGATTGCGATGGTCAGAAACGAAAATGGCCCGAAGCAGACGCACTATATCCATCCAGTACGCACCACACCCAGGAGCGCCGCCGGTTTGCATATGAAGTGTCCAAATTATCGTTGTTATATTGCCGAAGAGGAAGGATCGTGTGTGGCCCGGTGAAGCGAACGCCCGAGATCTGCGGAAAAATGGATGCCATGGTTCGAGCAGGTCTTGTTCGAGCCTAATCAGTCAATTCGCTTGATAGGCGGGTATTGTCGCCGTTGCACGCGCGTGAGCTTCATTTCCTCGATCCGACTTAGGACACCGGAAAGACCCTTATATTCGGCTCATTGGTTTGCCCCGCGGGCACGACAGATCTCCTTGCCTCGACCGGATCGTTCGGGGGAAAGATACTGTCGTAGATCGCACGCGCCTCTCGAATGAGCCGATCCCGCTCCCTATCCGACTTCGAGACGAACTGAATAACTTCGACCATATTCCGCTCCAGATTGGATCAAGACAGCAGTAAGTGACTTTCAGACGTTAGCGGTTATCACCCGAGCCAGCTCCGAGGGGCTCTCAACGGATGCGAAATGGCCGGTCTTCCGAATCGTCACAAGATGCGAATTGGGAATCAGGGACCGCGTTCGTTCACGTTCGCTCGGCAGAGACCAATCGCTGTCGCCGTAAATGAGCGTGACCGGAGTTCGGATTTGCCCGTAGTAGTCGCGAGCCTTGCTCCACGACTTCCAGCCCGCCAATACCTTTCTCGCCATCCGCTTGTATCCAGGACGACGAGCCACCCTGCCGAACTCGTCAAGCAATCCTGACGGCAGTTTACGAGGGTCGTGATATCCCCCTCCCATGATCTTCCCAAGTATCATCTTGTTCTCGAGCGAAGCATTGATCGCACCGAGCACTGGGATCTGCAGGCTACCGATGATCAAATTCGCGAACCAATTGCCGCGACGAATACCGTCTCCGTAGCGGGTCTCGTAGTCATACGGATTGATCGCATAGACTTGGCTCACCCGCTGAGGAAGGGCCGCCGCGACCGTAAGAGCCAACGCTCCTCCGATCGACTCGCCAACGATCGTCACAGCGGAGAAGTCCAATTCCTCGATGAAGCGAATGACCGCTCGTCTCAGGTTCGGTTCGTCGAAGTTACCGTCGGGATCTATCGGCGAGTGCCCGTGGCCCGGGAGGTCGATAGTATAGACCGTGTACGATCCTTCGAGCAGTGGTGTCAGACTGCGGAAATATTCGAGCTGTGTTCGAATCGTATGTATGAGGAGCAACGGCGGCCCGTCGCCGCTCTTTCGAAAACGCAAGCTAAGCGTTTTCGAAATTTCGAGAATACTCGGCTCGCCCTTTATCACACTAAGCATTCGATTTTCCAACGGTATGAGCCTAACGACGGTCCGTGGTTGTCGTGCGGCTGCTGTTTGATCCCGAATCGGGGTCGACGTTCTAAGCACTGCTCCGCGAGCTCGAACTCAGAACGCTCCCGATCGATCCCATACCCGACTAAGTGTGCACTCACTTGTTTTTTACAAGTTAGTAGTAAATCAATCGTGATGTGAGTGGGTGCCCTGCCCCGTTGAATATGGTCATTGCAGGCGTTCTTAGCGGTAAGGCGGTTTGGCGAGCCGCCTCGTCGTCAAGGCCCAGAGAGCCATTGACGAAGGACTCTCTGAAAAGCGCCAGCCTGTTACGCCCACGCCTTATTCTCGCGCGTGATGGGCTCAAACATTGAGGCGACGCGGCGATGCCCGTTGCCTCCGCGCTCGGACATCAGCTCGGATCGGCGTGTTCTACCTTCCACTAAGCAGTATCAACACGGCCAGTAGCAGGAGGACGCCGGAACCGGGCGCGATGATCCAGAAGGTTTCGTTTCTCAGATCGAAATAGTCCGGGAGCCAATCGGTAGCGAGACCATCAGATATCGGGCCCGCTCCGTATCGACCATTCGAATGCGTCTCCAGCACCTGCGGTGTGTCAAAGGCAGGGCGACACGTCAGGGACACTCTTGCATCACGGCTCATGAAGACCGACGAGATGATGAATGAAAGGAAGATGGGATCATTGGCATCCAACACCTGTGCCCGAACCTAGTGATTCGTTCGTTTCGGGAGCAGATTCTGGGAAAGGAGGGCGATCTGCCTGGCCCCGTGCGGCACGAGGTAGATGACTAGGAACAAGAGCACCCCGAACACCGCGCCGGATAGGCCCTTGGAGATTCCTTCCGCGATATTCGGAACGAAGATGATGAAGGCAGCGCCTACGATCGAGCCAGGCAGCCAACCAACCCCGCCCACCACCATGCCGAGGAACAGCGAGATTGCGAGCGTGATAGTGAAGCTGTCTGGCGCGACGAACTGCACCGTAATGGCGCTCAGGCCTCCGGCAACTCCGGTGATGCCGGCGCTGACACCGAAGGCCAAGGTCTTATAGAGTGCGACATCAACACCCATGGCGGAGGCCGCGATCTCGTTGTCGCGGATCGCCATGAAGGCTCGGCCCGTCCGGGAGCGCAAAAGGTTCACGGACAAGACGTAGATCGCGAACACGATGGCGAGAGTAAAGTAGTAAAACCAGGTATCTTGGCCTAATGAGATGCCGAACGGGGCATCGGGTTTGGTGACGATAAGACCCTGCACGCCGCCGGTCCAATGCTCCAAGACATTCAGCTTGAGGAGCTGTGGCATGGCGGTCGCGAGAGCGAAGGTCGCGAGCGCCAGATACACGCCGGAGAGCCGCAGCGCTGGGTGCCCGAACAGGAAGCCGACCGCGAAACAGATCACGCCGGCGATCGGCAGGGTCAGCGCGTAGTTGATGTTGAAGTGCTCCATCAGGATGGCGGTCGTGTAGGCACCGACGGCGTAGAACGCGCTCTGGCCGAGCGAGAACTGGCCCGAGCCGCCGGTCAGGATGTTGAGCGCCAGCACGGCAAGCCCGTAGATCAGGAGCATCGTCATCTGGAAGATGATGAAGTTCTTGACGAACACCGGCACGATCAGGAGCACCGCCAGCACCAACAGCGAGGTGCCGGTGCCCAGCGTCATGGCCCGCTTCGGAACGGCCTCGACCGCCTGATGGCCTTCGGCAACGACTTCTTCTGCTGCGCTCATGATCAAACTCGCTTGACGATGTGCCGGCCGAACAGGCCAGCGGGTTTGACGACCAGGA
>Ga0075369_10000538_pt1 | contig 11978 bp, 12 predicted proteins | sample EndMethybrTD3034_FD_71400 | JGI IMG/M metagenome (GOLD analysis project Ga0075369, IMG submission 71400) | Populus endosphere microbial communities from Tennessee, USA - Endosphere MetaG P. TD hybrid TD303-4 | ecosystem: Host-associated > Plants > Roots > Endosphere | place: USA: Tennessee...
ATGCCGGCGTTCCTGATCTGCGATCGTGGCTTCATCAGGGATTTTGGCCTCGGGCTGGTTCACCCCGGGACCAAGGATTTGAGCCGCTTCGTGGAGGGCAAATATCTGGTGGAGGGCGACACCATCGAGAAATTGGCCCACGAGATCGGCGTCGATGCCGACCAGCTTGAGCAAACAGTCGAGCGATACAACGGCTTTGCGGAAATCGGCGTCGACGAAGACTTCGGCCGAGGCTCCAGCGAGCTGAACCGGTTCAATGGCGATCCCCAGAGCAAGCCAAACCCATGCCTGCGACGAGTCGGGCCGGGACCATATTACGCGCTGGCGGTCTGGCCGTCGGATCTCGCCAGCAGCGCCGGCTTGCGCACGGATTCTTTCGGCCGGGTTCTTGCTTCCGATGGGACGATTCTGTTGGGGCTATACGCTGTTGGGACCGATGCATCCTCGATCTTCCGCGGCACTTACCCGGGACCAGGCACAATGATCGGCCCGGCCATCGTGTTCGGTTGGCGCGCCGCGATGCATGCTGCAGGTACTCCTGCGATCGGATTTTCTGCAAGTGCAGACTAAAAAGAAAGCTCAACCAGACCTCGTCGGAGTACAACCCGGACCAAACCCGCACGGTATTCGGCCGGCGCATAGCGGTCCGAGAGACACTCGGTGTTTTCACTGAGCATTCTCGCAGCTTCGTCGATGTTGTCTCGCGACAGAGTCTTCCCGATCAGAAACTCGGCTGCCATCTTGCCCACAAATGCGTGGTTTGTGGCACCGGTGACCCCGATCGAAGCCTCGGCGACGACGCCATCCTGCATCCGCAAGCCTATTGCGACTCCGACGACGGCGAACCCGCTGGCGGGGTGCCGGATCTTCCGGTAAGTGTAGCGTGTGCCGGTTTTCGGCCTGGGTATTTGGATCGAGGTAAGAATCTCGTCCGGTGCCAGCGCCGTGGTGAAGATATCGAGAAAGAAATCCTCCGCTGGGACCGCGCGCCGTCCTATCGCGCCTGCGATCTCGATCTGTGCGCGCAGCGCCAGCACGATCGCAGGCCAGTCTGCCGCGGGGTCGGCATTCGCAAGTGATCCACCGATCGTGCCGCGGTTGCGTACCTGGGGGTCGGCGAGCACGCCGGCGGTCTCGCGGAAGATGGGAAATACCTCGTTCAACGGTTCGGAAGCGGAGAGTTCGGAGTGGGTCGTCAGCGCACCGATCTTGACATGAGTTTCGCCGACCTCGATCCCCTTGATCTCGGCGACACTCCTGATGTCGATCAAGAGCTCGGGCGAAGCCAGTCGCAACTTGAGCGCCGGTAGAAGGGTGTGGCCGCCTGCCAGCACTTTCGCTCCGTCGGGATTATCGCGCAGCAGTTCGATCGCCTGAGCAAGTGAAGATGCGCGAACGTAGTCAAAAGCCGCGGGGATCATTGTGCGTCTCCTTCGCGAACGCTTCGGATTGCTGCCCATATCCGGGGTGGCGTCAGGGGCATATCGAGATGCTTGATCCCGAACGGCGACAACGCATCTAGAACGGCGTGCACCATGCAGGGCGGAGCTGCAATTGAGCCGCTCTCGCCGATACCTTTCACGCCGATCGGATTGGTCGGTGAGGGAGTTTGCTGAAATGATGATCGGATGTTCGGTACGTGCTCCGCGCGGGGAACGGCATAGTCGAGCAACGACCCGGTCAAAAGTTGCCCGCTCTCGGAATCGTAGCTGACTTCCTCGAAGAGAGCCTGAGCGATTCCTTGAACGACGCCGCCGTGTATCTGACCAGCGGCTAGACGCGGGTTGATGAGCGTGCCGACGTCATCGACGGCGACGTAGTCCAGAATATCGACAATTCCGGTCTCGGGATCGACTTCGACGTAGGCCATGTGAACGCCGGACGGCGCCCCCATGCCGGTGGGATCGTAGAAAACCGTCTCGTCGAGACCGGGGGCGACGCCGTCGGGCAGCTTGTGGCCGACGTATGCCATGCGGGCCACCTTGGAGAAGGTCAGCGGAGCGATATCGGTGCCGGGAACGGTGAACGCACCCGCAGAGTAGGAAACATCCTTCTCGTCCACCTCCAGCATACCGGCGGCGATGGTCTTGGCCTTGGTGATCACCCGATGGGAGGACACGTGCACGCTCGATCCGCCGACGGCCATCGAACGTGAATTGAATGTCCCGTGCCCCGCCTGCACTTGGCGCGTATCGCCCTGGACGATCTCGATGTCCTCGATGGGAATTTGCAGGACGTCTGCAGCGATTTGCGCGAGTGACGTGGCATGACCTTGCCCTTGGCTCATAGAACCCGAGTAGATCGTGGCTCGCCCGCTGGAATCGATGCTGACGCGGGCGCTTTCCCAGCCGCCCCGGTCAAATCCGCCGGGAGCCAAGCGGCGCGATGGCGCCATGCCGCACATGTGGGTGTAGGCGGCGACTCCAACGCCGCGGTAGATACCATTCGCCCGCAACGCCTCGCATTCCCCACGTCTTGCATCGTAGCCGAAGGCCTCCAGGGCTTTGTCCAGCAACGCCTGATAGTCGCCGCTGTCGTACATGACGCCGGTGCTGCCGTAGGGCCGATAAGGAAAATCGGAGGCTTGGATGAAGTTTCGACGGCGCACTTCGACCTGATCGAGGCTCAGATGGCGAGCCACCGCATCGATGGCCCGCTCCGCGATGTAGGCTCCTTCTGGTCGTCCGTAACCGCGATAGGCATCGACAGGCACCGTATTGGTGACGACCACCCTGGAAAGGGCCTCGTAGTTTTCGATTTTGTAAGTGCCCGTCCCGAAGTTGACCGTGTTCACGGTGGGCCCGCCGGTCGCCATGTTGGAAAGATAGGCTCCGACGTTTCCCAACGTGCTGACCTTGAGGCCCAGGATCCGGCCGTCGTTATTGAAGGCGATCTCGAGATCCTCGGTATGGGCGCGGCCGTGGCTGGTCGATTGGTGGCTCTCAGAGCGCGTCTCCCACCACTTCACGGGCGCATTCAACTCGCGAGCGAGGTATGGGCAAATCAGATCTTCCGGATACAAATGCATCTTGGCACCGAAGCCCCCGCCGATGTCGGGTGCTACTACGCGCAATTGATGCTCCGGAATGCGGACCGTCTCTGCAATCCAGCGGCGGTGCATATGCGGGACTTGGCTGCCGATATAGACCGTGAGTGTACCGTCGGGCTCCGGTGCCGCGACGATCGCGCGCGTTTCCATGCACGTCGGAATGAGCCGGTTATTGACGACGCGGAGTTTGACGACCTGGTCGGCTTCCCGATTTGCTTTCTCGTAGTCGCCCCCCTTGACCTTGTAGAGAGTGGTGATGTTGCCCGGTACGTTTTCGTGAAGCTGGGGCGCGTCGCCCCGGATAGCGTCCTGCTCCTCGGTCACCGCGGGCAAAACATCGTATTCGACCTCGATCAGGCTGATGGCGTCGTAGGCTTCCGCCAAGCTCTCCGCTACCACCAGTGCGACGCCCTCGCCGACAAACCTTACTCGGTCGGTAGCGATCACCCGACGTACCGGCACCTTACTGCCAGGAATGATCCAGTTAGGCACGATAGGGCCGATCCTATCCTCGAGGGTCGTGCCCGAAAGAGCCAGCCGAACCCCGGGAGCTGCCTTTGCAAGCGACAGATCGATGCTTCTGATCTTGGCGTGCGCGTGCGGCGACCGAAGTATCGCCATATGCAGCATGCCAGGCAACTTCAGGTCGTCGACGTAGCGACCTTTCCCAGAAAGCAGTTTGAGGTCCTCTCGCCGCTTGAGCGGCTGGCCTACGTGTCGATTGCCGTTAGAGATGGTCATGCCACGCCTCCTTCGGACGCGAGGCTTTCGACAGCGCGGACAATGTTATGATAGCCGGTGCACCGGCAGATATTTCCCGCTAACCCGTGCCGGATCTCGCGCTCGCTGGGATCGGGGTTTTCTTTCAACAAATTCCTCACGCTCATCACCATACCCGGCGTGCAAAAACCGCACTGAAGCGCGTGATGGTCGTGGAACGCCTTCTGAACGCTGCTGAGCTCCCCGTTGCCGCCGGTCAGCCCTTCGATCGTCGTGATCAACGCGCCATCTGCCATGACGGCGAGGACAGTGCAGGATTTCACTGCTGCTCCATCAATCTCGACGGTGCAGGCGCCGCACTGCGAGGTGTCGCATCCGACATGCGTGCCCGTGAGGCCGAGGTCCTCCCTAAGGAAATGGACCAACAGCCGACGTGCCTCCACTATCGCAGTCCGGCGTAACCCATTGATCTCGATCGTCACTTCGCGAACGCTTGCTGCGGCAGGCATGATTTCCTCCGACGAGATGATTATTTACTTATAGTCACTCTAATAATAATAGTGACTGTCAGCAAGCTGTTTTTGCCCACTCATCTTCGTTCTAGAGGTCGGAAACGAGGGCTTTCTATGTGCGATTTGGATCGATAGCCCATGCGACTTAAAGGTTTTGAGGGGATGACGTGCTCGATCGCCGGCGTTCTCGAAGCGGTCGGCGACCGCTGGGCTTTCTTGATACTGCGCGATCTAACGTTGGGGCTGAGCAAGTACGAAGATCTGAAGAGGTCGACTGGCATCACCCATGCCACGTTGTCGGGTCGGTTGAAGCATCTCGAGCAGAACGGTCTCATCGAGCGCCGCGTCTATCAGACGCGCCCCGCGCGCCACGAATATGTTCCATCCGCCAAGGGATGGGACATGGTCCTCGTGATTCAGGCCCTTGCTCAAGTCGGCGACAAGTGGGGGGTAGCCGGCAGCGATGGACCTCCGCTCGAATTCGTCAACACGCACGGAGGTAGCCGAGTGAGGTTGAAGATCGTCGACGAGCAAACGGACTCCACCGTCCGCTCACGCGATGTTCGACCGAAGGCGGGCCCGGGTGCAGATGAGAAGGTGAGATGGCGGGTAGGGAAATTTCCGCCCTAGAATTAGCCGCCCCAACCGTCGCGGGCCTGAAGCTTCGAGGCGGGCTTTGGTCTTGGGGCGGCGTCTACGGCCATAGCTGGGCCGTCGATCCCGAAGGAGAAGTGGGCTACGTGCTTATGACCAATACCGCCGTCGAAGAGACGAACGGTCAGCTCTCCATGGAGCTGATGGCAGCGGCCTTGGAGTCGTGACCTGGAGGACGGCCCATCGAAACCGACGGGCCGCTTCCTCGCGGCGGTGCAGCGCTAATGCGCAGCTTGCTCCGCTGACAACAGCTGCTGCAGCTCGCCCGACTGGAACATCTCCGTAACGATGTCGCAGCCGCCGACGAATTCGCCACGCACGTAAAGCTGCGGTATCGTCGGCCAGTCGGAATATTCCTTTATTCCACGGCGCAATTCCTCGGACTGGTAGATGTCGTGTGACTTGAACGTCACGCTGAGATGATCGAGGATTCTCACGACCTGCGCCGAGAATCCGCAAGCCGGAGACTGAGGCGACCCCTTCATGAACAGTACGACTTCGTTCGCACCCACCTCGCTTCTGATGAACTCAGCAATACTCATATCGTCCTCCAGGCGCAATTCTAGCTCGTCATAATACGAGCGCTGCGCAAACTTGGTCGTGAACAAGAACTGAAGTCACTTGAATTTTAATAGGAAGTCAATACTAAAAAAGAACTTAATGCAGGCCCGACGGGTGAGCGAACTCGGCCGAGAACTGCTCGAGACGGCGACGGAGCGCTGCCGGAACGACCGATCGGCGCCGACAAAGTTTCGACCTAAGAGACGTCGTTCGAAATGACAGTCAGACGGCGGAGTCGGGTCAGTCGCGGACAGACCAACTGATTGTAATTCGGCCGGACACGCACGCACGTCATGCAGGCTGCGGCGGAGCCCGGCGAGCGAGGCCGCAAAAGCGGTCCTTATCGGGGAGAGAGTAGCGTGCAACGGTTTTGGCTGGGGCAATATCCCAACGGGGTGCCGGCGGATGTCGACGTGGATCAATTTTCTTCATTGATCGAAATGTTCGAAGAGAGCTTCGCGAGGTTTGGAAATCGCAAGGCCGCCATTTGCATGGACAAGGCAATCACCTACCGCGAGCTCGACGAGATGTCGGCTGCGATCGGCGCTTACCTGCAGAGTAAAGGCCTCGTCAAAGGGAGCCGCGTTGCGGTGATGATGCCGAATGTTCTTCAAAACCCGATCGCCGGCGCGGCGGCTTTGCGGGCGGGCTGCATAGTGGTGAATGTCAATCCTCTCTACACGCCTCGAGAACTCGAGCATCAATTGAACGATTCGGGAGCGGAGGCGATCTTCATACTTGAGAACTTTGCTGCGACTTTGGAGAAGGTGCTGCCAAGGACGAGGGTCAAGCATATCGTCGTCGCTTCGATGGGGGAGCTGCTCGGCCTAAAGGGCCTATTCGTCAACTTTGTCGTGCGCAAAGTGAAGAAGATGGTTCCCGCCTACACTTTGCCAGGCGCCGTCTCCTTCAACGAAGCGATCTCGGCCGGTCGTCACATGACGCTCAAGAGACCTGACATCGGCCCCGAGGACGTCGCATTTCTTCAATACACTGGAGGCACCACCGGCGTCTCGAAAGGAGCGACCTTGCTCCATCGCAATATGGTGGCCAACGTGCTTCAGATCAGTGCGTGGAGCGAGCCCGCCTTTCGCAACCACCCGACGGGCGAACCTCTTCTTACGGTCTGTGCGCTGCCGCTCTATCATATTTTTGCGTTGACCGTTTGCTTCTTGTTCTCCGTCCGGGTCGGCGGCGTCATTCTTCTGATCGTAAACCCGCGCGACATCGACGGATTTGTCAAGGAACTCCGTAAGCACAAAATTCACAGCCTTCCAGCCGTCAACACGTTGTTCAATGCTCTGCTGCGCCATCCCGGTTTCAAGGACGTGGATTTCTCGGAGCTCCGGTTGGCCATCGGTGGTGGTATGGCGACTCAAAAAGTTGTCGCAGACAAGTGGCTCGCAGTGACGGGTTGTGTCCTTTCCGAAGGCTACGGGCTCTCCGAGACGTCCCCGACGCTGACATCCACATTGCCGAATACGACGGAGTTTTCCGGAACGATCGGCTTGCCCCTTCCATCGACCTATATTTCGATCCGCGACGATGAAGGGAACGAACTACCGGTCGGTGAAGCCGGCGAGATCTGCGGAAAAGGACCGCAGGTGATGCCCGGCTACTGGAACAGGCCGGATGAGACCGCCCGAGTGATGACCAGTGACGGGTTCTTCCGAACAGGCGATATCGGGGTCATGTCGGCCGACGGCTTCACCAGGATCGTGGACCGCAAGAAGGACATGATTATCGTTTCGGGCTTCAATGTGTACCCGAACGAAGTCGAGGCCGTCATATCGAGTCACCCCGGGGTGCTGGAGTGCGCGGCCATCGGCGTGCCGGATCCTAAATCTACCGAGGCGGTCAAAGTCTTCGTGGTTCGTCACGATCCTCGATTGACGGCAGAGGAGCTCGTCCATTTTGCCGGAACGCAGTTGACCGCATATAAAGTTCCTAAGCAGATCGAGTTCAGGTCTGAACTTCCGAAGAGCAATGTCGGAAAGATCTTGCGCCGCGAGTTGAGGAGCGGAGCGCAATCAGGTTAGCACGCGGCCAACCCTATATGGGTTTGGTCGGAGAAGTGCGTGTCGCTCCATTAGGACAGAGCGGATGTTGCTACGGCTGTCACGAACAACCGCCGAATTGGGGGCGAATTTGACTAGAGAAGGGAATACCCATGAAGATCGGGATCGTCGGGGCCGGAAATATAGGTTCGACTCTGGCGCGGAAGCTGGCGGCCATCGGGCATGATGTCAAACTTGCCAACTCAAAGGACCCAGGGACAATCCGCGATCTTGCCCGCGATGTGGGCGCTACGGCCGTGTCCGCGGACTTGGCTTTGCGAGGCGCAGAGATGATCATTCTTGCGATTCCATTCGGGAGATTCCCAGCTATCGCCGCTCACTTTCGTGACGTGCCTCCGGAAGTCCCTGTAGTCGACACGACGAACTTTTATCCCTTCCGAGACGGTGCGATTGTCGCGGTCGATGGCGGCACACCTGAAAGTGTCTGGGCGAGCGAGCAGATCGGCCGGAGGGTCGTGAAGGCTTGGAATGCGGCGCTCGCGCCAACATTGGCAGAGAAGGGGCAGCCGCGGGGAGCGCCAGGGCGCATTGCCATTCCGGTTGCCGGGGATAGCTCTCAGGCCAAGGCTATGACCGCAACTTTGGTGGATGCCACCGGGTTCGATGCGCTGGACGCAGGCAATCTCGACGATTCCTGGCGTCAGCAGCCGGGTACCCCTGCGTACTGCACGGACTTGACGGTAGATGAGCTCAAATTTGCTCTCAGGCGGGCCAACCGGTCTCGGGCGCCGGCGAACCGGGACGCGCTGTTGAGGGAGTTTATGGCTGCGGGCGACAAGCTCGCCCACGACCACATCATCGCGCGTAATCGAGTGGTGACCGGCGCTTAGGCGCGATCGAGTGGTCGCTCCGGCGGAAAGGGCATCCGCCCGTCATGACTACCGAGAAATCATGGCCCTGAGAAGTTCACGCATAGTTTCAATTCCTGGAATATTGACTATATTTGAACAAGATACGTGAACTTTAGGACTCCTTTGATGGCGAAAAACAGCCTTGATGAAACTTGTCCCATCGCCCGGACGCTGGATATCGTCGGCGCGCGCTGGACGCTTCTCATAATCCGGGACCTGCTTCCTGGCACCATGCGTTTCCAGGATCTGCAGGAGCGATTGCCCGGGATGGCGCCCAATGTTCTTTCGGATCGCCTCAAAACACTCGAAGAACACGGTCTTGTCCGGCGCGAGTTCTATAGCGATCATCCTCCCAGGGCGGCCTACACTCTGACGGACTCCGGCCAAGAACTCGGCGTCGTCGTGTTGGCCCTGGGCCGGTGGGGCCTCCGGCACATCAGCGGGAAATTGAGCCGCGGCCTGCAACATGACGAATGTTTTCGCCATCTGAACCAGGCCTCCGAGGCCCTGGTGCGCCGTCCAGTCCAACGCGTGAAGGCCGCTGCCAAGCCGGTTGCGAAGGTCTCTCGGAAGGTCGGGGCTAAGGCCCGAGCGGCGATTTAAGCACTCGGGACTCTTCGACCTTGGTGTTTATGCGTCGCCCCGCGCTGCGCGGACCCGTGGAGATCGCTCAAGCGCCCACCTGAAGTCCTTGGGAGCGCGCCCTAGGAGCTGTTCGAGTTCGCCCGTAACGCTCTCGTACCGTCCACTCGCGGCTAGGCGTGTGATAATTCCCAAGTGCTCCGCGGTATGGGGAACACGTGCTGCCAAGGCACCATTGATGTAAGCGTCGATCCAAGCCTCCAAGTCTTGAGGCACATACGAAACAGGCTTTCCCACGGTCGCGGCGTAATCCTCGGCGAACCCCTTCATATCCTTCGCTACCGGACCGGTGAGTTCGTAGGTCTTCGATACATGGCCCGCAGGGTCGGCCAGGATCTTGGAGCAGACCTCGGCCACGTCATAAGCGGCGATCGGCGCGATCTTCTTGTTGCCGAAGGGAAGATGAAGCTCGCCCGCGCCCATCAATTGCCTGAGGGGAAACCAGGCGAGGATCGGGTTCTCGATGAACATGGTGGCCCGAACATGGACGACAGGCAGGCCGGACCAATTCAGTGCCTGTTCCGACGACCAATGGGCCCGTTGTTGCGGCGACCAGTCCGTAACCAGTCCTCCCAACCATTCACGCCTGGCCTCACGGGGAGCCGTCATCTTCGCGAGGTTCATGTAAGATTGCTCGAACTCCGAAATGTTGACGAATACTTCCAGGTCTCCTTGCGCTCGCGCCGCGGCAGCCATCAAGATAGTTGCGTCGGTGTAATAGGGGTTCAAGCTCATGCTGAAGTAGACCCGGCGACAGCCCTTTAGGGCGGCCGCAACGTCGGCGACGTTGAGCAGATCGCCAACGAATACCTCCACGCCCAGTTGTCGAAGAGCTTGCGCCCGCTCGTCGTCTTTACGTACGAAGGCGCGCACCGGCTGCATCGCCTCGATAAGCATGTTGATTATCGTTTTGCTTATGGAGCCGACGTCTCCACCGGCGCCGGTGATCAGAATGGGACTCGGTTTGGACATTGAAGTATCCTTTCGCTGACTTGATTGGGCGTTCTTTGAACGGAAAGGCGGGCTCGTCGGGACAGTCCCGCGCATTGCAGCTCAGCGTTTGAGGAAGGGCAAAATGTGGCTCAAAACAGCCTCGGGCTTTTCCAGATGCAGGAAATGACCGACGCCCGGCATGACGACGCGTTCGAAGCCTTTCGTGAAAGCCGTAGCCATATCGTCGCTGAGCCGCACCGACATGCAGCCGTCCTGCTCGCCGTGCAGATAGAGTGTTGGGACGGCGATCGGGCCGTTCGCGCGACCTTCGAGAGCCTGCGCCTCCGCTTCGGGCGGCGGAGTGAACAATTGCCGATAGTAGGCGAGCGTCTGGGGTAGTACTCCGGGTTGGCTGAACGCGTCGATGAGCGCCCTGCGATCCGAAGCTGGCATCTGATAGCCCGGCGACCATTCCCGCCAGAGGCGGTCGAGGAAGGCGAAATCGTTGAGCTGAACGGCCGGCTCGGCAAACCGGCTGTGAAAGAAGAACATATACCAGCTTCGTCGCTGTTGATCGCCGTCGGCGACGAAGGCTTGGGGCAAGCCTTTCCCATAAGGCACCGCCAGCCCGACGAGCTTACGGATGCGCGACGCGTCGAGGCTTGCCGCGGAATACGCAGCTCGAGCTCCGAAATCGTGACCGATGACGTCAGCCTGTTCGGAGCCCAAAGCCCCGATCAGTGAGAGGACGTCTTGCCCAAGTGCCGCGGCACGGTAGGATCCGTCGGGCGCAGCACCACCAGCCCAATATCCGCGCAGGGACGGAGCAACTGCCCGATATCCCTCCTGCGCGAGGCGGCCAAGGACGTGAACCCAGCTTTGCGAATGATCGGGAAAGCCGTGCAAGCACAGCACAAGCGGCCCATCGCCGGCTTCGAGGACCGGAAACTCGAGTCCGTTGGCCGAAACCACCCGTTTGCGGATTTCGTTCGGCTCCGAGTTCTGGCCGGACTGCACCGGAAAGCCGGAGCGATCGGGGGAATGCGCAGCAGTTCTCGTCATTGCCAAGGCTCCTCGCGAAATGTAGATGATGGATATCATCCAGAACGGGAGCTACGTAATTCAATGTTGAATAGGCGTGGCAGCAGCTTTGCCGTGTCGGGCCGCATTGGGTTGAATTACGATCAATCGGAGTCGCGACTGGACCAGAGTAGTGGCCCGAGGGGAGATATGGTTCGGCGAATTTTCGATTGGCCGTCGTCCGAAAATGGCGAGACATAATGCGATACGAAAAAGGTCACAGAGCCGGAACGTCGGCTCGTATCGTTGAGCGCGCCTCGACTCGTATCCGCGAGCGGGGGGTCGAAAGCATCAAGGTGGCCGGGCTCATGAAGTCTGCCGGTCTAACGCACGGCGGCTTCTACCTCCATTTTAAATCTCGTCGTGATCTAATCGAGAAAGCCTTCGCAAATGCGATGGACGGCTCGGTGGAGAAGTGGCGAAAAATTTCTGATGGCTCAAATCACGAAGAGCGCCTTCGGAAGGTCGTCGATTACTACTTGACGCAGCAACACAGGGAAGACGTCGGCCATGGTTGCGCTTTGCCGTCGCTAGGTGCCGAGGCTCCTCGGGCCGGCGCCGCCATAAGGAGAACGTTTTCCAGCGGCTTGAGAGAGATAATCGCGATCTTGTCCGAAGACTCGCGCGGCACGTCGAAGCGAGAAGCGATCTCGATCGTATCGGAAATGGTGGGTGCCTTACTGTTGGCCCGGGCAGTCGATCATCCCGAGTTCGCTTCGGAAATATTGAGTGCGGCACGCACGTCCGTCCTTGGCGCCGATCCGCAAACGACCGGCAGGCCCGAAAGGCAACGCAAATCTTCGCCGAGGAGCGTACGAGAAGGTTTAAAACAGGCTCGCAGCCGGAAGAGCTCCAAGCAACCACTTTGATGAGCTTTTGCCGCGGGCGGGGCGGCGAG
>Ga0075369_10000539_pt1 | contig 11962 bp, 13 predicted proteins | sample EndMethybrTD3034_FD_71400 | JGI IMG/M metagenome (GOLD analysis project Ga0075369, IMG submission 71400) | Populus endosphere microbial communities from Tennessee, USA - Endosphere MetaG P. TD hybrid TD303-4 | ecosystem: Host-associated > Plants > Roots > Endosphere | place: USA: Tennessee...
GCCCAGGCGCAGGTGCGGCACCCGCCGAAACGCCGCCGCGATCGTCGGCTCCCTCGGCGCGAAACTCGACACGTCATCGCCTGCACCCAGCAGCGTAGGTAGCGTCTCGGTGAATTCGCTTGCGCCGCTTCCCCATGCCTCACAGTCGACGCGATCGGGGGCCGACCGGCTGATCCGCGCGGTGACCGGACCGCTGGCCATCAGACTCGTCCGCCAGATGGATCCGTCGGCGGCGTCGAAGTGGCAGGGGTCGCCGCGACCACGGCGCAGCGGGGACAGCGTCAACACGGGACTCGCAGGGCCTGTGAAGCGCACGCTGGTGCAGCGGGACACCGCCGTAGGCTATGCCTGTTCGACGAGAATGTCCGCCTTCTGTGGATAGAAAGCGACGTGTCCCCCGATGGCCGAGACCGCCGGGTAGGGCTCCCGGTACTCCCAGATGACGTCGTCGACGACGCCGTCTTGGGTCGCGACATGGTAGTACCCGGCGTCGCCCTTGAACGGGCAGTACGTGGCGGTGTTGCTGGGCACGAGCCTGTCCCCCGCGACGTCGCGCAGCGGGACGTACTGCACGGCCGGGTAGGTCGACTCGCGCAGGGTCAACGCCTCACGGGTGTCGGCGATGAGTTCACCGTTGACCCGCACTGTGACTCGCCCACCGGTGGGTTCGATGGTGATCGGATGGTCGACGGTCGGTTGCAGGATCGATCGATCGGTCATTGCGGCTCCTCACGAGGCTTCTTCCGGCCTCTCGTGGCAACACGCCACGGGGGGGCTTTCTTCCGCCGCTAGGGCCTGCCGGTGATCCGGTCGGCGAGGCGGGCGATCGGTGAGGTGGTGGCCCGTCCGCGCGCCTCGTGTAGGTCGGCCAGCTTGTAGGCGGTGTAGAGACCACGGACACCGAGCCAGCGCAGCGGCTCGGGCTCCCACCCTCTGGACCGGTGGCCCACCCACGGCAGGTCGATCAGCTCGGTCCGCCGGTCGAGCACGAGGTCGGCCAGTGTGCGGCCGGCCAGATTGGTCGCGGTGACGCCGTGGCCGACGTATCCGCCGGCCCAGCCGAGGCCCGTCGCACGGTCGAAGGTCACGGTCGACTCCCAATCGCGTGGCACCGCGAGCACACCGCACCAAGCGTGGGCAACCGGGACGTCGCGCACCTGCGGGAGGATCGAATGCAACACCGAGGTCAGCAGCGCGATCGTCCGTGCGGGCACCCGTCCATCGGAGTCGGTGCGTGACCCGTAGCGGTAGGGCACGCTTCGTCCGCCGATCGCGACACGATTGTCGACGGTGCGCTGGGCGTAAAAGAACCCGTGCGCGGTGTCGCCGAGCGTCTCGCAGCCCCGCCAGCCGATCGACTCCCAGATGCGGTCCGGGATCGGTTCGGTGGCGATCATGGAACTGTTCATCGGCAGCCAGCGCCGGCGGAGCCCCGGTAGTGCGGCGGTGAATCCCTCGGTGGCGCGCAGTACGAATCCGGCGGTCACCGTCCCCCGGTGCGTCGCCGCACGGCCCGGCTCGATCGAGGCGACCGGGGTCTGCTCGTATATCTCGACGCCGAGGCGTTCGACCGCGTCGGCCAGGCCGCGGGCCAACCGCGCAGGTTGGATGCGCGCACAGTGCGGTGTGTGGTATCCGGATACCACGCCGCTGAGCTGAATACGTTGCGCCGCTTGGTCCTTTGTCAACGGCTCGATTCCGTCGATCCCCCAGCTGAGTTCGTCCTCGAGCCGGGCGGCCAACCGTGAGGCCTGCGCCGGATTGCGGGCCACCTCCAACGTCCCGCCCTTGACGATCCCGGCGTCGATACCTTCGGCGGCCGCCACGTCGATCACCTCGTCGACGGCCAGGTTGAGTTCCCGCTGCCAGGCCAGCACGCGCTCGCGGCCGTATCGGTCGGCCATCCGGTGCCGGTCGCCGGGGACCAGTCCGGACAGCCAGCCCCCGTTGCGGCCGGAGGCGCCGAATCCCGCGAAGCGCGCCTCGAGCACCACGATGCGCAGCGACGGGTTCGCGCGCTTGAGGTAGTAGGCCGTCCACAGGCCGGTGTACCCGGCACCGACGATGCACACGTCGGCGGTGCGGTGGCCCGGGAGCGGCTCGCGGTAGGCGGGGAGACGATCGAACCAGTGCGAGACGTGTCCGTTGACCGTTGGCACCCCACGAGGGTAACGATGGCGGTGGGCCCGCGTTCGAGGGTGTAGACGTGTCGGTGCTGCGCTGACCGCTGCGCCGAGATCGACGCTTTGCAGCTCAGCTCCCGCGCGATGCCTGAAAAAAGTGGATCTCGCGGTGCAGCGAATCTGATGTCGGACCCTGCGCGCAGGCTGGCCTCCAGGACAACAGGAAGGACGGCCACCATGTGCTGGAAGTGCGATCACCCCGACGCCACCGACGAGGACTACCTCCAGGAGTTGCGGGCCACGGTGCTCGCCCACGGCTGGGCGGTGCAGTACGTCGAAAGCGACCGCTTCCCCTTCGCGTACACCGTCGGACTGCACGAATTCGGCCTGCCCGAGATGCTGCTCGCCGGCGTCGACCCGGATCGGTCGGTGCGGATTCTCAACGGTGCGGCCCATGATGCGCTGCACGGCGAGCCGTTCCCGCCCGGCCGTCGGATGGCGCTGCGCGCTGGCCCGCTGATCGAGGTCGTCGAGGTCGAGCACCCGGAGGTGCATCTGGTGTGGGCGATGGCGTTCGGGGGCCTTCAGGTGCGCGCGGTTCAACTGGTATGGGCCGACGACCGCGGACGTTGGCCGTGGGCTCCCCGGTTCGGCAACGGCAACCAATGGCAGGCCGTCCTGGGGGTGCGGGCGCCGCGGCGCCCTCAGAATGCGTAGCGGTGAAACTGCGCGATCGTGCGCAGCACCGGCAGCCGGTTCATGGTCCGAGCGATCGTGCGGTACATCGCGGGTACTCCGGGCATCCCCGCGTAGGTTTCGGATTCGAAGAAGGGGACGAAGTCCAGCAGCCGGGTGCCGGGGATCGTACCCAAGATGTCGGATGGACCGTTGATGGCCCAGCGCAGGGTTGACCCGGACCTCCTGACCACCGCGTTGGCCCACTGCAGCCGGATTCCGAGACTGTTGAACGCATCGAAGTGCAGTTCACCCGAGGGGCATCGCTCGACCACCCGCCGCAGCAATCCGGTGCCGTCGCGCTCGGTCAGGTACATGGTCAAACCCTCGGCGACCATCACGGCGGGGCGGTCGCCGGGGATGTGGGCCAGCCACGCGGGATCGGTGACCGACGACGCGACGAGGTGGTAACGGTCGGCGTCGGGATAAAGCTGCTCCCGCAGGGCCATCACGTCGGGGTAGTCGACGTCGTACCACTGCACCTCGGGGCCGGGGTTGACGCGGAAGAACCGGCTGTCCAGGCCGCAGCCGAGGTGCAGCACGGTCGCGCGCGGATGAGCGGCGAGAAACCGCCGCAGCCAGGCGTCGAACTGGGCGGAGCGCATGCTGACCGCGGGGGCGTTGCGAGGGGTCATCGTGGTCTTGGACCAGTCGTAATCGATCCGCGCGACAGCCTCTTTCGCCCACCGGTCGTGCAGCATCGAATGCGGAAGGTCGGCGTCGAGCGCCTTGGCGTACAGGGTTGCGAGCATGGTCTGGGGCGGACCGCTGAGGTCGACGTGAATCTTCTCGGTCATTGAACCGAGGCTAGCTTCTCAGGGGCTGCGCCCCGGCCGGCCCGTTGTAGACGTCCTCCTGCCGGGACCACCGCCCGTGGCCGGCTGAGGTGGGGATCGAGATGTTGGTCGCCCTGACGATCGTGCCGTCATGTGACTGCCGGGGAAGCTGGTCCTCGTCTTCCAGATCCACGCGCGGACCTCGTCGCGTCCCGGGTCGCCGCGGCGCGCGCCACGGTCGCCTCGAAAGTCCGCGAACGCATCGGCGAGTTCCCCGCTCGTGAACGTCGCACCCGGCAGCCAAGAAATGTCGAGGCCCATCCGCGTAACGGGGGATGATCCGACCCACACAAACGGTTATATGAGTGCCTAAAAGGAAGGACCCATGGTCTACAACAGGAATCCCGCGGCGGTCAACGCGCTGACACCGGAGCAGTATCGCGTCACGCAGAAGAACGGCACCGAGCGTCCGTTCACCGGCGAGTACTGGGACAACCACGAACCAGGAATCTACGTCGACGTGGTGTCCGGCGAGCCGCTGTTCGCCTCCCTGGACAAGTTTGACAGCGGGTCGGGCTGGCCGAGTTTCACCAAGCCCATTCGTGAGTCGAACGGAGCCGACAACATCGTCGAGAAGCGCGACTTCAGCCACTTGATGATTCGCACGGAGGTGCGTTCGGCCCACGGCGACAGCCACCTCGGCCACGTCTTCACCGACGGGCCGCGTGCCGAGGGCGGCTTGCGTTACTGCATCAACTCGGCTTCGCTGAGATTCATTCACCTCGACGACCTCGACGCGGAGGGGTACGGCGAGTACAGGAAGCTGTTCACTGGACGGATTGAGGAGGACGCGTGAGCGACTATCAGAAAGCCATCCTGGCCGGTGGGTGCTTCTGGGGGATGCAGGACCTGATCCGTAGGCAGCCGGGCGTGGTGTCCACGCGGGTGGGCTACACCGGCGGCCAGAATGACCAGCCGACCTACCGCAACCACCCAGGGCACGCGGAAGCCATCGAGATCGTCTACGACGCCGCCGAGACCGACTTTCGCACCCTGCTGGAGTTCTTCTTCCAGATCCACGACCCGTCGACGAAGAACCGGCAGGGCAACGACGTCGGCACCAGCTACCGCTCGGCCATCTTCTACCTCGACGAGGAGCAGAAGCGGATCGCGCTGGACACCATCGCCGACGTCGACGCGTCGGGCCTGTGGCCTGCGAAGGTGGTGACCGAGGTGACCCCGGCAAGCGCGTTCTGGCTGGCTGAGCCCGAGCATCAGGACTACCTGGAGCGCTACCCCACGGGGTACACCTGCCACTTCCCCCGGCCCGGGTGGAAGCTGCCGAAACGCGCGACCCAGGACGCCTAGGTGGCGCGCCTGGACGAACTCGCCCACATCTGCCGTCCCGAACTGGACCTGCAGGACACCGGATAGCTAGCGCCGGTGTACGACGATGCGCCCGCCGTCCTTGGGCGTGAACGCGACCCCGCGTGAGTGCACCTTCTCACCGGGCGTCGTGGTCGTGTCGATCGCGAAGTGCCGCAACACAGTCCGCAAGACAACGTCCATCTCGACATTGGCGAACACGGCGCCGATGCACCGTCGGGTGCCGCCGCCATAGGGAATCCACGACAGGGTCGGCGGACGGTTCCCGACGAAGCGCTGCGGGTCGAAGCGCCGCGGGTGGGGGAAGTCCTCGGCGCGCCGGTGCAGCTGGCCGATAGCGACCAGGATCGAGTACCCCCGCGGGATGACCCATTCGCCGAGTTCGAAGGTCGGCGAATACACGTGGCGCCCGGCGAAATCGATGACGGTGCGGTTGCGCTGCACCTCCAAAATGGTGGCCTGCCGGTACTCGTTGCCCTCCGTGTCGGCTTCGGCTGCCAGCCGCTCGAGAACGCCGGGGTGCCTGCTGATTCGTTCGAACGCCCAGCCGAGCGTCGACGCAGTGGTTTCATGTCCTGCGGCGAGCAGCGTGAGCAGCTCATCGCCAATGTCTGTGCGCGACATGGCCGAACCGTCCTCATAGGTGCTGTGCAACAGCAGGGCCAGCACGTCTGTACGGGAGGCGGAGTTCGGGTCGGCGCGCACCTCGTCGATCATCCGGTCGATAACGGCGTCGTACTCGCTACGGTACTGAGCCAGTCTGCGCCACGGCCCACGCCGCGCGATGGCCGGCGGCGGGGTCGGGAACGGGGTCAGTCGGGAGCCCAGCGTCACCCACGGCGGGATGATCCGGCGCAGGTCGTCGAGATGGGTGCCGCCGGCGCCGAACACCGCACGCAGGATCGCGTTGAGCGTGATCCGCATCATCGGTTGCAGCGTCGGAAACGCTTGTCCCTGTGGCCAGTTCGCCGCCTCGCGAAGCGTCTCCTCTTCGAAGATGGTTTCGTAGTTCCTGATGCTCTTGCCGTGGAACGGTGGGGTCAGGAGCTTACGTCTTCGACGGTGCTCGGTGCCGTCGAGCGCGAACACCGACCCTGGCCCCAGTAGCCGGCTGAGGTTGGGCTGGACATTGCCGATGTCGTCGGTGTTGGCGGTGAACACGACCTTGGCCAGCGCGGGGTCGGCGACCACGACCGAACGCCCGAACACCGGGACGTCCAACCGGAACACGTCGCCGTAGCGCATGCACTGGCTCACGGTCCAGCGCCGCGACGTCACGAACATCGCGCCCTGGACCGCCCTCGGAAGGGGCGGACCGGGCGGAAGACGCACCGCGCGTCGGGCTGTCGTGTTCTCGCCGGCCTCATCGAGCGACGTTCTGAGGGGCGACCCGACGATCGATGCTTCGCTCATGACGCTCCCGGTCCCGGAATCCTGGTACTAAGATGTACCGTGCGATGAAGGCTACGGTACCGCTTGGTACCGAAACGATGCAAGGGTGATTGGCAGATATGACGACAGCGCTCGACGAGGACGCCGGCGTTCCGGTCACCGACGATCCGTTTCGCAGCCGCCTTCTCGACGGACTGGCCGCCTCCATCGCCGAACGCGGCTACCGCGAGACGACGGTGGCCGACGTCGTGCGGTTGGCCCGGACGTCCAAGCGCACCTTCTACGGTCACTTTGCGACCAAGGAGGACTGCTTGATCGAATTGCTGCGCAGCAACAACGACGCCCTCATCGCACGGATCCAGACCACCGTCGACGGGGACGCGGACTGGCAGGAACAGATCCGGCAGGCGGTGCGCGCCTACATCGACCACATCGAATCCCGGCCCGCAATCACCCTGAGCTGGATCCGAGAACTGCCAGGCCTCGGCGCCGCGGCCTTTCCGCTGCACCGCGCGGCGATGACCGGCCTGACCGACATGCTCATCGACCTCACGAGCAGTCCCGGGTTCCGGCGCGCCGAGCTGCCACCCGTCACGCCGCCGCTCGCACTCATCCTCCTGGGCGGATTACGGGAGCTGACAGCACATTTCGTCGAGGACGGGAAAGACCTGCGCGATATCTCCGGGTCGGCCATCGCCGCGGGGCTGGCCGTCCTGGGCCCGAGGAGCTACTGACCGAGCATCAGCCGAGTCGACTTCTCCAGCCTGCGTGAGATGTCGGCGTAGGACTCATAGCCCATGCCGGCGCGCACCAGCGCACCTGAGTACAGCATCTCCAGCGAATCGATCAGATCCGGATCCGTCGCCGGCCCCAGGGCGTTCCCCAGCCGGTCGCGGATCTCGCCGCCGATCCGCCGCCGCAACACCTCCACATCGGGGTCCCTGCCGAGCAGCGCCGTTGTCACGGCGCCGGCGAACTCGGGTTCGTCGGCGAGCAGCAGCGCGATGTGCTGCAAGACCTCGACCACGCGGGTGGCCGCATCGCCCGACACGTGCGTCGCGGGCGGCGACCCGGCCAGCCTGCGCCAGAACACCTCGGCAACCAGATGCTCCTTGGAGGAGAAGTAGGTGTAGGCGGTGGCGGCGCCGACGCCCGCCTCGGCCGCCACCCGCCGCACGGTCAACCCGGCGAATCCCTCACGACTCAGCAAGTCCACGGCGGCCCGGCCCAGTCGCTCGACGGTGTCGGCCTGTTTGGCGGTCAGCCGGCGGCGCGTCGACTCGAACGCAGATTCGGACACATGTCCGGACACTACTGCAACGAATGGTGTCCAGCAGCGGTTACTGTTGTTGTCCCATGAGGGTTGTCCCATGAGCCCAACCGACATGGCGCTGCCCGCGCGTGCGGCGCAGCTCTTCGCGCAGGCCGACGCCGTCACCGGCTTTATGCCCGCCGACGAGGGCCGCGCCCTTTACGACGCCGCGGTTCGCTACCTGCGCGGTGGGGTGGCTGTCGAAATCGGCACCTACTGCGGCAAATCCACGCTCATGTTGGGTGCGGCCGCGCGCGAGTCCGATGCGGTCGTCTACACCGTCGACCACCACCACGGCTCCGAGGAACACCAACCGGGCTGGGAGTACCACGACGCCTCCCTGGTCGACCCTTCCACCGGCCGGTTCGACACGCTGCCAGCATTGCGACGCACGCTCGACGCCGCCGGGCTCGACGATCACGTGGTCGCCGTGGTCGGGAAATCCGGCGTCGTGGCGCGCGGCTGGGGAACGCCGTTGCGGCTGTTGTTCATCGATGGCGGACACACCGAGGCCGCGGCCCAGCAGGACTACGACGGCTGGGCGCACTGGGTCGAGGCAGGCGGTGCGCTGATCATCCACGATGTCTTCCCCGACCCGGCCGACGGCGGCCGGGCTCCCTACCACATCTACTGTCGTGCACTGGATTCCGGACAGTTCACCGAGGTGGCCGCAACCGGTTCGATGCGGATTCTCGAGCGGGTCAGCGGCTAGCGGTCTCTGACCGCGCAGGTGCAGCCGAGGTCGCTCTCCAGCCCGCGGGGCAGACCCGAGCCCCGGAAGATCCCGTTGCCCGGCGTCGTGCCCGACAACGCGTCGGCGGCCAAGATCACCGCGGCACCGGTCCAGGTGGTGCGCTCCTCTGGCCAGCGCTTGCCGTCGTCGAACACCAGTCCGGTCCAGTAGGAACCGTCGCCCTCACGCAGGTGGTGCATGGCCGCGAACTGCTCCCTCGCGCGGGCCGGGTCACCCATGCCGTCCAGTGCCAGCACCAGTTCACAGGTCTCGGCACCGGTTACCCACGGCCGATGATCTACACACCGGATGCCCAGGCCCGGCACCACGAAGTCACGCCACCGCTCGTCGATCCGCTCCCACGCCGCTCGCCCCCGCAGCGCGCCGCCGAGCACCGGGTAGTACCAGTCCATCGAGTGGGTGTCCTTGGCCAGGAACGACTCAGGGTGCTCGACGATCGCGTGCCTGAGCCGGCCGACCGCGACCTCCCACTCTGGCTGGGGATCTTCGAGGTGATTCGCCAACGCAAGCGCACAGCGGATGCTGTGGTATACGCTCGCGCACCCGGTGAGCAGGGCTTCCCGCACCGGCCCGGATTCTGTTCTGGCCCAGTAGACCTCGCCGCCGTCGCTCTGCAGGTCCAGCACGAAGTCGATGGCGCGGGTGACCACCGGCCACATGCGCTGGGCGAACCCGCGATCCCCGGTGATCAACACGTGATGCCATACCCCGGTGGCGATGTACGCGCAGAAGTTGCTGTCGCTGTTGGTGTCCTCCGCGCGACCGCCCCGAAGCTGGATCGGCCACGAACCGTCGGACCTCTGGGTAGCGAGGCACCATTCGAAGGCGGCCCGCGCCGGCTCGAGAAGGCCGGCCGCGCCCAACGCCATCGCGCATTCGACGTGATCCCAAGGGTCGGTGTGACCGCCCTCGAACCACGGAATGGCCCCCGACGGCTCCTGGGACGCCGCAATCGACAGTGCGGTACGGCGGCACTGCTCCGGAGTCAGCACACCGGGAACGCCCGGCGCCTCAGCTCCCGGCACAACCCACCACCGGCTTGTCGAAGTACAGCGCAACACTCTTGCCGATGAGGGGGTTGAGCAGCGATTCCGCCGTCGTGGTGACCCACGGCCGTGTCGTCATGTCCCAGACCAGCATCCGGTGATAGGCGACCACCGCCGGATGGTCCGGCTTCGACACTCCGACAGCGCATTTCAGCCACCAGAACGGCGCATGCAGCGCGTGTGCGTGATGGCGGTACGTGTGGCGCATCCCCTGTGCCACGATCTTGTCCCGCAACGCACTGGCCCGATAGATGCGCACATGGCCGCCCTCGTTGCTGTGGTACTCCCGCGACAGCAGCCAGCAGATTCGCTCGGGTAGCCACCTCGGCACCGTGACAACCAGCGCGCCACCGGGTTTGAGCACGCGCACCAACTCGGCTATCGCGCGGTCGTCGGCCGGCACATGCTCGAGGATCTCCGATGCGATGACACAGTCGAATGTTCCTTCACCGTAGGGAAGTTCGAGCGCATCACCCTTGGCCACCTCCGCGCGACCGGTGTGCGGCACCTCGCCCTGCTCACGCATCGCCGTCAACATCGCGTCGACATTGTCGAGCTCCGCGCCGTCCTGATCGAACGCGATCACGTCGGCGCCGCGCCGGTAGGCCTCGTAGGTGTGCCTTCCCGCACCGCAGCCGACATCGATGACCGTGGTTCCGGGTCCGATCCCGAGCCGGTCGAAGTCCACTGTCAGCATATCGCCCGTTCGTACACCGACACCGTCTGAGCCGCAACGGATTCCCAGCTGAACACGGACAGGGCACGCTGACGTCCCGCGGCACCGAGGCTACTCCGCAGGGTGGGTGAATCGAGCAGTTCGCCCAGCACCGCGGTCAATTCACCCGCGTCGCCGGGCGCCACCAGCCGGGCGCAGTCACCGTCGAGGCCCACCACCTCGGGCAGCGCGCCCGCCCGGCTGGCCACGATGGGCGTGCCGCTGGCCATCGCCTCGACGGCGGGCAGCGAGAAGCCTTCGTACAGCGAGGGAATGCACGCGACCTCGGCCGACGCCAGCAGGTCGGCGAGCTCGGTGTCGGACAGACCGCTGGAGATGTGCACGATATCGGAGATACCCAGCTCGGCGATGAGCTTCGCGGTCGGCCCGTTGGGCTCGACTTTGGACACCAATTGCACGTCGAGATCGCGGAGATTTCGGGGATGACAGCGATCCCGTTGCGCCCGCAGCCGGGCGACGGCGTGCAACAGATGACTGACGCCCTTCAGCGGCACGTCGGCACTGGCGATGGCGATGATCCGGCCGGCGACACGTCGGTCCGACGGTGTGAACAACTCGGTGTCGACGCCCAACGGCACCACATGCAGCTGGGTCCGTGAAACCCCGAAGTCCTCGGCGATGTCGGACGCCGACGACGTCGAGACGGTGATCAGATCGGGGATGCCGCGCGCCACTCGCTTCTGCATCTCACTGAACCCATACCATCGGCGTACCAACGGCTTTCGCCACCACCGCGCCGCGGCCACGTCGAGCGTCCGGTCGCGGGTGATCGGGTGGTGGACGGTGGCCACCACAGGCAGGCCGGCCTTGGCGATCGTGCGCAGCCCGGTGCCGAGGCACTGGTTGTCGTGCACGACGTCGAACTCGTGGCGCCGACGGACCAGCAGCCGGGCGGCGCGCATGCTGAACGTGCGCGGCTCGGGAAAGCCGGCCGTCCACATCGTAGCCAGCTCGAGCAGGTCGATGTGGTCGCGGATTTCGCCGGGCCGCGGGGTCCGGAACGGATCGGGTTCGCGGTACAGGTCCAGGCTGGGGACCTCGGTGAGCCGCACCCGCGGATCGAGCATCTCTGGGTAAGGCTGGCCGGAGAACACCTCGACGGTGTGGCCTAGTTCGGCCAGCCCGCGGGTCAGATGCCTGACATAAACGCCCTGGCCGCCGCAGTGTGCCTTGCTCCGGTAGGACAACAGCGCGACACGCATCCTCAGTGGGCTCCGAGATAGGGGGCTCCGAGATAGTGGGCTCCGAGATCCGAACGTGTCACGCGGCGACTCCGAGCCTTCTGGACATGTGTCCAGACTATAGTTTGACGTGCCATCCGACGCAATGCGCTCGTCGCTCACCCCGGGCCCAGCGGCCCCGCCCGAATGATCGCGGCCAGCTCCTCGCGCGAGTTCGCCCCCACCCGTTGGCAGGCCCGATAGAGATGGCCCTCCACGCTGCGCACCGACATGTACAGCCGATCCGCGATCTGGCGATTCGACATCCCCGCGATCACGAACTCGACGATCTCGCGCTGGCGTTTCGTCAGCGGCTCGCCCGCAGGATTCCGCAGCGCTGGCGTGCACAGCCCACCGCACTCCCTGGCCAGCTCCTGGGCCATCGCCGCCGCATACATACCGCGCCTGCGTTGCCCGCCCCGCGAGAAGGCGACCGCGGCCTGGGCGGCGGCGATGGCCCAGGAGCTGGCCAGGGAGTGCGG
>Ga0075369_10000541_pt1 | contig 11929 bp, 7 predicted proteins | sample EndMethybrTD3034_FD_71400 | JGI IMG/M metagenome (GOLD analysis project Ga0075369, IMG submission 71400) | Populus endosphere microbial communities from Tennessee, USA - Endosphere MetaG P. TD hybrid TD303-4 | ecosystem: Host-associated > Plants > Roots > Endosphere | place: USA: Tennessee...
GCGAGGAAGGCGGCGAGACCAAGGGCGACGGCCGCAACCGCTGGATCGTCGATCCGCTCGACGGCACGACCAACTTCCTGCACGGCGTGCCGCACTTCGCCATCTCGATCGGGCTGGAACGCGAGGGCGAGATCATCGCCGGCGTCATCTACCAGCCGATCTCCGACGAATTGTTCTGGGCCGAGAAAGGCAACGGCGCCTATGTCGACACGCCCAACGCCCGCTCGCGCCGGCTCCGCGTGTCGGGCCGCAAGGATCCGGCGCGCGCCCTGGTGGCGACCGGCATCCCCAACATCGGCAAGGGCGACCATGCCGATTATCACCGCCGACTCGAAGCCGTGACGCGGCAGACCGCCGGCGTGCGGCGCTGGGGCGCGGCTTCGCTCGACTTCGCCTTCCTGGCAGCCGGACGGTACGACGCTTTCTTCGAGTACGGTCTGGCGCCGTGGGATGTCGCTGCAGGCCTGTTGCTGGTGCGCGAAGCCGGCGGCACCGTGAGCGACGTGGCAGGCAAGCCCTACGAGCTCGGCGGCCCTTCGGTGCTCGCCAGCAACTTCGGCCTGCACGAGCCGATGATCGGGATCTTGGGCTCTTAGTTGGAGCGCGGACCTCCAGGTCCCCTCATGATCATGTCATCGTCTTCCGGACCGCGAGGTCCGCGCTCCCGCAAGACGCCACACAACGGGCAAAAACTCTCCACAGGATGTGCTTGCGGCGCTGCACGCTGGTTGAGCGGGCACCGTCCAGCGGTTATGGTTGGGCCAAATTCTCGTTGAGAGGCAATTGGTTATGCCATCGTCCTCGGTTGCCGCGCGCAGCCTTGCGCTTGCCGTGCTGGCCCTCGGCGCAGCACCCGCGTTCGCGCAGGACATCGTCGTGCAGCCGGCGCGCGTGCCGGTTGCCGGCGCGCCGGGAACGTACGAGCGCAACCTGCCGCCGCCTCCGCCCGGTCCAATCGAAAGCCGCCTGGTGAACGCTCCGGCCGCCCCGCCCGCACCCGTCGTTACGGTCCCGGCCACGCCGCCGCCTGGCCCGACGCTGGCGGTAGGCACCCCGGCCGCCATTCCCTCCACGCAGCCCGGCGGGCCGTTCGGCACGATCGCCTTCACCGGCCGGTCGGCCGCCCTCACCCCTGCCACCAAGGCCGAGCTCGACCAGATCGCCAAGCGCATCGCCGACCAGAAGTTGCGCCATATCGAGCTGCGCGCCTTCGCCCCCGATACCGGGCCCGACAGCCGCAAGATTGCGCTCGCGCGGGCCCTGGTCGTGCGCAGCTATCTGATGGACCGGGGCGTCAAGTCGCGCATCGAGGTCGGCAGCTTCTCGGGCGACGGCGACTCCGTCGAGATCCTGGTGCCCAACACGTGATCGGGCCCGCGCCGTCCGGCCGCCCGAGTCCGACCGCCCCGAGTGTGGCCGCCGCATGAGCAGTCCGCTCCCCTATCTCGTCCGCATGCTGTTGTTCCTGGCAGCCGTCGCCGGGCTCGCCTACGTGCTGCACGTCGACCTGCTGCGCGTGTTCATGAACACGCCGATCCTGAACGGCGTGATCGTGGCGGTGCTGGTGATCGGCATCTTTTTCGTCATGCGCCAGGTCGTCTCGCTGTGGCCCGAGGTCAAATGGCTGCGCCGCTTCCAGCATCGCGAGGAAGGCGCGCCACCGCTCGACACCCACTCGCTGAACCTGCTGGCGCCGCTCGCCACCATGCTGGGCGAACGCCAGGACCGGCTGCGGATGTCGGCCACGGCCACGCGTGCCGTGCTCGACGGCATCGCCACCCGCCTCGACGAGCGGCGCGACCTCACGCGCTACCTGATCGGCCTGCTGATCTTCCTCGGCCTGCTCGGCACCTTCTGGGGCCTGCTCGAGACGATCAGCGCGGTGGCCGACGCTATCGGCCGGCTGCAGGTCAGCGGCGGCGACGCCATCACCATGTTCGCCAAGCTCAAGGAGAGCATCGAGGGTCCGCTCAAGGGCATGGCCACAGCCTTCGGCGCCTCGCTGTTCGGCCTGTCGGGCTCGCTGGTGCTGGGCTTCCTCGAGCTGCAGGCGAGCCAGGCGCAGGGCCGCTTCCATATCGAGCTCGAGGAATGGCTGGCGAGCGCCACGCGCCTGTCGAGCGGGGTCAGCGCCGATGGCGAACAGGGCGTATCGGCCTACGTCGAGGCACTGCTCGAGCGCACCGCCGACGGCCTCGACGACCTCACCCGCACGCTGCGCCGCGCCGAGGAAGGCCGCGAAGCGACCGTGGCTGCCAACGCCACGCTGGTCGAGCGCCTGGCGGCGCTGGCCGAAGCGATGCGCGGCCAGCAGACGCTGCTCGCGCGCATGGGCGAGCAGTCGATCGAATTGCGCACGGCAATCAACCGGCTGGGTGAGCGCGGCTCGTCGGACAACGATCGCGAGGCGCTGGCCGCGCATCAGCGCACGATCGAGAGCCATCTCGTCCGCCTGCTCGAGGAGAACGCACGCAGCCGGTCGGCGCTCAGCGACGAAATGCAGGTCATGCTCGGGCGGCTCGCCGAACGCAGCTCGCCCGAGGAGCGCGAAGCCTTGATGGCGCACCAGCGCGCCATCGAGGGCCATCTCGCCCGCCTGGTCGACGAGAACGTGCGCGGCCGCACCGCGCTCGCCGACGAGCTGCGCGGTGAATTCCGTCTGCTCGCCCGCACCATGGCCTCGACGGCCCGCGGCGCCGTTCATCCGCCCGGCGAAGGCTAGGCGATGGCCTCTGCCTCCTCGCGCCGCCGGGGCGGAGCCGCCGACTACATCTGGCCAGGCTATGTCGACGCGCTGACGACGTTGCTGATGGTGCTGATCTTCCTGCTGACGCTGTTCAGCGTGGCGCAGTTCACTCTGTCCACCGCGGTCAGCACCCGCGACAGCGCCATCGACCAGCTCAGCCGCCAGATCGGCGATCTCGCCAACCAGCTTTCGATCGAGAAGCGGGCCGGCCAGAGCCTGCAGAAGGATCTGGAACAGCTCACCCTGCAGATCGCGCAGATGCGCAGCGAGCGCGACAGGATCAGTGGCGATCTCGCCGCCGAGCGCCGGTCGTCGGATGCCCTCAAGATCGAGCGCGACCAGCTCACCGATCGCCTGACCTCGATGCTGGCCGAGCGCAACAAGCTCGCTGCCGCCATGCAGAGCGCAGCCAAGGATTCCGAAGCCAAGTCGGCCGACCTGCAAAAGGAGATCGAGCGCCAGCGGCTGGAGCTGACGCGTCTCGCGGCATCGCTGGCGGCGGCCAACAACGAGAAGGGCAAGCTCTTCACCGACCTCACCGAGGAGCAGAAGCTCGCAGCCGAGCAGAAGGCCGCGGTGGTGCGCATGACTGCCGAAATGGCTGGCTTGAAGGACGAGCTCAGCCGGCTCAACGCCGCACTCGATGCTTCCGAGGCCAAGTCCAAGGAACAACAGGCGCAGATCGTCGATCTCGGCACGAAGCTCAATCGGGCACTCGCCAGCAAGGTCGAGGAACTTGCGCGCTACCGCTCGGAGTTCTTCGGCAAGCTGCGCGAAGCGCTGGCCGGCCAGCGTGACGTTCAGGTCGTCGGCGACCGCTTCGTCTTCCAGTCCGAGGTGCTGTTCCCGTCGGCCTCGGCGCAGCTCCAGCCGGCCGGCGAGAGGCAGCTCGCCGAGGTCGCCCAGCGGCTGGTCGAGATCGCTTCACGTATTCCGAAGGAAATAAACTGGGTTCTGCAGGTCGACGGCCACACCGACGACAAGCCGATTCGCGGCGGCCCCTACCCGTCGAACTGGGAGCTGTCGGCGGCACGCGCCATCGCCGTCGTGAAGTTCCTGCACAGCCAGGGCATCCCCAACGACCGGCTGGTGGCGGCGGGCTACGGCGAATACCAGCCGCTCTCCGCCATCGACAGCGCCCGCAACCGGCGCATCGAGCTGAAGCTCACCAGTCGCTAGCGCGGCGCGGCGGCCAGCGTCACACTGAAGCTCGCGCCGTCCACGTTACTTACCGTCAGGACGGCGGATTCGCCTGGCGCGAGAGCCGTGCCGGGGACCGGCGGAAGGGTGATGACGGACTTGGCGCCCATCGCGGCGACGATGCCGTACGGCCCAGCCTTGAAGGTGTTGTAGGAGAATTCATTGCGGAAGGCGTCGGCGGGCAAGCGTGACAGCGCCTCGGTATTCCAGGCTGCGAGGACCTGCCCCTGCCGGCCGAGCAGCTCGGCCTTCATGATGTGGGCCGGGATGTCGGCGGTGCCGCCGTCGAGATAGGCGCGAAATCGCACGCTGCCATCAGGCAGCAGGCTGGCGTCGCTCAGCGTGAAATGGTGGCTCGTCGCGCTCACCCGGCCGCTGTGGAACGGCGTGACCACAGAGCCGCGAAAGTAGCTGTAGGTCCCGATGTTGAACGCCAGCACGCCCGTCAGCACCGCCAGACCGAGATTGCGAAAGGCCCTGTCGGCGAGAGGGAGCGGCAGGCTGCCGCCCAGCCAGCGAAACCATGAGCGCTCCGCCAGAACGGGATGCCGGCGCAGCAGGACATTGTCGATCGAGTAGGCGCCGCTGCCGGCCAGCGCCAGGGTGGCGCCCATCGCCAGATTGCATGACGCCATCGTCCATTCGTCGATGCAGGTGCCACCCTGCCAGCCGAACATCAGCATCAGCAGCACCGAGAAGCCCACGGTCGCCAGCGCCGCCAGGCGCGTCATCAGTCCGGCGACCAGGGCGATACCGGCGACGAGCTCGGCCGCGCTGAACACGATGAGTGCCGGATACAGCAGCCAGAAGTGCTGCAGCAGGTAGGCGATCAGCTGGTCCGTACCGAGCAGGGCGCCCGGCATCGCGCTCTGGAACTTGTTGGCCATCCAGGCATGGGCGTCCGGATCGAGCTTCTGCGGATCGTAGATGAAGCGGCGCGAGCCGCCGCCCCAGTAGATGAAACCCTGCATGACCCGCACCGACAGCAGGGCGATGGCCGCCGTGCGCCAAGCTCGTTCGTCGAGCGCATCGGCCGTATGTCGCGTCTTCATGACTACGTTCACCGTGACAGCCACCGATCGTTGATCTTCTGCCAGCTTCCATCGTACAGGCGTTCTCACCCTTGCGGGTGGCGAACGTGTCGCGTGGTTTGATGGAGCAGGCTCATGCCGACAGAGATGGGTTCTCGAAGTGCGTCTGTTCCCCGCCAGGAGGACATGAGCCGGCTGCGCCAGCTCATCATGGGCTTTCGCATCACGCAGATGATCTTTGTGGCGGCAAAGCTCGGGCTCGCCGACCACCTGGCCCGAAGGCCGCAGACCGCGCGGGAACTGGCGCCGCTGGTGGGAGCGGAGGCAGCCCCTCTCCACCGTCTCTTGCGCGCCCTCGCCAGCATCGGCGTGTTTGCCGAGTCTGCCGGCAGCGTCTTCGAAACGACGCCGATGGCCGAGCTGCTGCAGCGTGACCGGCCAGGCTCGTTGCGAAGCACGGCTATGCTCTACGGTGACGAGTTGCTATGGAACGCCTTCGGCCAGCTTTCCCGGGCAATGACGAGCGACGAGTCCGCTTTCGAGCAACTGCATGGCCGGTCGTTCTACGACTATCTCGGCGAGCACCCGGCTGCCGCCGCGCTCTTCAACGAGGCGATGACGGGCTTCTCGGAGCAGGAGGCCGGCGCGATCCTGGAGGCGTATGATTTTTCCGCTGTCCGCACGATCGTCGACGTCGGCGGCGGACAGGGCGCCTTGATGGCGGCACTCCTGCGCGCGCATGCGCCCCTGCATGCCGTGATCTTCGATCGCTCGCCACCGACCGATGACACCCGGCGACTGTTCGAGCGTCTCGACATCGCGGGCCGGGCCGAATTCCTGCAGGGTGACTTCTTCGCCGCCGCACCCGGGGGTGGCGATCTCTATGTGCTGAAAAGCATCGTCCACAACTGGAAAGACGACGATGCGACGGCGATCCTGCGCAACTGCCGGCGGGCGATGCCGCCGCACGGTCGCCTGCTGGTCGGGGAACGCATCATCCCGCCGGGCAACGCACCGGCAGAGGCCAAGCTGTTCGACATCAACATGATGGTCACGGTGGGCGGACAGGAGCGCACGGAGGCGCAGTACGCGGCGCTCCTCGCAGCAGCTGGCCTGAAGTTGGAGCGGGTGATCCCCACCCGATCCGCGATCAGCCTGATCGAAGCCATCGGCCGCTAGCTACAGCAGCCCCAGCCTTTTCAGCTCCGCTGCCATTTCAGGCGGCATGTCGGCCGTGTCGCCCTTCGACAGGTCGGGCGGCGCCCGTTCCGTCTCGAGGTAGCGCCAGCCCTGGAAAGCCTGGCAGGCGCGCGGTGCGGTCGGGATCAGGGTGCGCTTGACCTTGATCCGGCAGTATTTCCTGCCGTTATCCTTGTCGATGTCCTCCTCGAAGCCGACCAGTTCCTGGCGGCAGCGGATGACGCCGCGCACCACCCAGTAGAGCGAGCCGCCGGCCAGAAGCTCCTCGGAGCGGCGCGGCGTGTTGCGGGTATAGACCCAGTGCGGCGAGCGCGGGGTCTGCCGGCGCTGCTTGCGCCGCGCCGCCTGGACCTTCTTCATGTGTGCAAGGTCGTCGACGCCGACGGCCAGCTTGATCAGATGCAACGACATCGTTCGCGCTTAGTACGCCAGGGCCGGTCCGCTCAAGCGTCGCCTTTCCACAGCGCCGCCAAAACCGTGATATGCGCGCCACACGCTGGAAGATTCGCAAGCCAAGGTCCAGACTCCACAGTGTTTGCACAATCGGCGGAATAGAGTTCGGGCGCTTTTTCGCGGGGGTTCTCATGAATCGGTCGACGCTGGCTGCTCTGGTCGTGGCTCTCATGCTGGGATCGGGGATCGCGGGCTATTTGATCGGGAGGCCCGCCGACCGGGTCGACACACCAACCAGGACCGCCGCCGTCACCCAGCCGACGCCCGCCCCAACCCAGCCTACACCGGCCCCGTCCACCACACCGACGCCGACCACGCCCGTCGCGGCGCCGACGCAGCCCGCGCCCGCTCCTGCCCCGCAGACCTCCGCGGCGCCCGTGCCGCTGCCGCAGCCGCCGCCCGCGCCGGACGAGCCCTTCGCCTATCGCCGCTTCGCCCTCGACACCAGCCGCGCCGAGGGCGAGGCCTGCCTTGCCTTCAACAAGCCGCTGGCCACCAACAACGTCAATTACGCCGACTACGTCACCATCACGCCCGAGGTGAAATCGGCCCTGCGCGTGGTCGACGACCGGCTGTGCATCGGCGGCCTCGACTACGGCGAGAATTACAAGGTGCGCCTGCGCACGGGTTTCCCCGGCCGCGACGGCGTCAAGCTCGACGAGGACAAGGACGTCGAGGTGGCGCTGGGCGCCCGCCCGGCCAACGTCTCCCTGCCGGGCAAGGGCTTCATCCTGCCGCGCGGCAGCGCCGCCGGCCTGCCGATCACGACCATCAACGTCTCCAAGGTCGGCATCGCCGTCTACCGCGTCAACGAGCGGGCCATCATGGGCTTCGCCCGCGATCGCTACGACAACACCTATCCCGGCAGCCAGCCGATCACCGAGCCGTGGGGCCTCTATAGCTGGCTGAGCGGCACCAACGGCGCCCTGCAGTGGCGCGGCACCATGGAGGTGCGCAACGTCACCAACCAGCCGGTGACCACCGCCTTCCCGATCCGCGAGACCGTGCAGGACTGGAAGCCCGGCACCTATTTCGTCGTCGCCTGGAACGCCGCCCAGCCGCCGGCGCGCAGCTACGACGAGGCCGAAGAGCAGAACGCCACCGGCCAGGCAACCGGCATGTGGGTGATGGACACCGACATCGCCCTCACCACCTTCACCGGCGACGACGGGCTGAACGTCTTCGCCCGCTCGCTGCAGACCGCCAAGCCGCTGGCCAACGTGGAAGTCGTGCTGCTGTCGCGCGGCAACGAGCCGATGGCCAAGGCGATGACCGACGAGGCCGGCCGCGTGCTGTTCGCCGCCGGTCTGCTCAAGGGCCGCGGCGCGGCGCGCGCCGGCGCCGTCATGGCGTCCGATACGGCCAAGCAGGATTTCAGCCGCCTGGAGCTCAACAAGACGCCGTTCGACTTCTCCGACCGCGGCGTCGGCGGCCGCGACCAGCCCGGGCCAGTCGACGCCTTCCTCTACACCGAACGCGGCGTCTATCGACCCGGCGAGACGGTGCAGCTCATGGCCATGCTGCGCGACGCCTCGGCCACGGCGCTCGCCAACGTGCCGGTGACGCTCATCGTCAAGCGCCCCGACGGCACTGAGTTCACGCGCTTCAGCCAGGCCCTGCCGGCGGGCGGCGCCGTGTACCAGCCGATCGACCTGCCCAAGTCCTCGCGGCGCGGCCGCTGGACGGTGGCCGCCCACGTCGACCCCAAGGCGCCGCCGGTCGGCACTGTGGAGTTCTCGGTCGAGGACTTCGTGCCTGAAAAGCTCAAGGTCGAGCTGACCTCCAACCAACCGATCCTGAAGCCGGGCCAGGTCAACACCTTCGACGTGCAGGCTGACTTCCTCTACGGCGCGCCGGGTTCGGGCCTCACCGTCGAGGCCGACATGCGCATCACGGTCGATGCCTCGCCCTTCTCCGATTTCGCCCGCTACAGCTTCGGCTCGCACGAGGACCGCAAGGCCTTCGAGCCGCCGTTCCTGACCTTGAAAGCGCCCGACACCGACGAGCGCGGCAAGACCAGGATGGAATGGGGCGGCGACGTCAAGGACACGCCGCTACCGCTGCGCGCCCAGGTCCAGGTCCGCGTCTTCGAGCCGGGTGGCGGTCGCGCCACCAAGACCGAGAAGACGCTGCCCGTGCGCACGCGCAACGTCTATCTCGGCATCCGCCCGACCTTCGAGGGCCGCTACTCGCGCGAGGGCACGCAGACCGAGTTCGACGTCGTGGCAGTGGACGGCGCCGGCAAGCAGGTCGCCCGCACCGGCATCGAGTACAAGGTCGAGCGCACCGACTGGAACTACCAATGGTACGAGGTCGATGGGCGCTGGCGCTGGCATTCGATCGCCAGCGACCGGCTGATCACCGCCGACACCATGTCGATGCGCGCCGACGCACCCACGCGGCTTTCCTTCCGGCTGAACTGGGGCCCGCACCGCCTCACCATCGTCGATCGCGACAACAACACGACCAGCACGGTGCAGTTCTACGTCGGCTGGTACGGCGGTTCGGACAATGGCGAGGAGACTCCCGATACGCTGCGCGTGGCCAGCGACAAGGAGAACTACCGGCCGGGCGAGACTGCGCGCGTGCGTATCGAGGCGCCGTTCGCGGGCGAGGCGATGCTGGCCATCGCCACTGACCGCGTCGTCAGCACGCGCAACGTGACCGTGCCGGCCGGCGGCACGACCGTCGACGTGCCGGTCTCGGGCGACTGGGGTCCCGGCGCCTACGCGCTGGTCACCGCCTGGCGGCCGCTCGACAAGCCGGCCGATCGCGTGCCGACGCGTGCCATCGGCCTCACCTGGCTGGGGCTGGAGCCCAAGCTGCGCACGCTCGAGGTCAAGATCGGCACGCCCGAGAAGATCACGCCGCGCCAGCGCATCGAGGTGCCGATCACGGTCGGCAATCTCGGCGGCGAGGAGGCGTTCGTCACCCTGGCCGCGGTCGATGAGGGCATCCTGCAACTGACGCGCTTCAAGACGCCCGATCCCGCCGATTACTACTTCGGCAAGCGGCGGCTCGGCCTCGCCATGCGCGACGACTACGGTCGTCTGCTGGAGACCCGCGCCGACGATCTCGGCCGCATCCGGGTCGGCGGTGACGCCGGCGACATCGGCGGCCTCGACATCGTGCCGACTCGCACGGTGGCCCTGTTCAGCGGGCCGGTGAAGCTGGACGCCCAGGGTCAGGCCAAGATCCCGATCGAGGTTCCCGACTTCATCGGCCAGCTCCGCCTGATGGCGGTGGCCTATGCCAAGAGCCGTGTCGGCTCGGGCGACCAGCGCCTCTACGTGCGCGACGCGGTGAGCGCCGACGTCGTGCTGCCGCGTTTCCTGGCGCCCAACGATCGCGGGCGGCTGGCCTTGTCGCTGCACAATATCGACGGCCAGGCCGGCGACTATCGCCTGACCGTGCAGGCCACGGGCGCGGTGTCGCTCGACCGGCCGGTCGCCGAGACGCGGCGGCTTGCCGCCGGGCAGCGCGAGTTGCTCACCTGGCCGCTGGTGGCCGACAACGAGACGGGCTTCGGCAAGGTCTCAGTCGAGGTCTCGGGGCCCGGCAACTTCGCGGTGCGCCGTGAATGGGACATCCAGGTGCGCGCGGCGCAGACGCCGAGCGCGGTCGACACGGTGTCCCAGCTCGCTGCCGGCCGAGAGCTCACCCTCGACCGCAACGTCACGGCAAGCTTCGCGCCGGGCACGTCGCGGGTCGCGGTGTCGTTGACCCGCATCCCGGGCATCGACGTTGCCGCCCTGCTGCGGGCGCTCGACAAGTACCCGTTCGGCTGCATCGAGCAGACGACGAGCCGCGCCTTGCCGCTGCTCTACTACAACGATGTGGCTCTGCTGGGTTACGGCCCGGCCGATCCGCGCATCAACGATCGCGTGCAGGAGGCGGTCTATCGCATCGTCGACATGCAGCTGCCTGACGGCTCGTTCGGCATGTGGGGTCCCTACTCGCCTGCCGCCGAATGGCTGCAGAGCTATGCCATGGACTTCCTGCTGCGCGCCCGCGACCAGAACATGGCGGTGCCATCGGCTTCGCTGCAGCGTGGCCTGACCTGGCTCAACCGCACGGTCGACAAGCTCACGCCCAACGCCCAGGCCTATGCCTGGTACGTGCTGGCCAAGGCAGGCCTGGCCGATCCCGGCCGTGTCCGCTACTTCCAGGACAACGAGGCCGGCAAGATCAGCGACGGCCTCGCCTGGGCGCAGCTCGCCGCGGCGTTGAACCATGTGGCGGAGCCCGGCCGCGCGCGGTTGGCCTTCGCCAAGGCGCGCGACATGGTCAATGCGGTCGACCGCAACGACTACTACGGCACGGCGCTGCGCAACCGCGCCGCGCTGCTGGCACTGGCCACCGAAGCGGGTGGTCGCGAAGGCTTCACCCAGGTCGCCAGCCTGGTCGGCGAACGGCTGAACGCCAATGTCGACTACACGACGACCCAGGAGCAGGCCTGGCTGGTCATGGCGGCGCACGCCATGGCGGGCTCGGGCGGCGGGCTCTCCTACTCCGTCGACGGCGACCGCAAGACGGGAACGCGCGATCCGGTCGTGATCAATCCCGACCAGGCGGCGATCGCCCGCGGCGTCCGCGTGAAGAACGAGGGCGACGGCACGGTGTGGATGCAGGTCACGGCGCGTGGCGTTCCCAACGAGCCGATGCCCGCCGCCACCCAGGGGCTAAGCGTGCAGCGCGAGTTCCTGACCCTGGACGGCCGCCGTGCCGACCTGCGTCGGCTGCGCCAGAACGAGCGGCTGATCGTGTCGATCAGCGGCCGCAACATCGAGGGCGGCTATCATGAGGTGGCGCTGCTCGACCTGCTGCCGGCCGGGTTCGAGATCGAGACCGTGCTGACCGAGGAGAAGGCCAAGCCCTTCACCTTCCTGCCCAAGCTCAGCGAGACGCGCATCGCCGAAGGCCGCGACGACCGCTTCTTCGCCTCGCTCAACCTTGGCCGACGGACCTACCGCTCGTGGTGGGACTCCGACGAGGAGCTGAAGCGCAGCATCAACTCCTACCATGTCGCCTACATCGTGCGTGCCGTGACGCCGGGCAGCTTCGCCCTGCCGGCCGTGAACGTGTCCGACATGTACGCCCCGCGGGTCTATGGCCGCACCGCCATGGGCCGCGTCGAGATTGCGCCGCGGTAAGACGATGCGCGGCCGCAACGAGCGCTTTCCTCCCCACGCTCCGCGTGGGGAGGTGTCCGCGAAGCGGACGGAGGGGTCATGAGCGCCAAAGGGTCGCCTATGACCCCTCCGTCGCCGTATGACGGCGACACCTCCCCAGCTTCGCT
>Ga0075369_10000542_pt1 | contig 11919 bp, 11 predicted proteins | sample EndMethybrTD3034_FD_71400 | JGI IMG/M metagenome (GOLD analysis project Ga0075369, IMG submission 71400) | Populus endosphere microbial communities from Tennessee, USA - Endosphere MetaG P. TD hybrid TD303-4 | ecosystem: Host-associated > Plants > Roots > Endosphere | place: USA: Tennessee...
TGATGCACGACTTCGCGCTCACCGCCGAGCACGTGATCTTCATGGACCTGCCGGTCGTGTTCAACCTCGAGGTGGCGATGCGCCGCGACCGTGACATGCCCTACCGCTGGGATGACAACTACGGAGCGCGCCTCGGCGTGCTGCGCCGGGACGACCCCGATGGCGAGGTGCGCTGGTTCGATATCGACCCCTGCTACGTCTTCCACGTCGCCAACGCGTATGACGCCGGCGGATCGATCGTGCTGCAGGCGGTGCGCTACCCCGAATTATGGAGGGAAAACGGCGGTTTCGACGTCGACGGGGTGCTGTGGAGCTGGACCATCGACCTGGCCGCAGGCACGGTGCGCGAACATCAGCTCGACGATCGCGGGGTCGAGTTCCCCCGCATCGACGACCGGCTGACCGGGTTGCCCGCCCGCTACGCCGTGTCGGTCGGGCCCTCCAGCCTGGTGCGCTACGACCTGCGCGAGGGCACCTCCGCCGAGCACCCCTTCGGCACCGGCGAATCGGCGGGCGTCCCGAACGAGGCGGTGTTCGTCGCTGGGCGCAACGGCTCCGCCGACGAATCCAACGGCTGGTATCTCGGGTATGTCTACGACCCCGCCCGCGACGGAAGCGATCTGGTGGTCCTCGACGCATCCGACTTCTCCGGCGATCCGGTCGCCAGGATCCGGCTACCGCGCCGGGTGCCCTTCGGCTTCCACGGCAACTGGATCGCTGACTAGCGAGGGGGTGAACCCGCCACGGCCGGTTCACATCCGCCCGGGCCAGGTGCTCGTGGGCTAACCTCACGGGCCATGGCAGTCAACCTCGCCCAGGTGTGGGGCGTCGCGCAGCTGCTGCTGCGGACATGACGGGTTTCGGGCTCCAAACACTGGCCGTGCTGGCCGTGGTCGGCCTGGCCGGGCCGCTGCTGGCAATGGTGCCCCGGCTGCGGATCCCGGTCGTCATCGGCGAGATCGCCGCGGGGCTGCTCGTCGGCAAGACCGGATTCGGGATCGTGGACCCCACCGACCCGACCTTCGCCCTGCTCGCCTACATCGGCTTCGCGCTGGTGATGTTCGTGGTCGGTACCCATGTGCCGATCCGCGACGCCACCCTGCGGTCGGCGATCCCGGTGGCGCTGATGCGCGCCGTGCTGATCGGGGCGATCGCCGCGGCCCTCGGCGCAGCCATGGCCGCATTCTTCGACACCGGCCACCCCGCCCTCTACGCGGTGCTCATGGCGTCGTCCTCGGCGGCGCTCGCCCTTCCCGTCATCGACCAGTTGGGTCTGGACGGACCCCCCGTGCTGGCGGTGACCACCCAGATCGCCATCGCCGATACGGTCTCGATCATCGCGTTGCCGTTGGTGATCCAACCGCAGCAGGCACCGCGGACCGCCCTGGGGGCGCTGGCCGTGGCCGGCTGCGCCATCGTCCTGTTCTTCGGGCTGCGGGCCGTGGACCGTCGCCGCCTGCGCAAGCGGCTGCACCGCTACTCCCAGCGGAACCGGCTCGCGCTGGAGCTGCGGGTGAGCCTGATCCTGTTGTTCGCGCTGTGCGCGCTGGCCGTCGGTGCGCAGGTGTCGATCATGCTGGCGGGTTTCGCGCTCGGCCTGGTGGTCGCCGCGGTCGGCGAACCACGCCGGCTGGCGCGCCAGCTGTTCGGCATCACGGAGGGCTTCTTCGGTCCGCTGTTCTTCGTCTGGCTGGGAGCCTCGCTGCAGGTCCGCGAACTCGGTGAGCGGCCCGGCTTCATCGCGCTCGGAGTTGCCCTCGGCGCGGGCGCACTGCTGGCCCACGCCGCCGGGCGCCTGACCGGACAGCCCACGACGCTGGCGGTGCTCTCCGCGGCGCAGCTGGGGGTACCCGTCGCGGCAGCGACGCTGGGGACCGAGCAGCACCTGCTGGCCCCCGGTGAGGCCGCGGCGCTCATGCTGGGCGCGTTGGTGACGATGGTGTCCACCTCGGTTGCCGCGGCCCTGGCGGCCCGGCGTCAGCGCGCGGCCGACCCGACGGCCTCCGGGTAGGCCACCGCGCGGTGCATGTTGGGGCTGACGCCGTACGCCCGCTTGAATGCGCTGCTCAGCGCGAACGGGGTGCCGTAGCCGACCTGTCCGGCGATGGCCGCGACGGTGTCCGGGGTGGAGCGCAGCAGATCCGCGGCCAGCGCGAGCCGCCACGCCGTCAGGAAGGCGATCGGCGGCTCACCGACCTGTTCGGTGAACCTGCGGGCGAACATGGCGCGCGAACAGCCCACCGCGGCAGCGAGATTGGCGACGGTCCAGGGGTGCGCCGGATGGCGGTAGATCAGTTTGAGTGCGGGACCGACGACCGGGTCGCGCTCGGCGTGCCACCAGGTGGGTGCGTTGGCGTCGCGGTCGAACCAGGTCCGCAGCACCGCGATCAGCAGCAGGTCGAGCAGCCGGTCCAGGTAGGCCTCCTGGCCGGGTCCGTCGAAGCCCGCCTCGGCGGCCAGCAGATCGACCAGCGTGCCGTCCCACTCGCCTGCCCGTAACACCAGCACCGCGGGCAGTGCGTCGAGCAGCCGAGCGCTGACCTCGCTGCGGCCCTCGTAGGCGCACACCACCGACATCGTCGAGCCGTCGGGGCTGGTACCCCACGTCCGCACGCCGAGCGACATCTCCAAGCGCAGGTCATCTCCGGACACGGTGGTGCAGCGCTGGCCCGGATGGATCACCACCGTCGGCGCGGTGTCGGGATCGTCGGCGAACACGTAGTGCTCGGTGCCCCGGGTCAGCGCGACGTCGCCGGGGCCGAGCCGAAAGGTCCCCGCCGTCTCGCCCACGATCACCGCCGCACCCCTGGCCTGGCAGATCAGGGTCAGCGGAGCCTCGTCGCGGATGCTCATCGACCAGGGCGGGTCCAACACCATGCGAAGGACGAACGCGCCCCGGGCGCGCACCCCTTCGAGCAGCCCGGCGACGGCGTCCATGACGACAGCGTAGACGTTTGCGTATGCCCAGAGGACTCTCAGCGATGGATCGTCTCGCGGCGGGGCGGTTGACTGGCCGTCATGACCATCAGTCCAATTGTCATCCTGACCGCGTCAGCGGCCGTCGGCTGCGCCGCCGCCGGAGGTCTGTTCTACGCGTTCTCCACCTTCGTCATGCGTGGCCTTGACCGCACCGAGCCCACCGAGGCCATCACCGCGATGCGCGGCATCAACGCCGAGGCGCAGGCGAACGTGCCGTTCCTCGCCTTCTTCCTCGGCTCGACGCTGCTGGCCCTGGCCGTAGGTGTGGTCGCGGTCGGCCGGCTCGGGCGGCCCGGCGGCTGGCTGTTGCTCGCCGGGGCCGTAGTCGGACTGCTCGCATTCGTCGTGACGATCGCGTTCAACGTGCCGCTCAACAATCGTCTCGACGGCGTGGACCCGGCCACGCTGTCGGCGACCGAAGCGGAGCACGAATGGCGGACCTACCTCTCGGCGTGGACCGGGTGGAACCACGTCCGCACGGTTAGCGGGGTGGCAGCCGCCGCGCTCATGTTGACGGGACTGGCCGCCTCGTCGTGATCAGCCGGGCGGTGCGAAGCCGCCGGGCGGTTGCTGGACCGGCGGCTGTTGCTGATTTGGCGGCGGGGGAGCAGGGGGATAGACGGCGGACTGCGGTGCCGCGCCGAACCCGGCGGGGGCCTGAAGCCGTGCCAGTTCCCTGCGGTGGCGTTCGGCGAGCACTGCCGCCAGCACGTACTGCGGTGGCGCACCGGGCGGGGGTGGAGGGGAGACGCGCGACGCCACTTCCGCGGCGATCCGGTAGGCCATCTCGTCGCGCACACGCGGATCCAGCTGCGGTGCGCGGGAGAGGAATTGGCGAGCAACCTCGGCGTGCTCGGGAGACAGCCCGGACAGCTGCAGCGACGACGCCCACCACGCCAGCCCCGGTGGCATCGTCGGCGGCGCCGAGGGCTTCGGCGCGCGTTCGCTGATCACCAACGTTCCCGCGAACACGTCGCCGATGCGCTTACCCCTCGGCGAGACCATGCTGCAGATCACGGCGGGCCCGCCGAAGAACATCCAGAGCTCCACGAATCCGGCCAGTGCGCGAAACACCGCCTGGCGCAGGCGTTCCGGGCCGCCGTCGTCGGACACCACCCGCAGCCCCACTGCCATCTTCCCCAGCGACCTGCCCCGTGTCACGGTCTCCAGCACGATCGGATAACCGACCAGCGCCAGCACGGTGAAGATGATCAGCACCGCCCCGGACAGCGCCGAGTCGAGCTGCGTCAGGGTGGTCGCCCATAGGACCACGCCGATCAGGTAGAGGATGAGCACGACGACGACGTCGATCAACGCAGACAGCGCGCGCACCGGCAATTGGGCGATCTGGACATCGAGGATCACGGCGTCCCCGGTGACCACGGGCTCGGGCTGCGCGACCATGCCCGACACGCTACTGAAATCCTCCGCCGGTAGCTGGCGCCGGCTGTGCCGGGGCCGGTGCTGGCTAGGATCTACGGGGTGGATGTCGACGCCTTCGTGCTGGCGCACCGGGCGACCTGGGACAGGCTCGAAGCGCTCGTCAAACGGCGCAGGCGGCTGACCGGCGCTGAGGTGGACGAACTCGTCGACCTCTATCAGCGGGTCTCCACCCATCTGTCGATGGTGCGCACGTCCTCCACCGATGCGGTGCTGATCGGCCGGCTGTCGGGCTTGGTAGCGCGGGCCCGCTCGGTGGTGACGGGTGCGCACGCACCGCTGTGGAGTGAGTTCACCCGATTCTGGACCGTCTCCTTCCCGGTGGTCGCGTGGCGGTCGAGGCGGTGGTGGCTGGGCTCGGCGATCGCGTTCTTCGCCGTGACCGCGCTCATCGCGGTGTGGGTGGCAGGCAATCCCGAAGTGCAGGCCGCGATCGGAACCCCAAGCGAGATCGACGAACTCGTCAATCACGACTTCGCGTCCTATTACAGCGAGCATCCAGCCGCGTCGTTCGGACTCCAGGTGTGGGTGAACAACGCCTGGGTTGCCGCGCAGTGCATCGCGTTCGCCGTCCTGCTGGGTTTGCCCATCCCGTATGTGCTGTTCCAGAACGCGGCCAACCTCGGACTGACCGCGGGGCTGATGTTCGACGCGGGCAAGGGCGACGTCTTCCTCGGGCTGATCACCCCGCACGGACTGCTCGAGCTGACGGCGGTGTTCCTGGCTGCCGCCGCGGGGATGCGGCTGGGCTGGATGGTGGTGTCCCCGGGCGACCGTCCGCGCGTGCAGGTGCTCGCCGAGCAGGGCAGGGCGGTGGTCTCGGTCGCGGGCGGGCTGGTCGCGGTGCTGCTCGTCTGCGGATTGATCGAGGCGGTGGTGACGCCGTCGCCGCTGCCGACGGCGGCGCGGATCGGTATCGGCTTCGCCGCCGAAGTCGCGTTCCTGGCGTACGTGTTTCACTTCGGCCGAAAGGCCGAGCGGGCCGGGGAGACCGGCGATCTGGAGGACGCCCCGGACGTGGTGCCGACCGGCTGACCCGGGCTGCAGCCGGGCTAAAGCCGGCCGGTGGCCTTCATCGCCAGGTAGCGGTCGGCCAGCGCGGGCGCGAGGTCGTCGGGTGGGTTGTCCACCACCTCCACGCCGCTGCGGCGCAGCCGCGTCGCGATCGCGCTGCGGTCATTGCGGGCGCGCTCGGCGGCCGCCGCGTCGTAAACCTGCGCTGCGTCGGCCCGGCCGCCGGCGAGGCGGTCCACCCGCGGATCGGTGGCCGCCGCCAGCACCACCTGATGTTTGCTCGTCAGCTGCGGCAGCACGGCCATCAGCCCCTCGTCCAGCGCGGTGGCGTTCAGATCGGTCAACAGCACCACCAGCGCGCGCCGCCGGACGCGGCGCTGGATCGCGGCCACCATGGCCGCCGCGTCGGATTCGACCAGTGCGGGTTGAAGCGGCGCCATCGCGTCGACCAGCCGGGCCAGCAGCTCGGTGCGGGAGGCGCCGAACACCCCGGCCCGGCTGACCCGATCGTGGGCGAGGAAGTCGACGTGGTCGCCCGCGCGGGAGGCCAGCGCGGCCAGCAGCAGCGCGGCATCCATCGACCAGTCCAGCCGGGGCCAGCCGACGGGGTCGCTCGCGGTCGGGTCAACACCCACCCGCCCCGCAGAGGTGCGTCCGGTGTCCAGCACGATGACGACGCGCCGGTCGCGTTCGGGGCGCCAGGTCCGCACCACAACGTCGGCGCGCCGCGCGGTGGCGCGCCAGTCGATGGAGCGCACGTCGTCACCGCCCACATACTCACGCAGAGAGTCGAATTCGGTGCCCTGACCGCGGATGAGCACGGGGATCATGCCGTCGAGCTCACGCAACCGCGCCAGCCGTGCAGGTAGATGCTTGCGGGACAGAAACGGAGGAAGGACCCGGATCCGCCACGGCGCGCGATGCGAACGATGGCGCCCGGCAAGCCCCAACGGGCCAAGCGACCGCACGGTGACCAACGCGGAGTCCTGGTCGCCGCGCCGCTGCGGCCGCAGGTGGGTGACGATCCGAACGGATTGCCCCGCAGCCACATTCAGCGGTTGAGTGCGGGGCTGCGCGCGGGCGCTGGGTGGCCAGGCGTCGCGGATCTGACCCCGCACCCGCCGCCCGCCGGTGTTGGTGACCGCCAGCACCGCATCGACCGACTGCCCGAGCCTGGCGGCGGTGTCGCCGGTGCGGTCCAATCGCACCGCTCGCGCGCTGCCCGCCAACGCGGCGTCGAGCGCCACCAACGCCGTAAGCGCCACCAGCAGGATCACGAAAGCCCGTGCCGGCCAGGGGGAGAGCGCGATCGGAAGGACGCCGAGCAGTGCGATCAGGCCGGCGCGGCCGGTCAGGACCACTAGCGCGGCACCGGAACGGTCGCCAGGATGCCCTCCAGCACGCCGTCGGCGTTCGCTCCTTCCAGCTCGGCCTCGGGGCGAAGCGCCACCCGGTGGCGCAGGGTCGGCCGTGCCATCGCCTTCACGTCGTCGGGCGTCACATAGCTGCGGCCCGACAGCCATGCCCACGACCGCGCGGTGGCCAGTAGCGCCGTCGCCCCGCGCGGCGAGGCACCGAGCTGCAACGACGGTGAGCGCCGGGTGGCCCCGACGATGTCGACGATGTAGCCGAGCACCCCGTCGGCAACCAGTACCCGTCGCACGGCGTCGCGTCCGGCGGCCAGCTCGACGGGGCCCGCCACCGGCGCGACGGCGGACAGGTCGCGCGGGTCGAACCCGCGGGCGTGTCGGTCCAGAATCGCGATCTCCTGATCGCGTTGCGGCAGAGGGACATTGAGCTTGAGCAGGAAACGGTCGAGCTGCGCCTCGGGTAGCTGGTAGGTGCCCTCGTACTCGATCGGGTTCTGGGTGGCGGCCACGATGAACGGGTCGGGCAGCGGGCGCGGTGTGCCGTCGACGCTGACCTGACGCTCCTCCATGGCCTCCAGCAGCGCGGCCTGGGTCTTCGGCGGGGTCCGGTTGATCTCGTCGGCGAGCAGCAGATTGGTGAACACCGGTCCGGCGCGGAACTCGAATTCCGCTGTGCGCGCATCGTATACGAGTGAACCGGTGACATCGCCCGGCATCAGGTCGGGCGTGAACTGCACCCGCTTGAAGTCCAGTTGCAGCGCCGCGGCCATGGTGCGCACGAGTAGCGTCTTAGCGACGCCGGGGACGCCTTCGAGCAGCACATGGCCGCGGCACAGCAGCGCGATCACGAGCCCGCTGACCACGGCGTCCTGTCCGACGACCGCCTTGGCGATCTCAGCGCGCAGCGCCAGCAAGGCATTTCGCGCGGAATCCGCTGTCGCCGGGTGCGCTGCGGCTGTCTGTGATGCCGGCTGAGTCACGACTGCGCGACCTGCCTTTCGATGTCGTCGAGTCGGTGGGCGAGGTGTACCAGGTCGGCGTCGGACGCGGGGGGCGGGCCGAACAGCGTGGCGGACAGCGCGGTGGGGTCCTGGCCGGTGCGTGCGGCGACGGCCTCGGCCACCGCGGCGGGCGATGCGCCCGCACCGAGACCCAGGCGGGGTGCCAGCCGGTGCAGCGCCGCGGTGCGCAACGCATCGGCTGCGCGGTCGCGGGCGCGCCGCGACCGATACAGCCTGCCCCGCCCCTCGACCGTCTCCGATGCGCGCACCACCACCGGCAACCGCTCGGCGACCAGCGGGCCGATCCGGCGTGCCTTCCATATCGCCAGCAGTGCGACGACCAGGCACAGCTGCCACATGATCCACCGCACGTGGTCGGGTATCAGATCGGAGACCGTTGCGCCGCCCGGTGATTGGCCCTCCATGCGCTGGGGCGCATACCAGATCACGTGGGGCCGACCGCCTGCCAGGTTCATGGCGAGGGCGGCGTTGCCCCGCTCGAGCAGGCCGCCGTTCATCATGAACTCGGCGCTGCCGACCACGGTCGTCGTGCGGCCGGAGTCGGTGTAGCGCACGATGGCGCCGTCGTAACACCGAGTGAGGTCGACGTCGGTATTGGCTTCGTAGGTGTCGCTGATGCCGAGCTGCACCTCGCCGGCGCGGATCGCTTCGGGCAGTTCACAATCCAGTCGCCCACCATACGAACTCACGCCGGCCAGGCGGATCTTCGGCGCCAGCGCCTCCCGGATCCGCGGCACCGGGTCGACGAGCAGCAGGTCGCCGGGCACCTCGTCGAGGCGACGCAGCTGGTCGTCGTCGGCCAGGTAGAACGTCTGCGCGACCACGACCAGGGTGTCGGGGCGTGCGGCGCGTTCGACGTCGGCGACACCGTCGGCCACGGTCACCTCCACGCCGTGCTCGCGCAGCAGCGCAACCAGCGCATGGGCGCCCTCCGGTGAGGTCGATGCGGGATCCATCCTGCCGCCGGGACGCGGTGCAGTGAGGTAGGCGGTCGCCGCGGCCACCAGGGTGATGGCGATCAGCGCGAGCACCACCCAGCGTCCGGTGCGCCAGCGCTGCCGCGTCGCCGTCCGGGCCTGTGTCATCGGACGTCCGCCCAACCGCCGTGGTGTGTGGTCGGGGCCGCGCCGGTGGGTGTCGCCGCGGTGCGGAACCGCAGATGATCGTCGAGGTCGGCGACCATCCGGTAGCCGGCCTCGGTGCCCGGGCGCTCGCCGTAGGTGACGTCGTTGAACGCCTCAGCGGCCCGCAGCATCTCGGGGCGCAGCTGGGGCATGGCCACTCCCGCGTCCCTGGCCAGTTCGGTCGCCGTCCGCCCGGGTACGGACGCCAGCACTCCCGACTCCTCCAGCTGGCGGGCCACCGCTCTGAGCCGGTGGCGAATCGCCGCGGCCCAATTACCCGCTGCGGCAAACTGTTCGGCGGTGGCACGGTGTTCGGCCGCGCTGAGCTCCGCGCCGCCGAACAGCGAGACATCGGCGCCACGGTCGGTGCGCATCGCGCGCCGGGCGATGCGCACCGCCACCACGGCGGCCACCAGGACGAGGATCAGCAGCACGGTCAGGGTGAACCAGCCGCCGGGGATCCGCGAGCCCTCCGCGATGATCCGGTACAGCAGGTCATCAAACCACTCCGAGATCCGTTCGAACAGAGACGGTCCCGGGTAGATGGGTTTAGCGAGCTCACGCTGGGCGGCGTCGTGGGCCGCGTCGCTGTCGATGTCTATTGCCACGTCAGAGATGTCGGGTCAGCCACAGGTGATCGGTGGAATCCGGTGGCGCGTAAGGGCCGCCGGCCGCGCCGGTCCGCAACACCAGGTCGAACGCCTCAGCCCGGATCCGCCTGTCGGTGTAGAGCAGTACGACGACCCCAGCGTTGAACGGTGCGGTGATGATCTGGCCGATCGCGCTGCCGATCGCCACGATGATCAACCCGACCAGCACCAGGGCGGTCGACGCGGCGTCGACCAGCATCAGCTGACCGCCGATGCTGAACGGTACCGCGACGGCGGAGGCGATCACCGCCGCGACCAGCGCCCCGAGCAGCCGGATGCCGAGCACCCGCCAGAAGTCGTTCTTCACTAGCGCGAAAGACCTTCCGATGGAAGGGAAGACGCCGAGGCGTTCGAGCACGATCAGCGGCGGGGTGAAACTCAGCATGGTGAGCAGGTACGCCAGCGCGGCGATCAGGCCGAGCACCACCGGAATGCCGACGATGACCGCCGCCACACCGTTGGCCGCCGCGGCGACCACGGCGATGACGATGACTCCGACCAGAATCAGCAGGATGACCCCGACGCCTTCGAGGATGGCGAACAGAATCAGCGCCAGCAGGCGGCCTTTCAGCCGCTGCCAGGCTTCCCCGATCGTGATCCCCGCCCCGAACACGGCGCGGCCGATCACGACGGTCAGCATGCCGCTGAGCAGGATCCCCGACAGCGCGGTGGCCAGCGCACCGGCGATGCCGGAGGCCGATGACGCCAGAATCGCCTCGACGGAGGCGTCCTCTTCGACCCCGAGCGGGTTGAGCCTGTCGGTGAAGGCCAGCGGACCCACCTGCAGCAGCAGCGCGATGATCTGCGTCGCCACCACGACGACGGTGGTCAGGCCGAGCGTCGCCTTCGGATTGGCCCTGATGTAGGCGAATGCACCGTTGAAGATGTCGGACAACGTCAGCGGACGCAGCGGGATGACTCCGGGTTTGAGCGCGGGCGGTATGAAGGGCGGGTAGCCGGGGTACGCCCCCGCGCCCGGATAGCCGGGCGGCGGATAGGCGTAGGGCGCAGCGGGAGGGGGATAGCCCGGCGGTGGATATCCGCCGTAGCCCGGCGGTGGATATCCACCGTAGCCCGGCGGCGCGTATCCGGGCGGGGGATATCCGCCGTAGCCCGGTGGCGGTCCGTAGTTCTGGTAGCCCGGGGCTGGATAGCCGGGTGGCGGCGGCCCCGGCGGCGGCGGGTTGGCCGAACCGAACCCGTCGGCGTCGTTGCTCATGGCCACCATCCTGTCGATCGCCGACAGAATTGACAACGTGGCATGCGCCGGTTGCTGCAGCGCCGGGTCGCCGCCGTGACCTTGGCTGCCTTGGCGCGCCTATCGGTGGCGGTGACCGTACGCCTACCGTTGCGGCATGCCGACTGAAATCACGGTGCGGGGGGCCTTCGCCGCGTTCCGGCCGCCCGAACGCGGGACCGTGCACGCCACCATCTCCTACGAGGGCCCTGCGATGCCGCCGGTGTATGCCCGGGTTGCACGCGACCTGGAGGCGGTGAAGGCGTCCATCGAGCCGTTGCACGACGGCGCGCGCGGGCCCGTCACCTGGTGGTCCGCGCAGCAGCTGCGCACCTGGTCGAATCGGCCGTGGAACAAGGACGGCAAACTACTGCCGCTGGTCCACCACGCCAGCGTCGGGGTCGAGGTGAAGTTCCTCGACTTCACCGCGCTGTCCCGCTGGGTCGCCGACCACATCAGCGGCACCGAGGGTTTCCGCGTATCCCGGGTGGAATGGGCGCTGACCGTGAAGAACCGCGACGAACTGCGCAGGCAGGTGCGCACCGAAGCCGTCCTCGACGCCGCTACCCGCGCGCAGCAATACGCGGATGCGCTGGGCCTCGGCCAGATTCGTCCGGTGGCCGTCGCCGACGCGGGGATGCTCGGCAACGGTGTGCATCCCGATGGGGGCGGCCACGGGACGGCCTTCATGCGCGCCGCGGCGGCACCCGGCGGCGGCGCCGACGTCGAATTCGTCCCGCAGGACATCGAGGTGTCGGCCGCGATCGACGCCCGCTTCGTCGTTGGGCAGGCCTGAACTGGTTGTGAGGCCTGGACTCGGTTCCACCCGGCGTAGCTTTGGAGCATGGCGGAACTCAAAGACCGGCTGCGCAGCGACCTGACGGCCGCGATGAAGTCCCAGGACAAGCTGCGCACGGCCACGCTGCGGATGCTGCTCGCCGCGATCCAGACCGAGGAGGTCTCCGGCAAACAGGCGCGTGACCTGTCCGACGCGGAGGTGATCACGGTGCTGACCCGGGAGTGCCGCAAGCGTTCCGAGTCCGCCGAGATCTACACGCAGAACGGGCGCGGCGAGCTCGCCGC
>Ga0075369_10000544_pt1 | contig 11902 bp, 8 predicted proteins | sample EndMethybrTD3034_FD_71400 | JGI IMG/M metagenome (GOLD analysis project Ga0075369, IMG submission 71400) | Populus endosphere microbial communities from Tennessee, USA - Endosphere MetaG P. TD hybrid TD303-4 | ecosystem: Host-associated > Plants > Roots > Endosphere | place: USA: Tennessee...
GGCGCGGTCGGCCAGTTCGCGCAGCTGGGCGGCGGCCAGGACGTCGTCGTCGATCGCCGCCGTCGAGACGTTCGAACAGACCAGCAGCAGAGGCGCGCCCAGCTCGACCATCAGGTCGAACTTGCGCTCGGCCCGCTCCAGGCTGCGGACGAAGGCCTCGTCGGGCATCGCCTCGAACTCTCGGAATGGCTGGAAGGCGGCGATCTTCAGGCCCAGGTCCTCGGCCTGGCGGCGGATGTCGCGCGGCGTGTCCTCGCTGAACAGGACGTCGTTCTCGCACAGCTCGACCATGTCGTACTTGGCCGCGGCGGCGGCCTGGAGCTTTTCCTGCAGGGATCCGCTGAGCGACAGGGTGGCGATCGAACGGAGCACGGGATCCTCCAGCGGTCTTCTTGCAAAAACGTTTTGGGCCGGAACGGCGACGCGACCGATCCGACCCTATACGAACTGTTTAGGGGGTAAAGGCGCCGGAGGTGGAGCTCCGGCGCCATCCCGGCTCAGGTGGCGACGTGGTGCACGTGCTTCCCGGGCGAGTAGATGTCCATGATGTTCCAGTGACCGGTGGTCGGGGTGGGGACATTGACCATCTGGACGTCGATCACGCAGGGACGGCCTGACTTGATGGCCGCGTCCAGGGCCGGCTTGAACTCGTCGGCCTTGGTGATCTTGATCCCGTCGACGCCGTAGGCGCGGGCGATGGCCGCGTAGTCGGGCGAGTAGGGCGCGCCGTTCTTCTCGAACACCGTGCCAAGGGTCGTGCCGAAGTGGGCCTTCTGCAGGCCGGCGATGGTGCCGAAGGCGAAGTTGTTCATCACCACCCAGATGACCGGGATGTCCTCCTCGAACGCCGTGGCCAGCACCGCCGGGTTCTGGCCGAAGCCGCCATCGCCGACCAGCGAGACCACCACGCGGCTAGGATCGGCCAGCTTGGCGCCCAGGGCCGCCGGGGCGCCGAAGCCCATGGTGGCGAAGCCGCCCGGGGTCAGCACCGAGCCCGGCTCGTAGATCGGGAACTGCTGGCCCACGCCGTTCTTGTTCCAGCCCACGTCGGTGGTGATCACCGCGTTGCGCGGCAGCAGTTCGCGGACCTCGGCCAGGATGCGCTCGGGGCGCATCGGGAACTGGTCGCTGGCGCAGGCCTCGGCGTTGTCGCGCAGGAAGGCGGCGCGATTGGCGGCGATGTCGGCGCGCAGGGCGTCGTTCTTTCGGCCTTCCGGATAGAGACGCCGGGCCGCCCGGTTCAGCACCTTCAGCGCATTCTTCAGGTCGGCGACCACGCCGATCTCGGCGGGATAGTTGCGGCCGATCTCGTCCGGGTCGATGTCGACATGGATCAGCTTCGCGCCGGGGAAGTTGAAGGTGTAGCCCGACTCCCAGGAGCTGCAGTCGGCTTCCTTGAAGCTGGTGCCCAGGCCCAGGATGTAGTCGGCGGCCAGGCAGGTGTCGTTGGTGAAGCGCGTACCCCAGAAGCCGGTCATGCCCAGGGTCAGGTCGTGGTCATCGGGCAGGGTTCCCTTGCCCATCAGCGAGTGGGCGACCGGCAGGCTCAGGTGGCCGACGAACGCGGCCAGCTCGGGGGCCGCGTCGGCCAGGTTCACGCCGCCGCCGACATAGACCAGCGGGCGCTCGGCGCCCGTCAGGGTCAGGACGATGCGGTCGGCGGTCTCTTCGTCGATCGAGGGCTTCTGCAGGACCTTTGTGTGGGCCTTCAGCCGCTCGAACAGGGCGACGTCGATATCCATCGAGAAGATGTCCATCGGCACCGAGACCAGCACCGGACCCGGGCGGCCGCTGGCGGCCAGCTGGAAGGCCTTCTCCAGGATCTCGGGGAAAAGGTCGGGCCGATCGACCCGCCAGGCGCGCTTCACGAACGGGCGATAGATCTCGTACTGGGCCGCGTCGGCGTGCAGGTTCACCTCCTGGTGCGGATGCTTGCCGTAATAGTGGCTGGGCACGTCGCCGGCGATCACCACCATCGGGATCGAGTCCAGGGCGGCGTTGGCCACGCCCGTGGCGGCGTTGGTCAGGCCCGGGCCGAGGTGGCTCAGCACCACGGCCGTCTGACGCTTGACCCGCGCGTAGCCGTCGGCGGCGTGCGAGGCGATCTGCTCGTGACGAACGTTGACGAACTTGATCCTGCTGCCTTCCAGAGCGTTCAGGACGGCGATGTTGGTGTGGCCGCACAGCCCGAAGAGGTGCTCGACGCCGCGATCCTCCAGGTACTTCACGAGTTGATGCGAGATCAGCTTTTTCATCGCGGGGCTCCAGGTCCGCCGGTCGGTCCGGCGGGCGATTTCAGGGTCATCGGGTGAGGGTGCGGCCTTGCGGGCCGGTGTAGGTGAAGGGGATGTCCTTGGGCATCGGACCCTTGATCCGCTGGCCCTGCTGGGTCTGCTCCCAGGCGTGGGCCAGGATCCCGACCGAGCGGGACAGGATGAAGAGCCCCCGGCCCATCGGCGGCGGGAAGCCAAGCTCGGAGAAGATCACCGCAGTGGCCCCGTCGATGTTCATCGGGATGGGCTTGCCCTTGCGGGCGGTGAGGACGCGTTCCACCGCCCAGCCGATCGCCACGTAGTCGCCCTTGACCGCGCCGCTGGCGGCGGCGGCCTCGACCTCGCGCATCAGCGGGGCCGAGCGCGGGTCGACCGGGTGCCAGCGATGGCCATAGCCGCCGACGATCGGGCCGTGGGCGTCGGCGTAGCGGGCCAGGCCCGTCTCGACGGCCTCTTCGAGAGGCGCGCCGGCGTCCTGGGCGTCCTTGATCCAGGCGAACAGCTCCATGCACTGCTGGCCGGCGCCGCCGTGGACGTCGCCCAGCACGTTGATGGCCGAGCCCATGGCGTTGTTCAGCTCGGCGCCGCAACTGGCGGCCATGCGGGCGATGGCGATCGAGGGGGCGTGCGGGCCGTGGTCGACCGAGGCCACCAGGGCCGCGTCCAGCAGCCTGGCCTGCTCCGGCGAGGGCAGGTCGCCGCGCACCATCAGCCAGATCATCTGCGGGAAGGTGACCTGGCCGATCAGGTCCTGGATCTCGTAGCCGCGAACCGTGATCTGGCCGGGATGGATGTCGATGATGTCGGTCGACCACCAGGCCTTGGCGGCGTCGACGATCTGCTCGGGCGTCTTGGCCATCAGATGATCCCTTGTTCTCGGAAAGCGGCGATCTCGTCCACGCCATAGCCGGCGGCCTCGAGGATCGCGTCGCTGTGCTGGCCCAGGGCCGGAGGCGGGCAGGCCGCGCGGGGGTCCTGGCCGTCGACCTTGAAGCCGCCGCGCGTCACCGACAGCGGACGGTCAAGGCCCTGGGTTTCTTCGAAGCTCTGGACCAGACCGCGCTGGCGCACCTGGGGCAGGTCCAGGGCCTCGGGCAGGCTCAGCACGCGGCCGGCGGGCACCCCGACCTTGTTCAGGATCGGCTCCCAGTCGGCGGCCGACTTGGTAGTCAGGGCGACCTCCAGCGCGTCGGTCAGCTCGGCGCGGCGACGCTTGCGGTCCTCGCGCTTGACGAAGCGGGCGTCGGTGGCGAGCTGTGGCAGGCCGATCGCGTCGCACAGGGCCACGAACTGCTCCTGCTTGTTGGCGGCGATGTTCAGCAGGCCCTCGGCCGTGCGGAAGGCGCCGGACGGGGCGGCGGTGAAGTTGTCGTTGCCGATCGGCGTCGGGGTCTGGCCGGCGATCAAGTAGTTCGAGACCACCCAGCCCATGGTGGCGATGGTCGACTCCAGCATCGAGACGTCGAGAAAGGCCCCGACGCCCGTCCGCTCGCGGCCGACCAGGGCGCTGGCGATGGCGAAGGCGGCGGTGATCCCGCCGATGCTGTCGGCCACCGGATAGCCCACCCGCAGCGGCGCGCTTTCGGCGTCGCCGGTGATGCTCATAACCCCCGACAGGCCCTGGACGATCTGGTCATAGGCCGGCGCGGCGCGCATCGGGCCGTCCTGGCCAAAGCCCGACACGGCGCAGTAGACGAGGCGCGGATTGATCGCCTTCAGGCTCTCGTAGCCCAGGCCCAGGCGGTCCATGACACCGGGGCGGAAGTTCTCGACCAGCACGTCGGCGGTTTCGACCAGGCGGCGGAAGATCGCCTTGCCGGCCTCGGGTTTGAGATTCAGCGTCAGCGAGCGTTTGCCGGCGTTCTGGGCCAGGAACGAGGCGCCCATATTGGCCGCGCTCAGCGTCGCGTCGGCGCCCAGCTGGCGGGCCAGGTCGCCCGAGCCGGGCGTCTCGACCTTGGTCACGTCCGCGCCCAGCAGGGCCAGCTGATAGGCGCAGAACGGCCCGGCCAGGACGTTCGTCAGATCCAGGACGCGAACACCGGCGAGAAGCGCGCTCATCGGCGGATGAAGGGGTTGGGCACTTCCAGATCCGACGAGATCCAGACGCACTTGGTTTCCAGATAGTCGTGGACCGCGTTGATCCCCGACTCGCGGCCGATGCCCGAACGCTTGAAGCCGCCGAACGGCGAGGTGAAGCTGGTGGCGCGGTAGTTGTTGACCCAGACCGTGCCGGCCTTGAGCTTGTCGGTCACCAGCATGGCGCGCTTGAGGTCCTTGGTCCAAACCGCGCCGGCCAGGCCGTAGGCCACGTCGTTACCGATGGCTATGGCCTCGTCCTCGTCCTTGAATTTGATCACCGACAGGACGGGTCCGAAGACCTCCTCCTGGGCGATGCGCATGTCGTTGCGGACGTCGACGAAGATGGTCGGCTCGACGAACTGGGGTCCCAGGTCCGGACGCGCCTTGCCGCCCAGCACGCAGCGCGCGCCTTCGCCCTTGGCGATGTCGATATAGCCCATGATCTTGTCGAACTGGGGCTTGGTGGCCACCGGGCCGATCTGGGTCTCCAGGCTGGCCGGATCGCCCAGCTTGGCGGTCGAGACAAAGGCGATCAGCTTCTCGAGGAAGGCGTCGTGGATCGACTCCTGCAGCAGCAGGCGCGAGCCGGCCTGGCAGCTCTGGCCCGTGGCCGCGAAGATGCCCGAGACCACGCCCTTGACCGCCTGGTCGAGGTCCGCGTCGTCGAAGATGATGTTGGGCGACTTGCCGCCCAGCTCCAGGGTGACGGTCTTCAGCCCCTTGGCGGCCAGCTCGTAGATCTTCTGGCCGGCGATCTCGCCGCCGGTGAAGCCGATGTGGGCGACGTCGGGATGCTCGACCAGCGGCGCGCCGACCTCGGGGCCGAAGCCCGTGACGACATTGACCACGCCTGGCGGGAAGCCCGCCTCGGCGAACAGGGCCGCGAACTCGATCATCGAGGCCGAGGTGAATTCCGACGGCTTGATCACCGTCGTGCAGCCGGCCGCCAGGGCGGGCGCCAGTTTCCAGCTGGTCAGGGTGAGGGGAGAGTTCCAGGGGGTGATGATGCCGATCACGCCCTTGGGCTCGTACTTGGTATAGGCGAACACTCCGGCCTTGTCGGTCGGGATGACGTGGCTTTCGATCTTGTCGGCCAGGCCCGCGTAGTAGTGGAAGTAGTCGCCGACATAGCGGACCTGGGCCACCACCTCGGCGGCCAGCTTGCCGTTGTCGCGGCGCTCGATCTCGGCGATGCGGTCGGCCCTGGCGATCAGCAGGTCGGCCAGTCTGCGCATCAGTTTGCCGCGCGCGCTGGGCGAGATCTTCGACCACTCGCCGGACAGGGCGCGCTTGGCGGCGGCGACGGCCAGGGCGACATCCTCGGCTCCGCCGCGGGCGATCTGACCCCAGACCTTGCCGGTGTAGGGATCCTCGGTCGGGAAGAACTGGCCCGAGCTGGGTCCCACCTCGGCGCCGTCGATATAGAGACCGTACGTCTGGGTCGCGTCGTCCAACATTCGCTCTCGTCTTCCTGTCGCGCTTTCCGTCCCATGATGCGTCCGGACCGTCTAAGCGGGCCCTGGCGCGATCGTTGAGTCAAAATGTACGCACTGTTCCGTTCTTTTGTAACCGAGAAAGTTTGGCGAGGCCGATAAATTCCGCGTCGCAAATTACGAACTAGTTCGTCCGATCGAACGCAGCAAGCTTTTCGTGGCGTCCAGCGCGGCCCGCACCCGTTGCAGGTCCGGCATGCGCGCGGCCAGTTCGGCGTTGGGGATCTCGACCGAGATCGGCGTCTCCGGCGGCAGGGCCAGCAGGATGGTCGTCAGGTCCAGCGCGCCTTCGCCCGGCATCAGCCGCGCCGCGCGCGCGGTGTGGATCAGACCCTCTACCGTGCGCGGCGCAGGCGCGGGGGCGTCGGCCAACTGCATGTAGTGGAAAAGACGAGGGGGCAGGGCGGCGATCTCGCCGGGGTCGCAATTCGAGCGGCTGAAATGCAGGCTGTCGACCATCACCCCGGCATTGGCGCGCTCGGAGGCCATGGCCAGGAAGGCCGCGTCCTTCAGGGTCGGCATCTTGGTCCAGGTCAGGAACTCGATGTCGGCGGTCAGGCCGCGCTCGCCGGCCAGGTCGCAGATGGCGACATAGTGGTCACGCAGGCGCGGCCATTCGGGATCGTGCGCCTGGGTCAGGACGTGGCGCGCGCCCAGCTCGGCGGCGGCGTCCAGCATCGGGATGAAGTCTTCCGGCTGAGCCTCGGGCGTCATGCGGATCAGCTCGACGTCCAGCACACCGACGCCGGTGGCGGCGATCCGGGCTTTGGTCTCGCGCATCATCGCGGCGTCGCCGACGATCGGAAAGGCGTCGCCTGGCGTCACCTCCCGCAGCCTCAGACTGGCGAAGTCGTATCCGGCCTCGGCGGCCAGGGTGATCAGGTCCGGCGGGGACGTGCCCAGGGTCGTTAGGTGCGCCAGCGACAGCTTGACACTCATCCTGGTGATCCTCCATGCCGGCTCGGACTCGGCTAACTCCCGAGTTCGTACATTTATGTACCGGTTAGAACAATCGTCCTCGGCCGTCAATTTGCTCCCGGCTCGAGGCTCATGGCGGTCGCCTTTGCCGCGAACCTGGAGATGATGGAATGAGCTTGCCGATCTTCGTGCTGAACGGCCCGAATCTGAACCTGCTGGGCGTGCGGGAGCCGCACATCTACGGCTCGACCACCTTGGCCGACATCGAAGCCAGCTGCCGCGCCCTGGCCGGGGAACTGGGCTACGATCTGGTGTTTCGCCAGACCAACCACGAGGGCGAGCTGATCGAATGGGTGCAGGAGGCGCGCACCGCCGCCAGCGCCCTGGTCATCAATCCGGCGGGCTATGGCCACACCTCGGTGGCGCTGCTGGACGCGCTGAAGAACGTGCCGGGGCCGATCGTCGAGTGCCACCTGTCCAACCCCGCTCAGCGCGAGAGCTTCCGGCATCACACCTACGTCTCGCTGGCGGCGACCGGCGTCGTCGCGGGGTTCGGGGCCGACAGCTATGCGGTGGCGATCCGGGCCGCCGTGGCGGTCCTCAGCCGCTGAAGTTTCACCAGACTCGTGGAGGGCGGACGAGCGATGAATGGAATCGTTCGTCCATGGCTCGATTCCAGTCGCCCAAAGCGGTTGGTTTTGCGATGTTTCGACCGCGATTTTCACCCTCCTGAAGGGCGTTAATATGCGATGGGCGCGATTAAAATTACTCATTAAAAACAATAGAATATAATGTAATTTCACACGGAGAGTGCAAAAGTCATCATTCGCATTTCGACGTTCTGGAACGCTTGACACGGACCAGATAGTACATAATCGTCGGCGCAACAAAAAACTAAGGGGAGTGAAACATGCTTGCGCCACAAGCACGCCGCGTGATCGGCGTTTCCGCCATGTCTCTGATCGTCGCCGCCGGCCTGGCCAGCGCCGCCGTCGCTCAGGATAAATCGAAGGCCGACGACACCTCGGTGGTCGAGGAAGTCGTGGTCACCGGCACCAGCATCCGTGGGGCCGCGCCGGTGGGTTCGGCGCTGGTCGCGGTCGGTCGGGGCGAGATCGAGAAGACCTCGGCCACCACCGTCCAGCAGATCCTCAAGACCGTTCCGTCGGTCGTCGGCGCCGGCTCGGCCGGCCAGGGCAGCTTCGGCAGCGCCGACAATTCGGGCACCAACGCCCCGACCATCCACGGCCTGGGGGCCAGCGCCAGCAACTCGACCCTGATCCTGATCGACGGCCACCGTATCCCGCTGACGGGCATCAACCACGCCCTGGCCGACCCGAACATCATCGCTCCGGGCGCCATCGAGCGTGTCGAGGTCCTGGCCGACGGCGCCTCGTCGGTCTACGGCTCGGACGCCGTGGCCGGCGTCATCAACTTCATCACCCGCCGCAACTTCGACGGCTTCGAGGCCTCGGCCCAGGCCGGCGTCGCCGACCACTACAACACCTACAGCGCCTCGCTGCTGTGGGGTAAGCGCTGGGACGGCGGCTCAGCCCTGTTCTCGTACGGCTATTCGGACCGTTCGAACCTGCGGGCCGGCGACCGTGACTTCACCAAGGCCGATCACCGCGCGCAGGGCGGCACCAACCTGGCCTCCTTCGCCTGCGGCACGGCCTCGGTGCAGCCGGCCGGCGGCTCGCTGATCTACGCCGCGCCCTATACCGGCGCGGGCGTGGCCAACGCCGCCGCCAACGCCTTCTGCGACTATTCGGGCGTGGCCGACCTGCTGCCGTCCGAGCGTCGCCATAGCGTGATCGCCAAGGTCAGCCAGGACTTCGGCGAGCGCCTGACCGTCGGCGCCGACGTCGTCTATTCCAAGCGCAAGAACTTCGCGGCCCTGTCGCGCGGCACCGTGACCGCCACGGTCTACGGGCCGGGCAGCGGCAAGGGCGGCCAGATCAACCCGTTCTATGTCAATCCGACGGGCTCGGCGGCCACCTCGCAGACCATCCGCTGGGACGCCAACGACCTGCTGGGCCCGGGCGCCTACGCCGACTCCGGGGCCACCAGCTTCTTCGTCAACGCCCAGGCCCAGTACAAGCTGAACGACAACTTCATCCTGACCGTGGCCGGCACCGCCGGCAACGACGAGAGCCGCGAGCAGCGGGTCGGCGTCGTCTGCGGCAGCTGCGCCAACCTGGCCCTGAACGGCACCACTAACGGCAGCGGCAGCACGACGACCGCCTCGATCCCAGGCACGTCGCTGATCGTGCTGAACAACCCGCTGACCACGGCCAACGCCCTGGACGTCTGGCACACCGGTTCGGCCAACCTGACCTCGCCGGCGGTGCTCGCGGCCCTGAAGGACTCCACGACCACCCAGATCGCCAACCAGACCATGGAGAACGCGCGCGCCAAGATCGACGGCTCGCTGTTCGCCCTGCCGGGCGGCGACGTGCGGATCGCGTTCGGCGCCGAGTACAGCCACTACGGCCTCAAGCAGGACCTGACGCGTCCGACCAACATCGGCCCGGCCTCGACCGGCTCGGCGACGGTCAATCTGAACTACGGCCGCACGGTCAAGTCGGGCTTCGTCGAACTGCTGGTGCCGGTCATTGGCGACGGCAACGCCCTGCCGCTCGTCCAGGCCCTGGATCTGAACCTGTCGGGTCGCTACGACAACTACAGCGACTTCGGCTCGACCAAGAACCCCAAGGTCGCCATCAACTGGAAGATGGTCGACGGCGTGAAGATCCGCGCCAACTGGGCCAAGTCGTTCGTGGCCCCGGCCTTCACCAGCATCGGCTCGGGCAACGGCATCACCGGCGAGTCCGGCTACGGCGCCTTCGGTCAGGGCACGGTGAACGTGCCGATCTCGGCGTTCCCGGGAGCGGCGTCGCTGCCCGGCTGCTCGTCGACCGCGACGACCTGCGCCATCGGCACCACCATCACCGGCATCCAGCTGAGCGGCGGCAACGACCAGCTGCAGCCGCAGCACGGCAAGACCTGGGCGGTCGGTCTCGACCTCAATCCTGGCTTCCTGCCGGGGGCGCGCCTTTCGGTGACCTACTGGGCCTCGAAGCTGACGGGCGGCATCACCGCGCCGACCCCGTCGCTGGCGGTGAACTCGCCCGACCTGAACTCGCTGCTGATCATCTATCCGACCGGCGCCACGCCGGCCCAGATCGCCGCGGCGGCCGGAACCCTGCCGCTGACCAGCGCGCTGCCCTCGACGGTCTATTTCATCTACGACTTCCGTCAGCGCAACGTGCTGAACCTGAACATCGCCGGCGTCGACATCGATGGCGGCTACAAGTTCGACACGGACTTTGGCGCGTTCAACATCGGCGGGTCGCTGTCGCTGAAGACCAAGTTCGACCAGCGGATCGGCAGCGGCGGCGTCTTCTCGGTTCTGAACACGACGGGCTTCAACACGACCTTCCCGTCGATCAAGACCCAGGCCCGCGCCAACATCAGCTGGTCGCTCGACAACTGGTCGGCCGACATCTTCGCCAACTACACCGGTTCGTACCGCAACTGGAGCTCGACGACGCAGACGCCGCTGACCCGCAACGCCGCGGGCCTGCCGACGGGCGGCGGCGACAAGGTCAAGGCCGCCACCACGATCGACCTGCACGTGGCCTACGACATCAAGAGCGACGGCTGGCTGGACGGCACGCAGCTGTTCGCCGACGTGGCCAACCTCTTCGACAAGGATCCGACCTTCTACAACAACGCCAACGGCTACGACACGTTCTCGGGTAACCCGATCGGCCGTCTGGTCTCGGTCGGGTTCCGGGCCAAGTACTGACCTTCCATCTCGGTAGGCCCTAGGCGCGGTCGGGCTCCTCGACCGCCCATCACTCCAGCGGCTCGGGCGACGCCCGGGCCGTTCTTTTATGCGCCCAAGTTTCCCGAGCGGAGCCAGGGCAGGCGGGCGCGGAGTTGGGCGGCGAGTTCGGCCGCCGGGCTCTCGACCTTGTCGACGTCGAAGGTCAGGTCGGCGCGGGCGTAGAGCGGCTCGCGCTCGGCGGCCAGTCTTCGCAGGGCGCTCGCCATGTCGTCGCCCGCCAGCACGGGCCGCGCGCGCCTGGAGCCCAGGCGTTCGACGATCGCCTCGACATCCATGCGCACCCAGACAGTGAAGGCTCGCGCCGCCAGCAGGGCGCGCGTCTCGGCCGAGAGGACCGCACCGCCGCCGGCCGCCAGCACCTTGGGCCGGCCGTCCACCAGCCGCGCCAGCACCCGGGCCTCGCCCTGCCGGAAGGCCGCCTCGCCATAGGTCGCGAAGAGGTCGTCGATCGACATGCGGGCGGCCGCCTCGATCTCGTGATCGGAGTCGACGAAGGGCAGGGCCAGCTGCCTGGCCAGGCGTCGGCCCAGCGTCGATTTGCCCGCGCCGGTCAGGCCGATCAGGACCAGGGTCCGAGGCTGGACGCCGGACGCGTCCGCGCCGTCACCCATGGATGCGTCGGACGGGGGCGCTGAGTTTGTATCCGGAACCACGGCACGTCTCGATCAGGCCCGCGCCGCCGATCGACGCCAGGCGCCGCCGCAGGCGGCTGACGCAGCGGTCCAGGGCCCGGTCGAAGATGGTCTCGCCCAGGTCCGGGGGCAAGCTGTCCAGGATCTCCTCGCGCGAGACCTGGGCGGGCGACCACAGGCACAGGCGCTGCAGCACGGCGGTCTCGACCCGGCCCAGGTGCAGCGGCTCCGCGCCGGGCGCGTGCAGCGCCATCTCGCCGGCGTGGAAGCGGCCCAGCCCGACAATCTGGAAGACGCCGCCCTCGTGGCGGGCCGGACCCCGATGGGGGCGGTGGGCCCCGAGCACGCACTTGATCCGGGCCCACAGCTCGCGGACCGTGCAGTCGTGGCGCACGACGTCGTCGGCGCCGGCCTCCAGCGCGGCGATGCGCGAGGCCAGGTCGTCTCCGTGGTCGATCAGGATCGCGCGGGCTTCTCCGGACAGCCGCCGGCGGTCGTAGAAGCGCTGGTGCGCGCGGTACTGCTCCAGGCCCTCGACGATGAACAGGTCCGCCTTCAGCGGATGGACCTGGGCGGCGGCCGTGTTCGGGACATCCACCACCTGGAAGGCCAATCCGCGCAAGGCCTGGCTACGGTCGGCGCAGGGGGGGG
>Ga0075369_10000545_pt1 | contig 11886 bp, 9 predicted proteins | sample EndMethybrTD3034_FD_71400 | JGI IMG/M metagenome (GOLD analysis project Ga0075369, IMG submission 71400) | Populus endosphere microbial communities from Tennessee, USA - Endosphere MetaG P. TD hybrid TD303-4 | ecosystem: Host-associated > Plants > Roots > Endosphere | place: USA: Tennessee...
ATCTTCTACCGCTTCATCAACCAGACGGCCGGCGAGCAGTGGAACATCGGCGATGCGCCGCTCGGCGGCTTCAACGGCATCCCGGCGACGCCCATCCTCAACTGGCCGGGCCGGCCCGGCGAGCAGCTGGCGCCGGAGGAGATCTTCAGCCTGACGGTCGGCCTGCTGCTGATCGTCTACTTCCTGTGCAAGGCGCTGCTGGCCACGAGCCTCGGCCGCATCATCGTGGCGATCCGCGAGAACGAGACGCGCGCCGAGCTGCTGGGCTACGACACAAGGGTCTACAAGCTCGCCATCTTCGTGGTCGGCGGCGCGCTGGCCGGCCTTTCCGGCCTGCTGTTCGCCAACTCGGTATTCGTCAGCCCCACAATGTTCAGCCTGCCGGTGAGCGGGCAAATCATCATCTGGGTGATCGTGGGGGGCCTCGGCACTCTGATCGGCCCGGTGATCGGCTGCATCCTGATGCAGTTCCTGACCAACTATCTCGGCACGCTGAGCCAGATCAAAGGCTTCGGCTGGGTCGATCCCAACCTGGTGCTGGGCGTCCTGCTGGTGATCTTCGTTCTGGTCGTCCCCAAGGGACTCACGGCGCTGGTTGCCGATGTCTGGCGCTGGTCCGTAGGCTTCCTGCGCAAGCCGCGGGCGGCGGCGCCGCCGGCCGGCGAGCGGGTGCCTAATCCATGACGCCGCTGCTCGAGACGCGCGAGCTCACGATGCGCTTCGGCGGCGTCGTGGCGGTCGACCGCGTCGCCTTCACCCTGCAGGAGGCCGAGCTGCGCTGCGTCATCGGCCCCAACGGCGCGGGCAAGAGCACCTTCTTCAAGTGCCTGACGGGGCAGTACCGTCCAAGCAGCGGCGACGTGCTGTTCCGCGGCGAATCGGTGGCCGGCATCCCGACCCATGCCATCGCCCGCCGCGGCGTCGGCATCAAGACCCAGGTGCCCAACGTCTTCGACGGTCTGAGCGCGCGCGAGAATGTCTGGATCGCGGCCAACAAGGTCGCGCCGGGCAGCATCGCCGACAAGCGCACCGACGCGGCGCTGGAGCGCGTCGGCATCTCCGGCATCGCCCAGCGCCTGGTCGGGCAGCTGGCGCATGGTCAGCGCCAGCTCGTCGAGCTCGCCATGGTGATCGCGCCCGAGCCGGATCTCATCCTGCTCGACGAGCCAGCCGCTGGCATGACCGACGAGGAGGTCGATCGCCTGGTCGGGCTGATCGCCGAGCTGAACCGTCGCCACGCCCTGGTGGTGGTCGAGCACGACATGCAGTTCATCCGCCGCATCGCCAAGACCGTCACCGTGTTCCACCAGGGCGCCGTGCTGATCGAGGGCAATGTCGCCGACATCCTCGCCAACGACCAGGTGCGCGACGTCTATCTCGGCAAGCAGGCGGCCTAGGCCATGCTCGACGTCCGCGCGCTGGCCTCCGGCTACCAGAAGATCCCGATCATCCTCGGCGTCACCTTCCAGGTCGCCGACTCAGAGTTCGTCGGCATCCTGGGCCACAACGGCATGGGCAAGTCGACGCTGCTCAAGACGCTGGTCGGCCAGCTGCCAGCTACCGGCGGCGCCGTGCGCTTCACCGGCACCGACGTCACGCGCGCGCCCTCGCACAAGCGCGCCCGCCTGGGGCTTGGCTACGTGCCGCAGGGCCGGCAGATCTTTCCCGGCCTGTCGGTGCTCGACAACATGCGCATGGGCGCGGCAAGCGCAGGCCTCGGCGACGATGTGATCGACGAGGTGATCGAGGCGCTGCCGCGGCTGAAGCCGATCCTGGGACGCGCCGGCGGCGTGCTGTCGGGCGGCGAGCAGCAGATCCTGGCGCTGGCCCGCTGCCTATGCGGCCGGCCCAAGCTCATCCTGCTCGACGAGCCGACCGAGGGCATCCAGCCCTCGATCATCGAAGAGATCATCGACATCCTGCTCGCGCTGAAGACGCGGCATCGCCTGACGGTGGTGCTGGTCGAGCAGAACCTCGAATTCATCCGCCGCCTGTCGGACCGCGTCCTGATCATCCAGAAGGGCCGCATCACCGGCGAGATCCCGCCCGACCATCTGCACGACGACGCCCTGGTCGCCGAGTTCGTCGGCATGAGCGCGCACTGACATCCAGTCAAGAGAGGGAGAAGCACCATGGCAAGCGTGAAGATGCCGACACCGGCCGAGCTGAAGCAGGTCGGCAGCGAACTGGGCATGAACCTGTCGGACGCCGACGTCTCGTTCTTCCTCGAGACGATGGGCGGCAACGTCGCCGCCTACAACCTGCTCGAATCGCTGCCCGACAACCTGCCGGTCGTGAAGTATCCGCGCACGCCGGGCTACCGGCCCGAGGGCGAGGAGAACAAATATAACCTCTGGTACTACAAGAGCGAGATCAAGGGTGCGCCCGAGGGCAAGCTCAAGGGCAAGAAGGTGGCGCTGAAGGACAATGTCTGCGTCGCCGGCGTGCCGATGATGAACGGCGCCTCGACACTCGAAGGCTACGTACCCGACGTCGACGCCACGGTGGTGACGCGCATGCTCGATGCCGGGGCCACGGTCGTGGGCAAGGTGCATTGCGAGTATTTCTGCTTCTCCGGCGGCAGCCACACCTCGTCGCCGGGTCCGGTCCACAATCCGCGCAAGTACGGCTATTCGGCCGGCGGCTCATCCTCGGGCAGCGCAGCGGTCATCGTCACCGGCGAGGCCGACATGGCGATCGGCGGCGACCAGGGCGGCTCGATCCGCATGCCGTCGGCCTATTGCGGCATCGTCGGCCTGAAGCCGACCTGGGGGCTGGTGCCCTACACCGGCATCATGCCGATCGAGCTCACCCTCGATCACACCGGGCCGATGACGGCGACGGTGGCCGACAACGCGCTGATGCTGGAAGTGATCGCCGGGCCCGACGGGCTCGATCCGCGCCAGATGGGCTGCACCGTCGATGCCTACACCAAGGCGCTGGGCGGCAGCGTGGCCGGGCTGAAGATCGGCGTGGTCAAGGAAGGCTTCGGCCATCCGCAGTCGGAGAAGGTTGTCGACGATCTGGTCAAGAAGAGTGCGGCCAAGTTCAAGGAGCTGGGCGCCACTGTCGAGGAGGTCTCCATCCCCTGGCACATCACCGGCATGGCGGTGTGGTCGGCGATCGCCGTCGAGGGCGCCACCTGGCAGATGATGCTGGGCAACGGCTACGGCTTCAACTGGAAGGGGCTCTACGTCACCAGCCTGGTCGACGCGCATTCGGCCTGGCGCGAGCGCGCCGACGAGCTTTCAGACACGCTGAAGACGACCATCCTGTTCGGCAAGTACGCGCTGAACAAGTATCGCGGCCACTACTACGCCAAGGCGCAGAATCTGGCGCGCAAGCTCGCGGCGGCCTACGATTCAGCGTTGGCGAAATATGACCTGCTGCTGATGCCGACTCTGCCGCTGCGCGCCACCAAGCTGCCCGATCCGGCCGGGCCGCGCATGGACATCATCAATCGCGCCTTCGAAATGCTGCCCAACACCGCGCCGTTCGACGTCACCGGCCATCCGGCGATCACGCTGCCCTGCGGCATGAGCGACGGCCTGCCAGCCGGCCTGATGCTGATCGGCAAGCACTGGAACGAAGCGACGATCTACAAGGCGGCCGACGCCTACGAGAAGAGCCACGACTGGAAGACGGTCACGGCCTGATCGACGCCTGTGCTGCGAACGAGCTAAAGTCTCCCCCATCGAGGGGGGAGACGAACGATGCGGATCATCGCGCTGCTGCTGGTGGTGATCGTGGCGTTGAGCCACGCGGGCTTCCTGGTCCTCGAGATGTTCTTTTGGAACCATCCGGTCGGCTACGAAGTCTTCAAGACGACGCCGGAGTTCGCGGCGCAATCGGCGGTGCTGGCGGCCAACCAAGGCCTCCATAACGGCTTCCTCGCCGCCGGCCTGCTATGGGGCCTCATCACCGGCCGACGCGACCTGAAGGTGTTCTTCCTGTGCTGCGTGATCGTGGCCGGCATCTATGCCGGCCTCACCGTCAAGATGTCGATCCTCTACATCCAGGCCGCGCCGGCCTTGGCCGCGCTGCTGGCCGTGCTGGCGACACCGACGCCGCGGGTGCGGCATCGGCTCTGACTCATTGGAGCGCGGACCTCCGGTCCGCTCATGATCATGATGCGGACCGGAGGTCCGCGCTCCGCATGAAAGCAAACCGAGGATCGGGCTTCTTCCCCTCCACCACCATCTCCGCCAAAAGCTCGCCGACGCCGGCCGAGTGCTTGAAGCCGTGGCCCGAGCAGGGTGACGCCACGATGACGCGATCGTGGTCGGGATGGCGATCGATGATGAAGCGCGCCTTGTCGACCCAGGTATAGAGACAGACCTTGCTCCTCACGCAGACCGGCGACAGGCCGGGGAAGAACGGCTCGACATAGGTCTCGTACATGTCGCGCACTTCTTCGGGCGGGACGGTGCGCGAAACCGAGTCGGGCGTGGTCGCCACGTCATATTGTTCGGTCGCCAGCTTGACGCCCTCGTCCAGGCCGCCGGTGGCGGGAAAGCCGTAGATCGACTGCGGTGCGGGGAGCTGCCAGATGTAGACAGGAAAGCGCTCGGGCGCGAACTGGGCGTGCGCGGCCTCGCTGCGGGCGCGAAACCAGTACAGCACCTGACGCGTGACCATGAAGTTGGCGGCGAGCGCAGGCTTCAGCATGGCCGGCAGCCAGGCGCCGGCCGCCACGATCAGCTGGGCGGCGCTGTAGGTCTGCTTGTCGGTCGTGACGGTTACGGAACCGTCGTGCTGGACAAACGAGAGCACCGTCTCACCCAGCCTCAGCTCGGCGCCGCGCGCGGCCGCCGCCCGCAACTGGGCGGTCACGCAGTTCTCCGGCCGCGCGAAGCCACTCACCGTGTCGCAATAGGCCTGGTCACCGTCGGCGATGTTGAGCGCCGGATAGCGCCGGCGCAGCGCCGCGCTGTCGAGGATTTCATAGCTCACCCCGGCGGCCTTGGCGGCAGCGACGGTGCCGCCGAGGAAGTCCTCGACGCCATGGTTGGCCGAGCGACTGCCGGCCCCCGAGATCGCCAGGAAGCCGTTCTGGGTCAGCAGGTCGAGACCCGTCTCGGCCTCGAGCTCGCGCCAGATCTCGTGGCTGCGCCGGGCGAAGGCGGAATATTCCGGCCCCTCGCCGCAGGCGATACGGGTGATGCGCGTGTCGCCATGGGTCGAGCCGAACTCGTGCGGCGGCGCATAGCGGTCGATGCCCAGCACGCGCGCGCCGCGCCGCGCCAGCTGGTAGGTCGCGGCCGCGCCCATGGCGCCAAGGCCGAGGACAATCACATCGTAGGTGTCGGGCATGCACGGACCTTTGCAAATTTCCCGCCACCGATCTATAAAGGTCGCCATGTCGTTCCGCGCCAAGACCCGAGTCGTCAAAAAAGCCGCCACCACCGGTGGGTCGGCAGGGGTTTGCGCGCGCTAAGTTAAGGTAACAGCGAACGAACCCTTGAAGGCCCCGCCGCTAGACGGGGCCTTTGTCGTTCGCGGGCGCTCCGTCTCCGGCTGAAACCAGGAGAAAGCGTCATGTCATCAGAAGAACCGTCTCAACCGACCCTTTCGGTCGGGATCGTCGGCGCGACCGGCATGGTAGGCGAGCTCATGCGCGCCATCCTGGCCGAGCGGAATTTCCCGGTCGGCTCCTTGCGCCTGTTCGCCTCGGCGCGCTCGGCCGGCAAGCGCCGCGCCTGGCAGGACCAGGAGATCATCGTCGAGGATGCCGAGACCGCCGACTATTCCGGGCTCGATATCGTCTTCTTCTCGGCGGGAGGTGCCGCCTCCAAGAAGCTGGCGCCGATCGCCGCCGCCGCCGGCGCCATCGTCATCGACAACTCCTCGGCCTGGCGCTCTGATCCCAAGGTCCCGCTGGTGGTCGCCGAGGTCAATCCGCATGCGCTCGCCAACATCCCCAAGGGCATCGTCGCCAATCCCAACTGCACGACCATGGCCGCGATGCCGGTGCTGAAGCCGTTGCACAAGGCGGCGGGCCTGCGCCGCCTGGTGGCCAGCACCTACCAGGCCGTGTCGGGCGCGGGCCTGGCCGGTGTCGACGAGCTCGAAGGCCAGATGCTGAGTGCGGGTGTCGGCGCCACGGCGCTGGTGCATGACGGCAGCGCCGTCGAGCTCGCGCCGTCGGCCAAGTGGGCGGTGCCCATCGCCTACAACGTCGTGCCGCTCAACTACCGCATCGTCGAGAACGGCTACTCCGAGGAGGAGGTCAAGCTGCGCGACGAAAGCCGCAAGATCCTCGAGATCCCCGATCTCGCAGTGTCCGGCACCTGCGTGCGCGTGCCGGTGTGGACGGGCCATTCGCTGTCGATGAACGTCGAGTTCGACCGGCCGCTGCCGGTCGCCAAGGCGCTCGACCTTTTGCGCGCGGCGCCGGGCGTCGAGCTCTCCGACGTGCCCAATCCGCTGGAAGCGACGGGCCGCGACGCGGTCTTTGTCGGCCGCGTGCGCCCCGATCCGACGGTCAAGCATGGCCTCGCGCTGTTCGTCTCGGGCGACAATCTGCGCAAGGGTGCGGCGCTCAATGCGGTGCAGATCGCCGAAGCGCTGCCGGCACGGGCGCCGGCGCGCAGGAAGCGCATGCTCGAGACCGCATAGCAAGGGTTGGCAGTAGCCCCCGTCCTGCTCGACCGGTCTCTACCCCGTAAATTCCCCGCCAACAGGGAGTTTACGGGATTGGCGTCGGCGAAAACGCTCCGGCGCTCACGCGAAACGTTTCTTCGGAACGAGGCGCGGCCCGCACCAGGTCATACCGAAAGTGCGATTGCTCACATTGGCCACACTCCAATCGACCTATGTTACCGTAGCGTGATAGAACTGCTTTTCGAGCGTGGCCTGTCTCGCTGCGGCCCAACCCACTCCTCGGCTGGGAGAGTGGCACTGTCCGGGAATAGCCGGAACATCGGCACCACCTCGAAGGAATCAGAATGTCGTTTCTGACCAGTTTCATCACCTCGTTCGTCACGCGCTTGCGGATGTTACTCGATGGTCTGGTCGCCCCTTTTCAAGTCGCACCGGCGATTCTGGCGGCGAGCGGCGGCGGCCTCAAGGCGAAGGCCGCCACCGCGCTCAAGGATCCGCGCGTGCAACGGATCAGCTTGCGGTTGCTGCGCGCTTTCCTGCCAAATCTTGTTCTGTCGAAGCAGCTCATCACAGCCTATCCGAACACGGGAACGGCGATCGTCACGCGTCATCAGGATGTCGTCGAGGTCCTCGACCGAAACGCGGATTTCGAGGTCGTGTACGAGCCCAAGATGCGGGCGATTACGGGTGGCGAGAATTTCTTCCTCGGCATGCAGGATACCGCGCTTTACGAGCGCGACGTTGCCAACTTGCGCATGGTGATGCGCCGCGACGACGTCAGCGCAATCATCGCGCCGGCGGCGCTGCAATTGGCCGAGCACCTTGTCGCCAAGCAGACGAACCGCATCGACGTGCCCAAAGATCTGTCCCTGCTGGTGCCGACCACGATCGTGACCGATTATTTCGGCATCGCCGGCGCGAAGGATAACGATCTCATCGACTGGGCAACGATGATGTTCTGGTATCTCTTCATCGATCTCGCAGGTGACTCGACGATCGCCAGCAAGGCGCTCGATGCCGCGGCTTCCTGCCGTTCTGCCATCGATGCCGCCATCGTGAGCCGCAAGGCAGCGGGAGTGGCGAAGGACGACGTGCTGGGCCGGTGTCTTGTCCTGCAAAAGGCCAATCAGCCCGGGATGGACGATCTCGGCATTCGCAACTACCTGATCGGTTTGGTGATCGGCGCGATCCCAACGATCTCAAAGGCCTCCGTTCAGGCACTGGACCAGTTGCTCGATCGTCCACAAGCGCTTGGATCGGCACAGGCCGCGGCGCGTGCGGGCGACAACGCGCTGCTCGCTGCCCACGTATTCGAAGCGTTTCGGTTCAACCCCGTCAATCCCGTGATCTACCGGCGCGCCGCGTGCGATGCCACAATCGCCGCCGGCAGCCTGCGCGCGCGCAAGATCCCGAAGGGGACCATGGTACTGGCGTCAAATCTGTCCGCCATGTTCGACCCGTTGAGAATCGAAGCGCCGGAGTCCTTTCGCGTCGACCGGCCGTGGGGCGAATACATGCTCTGGGGATACGGGATGCACACGTGTTTCGGTGCACATATCAACCGCGCCGTCGTGCCGGCGATCCTCAAGCCGCTGCTGGCCAAGCAAGGCCTGCGCCGGGCCGCCGGCAGTGCCGGACGTATCGATGCGGGCGGCACGCCGTTCCCGCAGCATTTCTCGGTCGAGTGGAACTGACAGGGGAGATAGCATGAACAAGTCTCAAGATGATCGGCGTCGCGCCATGCGGCGGCACGTGCTGCCGTGCGTGACGATTGTAGTCGGCCTGGTGCTGTCTCAGGCTGTCCACGCAGCCGGATACAACCCGGTTACTCAACAAGCCCAGTCGAAACTCGCAGCACTTGGGCACGACCCCGGGCCTCTGGACGGGATCCCGGGCGGCTTGACCAAAGCCGGCGTCCTGGCGTTTCAAAAAAAGTCTGGCCTGCCAGAGACAGGCGTGCTTGATGCCGCGACCCTCGAAAAGCTTGGAATTGGGACTTCAGTGGACAAGGCCAATGCTGTCGTGGATTGGATTCCGGTTCCTACGCAAGAGGACCTGGACAAGCTCGTAGCCAAGCCGATCAATAGTTCGAGTGCGCCCTATACGGACTATCGACCGAATGCGCCCGCGGCCAATCTGGATCTTCCCGGGGCGGCAATATTGGCGGCGATGAATGCCAGCGGCGATGTCTTCGGCAGTCGGCCTGCAGGGCAGCCCAAGCATACGGATGAAGGCTTCAAATATTTGGCCGGATGTCTGAAGACAGGTTTCGCTCCGACGCACTGGTCCGACATTACCATCCACTACTATTGCATGATGTCGAAACCGAGAGCCTGTTACACGTACGCACTCTCGGGAAAGTCGACGGGCGCAAAACTTCCCCGGCCCAAAGCCTATCAAGGCTGTGCAAGCGGCGTGTTACCCAATGGGAGTGACTTCGCCTTTGTCGCCAAGACGCAGCCGCTGGTTTTCCAGTATGTGATGTTTGGCCAGACCCACGCGTTCAATCATGAGCAGGAACAGGCCATCATCAACGCCTTCTACGGCGTGAAGAATCCTGCCGATCGGAATGAGTGCCGGCTCAAGCGGCCCCTGCGAACAGAAGACCCCACCGACGGGACCCACTGCCTCGTGAACAAAAACATGAACGCGATATTGGTGGGGAAGGGCGATTAGGTCTTCTGCATCAGGTCTCCCTGTGGCGAGAGCAACGGGCATCGACCCATACACAACGACAGATTGACCGATAGTTTCGGCCGTCAAAGTGGCCACACGGAGGGGGCGCTAAATGCGACAAACGATCTTGTCGGTCGTTCTGGACGTCGACCCACAAAGTGTTCGCCACCTGTCGGACCTCATCGAGGACTTCAAACGCCAACAAGAAGAAGCCGGGACGGAGAGTTACGTCCGGCTCAAGGACGGGTTGCCTTCGTTGCACTTCCTGTCGATGTCCGTTTTCCAGGGTACCGACTACGATCCGGTTTTCGTCATCGAGGCCAATTTCGACGGAGCGTCGGATGCTTTCTGGCGCCACTTCGAAGCAACAATGGCCGACCATCTTCGGCCGATGCTGCGATGCTGCAAGCGGCCCGTGGACAATGACGGGCCGGTCTACGATGCCGTCACCAAACCGGACGCGCGCGAGCCTGTCGTCACTTACTTGGCGCGCCGAACACTGCGCCCCAGCGTCTTTCATCAGGGCAATCGCGGACTTGAGCGGGAAAGGATTTTGCGCGAGCGGGATCTCTTTCTGGCCATCAGGGGTGAGCTCGCCCAACCCAGTCCAACGGCGCCAAATCCATATCGAGCCATTCCGGCTGGGCAGATCCACACGCGGCTGCGGAACGCAATGTCGCGGTCGTTTCCCTGGTTGGCGGAATCGGCGTCGCCGAGAATTCCCTGGACCGAGAGAACGGCGGATTTTTGCCGGCTGCTCGCTTTCCTGTTTGCGACTTTCCTTTGTCTTTCGATTCCCGGCATGGCGGTGGCGCCTGTCACCCCGGCCTTGCGATTTGCGGTCCTGACAGCGGTCTTGGCCGGACTGGTGGCGATCGGCCTGTGGTCCATGCACCGCGCTCGAGACGGTGAAGGCGTGCCCACCCGTTCCGGCGGTCTGACCCCAGCAAGCCTGTCCGCGAAGAACAGGCTGACGTCGTTCGCACATCCGGTCACCCTGGTTGCCGGCCTGCTGTTCGTTGTGGTGCTTTATGTCGCCGTTGCCACCGTGATCGGGTCGGTCCTCACGATGCTGATCACAGGGTTGAGCTATGCCGACTCCTTCTGGCCGACGGCAAGGGTCGTCTTGCTGGGATTGGCAAGCATCGCCTTCACGGCACCGGCGATCGTACTCTGGCTGCGCTGGCTGGAGCGGCGCGATTCATCCCACGACGATCCGCCCGTCGATGTTCAGCTGTTGCGCGAGATGGCCCGCCGAGAGGACTGGATTGCGCAGAACCACATGGGCAGCGTCGTCCTTATCAAGCCAGGTGTCCTGCGCACGATCCTCGTCCGCGCGGGCCACCTTGGACTAGGCCTGATTCTCAGGGCCATCGCGACGGACGGCTATCTCGGCAGCATGCGAACCGTTCATTTCGCGCACTGGGCGTTCATAAACAACGGCAGTCGCCTGATGTTCTTCAGCAACTTCGATCACAGCTGGGAAAGCTATCTGGACGACTTCATCGAAAAAGCGCACGGCGGGCTCACGCTCGCTTGGGGCAGCGGCGTCGGCTTCCCGCCGACCCGCTTTCTGGTACTCGACGGCGCCAGCCACGGGCGAAAATTCAAAGCGTGGGCTCGGCACTCGATGGCGGTAAGCCGATTCTGGTTCAGCGCCTATCGTGACCTCACCGTCGACCAGATCGAGCGCAATGCGCGCATCGCCGATGGGCTGCGGAAAGCCACACTGAAAGAACAGGAGGCAACTGCATGGGCGCGGGATCTGTGACCGCTTCAACGGTCAAGGAGCGGCCGAGCTGGAGGCTGAAGCCACCGCACGACCAGCAAACGCAGGGCATCGTAGTCAGCGGTTTCTCCGGGCTGCCGGCAGGCAAGGCGCTGTTCCTTCACTGCGACGGACCAGAAACCGATGCCGGCCAAGGTCCCTGGCTGCGCACACTGATGCAGGTGGCGCCGATCACGGCCAGTGATGGAAAACCCGAAAATCGTGCCGCCGCTGTCGCCTTTACGTGGACGGGCCTGCAGAAGATGGGCCTCTCGCCAGAGGCGCTGGCGACGTTCGCCGCGCCGTTTCGCGAGGGCATGTATCAGGAAGACAGGCTCCGGCGCCTGGGTGACAAGATCAAGAACGAGTGGCAGGAGCCCGTCATAGACGGTGGCCCTCTGTGGAGCGGCAATGTTCCGGTCAGCGACGGCGACACGCCCGATCCCGGGTCGGCCCGGGTGACGACCCGGACGACCGTCCATGCGCTGCTGCTGCTCTACGGCGAAACGGTGGCCGACGTTCAGGTTTGGGCCGACGAGATCGAGCAGACGCTCGCGCCCCATAGCGTAAGGATCGTCCACCACCTCGCACTCGACCTGCAGCTCGACCAGGACGGCATCGGCCGTGAGCATTTCGGCTTCGCCGATGGGGTGTCGCAACCGATTCCCTTCGGTGACCCGAACGTCGCCTCCGAAGACGCCGTCGTCCTGAGCGACGGCAGGCCTGCACCGCGCGATCCATGGCACGGAGTGCCGCTGGGCGAGATCCTGTTGGGACACACCAACGCCCATGCGGAAAAGGCGCCGGGCCCGATCGTGCGGAAGGACGAGCGCGCTCGT
>Ga0075369_10000546_pt1 | contig 11862 bp, 11 predicted proteins | sample EndMethybrTD3034_FD_71400 | JGI IMG/M metagenome (GOLD analysis project Ga0075369, IMG submission 71400) | Populus endosphere microbial communities from Tennessee, USA - Endosphere MetaG P. TD hybrid TD303-4 | ecosystem: Host-associated > Plants > Roots > Endosphere | place: USA: Tennessee...
GCGTTGCCCGGTTTCGAATTCAACCGCTTTGACCTGGCCGATCTCGCTGCCATGCAGGCACTGTTCGCGCGGCACCGCTTCGACCGCGTGCTGCACCTTGCCGCGCAGGCCGGGGTGCGGCATTCGCTGACCAACCCGCACGCCTACGTCAGCAGCAATCTGGCGGCTTTCGTGAACATGCTCGAATGCTGCCGCGCGCAGAAGACCGCGCACCTGGTCTATGCAAGCAGTTCGAGCGTCTACGGCGCCAACTCCAAGCAGCCGTTCTCGACCGATGATCCGATCGATCATCCGGTCAGCATCTACGCGGTCACCAAGCGCTCCAACGAACTGATGGCGCACAGCTACAGTCACCTGTTCGGAATGCCCACCACTGGCCTGCGTTTTTTCACCGTCTACGGACCGTGGGGACGCCCCGACATGTCGATGGCGCTGTTTACGGACGCGATCATTGCCGGCCGCCCGATCAATGTGTTCAACCACGGCCAGATGCGCCGCGACTTTACCTACGTCGACGACATTGTCGAGGGCGTGGTGCGGGTGCTGGACCACATTCCCCAGGCGTCGCCGGTCGGGCCGGACAGCTATACCCATCCGGCCAGCAGCGCCGCGCCCTTCCGCCTGTTCAATATCGGCAACAACAGCCCGGTGCCCCTGATGGACATGATCGGGCTGATCGAGGCCGCGGTCGGCAAGAAGGCGCAGTTCAATTTCATGCCCATGCAGCCCGGGGACGTGGCTGAGACCAGCGCCGATACCGATGATCTCGAAGCCGCCGTCGGATTTCGCCCGGCGACGCCGCTTGCGGTGGGGGTGCGTCGCTATGTCGAGTGGCATCGTTCCTACCATCGTGTGTAAGGGCCGATGACCTCATTCAAAACGGTAGGCGTGATCGGCCTGGGCTATGTCGGCCTGCCGCTGGCGGTCGCCTTCGGCAAGCAATATCGCGTGATCGGTTACGACCTCTCGGCGCCGAAGATCGCGGCATATGTATCCGGTATCGACCCGACCGGCGAGGTTACACCGGATGAAATGCGCGCCGCCGCCGGTCTGGAATATACCAATGACCCCGCCCGGCTGGGCGACGCCGACGCCATCATCATCGCCGTGCCTACGCCCGTGGACGCGGCCCATAACCCGGATTTCGGCCCGCTGATTGGCGCCAGCGAAGCTGCCGGCAAGCATATGCGTCGCGGGGCCACGGTCATTTTTGAATCGACGGTGTATCCGGGGGCCACGGAGGAAATCTGCATTCCAGTACTCGAGCGCCATTCGGCAACGCGCTGGAAAACCGGCTTCAACGTCGGCTATTCGCCCGAACGCATCAACCCGGGTGACCGCGAACACACGTTTACCAAGATCCTGAAAATCGTCGCTGGTGATACGCCCGAAACATTGGACGCCGTCGCTGCGCTGTACGCCAGCGTGGTCACCGCCGGTGTCCACCGTGCTTCCTCGATCAAGGTGGCCGAAGCCGCAAAAGTGATTGAAAACAGCCAGCGTGACATCAATATCGCGTTCATGAACGAATTGGCGATCATTTTCGACCGCCTCGGGCTCGATACCGGTGAAGTGCTGGCCGCCGCCAACACCAAATGGAACTTCCTGCCCTTCAAGCCGGGGCTGGTCGGTGGGCATTGCATCGGTGTCGACCCTTATTATCTGACCCACAAGGCGCAGATGGTCGGCTACCATCCGGAGGTGATCCTGGCCGGGCGCCGCATCAACGACGGGGTCGGCAAGTTCATTGCCGAGAAAACCGTCAAGCTGATGATCGCCTCGGGCAGCGCGATCGCCGGCGCCACCGTCAACGTACTCGGGTTGACCTTCAAGGAGGATTGCCCGGATTTGCGCAACTCCAGGGTGATCGACATCATCCGCGAATTGCAGAGCTACGGCATCCAGGTCAAGGTACATGATCCGCACGCCGAGGCAGGGGCGGCGCGCCATGAATATGGCGTCGATCTGACCCCTTTTGACCAGTTGCCGCAGGCCGATGCGCTGGTGGTGGCCGTGGCGCACCGTGAATTTCGCGGCATGGCGCCGGCGCGCTATGCCGCGCTGCTGCGCCCCGGGTCATGCCTGATTGACGTCAAGTCGGTGCTCGACGCGCCAGCCGCCCGCGCGGCGGGTTACGCGTTCTGGCGACTTTAGACTCCGGCCATGTGCGGGATCGCCGGCTTCATCCACCTCAGTCCCGGGCCGGACACGCAAACACTGGAAGCCCGCGGCCTGGCGATGGCAGGTGCCATCGCCCATCGCGGCCCGGATGCCGACGGCGTCTGGACTGACCCGGCCTGTGGCGTGGCGATGGCGCACCGCCGCCTGTCCATCATCGACCTCTCGCCCGCCGGCGCGCAGCCGATGGCCAGCCATTCCGGGCGTTACGTCACCGTCTTCAACGGTGAGATCTACAACTACGAAGCCCTGCGCGCCGAACTGCCGCCCACTACCTGGCGCGGGCATTCGGATACCGAGGTATTGCTGGAAGCCATCGAAACCTGGGGACTTGAGAGCGCGCTCAAGCGCGCGGTCGGCATGTATGCCATGGCGCTATGGGACCGGCGCGAACAGGCGCTGTTTCTGGTGCGCGACAGGCTGGGAGAAAAGCCGCTCTACTACGGCGTTGCGGGCGGTGCGCTGCTGTTTGGCTCCGAACTCAAGGCGCTGGCTGCCTGGCCCGGCTGGCGGGGCGAGATCGACCGCGCCGCGCTGGATGACTTTACCCGCCATGGGGTGATTCATGCGCCGCGCTCGATTTATCGCAACGTCAAAAAGCTGCCTGCCGCCTGCTGGCTGCGCATCGATCTGCAGGACGCCGGCCACGCCCTGGAGTTGGCGCCGCAAGCCTATTGGTCGCTGGAGCAAGTGGCCGGCGCAGTCGCCACCCCCAGCGGCGATGCTGCCGCCACGGACCAACTTGAAGCCTTGCTCAGGCAGTCGGTTGCCGGCCAGATGGTGGCCGACGTGCCGGTGGGCGCTTTCCTTTCCGGCGGCATTGACTCCTCGGCGATCGTTGCCCTGATGCAGGCGCAGTCCGGCCGCGCGGTGAAAACCTTCTCGATTGGATTTGATGAGCCGGGCTACAACGAGGCCGAACACGCCAAAGCGGTGGCCGCCCACCTGCATACCGACCATACCGAGTTGTACGTGAGCGCGGCGCAGGCGCGCGCGGTAATTCCGCAACTGCCTGCCATGTTCGACGAGCCGTTCGGAGACTCCTCCCAGATCCCCACCCATCTGGTGGCTAAGCTGGCACGCACTCAGGTGACCGTGAGCCTGTCGGGGGATGGGGGTGATGAACTGTTCGGCGGCTACAACCGTTATTTCTGGGCCGAGCGCTACTGGCGGCGCATGCGCGGCGCGCCGGGCCCGCTGCGGACCTTGGGGGCGGGCGTGGTGCGCGCCTTGTCGCCGGCCGCCTGGGACGCCGTGTGGCGTGCCATGCCCGAGCGCGCGCAACTGGCGCAGCCCGGCGACAAACTCTACAAACTCGCCGACCTGGCACGGGCGCGCGACGGCCGCGAAGCCTATGCCTGGCTGATCGCCCAGCACCGCGAACGCGCCCCACTGGTGCTGGGTGTAGCCGATGCCGCACCAGCCGGCGCGCATGCGCTGTGGGACCAGCCCGGCCGCAGCCTGGCCGACAACATGATGCTGGCCGACGCGCGCGGCTACCTGGCCGACGACATTCTGGTCAAGGTGGACCGCGCCACCATGGCCGTCGGCCTGGAAGCGCGTGCCCCTTTTCTCGATCACCGGGTGGTGGAATTTGCGTTTCAGTTGCCTACCGCACTGAAAATCCGCGGCGGTGTGGGAAAATGGCTGCTGCGCGAGTTGCTGTATCGCCATGTTCCGCGCGCCATGATGGAGCGCCCGAAGATGGGTTTTGCCGTGCCCATCGACACCTGGCTGCGCGGCCCCTTGCGTGACTGGGCCGAAGAATTGCTCGACCCGGCGCGCTTGCGGGACGAAGGCTTTTTTCGCGTCGAGCCGATCCGGCAAGCCTGGAGCGAGCATCTTTCCGGCCGCCGCAACCTGCAGCATTTTTTGTGGAATGTCCTGATGTTCGAAGCTTGGCTGAAACAGGTGAAGGCGGCATGAGCGTTGTCGGCTATTCACTGACTCCGGTGATCCTCTCAGGTGGCTCCGGCACGCGCTTGTGGCCCTTGTCGCGCGCCCAGTTGCCCAAGCAGTTTTTACCCCTGGTGTCGGAATCGACCATGCTGCAGGAGACTTGGCAGCGCCTGGCCGGCCTGCCCGGGCTGGCCGCACCGCTGGTGGTGTGCAATGAAGACCACCGCTTTCTCGCCGCGGAGCAACTGCGCGAAGCGGGCGCCGTCGGCGCCCAGGTGCTGCTTGAGCCGGTTGGGCGCAATACCGCGCCGGCGATCGCCGCCGCCGCCCTGGAACTGGCCGCGCAGGACCCCGAAGCCATCTTGCTGGTCCTGCCGGCCGACCACCTGATCGCCGATTTGCCGGCATTCCATCGGGCGGTGGGTGCGGCGGTGGCGCTGGCGCGGCTGGGCAAGCTGGTGACTTTCGGCATTCCGCCCGACCATCCTGCCACCGGCTTTGGCTATATCGAGCGCGGCGCGCCGGTGGGCGAGGGCGGCTATGCGGTCAAGCGCTTTGTCGAAAAGCCGCAACGGGAAGCCGCCGCCGCTTTTCTGGCCCAGGGCGGTTTTTACTGGAACAGCGGCATGTTCGTGTTTCGCGCCGGTATTTATCTCGAAGAACTCTTGCGGCATCGCCCGGACATTCATGCCGCGAGCAGCGCCGCCTGGTCGGCGGCGCGCCGCGACCCGGATTTCTGCCGCCTGGGCAAGGCCGAATTCGTCGCCTGCCCTTCCGACTCGATCGACTACGCGGTGATGGAGAAAACCGCCCACGCCGCGGTGATTGAGGCGGGCATCGGCTGGAACGATATTGGCTCCTGGGAGGCGTTGTGGAGCACTGCCGAGCGGGACGCCTCCGGCAATGTCACCCGCGGCGATGTCGAGCTGGAGTCGGTCGTCAACAGCTACGTGCGCGCCGAAGAGCGCCTGGTGGCGGTGGTGGGAGTGAGCGACCTGGTGATCGTCGAAACCGCCGACGCCGTGCTGGTGGCGCACAAGGACCGCGCCCAGGACGTCAAGCTCACCGTCGACAGCCTGAAGCGCAAGGATCGCGGCGAGCACATGAACCACCGCCGCGTCTACCGGCCGTGGGGCTATTATGAGAGTCTGGACAGCGGCAGCCGTTACCAGGTCAAGCGCCTGATGGTCAAACCCGGCGGCAAGCTGTCCCTGCAATTGCACCACAAGCGCTCCGAGCATTGGGTGGTCGTGTCGGGCACCGCGCGGGTAACGCGCGGGGAAGAGGTCTTCGACCTGCTGCCCGACCAGTCCACCTACCTGCCGATCGGTACCAAGCATCGTTTGGAAAATCATACCCAGGAGCCTGTGTATATGATCGAGGTGCAATCCGGCGACTATCTGGGCGAGGACGACATCGAACGCTTCGACGACATCTACCGGCGCGACTAGGGGATCGTGAGCGAACTCTCACCGCAGTTGCGCCAGTTGCGCGACTTCTACTACAAGACGGCGCTCAAGCTGCCGGCGGATGAATATTTCGTGCGCGCCCCGGGGTTGATCGACAAACCGGGGTTCTTTACCGTCGAACACCTTAGGGAGCACCTGAACAACCCGATGCTCATGCCCGGCTACCTGGCCCTGATGTGGCAGGGCAAGAGGGTGGACCTGGCGCCCGCCATCGGCCACAAGGTGATCCAGGCGGCCGAGGTGCCGTTCCTCAACAAGGGCATCCTTGAGGAATATCTGTCGCACGGCGCTTCGCTGGTGCTCGAAGGCATCGATATCCTGCAGCCGGACGTTAACGCCTTATGCGCTGCCCTGGATTCGCCGCATCCATGCGTGGTCTCCAATGCGGTGGCGTTTTTCTCGCAAAGGGGCAACGAAGCCTATCGCGGCCACCTGGATCTGGACGACGTGCTGGTGATCCACCTGGGCGGGCGCAAGAAGTGGCGCATTTTCGAGCGCCAGAGCCCACGGCGCGCCGACATGTTCGATCTGGCGCCCGAGCAGATGGGCCGCCAGGTGGCTGAATTCGAGATGTTGCCTGGCGACGCACTCTACATGCGCAGCAAGACGCCGCATCTGGTCGAGACCACCGGGGACCATTCACTGCACATGTCATTCGACATCTGCGACCGCACCGTCAGCCCGGAAACGGCGCTGCATCTCCTGCTGGCCGAGTATGACCGCGACGCCAGTGCCTCGTATACCCCGGCGCCGGGCGTGATGGAAAAGCTGGTTGCCCATGCCGGCTCGGCGGCGTATCAGGCCAAGGTGGCCGAACTGCAAGCCCGGCAGAAGGAAAACTACCAGCGCGCCCGCGCCATGATGGGTACGAACCGGGTCACCAGCCTGGACAAGCTGATCGTGCGGGAAGCGCGCGAGAAAAAGTAGCCTCAGTAGCCTCGGCCGACATGGTCCGGCCCCGGACCTTCGGGCGCTACTCTTCGATCAGTTCAAAATCGTGCGTGATCGCCGCGGTCGATTGCAGCATTGCCGTGGCGGAACAGTATTTCTCGTGGCTGCGCTTGATGGCGTGCTCGACCAGCTGTTCGCGCAGCCCCTTGCCGCGCACGATGAAGTGCAGGTGGATGCGGGTAAATACCTTGGGGTCTTTCTCGGCGCGGTCGGCATCCAGGCGGACTTCGCAGCCGGTTACCTGCTGGCCGCTGTTTTTCAGGATCAGGACCACGTCATAGGCGGTACAGCCGCCAGTGCCCAGGAGCACCATCTCCATCGGCCGCGGGCCGAGATTGCGGCCACCGCCTTCCGGGGCGCCGTCCATGACGACCGCGTGACCGCTGCCGGTTTCCGCCATGAAGGCCATGCCTTCCGGTCCCACCCACTTGATTGTGCTTTGCATGAAAACCTCGCTGATGCGTTCGGGCGGGATTTTACCCGATCCCCGCCGGTCCGCGTTTTCCCCTTAAATTCAGGGGCTTGGGCTTACCCCAATGTCATATAAAGATGATGTTGCGTTGCATCAACTTATACCTGGCAGAAGTAAATACGTACTTAATATGACCTGACAAAGGTAGGGTTATTTGAGAAATGAAGTATTTCAACCTATTGTTTTTCTGTGACTTATTTCACATTTACCATGTGTTGTGGTTTTCGCAATACAGCCTGCCAAATAATCACAAAATCTCTTGCAACGCACAATAAAGGTTGGTATTATTGGTTCCGTGGTGAACGAGTTCAGGTGTTGCAGGTTTGCAGCAGCGCGTGAGTGGCAAAGATGGAATCCACTTATTGCAGCGCGGTAAACGGTCTGAAAGCGGTCACGCCCAGTTTGTCTCCTCCACCCTCCTCCTTTGGTGGATTAAGCCCAAGCCTCAGTGCTTGGGCTTTTTTTTGGTATTTTTTCGAATGCGGTCGAGAGCGACGCAGTAGGCCGCTAATGTGGTTCTTGACCCGGACTGGTATTTCGGGCTAAAATGTTGGGCTTCGCGTCAAAAAGCTTGGCGCGTTTCGCGCCACCCGGTACGGCAGCAGTACAGCCAAGGCATTGCGGGGCGGCGAAAAATGCGAGTCCGGTCAGTTCCGGATTTAAACTGCGCCCAAGTCAAGCGTATCCCTATTCATCGAGGTTGTTGCAATGAAAACCTTTTCCGCCAAGCCGCATGAAGTCAAGCGCGACTGGTTTGTGATCGACGCCCAGGATCTGGTCCTGGGCCGCGTCGCCACCGAAGTCGCCCACCGCCTGCGCGGCAAGCACAAGCCCGAGTTCACCCCGCACGTCGATACCGGCGATTTCATCGTCGTGGTCAACGCCGCCAAATTGCGCGTTACCGGCAACAAGGGCACCGACAAGAAGTATTTCCGCCACAGCGGCTACCCGGGCGGGATTTACGAAACCAACTTCACCAAGATGCAGGCCCGCGCTCCCGGCCGCGCCTTGGAAAAAGCGGTCAAGGGCATGCTGCCCAAGGGCCCGCTGGGTTACGCGATGATCAAGAAGCTCAAGGTCTACGCCGAAGCCGAGCATCCGCACACTGCCCAGCAGCCCAAATCCCTGCCGCTTCCCCAAGCGCAAGCTCACTAATCCGAGGTCCCCATGGTTGACAACAAGAACTACGGCACCGGCCGCCGCAAGACCGCGGTAGCGCGGGTATTCATGAAGACGGGCAAGGGCGCCATCGTCGTCAACGGCAAGCCCGTGGACGAGTTTTTCGCCCGTGAAACCGGCCGCATGATCGTGCGCCAGCCGCTGGAACTGACCAAGCACCTGGAGACCTTCGACATCCAGGTCAATGTCAATGGCGGCGGCGAGTCCGGCCAGGCCGGTGCGGTGCGCCACGGCATCACCCGTGCCCTGATCGACTATGACGCGACCCTCAAGCCCGTGCTCTCCAAGGCCGGTCTGGTGACGCGCGATGCGCGCGAAGTCGAACGCAAGAAGGTTGGCTTGCACAAGGCGCGCCGCAGGAAGCAATTCTCCAAGCGCTGATCGGCTTTTGCTGTACTCAAAAAAAGGGCTGCCGGTTGGCAGCCTTTTTTGTTTTTGGGGAAGCAACGGGAGCAATGGCCTGATAGGATAGGGCAGGGGTAGCAAAACGGGCCGTGAACTGGATCAGCAATGAGACAGTCTTACCATGCACGGCTAGCTTTGAAGAGGTAACTAAAAAATGGTCAAGATCGGAATTGTCGGCGGCACCGGATATACCGGGATAGAACTGTTGCGCCTGCTGGCGCGCCATCCGCAAGCCAGGCTTGCCGCGATCACCTCGCGCAAGGAGTCCGGCATGCCGGTGGCGGAGATGTTTCCCAGCCTGCGCCGCGTAGTGGACCTGAAGTTTTCCACCCCCGACGAGGCGCCGCTGGCCTCCTGCGACGTGGTCTTTTTCGCCACCCCGCACGGTGTTGCCATGGACATGGCGCCCAGCCTGGTGCGCGGCGGGGTCAAAGTGATCGATCTGGCGGCCGACTTCCGGATCAAGGATCCGGTGGTGTTCGAGAAGTGGTACAAGATGCCGCACCGGGCGCTCGACCTCCTTTCCGAGGCGGTCTATGGCCTGCCGGAACTGCATCGCGAGGCGATGAAAAAGGCCCGCCTTATCGGTCTGCCGGGCTGTTATCCCACTTCCGTGCAACTCGGTCTGAAGCCGGTGCTCGAGGCCGGGCTGGTCGATGCCACCCACCTGATCGCCGATGCCAAGTCCGGTGTCTCGGGTGCCGGGCGCAAGGCCGAACTGGGCCTGATCTATTCCGAAGCGGCGGACAATTTCATGTCCTACGGCGTGGCCGGGCACCGGCACCACCCGGAAATCGTCCAGGAACTCAAGCGCATGACCGGCGGCAAGGAAGTCGGGCTGATCTTCTCGCCGCATTTGACGCCGATGATCCGCGGCATGCAGTCCACTATTTACGCGCGCATCACCAAGGAAGCTGACTTCCAGAAGCTGTACGAGCAGGCGTATGCCGGCGAGCCCTTTGTCGACGTGATGCCGCCCGGTTCGGCGCCCGATACGCGCTCCGTGCGCGGCGCCAATACCTGCCGGATCGCCATCCACCGCCCAAATGGCGGTGATACGCTGATGATTCTCTCGGTGATCGACAATCTCACCAAGGGCGCCGCCGGCCAGGCGGTGCAGGCGATGAACATCGTCTGCGGCCTGCCCGAAACCATGGGTCTGGAAGGGGTCGGACTGGTCCCCTGACCGGGACAGTCGCAGACCATGGCCTGGAATTTCCGAGCCCTGCGCTTTTTGCGCCGGCGCATGACCATCGCCGCGCCGAAAATGGCGGTGCGCACCCATGTGCCCTGGTACATGCGGGCGGTGTTCTGGATCGTGGTGCTGTCCATCTCGATCGCCGGCGCCGCCTGGGTCTACGACGCCGGGCGCAAATTCGCCGGTTTCGACAGCAACGAGGTGCAGCAGGAACTGGCGAATTTGCGCACCCGCGCCGCCCAGTTGAACGACGAAAATGCGCGCTTGAAGGCGGTGCAGAACTCCGCGGACAGCAAACTGGCCATCGAACAGACCGCGCAAAAACGCATGGCCGAGCAAGTGCAGGCGCTGGAGATGGAAAATACCCGCCTGAAAGAGGATATTGCCCTGTTCGAAGGCATGGTGGCGGCCGACCGCAAGGAAGGCAGCGTAGCGATCAATGGCTTTAAGGTGCAGGTGGCCGGTGGGCAGCTCAAATACCGCATGCTTTTGACCCGGGGCGCGCGCACCGGCAGCATCATGGGCGGCGCCCAGGAACCCGAATTCGCAGGCCGGCTGGTGTTCGAAATCACCCCGGAGCTGCCCGCTGGCACGGATGCTGCAGGAGCCAATGGTGCTATGATCCGCCTCCCGGCTGCCGGTGATCCCGCTGCCGAAGGAACCAAGATCAAGTTTCGTTATTTCCAGCGTGCCGAGGGCAGCCTGATGCTGCCGCCGGGCATCCGTCCCAAGCAGGTCGTGGTGCGTTTGCTGGAAGGCGACAAGATGCGGGTAAGCGAAACGGCGGTACCGGCCGCTTCTAACTGATTTTCCCGCGATTTAGACGACATTCCGGCCGCAATCCAAGGAGTTTTCCATGATAGGCATGAAGCGAAACAAGCCGCAAAGCACCATCGAAAGCCTGATCGGTGCCACCACCATCATCGAGGGCGATGTGATGTTCACCGGGGGTTTGCGTATCGATGGCCAGGTCAAGGGCAATGTCTCAGCCACCACCGGCAATCCGGACGCCAACAGCACCCTGGTGGTCAGCGAATCGGCCCGTATCGAGGGTGAAATCCGCGCTGCCCACGTGGTTGTCAATGGCGCTGTCGAAGGGCCCATTTACGTCACAGAGTTCCTGGAATTGCAACCCAAGGCACGGGTGCGCGGCGACGTGCACTATAAAACCCTGGAAATCCACCTTGGCGCCACCGTGGACGGCAAGCTGGAACACACCGGCGGCGATGCTGCCCAGCGCAGCAACCTGAAACTGGCCGCCAACAACGGTTAGTGCCGATAAAGACCCTATTATCAAAGGGTTTGAAGTTGGGGCTTGTCGGCCCCATAATAGGGATAAGTAGTTGTCCCTCAAAGGATTTGTCATGAACGCGCCCGTTGAAATTCCCGTCCCGTTTGTCTTCACCGATAGCGCTGCCAACAAGGTGGCCAGTCTGATTGAGGAGGAAGGCAACACCGACCTGAAGCTGCGCGTGTTCGTGTCCGGGGGCGGCTGTTCGGGGTTCCAGTACGGCTTCACCTTTGACGAGGCTGTCAACGAAGACGACACCATGATGGAAAAAAACGGCGTCAAGCTGCTGATCGACTCGATGAGCTACCAGTACCTGATCGGTGCCGAGATCGACTACAAGGAAGACCTGGAAGGCGCGCAGTTCGTGATCAAGAACCCGAACGCCACCACTACCTGCGGCTGCGGCTCGTCGTTCTCGGTCTGAAGGTTTTCACGCAATAAAAAAGGGCGCCCGGCGGCGCCCTTTTTTATTGCCTGCGGCGGCTGCTTTCAGCGCCGCTGCGGGTCCGCTTGTTTTTCCAGAAAATCCCGGTAGGCGTCCGCCAGCCCTTCCCGCAGGGTGAAGCGCGGCCGCCAGCCGGTTGCTTGCAGTTTGGCCACGTCGAGCAGCTTGCGCGGCGTGCCGTCCGGCTTGGTCGCGTCGAACACGAATTTGCCTGAATAGCTTACCGTGTCGCGGATCAGCCCGGCCAGCTCCAGAATGGTCTGGTCGATGCCGGTGCCCACGTTGATCAACGGCGCCATGGTGCTTGAAGCGGTCAGCTTGGCAAAGGCATCTTCCGGCAATTCCATCAGGTGCACGCAGGCGTCCGCCATGTCG
>Ga0075369_10000547_pt1 | contig 11851 bp, 10 predicted proteins | sample EndMethybrTD3034_FD_71400 | JGI IMG/M metagenome (GOLD analysis project Ga0075369, IMG submission 71400) | Populus endosphere microbial communities from Tennessee, USA - Endosphere MetaG P. TD hybrid TD303-4 | ecosystem: Host-associated > Plants > Roots > Endosphere | place: USA: Tennessee...
CCATTGGCCTCGGCGGCGACAATCCCGAGCGCCGAATCAATGGTGCCGTACACCATTTCAACGCAGGGGATCCCGAACGAGCGCGGGCCTCCCTGGAGCCGACGCTGGACGTGCTGACCGCAGGCGCCCGGCGTGGGGCCGCACTCAACTTGTTGGCCGGAATCCACCTGTATGACGACAACTGGAGCGAGGCCGTCGCTGTTCTCGAACGCGCGCTGCACGACGCCGAGGACAACCCGGCACTGCTAGTCCAGACGCTGATCGTGATGGCGTTCGGGCAACGAATGATCTCGAATTACGAAGCGTCGTTGGTCACCGCGCGAAAGGCCGTCACCGAGGCCGAACGGTTTGGCGATGCGGCGCTGGTCAGTAGCGCGCTCGCGATGTCTGCCCAGCTGAACTTCATGTTCGGAAACGGCGTCGATGAAATCAGCCTGCGGCGCGCCGTGGAACTGGAGGATCCCGACGCCGACGTGCTTATCCCGTTCAGCGCCAGCATGATTGAAGGCTTGATGCTGGCGTGGACGGGACAATTGGACGCGGCCCACGCCAGAATGGAGGCGCTGCAACGCCGATGCACAGAGCGCGGCGCAGAGAACGACCTCACCGCCGTCGCGAGCTGTCAGGCGATGGTCGACATTTGGCGGGGGGACCTGGCCGCGGCCGATCGAATTGCCGAGGAAGCCGTTGAGCGCGCCGAACAGGGCAGCGGGTCGTTGGGCATTGCGCTCTCCATGCAAGCCATGGTGATGGCTTACGTTGGGCGCGTGCAGGTTTCGCGTGACGCCGCCCGACACGCCCTGGAGATCGCGAAGCGCGGTAACACACCTCGTCTTGCCGAGTGGCCGGTGATGACGTTGGGATTCCTGGAGGTATCGCTCGGTCACTACGCCGAGGCCCTCGAGGTGCTTGAGCCGATGCAGCGCACATTTGAGGCGATCCCCGGCACGGAGATCATGACCGCGTCGTTCATCCCCGATGCTGCCGAGGCCATGATCTCGCTAGGTCGCAGCGGCGAGGCCGAGCCGTTGATCGAGGCGCTGGAGGCCAATGGCCGCAGGCTGGATCGGTCGTGGATGCTCGCCGTCGGGGCCCGCTGCCGCAGCATGTGGTTGGCGTCCCGAGGCGATGTCGAGGCCGCCGCAGCCAAGGCGCAAGAAGCGATGGCTGAGCACGATCGACTGCCGATGCCGTTCGAACGGGCCCGCACCCAGCTGTTGCTCGGCCAGCTGCAACGTCGGCAACGACAAAAGGAGCGCGCCCGGGCGACCCTGCGGGAGGCGCTGCAATCGTTCGAAGCGATCGGCGCGCCGCTGTGGGCCGGCCGCGTCCAAGCCGAACTCGCCCGCGCCGAGGTGGTGCCGACTCACGACCTCTCGCTCACCCCGTCCGAGCGGCGGGTGGCCGAGCTGGCGGCGTCGGGCATGACCAACAGGGACGTCGCGACCGCGTTGTTCATCAGCCCGAAGACCGTCGAGGCTAATCTCGTGCGGATCTACCGCAAGCTGGGCATCAAGACGCGCGCGGAGCTTGGCCGCATCATCGGCGACAGCCAATACGATCGCTGAGTCATGTCGCCCAAATTTCGCGCACGCACTGCCGAGGAACCGCAGGGCTATTGGCGTGAGATGAGGCCGCCGCGGCGCGGACTTCCCCGGCTGGGCCTACGCGAGCTGTGGGAATACCGCGACCTCGCCCTGATCCTGGCTCTGCGAGATCTGCAGCTGGTCTATCGCCAGACCCTCCTTGGCGTGGCCTGGGTTGTGCTTCAACCGCTTGTCGCAATGCTGATCTTTGCGCTCGTCTTCGGACGTCTCGCGAACCTACCGAGCGACGGGGTGCCTTACACGTCGTTTGCGCTTGCGGGGCTGACGGTTTGGACGTTCGTCTCCACGGCGGTGTCGGCGGCGGCGACGTCACTCGTCGAGGATCGCGACCTGGTCACGAAGGTGTACTTCCCGAGAATGCTCGCGCCCGTGGCAGCCGTACTCGCGGCCACCGTCGAACTACTGATCACGCTGCTGCTGCTCATCCCGGTGCTTGCGATCGACCGCGTGGTGCCGCCAGTGCAGGTGCTGACGTTGCCGCTGTGGATTGCCGGGGCGATCGTCCTCGCGACGGCCGTCGGGCTCTGGCTCTCGGCGGCCAACGTGCTTTATCGCGATGTGCGCTACGTGCTCACGTTCTTGCTTCAGGCGTGGCTGTTCATCAGTCCGGTCGCATTCAGCAGCTCGCTGGTGCCCGATCGATGGAAGTGGGCGTACAACCTCAACCCGGCCGCCGGTCTGATCGACGGCATGCGGTGGGCGCTACTCGACGGACCGTCCCCCGGCTGGGAGCTCGCGGTCTCGGTCGGCTCACTACTGGTGATCCTCGTATCGGGTGCTGCGTGGTTTCGCGTGGCCGAGCGCGTCTTCGCAGACACGATCTAATGGGCGAGCCCGCGATCCAGACCGACAACCTCGGAAAACTCTTCCGGCTGGGCGCAGGCGCAGCGCGTTACGACACGCTGCGCGAGGCGCTGACGCGAGCCGTGCGCGCCCGACGAGATGACCGCCGCGACCTTTGGGCGCTGCGGGGAATCAACCTCGAAATCGAGCAGGGTGAGGCATTGGGGATTATCGGGCCTAACGGGGCCGGCAAGACCACGCTGCTGCGGATCCTCGCCGGCATCACCTATCCCACCGAGGGCGTCGCGCGGACCCGCGGCACAGTGGGTTCCCTTCTCGATGTGGGCACGGGTTTCCATCCGGAGCTGACGGGGCGCGAAAATGTCTATCTCAGCGGCACCGTATTGGGCATGCGGCGCAACGAGATTCGAGCGCGATTTGACGAGATCGTCGAGTTCTCTGGGGTCGAGCGCTTCCTCGACACCCCGGTCAAGCGCTACTCGGCAGGCATGCAGCTGCGGCTGGCGTTCGCAGTCGCCGCTCATCTCGAGCCGCCGATCGTCGTTGTCGACGAAGTGCTGGCGGTCGGTGATGCGGCTTTCCGCGAGAAGTGCTTGGGCAAAATGGCCGAGATGGGGCGACGCGACCGCACCGTGCTCTTCGTGAGCCACGACCTGGGCGCGATCACACGGCTCTGCACGCGCGCTGTGTGGCTTGAGGGCGGCCGCATCCAAAGTGACGGCTCGCCAAGGGAAATCGTGTCGCGCTATCTCGAGAAGTCGACGCCCGAGCGGCTCCTCGATGTCGAGTTTGATGCCGAGCCCGGCACGTCGGTGTCCGTGCGGCGAGCCTCCGTCCGCGACGCGGCGACGGGCGAGGTGCTCACAGCGCCGGAGCGCGGACAACCGTTCACCATCGAGATGGCCTTCGAGGTACGCGACGTGCTCCCCGACATCGACGTGGCCCTCATCGTCGTCGACGAGCTGGGCGCGGTCATCTTTGACGACGCGGTACGCGACCGAGCATCTGTCGGGACTCTGTCGGGCGAGCCTGGGGTTTACGTCGTTTCGGCCACGATCCCGCCAGTGCTGCGGGCCGGTAGGTACCTGGTGCGCGGCTGGATCGGCAACCGCTACGAGAGCTCTGTCGATCACGATCTCCTGCAAATCCGCATCGCGCCACGAACCGAGGATCCTCGAGAGTTCATGGAGCGCACTCGGGCAGTGCAGCCTGAAATCGATTGGCAGGTAAAGCGACAGCCTCTGCCCTGACCACGGACCGGGTTGCTCTCACTTCACCGCTTTGATGCCGATCGTGACCTGAAAGTCGGGATCGTGAAGGTCGAGTTCGCGGCCGCTCATATCCTCAGCCGCCAGCCCGTACAAGAATGCGGACGCCGAGCGGACGTTTCCGTAGCAGTCCACCGTGACGTTCGCAGGCTCGAAGCTCTCCTCGAAAAGGCGTCGCGCCGACAGCGTGGTAAATCGCCAGTAGTCTCCCCAGGAGTCGAGGTCCGGGCGACAAATCTGGGATATCCCCGGCACGGTCACTAGCGCGGTCCCGCCTGGCTGGAGGATACGGTGGATCGTGCGGACAGCCGCCTTGACGTCATAGATGAACAGCAGCGTCTGAACGCAGATCACACAGTCGTATGTGTCGGACGCAAGGTTCGGCCCACCTGCCAGATCGGCGACGATCGTGCCTCGGGAATTCTCGGGCGCTACGTCGAGGACGTCGATGCGGTCGACGCCGAGGCCGAACTGCCGCGTGTATGTGTCGTCGCCTACCTCGAGCACGCGGCCGTGGATGGCTCCCGGCGCGTACCCGGATTGGCCGCTGTGACGGCGCAGGAAATCCTCGATGTAGTAGCGATCGATCGGCTTCCCACGATCCGCGCCAAAAGCGCGGCTGACCGGCAACAGCCGACGAGGTGTCCCGACGCGGACGATTGTTCGCGGTGGCCAGTGCTGCCGGTAGCGCCGACGGATGCCCGCCCGAACAGGAGCGGGCAGAAGCCAGCGAACGGCTCGGTGCGCACCGGAGCGATGGTCGGTGGACATCAAGAACGGGCAGTCAGCAGAGTACGGACAACTTCAAAAGCGAAAAGCCCAGTCGTACCCCGAAACGGTGGCTCGTAGCGCCCCATCGCGAGAGGGTCTGTACTCGGTGTCACGGGTTGTCGCTCTACGGTCACGCCGATAACGAAACCGGACCTGCGTGCGGCCGTCATTACCCGAGAGTCGAAGTGTCCGTGGGGATAGGCGATCGCATCCACATGGTGACCCGCGACCTCGGCAAGTCCGGCACGGCCATCGACCAAAGCATTAGCGAGCTGCTCGTCATCGAGACGCGTGAGCGGATCATGGCGAACGGTGTGAAAGCCGATGTGCGGCAACTGGCTTGCGTCTTGCATCGTCAGCAGGTCGCTCGCAACCATCGCGGGCGCAAGCCCTTCAAGCTCGTCTGAGACAGCATCACGCTGCTCGGGCGCCAGCGCCTCCATCACGCAGCCTTGCTGGTGGATGGTGCCGGGTCCAACCAGGGGCGCGACGTCGGCGCCGCCATCGACCGCCCGCTGAAGGCGCTGCCACCAATACTCACGCGGTGGGCCTTCCAGGAATGAGCCACAAAGGAAGAACGTCGCTGGTGCTTCGGCAGCGCGGAGCTCAGGCAGCGCGTGAGAGACGTGGTGCCCGAGATCGTCGTCAAATGTCAACGCGACCGGAAACCGCGCGCCGCGACGCCGGGCGACCACAGCGGCGGGAAGGTCCATCAGCTCGACAATCCGGTAGTGCCGACGCAGATGGCCAAGCTGACGCCGCAGCCGTGCGCGGGAGATCGGCGGGACGAGCTCGCGCCGGCGATCCCCGTCTCGATCGCCGACGTCGTGGTAGATCAGGACGAGCCCAGCGCGGCGACTCGAGACCCGGAGAAGCGCGAGAAGCGGTCCCCAGAGAAGTGGCTTGAGCGCGGCACGCACACTCACGCCGAACCCGCCCGCTCAGCCCACACCGGTCGGACTCGGGCATCGAACACCCGGCGGCCCGGCCGAGGAATCGCCACCGACGCAGCTTATCCCGCATTTTTTGAGGGCGTGCGCAAATAGCTAGCAACGCATCGAAGAGTCTCCGACAAGCACGTGGTATCGGGATAGCGAATCTGTAAGACTGAAGTCGTGCCGCTCGCCTCCGTCGTGTTGATCTTCCTGAATGAAGAGCGCTTCATCGAAGAGGCTGTGCGGAGCGTTTGTAACCAACAGTTTGCAGACTGGGAGCTGATCCTCGTCGACGACGGATCCACTGACCGAAGCACAGGCATGGCTCGCGATTTTGCGGAGCGGCACAGGAGAATTCGCTACGTAGATCATCCTCGCCACGAGAACCGCGGCATGAGTGCGTCTCGCAACCTCGGCGTCGCCCACGCCACCGCGCCCTACATCGCCTTTCTGGATGCAGATGACGTGTGGGTGCCAGAGAAGCTGGCCGAGCAGGTAGCTCTGCTCGAGAACATGTCCGACGTGGCAATGGTCGTGGGTGCGAGACGTTACTGGTACAGCTGGGATCCGGCCGCAACCAAAGACGATTTCGTCATGTTGACAGGCGGGGTGGCCGACGGATGCCGCCTCGATCCACCCGATGCGGCACTCTTGCTTCAACCACTGGGTCCACGACCCAATGCCGGAATGGATCTGCTGGTCCGGCGAAGCGTTTACGAGGCGGTCGGTGGCTTCGAGGAGCAGTTCCGCGGGTTGTTCGATGATCAAGCGTTCATCGTCAAGGTCTTCTTGCGTTTCCCCATTTACATCTCATCGCGTGCGTGGCTCCGCTACCGGCAGCACAGTGCCTCCAGCATCGGGCGAATGACGAAAACTGACTACTGGCGGTCGCGAAGCGCCTTTCTCGACTGGTTTCGACAAGATGAAGGACGGCTCGTCGACGTTCGGGTGAACGCGGAAGTTCGGCGCGCGCGTCGCCAGTTGCCATACCAGAGGCTGAAGGACCGCCTCTGGGACTCGATACCCCATGAGGTCAAGAGACGGGTGAAGCTCGCGTTTTCCGAGCGCGCCCAAGCGCGTCGAAGTCGACGAGCAAAGACGGGGTTTGCTCGTTACGACCCCGATGGATGACGACATGGCTAAACTGAACCTCGTTGCATGCGCTAAGTCCCAGGGGGATGACCAGTGCGTTTAAGGGAAACCGTCAAATTCGCGACGTACCGGACTCCGATTTTTAACCGCCTGATGGCTCCGAGCTACCCCTACAAGCTCGATCCCGGCGAACTGTGCGCAATGCTGGGCTTCGTCGATGCCACCCGCGGAACCGGCGCCACGATTGCCGAGGTCGGCGTCGCGCAAGGAAACACCTCGGTATTTCTGTTGGAGCATCTGAAAACCGTCGACGACGACCGGAAATTACTCCTGTTCGACACCTTCAATGGGTTTACCGAGTCGAGCCTCGATCACGAGGTTCACGTGCGGGGCAAGAACAAGCCCGACGTTGATGGCTTCCGCTACGGGGATGAGGGCCGGTTCAATGCCAACCTTCGCCGACTCGGCTATCAGCGTTTCCGAACAATCGCGGGTGATGCCTCTGCGTTTGACTGGGGATCGTTGGGGCCTATCGGCGCGGTGCTGCTCGATATCGATTTGTACCAACCGACGATCACCATATTGGAGGCCGTCTACCCCCGACTAGTGCCCGGGGGCGGCATCGTGGTCGACGATTGCGTAGCAGGCATCGCTTGGGATGGCGCGCTGCAAGCCTATAAAGAGTTCACCAACGCGCACGGACTACCGTTTGAGCGCGTCGGCCAGATGGGCGCCGTAATCAGGCGGTGACTCCGACGCCACCGTGCGCCACTGCGCGTGTGGATTCCGCAATCGACCCACAAGAGCGCTGCGATGCCCCGCCTGAGGCCGGTTCGCTGCGGCTATACCGGTTTTGCGGCCAGGTCGGTTTCGCCGACTGTATACTCCAGCAAACTGGGACGCCGCGCAACGGAGCGCGTCGGGGGGATAGTCAGCGACGAGGGGGCCCATTGACCATTCACGACTTCGTGCAGTTGTTGCGGTCCCGGTGGCTCATCATCTGCAGCACGATGGCCGTGGCTGTGCTGATCGCCGTAGCTGTCAACCTTCTTACGACTCCGCTCTACCAGGCATCGACGAGGCTCTTCGTGTCCACCAGCGCCGGTGGATCGGCAAGCGAGGTATACGAAGGCAACCTTTCTTCCCAGCAGCGTGTCATCTCTTACAGCAAGTTGCTCATGGGCGACTCACTCGCACAGCGCACAGTCGACAAACTCCATTTGAATATGAGCGCGGATGACCTTCGGCAAAAGGTCAGGGCCAGCGCACCGCCCAACACGGTGTTGATAGACGTATCGGTCGTCGACACTTCACCCGCGCAGGCGCGTCTCATTGCCGACGCGTTGACCGATGAGTTTGTCGTCATGGTGAGGGAATTGGAGACCCCACCTGAGGGTGACAAGCCTGACGCCCGCGTTGTCGTCGAGCAACACGCATCGCTACCGGTTGCCCCTGTGGTTCCGAAAAAGAATCGCAATCTCATGGTCGGCCTGGCACTGGGCATCCTGTTGGGAATTGGGTTCGCACTTCTGCGCGATCGCTCGGATAACACGGTCAAGGACCAAAAACACCTTGAAGAGATAGCCGGTGTCGGGCTCGTCGCCAGCATTCCGCTCGATAAGCGCCGTAAAAAGGACCCAGCGATAGCGTTCGATAGCGACCGGTCGGCGACAGCGGAAGCATTTCGCGAGCTTCGGACCAACCTGCAGTTCCTCGAGGTTGACGACCCCCCGCGCGTACTCGTGGTCACGAGCTCTTTGCCGAGTGAAGGCAAGAGCACTACGGCGATAAACATCGCTCTCGCGCTAGCCGAAGCCGAGCATAACGTCGTGTTGGTCGACGGTGACATGCGGCGTCCCAAGCTGGCCGAGTACCTCGATCTCATTGGATCCGTCGGATTCAGCACGGCCCTGACTGGCCGAGCGACCATTCGTGAGGTATTGCAGAAGACACGGTTCCCGGGACTGACAGTGCTGACCTCAGGGAGTGTCCCGCCCAACCCGAGCGCGCTACTCGCGTCGCTGGCGGCCAGGAAGGTGCTGAGCCAACTGCGCGCGGACTTCGACTACGTCATCGTGGATTCATCCCCACTGCTTGCAGTGTCTGATGCGGCAGTTCTGGCAGCCGCCGCCGACGGCGTCCTGGTGATCAGTCGATTCGGCAAAACCAAACGCGATCAGCTATCACACGCGGTCGGAAACCTCAGAAACGTCGACGCACGAATACTCGGCGCGGTCTTCACGATGGTGCCCACACGTGAAAGTTCCTCTTACAACTACGGCTATTACGGCGATGCCGACAGTTCCACAGCGCGTTACGGAGATCGGCGCTCGGGTCGCGAGAAACGATGACTCGGGTCGCCGCCGCTATCTGGCGTCGGGGGCCAGGCCGCCACTGCTACTAGCAATGTCGCGCGCTCGGCGACGAAGCAGACGCGGGACCCAGACGAAGTCGGGCGCCAGTTGCGCTGCTGCAACGGCGACTGCCGCCGCGGCCACCACGCCAACGCCACCCCACATCCCACCCCACCACAGGCCCAATGCGACAGCCGTTACGCCCATCGCCATCACGCAGTACGCCTGCCACCGGGCCTCGTGCGGCGTTGTCAGCATCATGCCGGCGGGGAAATGGATGCATTGGATGACCAGCAGTGCGGCGAACGCGACGGCAAGTGATCGGCTAGCCACCAGTTCACCGCCTGAGATCACCGACGTGGTCCACGGCCCCAGAACGACGATGCCGATCGCAGCGAGCCCCGACAATCCACCGAACACCGCCACCATCCGCAGCCACAACCGGGTCGAGGCGTCTGTGTCTGTTCGACGTTTGACAAACACCGGCCACAGCGCCATCCCCCCTGTCACGAATACCGTCCAGATGATGGCGTAGACCTGAGCCATCAACGCGTAGCGCGAGAGCTCCGCAGCAGTGGAAACGTGCGAGAGAATCAGCCGGTGGGACTGAAGCCCCAGCGGAAGGCCAACACCCACCAAGAACATCCATATCGAACCCCGGAGGAGCTTTCGCCCCTCGAATTCCGCCCCCGGGCGTGCGAATACCGACCACCCCAAGCCGCTGATCGCTAGCGCCACCGCGGTGGCCAAGCAATTGGCGATCAAGACGCCCGCAGTGCCCGAAAGTGCGTACCAGATTCCAGTAATACCAACACCTTTGAGACCAAGCGTAATCAGCAACGTGAAGACAGTGCTGCTCATCGTCAAGAGCACCGCCAGCGGATTTCTGTCGAGACCGATGAGAATTCGAATTCCGATAGCGGCAGGGACCGACAACGCGATCAGGCATACGGCAACGGTGATTGCCACTCGGTCCGCCGGTCCCGTCGTCCCTCCTAGCAGGGAACCCCACGAATCGGTGGCCATGATGATCACGCTGATCACTATCGCCCCGACGGCGACCACACTGAGCGCATGCATCCCTCGCTGCACTGTCGCCACCGCCATGGCGTCGTCGCGGAGCCGCCTGGTCCCCGAACAGGCCGTGATGACTGCGGCGCCGATACCTTGATCGGCGAACTGCATGAGGACCCCAAGTGTGGTGACCAGCGACACGAACCCAAAAGCAGCCTCCCCTGTCTGATGCACGATGATGGCGGTGTTCACCAGGCCGGCCAACGCGATGACTGGGGTACCGGCAACCCGAAACACCGTCGCCAGGACGATCGCGCGGCGCTCGGCCGGTTGAAGCGACGCGTCCTCTTGGCCGGTGGCGATCGAGGTCACGCCGATATCCGCCGGTCTAGTTGCGCCAGCAGGAATGCCCACGCGAGAGAGGCAGCTTCTTTCGCCCTGAACCAATACTCAACGCAGCGCATATATGTGAGCGACATCCAGCGACCTCTAACCGGGTAAAAGCGATGTATGGCGCATATCCGGCGCATGTCGCGAAAGTGGTCGCGCAGCGGTCGCCCCGTTCCGACTCCCGTTACGTCGAAGTCACACAAGACACGGGGCATTGCGATTGGTTCCCGCAACAGGGCTGCCCCGAAAATATACAGCTGATCGGCGATGATGCCGAAATCACAGTCATATTCCCCCAATTCGCCCACCAGCAATGATCCGAAGAAGGTCGCTTGATGTGGAATTGTGATCCCGCGGGTGAGGAACCTGCAAAGGTCAAACGGCACTGGGACCTTTCGACCAATATGGCTACCATCATGTGCGATCAGGTTCGCTCCGCCGTAGCCCCATATCTCACGAGCCGGACACCCCGAGACCGCCTTTGCCACCTGAGCTATTGCGTCCGGATCAGAGAAACAATCTCCCGAGTTCATAAACCACAACAGATCGCCCGAAGCATGCTTTATTCCCTGATTCATGGCGTCATATCGCCCGCCGTCGGGCCGGGATTGCCAGTGCTTGAAGCCTGAGTTATATCGCGACAGATAATCCACGACGTGCTGCCCCGATCCCCCGTCAATCACGATGTGCTCGATTCGGCCGCTGTAGCGCTGCGCACGAACACTATTTACCGTGCGCTTCAGGCCATCCAGGTCGTGAAAGGAGATGGTTATCACCGAGAATGCCGGAAGCGACTGAGTCAACGCACCGTCGTCTTCCGTCATCAGAGTTCGTGCGCGCCGCGTCGGGAGCCGTAGCCACCGACAGCGTCTCGTGCTCGACCGGCTCGGCTTGACTGATCGACACCCGCGCCGATGGCCATGGCAACTGAATGCGACAACTCAATACTCAACTCATGTTCGAGTCGTTCCCCCGCGCAGCGAGCAGCAATCCGGACGCGAACGGTGTTGCGTTGCTCGAGCCTACGGATCACTCGAGGCCCCTCTCCCCCGTTGCTATGTCACCAGATTGCCGTCAATCGACGCACTTCATCATATTGATTGTGCCGATAGGCTAGCTCGCTGAGTGAGGCTTACTATAGCATCCATACAGCTCGACCCGAACGGGGTTCGAGACGGACGCAGCTCGAAGGTGAGCGCCGAGTGCCAACAGGGCAATCGCGGCGACGCCGACGAACGCAGCTAATCCGCCTCGGCTATGGGGGGAACTGCCGGATGACTGATCCGAGGATTTCTGCAGCTATCGTTGCACTCTCGGCGATAGCCCTGCTCATCCTGCTCAACGCGGTCCGTAAGACCATCGCCCGAAAAGAGTGGGACAGCGCCGCTCTTCTCGGGGCATTTTCGGTTCTTTCTCTTAACGTTGCATATTTGGTGGCGACGTATCACGGTGAATGGACAATAGTTGTCAACCGCTTCCAGACAGAATTCCTGGTGTCTGAGTGGGGGCGGTTGTCGCTGAAGCTGGCGACCGCCGCGTTAGTAGTTATTTCGGTAGCTATTTTCTTTCGTGCAATACGCCGAAAGACGTCGTTCAACCCTGCCGCAGTGTTGTTC
>Ga0075369_10000548_pt1 | contig 11850 bp, 10 predicted proteins | sample EndMethybrTD3034_FD_71400 | JGI IMG/M metagenome (GOLD analysis project Ga0075369, IMG submission 71400) | Populus endosphere microbial communities from Tennessee, USA - Endosphere MetaG P. TD hybrid TD303-4 | ecosystem: Host-associated > Plants > Roots > Endosphere | place: USA: Tennessee...
CGCGGCCTGCGCCAGCTGGGCCGAGATAGTGGCGTTACCGAAAGGCGGCGCGGCCAGCCTGGTGATGCCGATCGAGCGCGGTTTTATCGACGAGGCACGGGTCGTGCTGGCCGCGGGCGACCTGCTCGGCAGCCGTGCGCTGATTGGCGAGCTCGCCGACTTGCCCGCTGGCACGCTCGCGCTCGGCGGCGAGGATTTGCGCATCGGCGACGTCGTCGTCCACGAAGACCACGGGGTCGGGTGCATTGCCGGGCTCGAGCCCGCGCCTGGCTCCGACACCGAAGAGATGATCGCGCTGGAATATGCCGGCGGTAATCGCCGGCTCGTTGCGCCGCAGGATGCGAACCGGCTCTGGCGCTATGGCGGCGATGCCGACGCGGTCACCTTGGACCGTCTCGACGGGCGTAGCTGGCACAAGCGCCGCGGCGCCGTCGACGAAGCCGTGGCCGAAAGCGCGCGCTCACTGGCGACGCTTGCCAAAGAGCGCGGCCGCTTGACCGCGCCCGTGCTCGATCCGGACCCGGCCGCCTACGAGCGGTTCGTCGCCGGCTTTGCCTTCAACGAAACCGCCGATCAGGTGCGGGCGATCACCGCGGTGCGCGACGATCTCGCCAGCGGCAAGCCGATGGACCGGCTCGTCATCGGCGACGTCGGCTACGGCAAGACCGAAGTGGCGCTGCGCGCCGCGGCGCTCGCCGCTCTGGCCGGTCACCAGGTCATAGTCGCGGCGCCAACGACTGTCCTCGTGCGGCAGCACCTGGAAACCTTCAAACGCCGCTTCGCCGGCACCAACATTGTCGTCGCCGGGCTCTCGCGGCTGTCGAGCGCGGCCGAGAAAGCGAGCATTAAGGCGGGCCTCGCCGATGGCTCGATCGGCGTGGTCGTCGGCACCGGTGCGGTCATGGCAAAATCGGTACGCTACGCCCGCCTCGGGCTCGTCGTCATCGACGAAGAACAGCGCTTCGGCGCAGCCGACAAGGCGCGCCTGCGCGGCGATGGCCAGGTTCACCTGCTGACGCTCAGCGCGACGCCGATCCCGCGCACGCTGCAGATGGCGCTGGTCGGCCTGCAGACGATGTCGGCGATCACCATGCCGCCGGCGCGGCGTCAGCCGATCCGGACGAGCGTCGATCGCTTCGACGACGTGCGGATCCGCACCGCGCTGCTGCGCGAGAAGACGAGAGGCGGGCAGAGCTTCGTCGTCGTGCCGCGCATCGAAGACATGCCGAAGCTTGGCGAGCGTCTGCGCCGTCTCGTCCCCGACCTTGTCGTGGTCGAAGCGCACGGAAAGCTTGCGCCCGCCGAAGTCGACAGGGTGATGGTCGACTTCGCGGACGGCGCCGGCGACATCCTGCTTGCCACCAACATCATCGAAGCCGGGCTCGACATCCCGCGCGCCAACACGATGATCGTCTGGCGCGCCGATCGCTTCGGCCTCGCGCAGCTTCACCAGCTGCGCGGCCGGGTCGGGCGCGGCAACCGCCGCGGTCAGGTCTATCTGCTGACCGACGACGAGGCCGCCATCGCCGATCGCACGCTCAAGCGCCTTCGCACACTCGCTGCTTTCGACCAACTGGGCGCCGGTTTCGCGATCAGCGCGCGGGACCTCGACATGCGCGGCGGCGGCGATCTCGTCGGCGAGACCCAGGCCGGACACATGAAGCTGATCGGTGTTGAGCTCTATCAGCACTTGCTCGAAGGCGCGCTACGCCAGGCACGCAGCGAAGCGGTCGAGGACTGGATGCCCGACCTGCGCATCGGCCCCGCGGGCGCCCTGCCCGAGAGCTGGATCCCCGAGCCCGACCTGCGCCTCTGCCTTTACGCTAGGCTGGCGAGGCTCACCGATGCCACCGCCATCGACGCGTTCGAGGACGAGCTTGTCGATCGCTTCGGCCCCCTGCCCGACCTCGCCGAGCGCTTGCTCGCGCGTACCCGTCTGACCGTGCTGGCGCGCGCGGCCGGGATCGCGCGTGTCGATGCCGGACCGGCCGCGATCGCGCTCACACCGAAGCCTGGCTGTTCGGCCGACCCCGCCGCGATCGGCATGACGAAAAAGGACGGTCGCTGGCTGCTGACCGAGCGGCTTGGCGAAGCCGAGCGCATCGAGCGTATCCAGCGCTTACTCGAACAGCTGGCCGAATGACCGCCCCGCCAGCGGCTATGGATTGGCACCGGTGCGGCGAAATTGGCGGCACGCCAGGGAACCAACTCTATCACAACGGACTATCCTTCGCATGACGCGCTATTTTCTGCACCTTCACAACGACATCGATGCGCCTGATGAGGAGGGACAGGAATTTCCCGACGATCGCGCTGCACTGGAATGTGCAATGCGCTGCGCAAGGGACGTCGCGAGCGGCGCGGTGAGCCAGGGCCACCTCAACCTGAATCACTTCATCATCTGCGTGACAGATCAGGGCCGCGAAGTCGGCATCGTCCGCTTTGCCGATGCGATCCATGTGACCGCCGTTATCGGGAACTGATTTCCGCAGTCCCTGGCTCGGCCGATCAGCCCGGCGTCAGGCCATCGCGCTCGCGCAGGTCGTTGTGGATCGTCGTCGCCGCGATCGCGCCGTGGCCGGTCGCGACGCTGATCTGATCAAGCGCGGCGACGACGTCGCCGGCCGCATAGAGACCGCGCAGACCGAGCCGCTGGTGGGCGTCGGTGACGATGCAACGTTCAGGATTGGTGCGCAGGCCGAGCTGGGCCATCAGTGCGATGTTGGGCCGCGAGCCGAGCGCCGGATAGAGCGTGTCCACCTGCGCCGCGTCGCCCTCTGCGAAACGCAGGGTCACCGCGTCGGTCCCGAAGACGTAGTGCGCAACCGGGCGCGGGTCCCAGGCAATGCCGGCCTTGACGAGATCGGCGCGGTCCTTTTCGTGAAGCTCGCAGGTCTCGCTGGTGAACAGAGTGACCGTGTTCGAGAAGGTCCGCAAAAACAGCGCCTCGGCGACCCCGCGCGATTTCGCGCCGACGATGCCGATCCGCTGCTGCATGGCGGGCCCGCCCGCTTCGAGACCGTCGCAGATCGGACAATAGCGCAGTTGACCCTTGGCAAGCGCCGCGCTCAGCACGTCATCGGCAACGCCGTCCGGGATGACGTTCTCGACGCCGGTCGCAAACAGCACAGTCCGGGCAACCAGCGCGATCCCGGGGCCCTCGACGCGCCAGTCGGTGTCCTGCCGTTCGATCGCTTGCGCGTCGCCGCTGAGGATCACAGCGCCATAGCGCGCGGCTTGCAGGCGCATATGTTCGAGCAATTCTGCGCCCGAAATGCCCTCGGGAAAGCCCGGATAGTTACGGCTCAGCGGGATGAGCGCAGCGCGGCTGGCGCCGCGATCGATCACGGTCACCGAACGCCTGTAGCGCGCGAGATAGATCGCCGCGGCGAGGCCGGCGGGGCCGCCGCCAACGACAACGCAGTCGATCGGCTCGCTCACGCGCGCCGGGACTTCAAAGCCCCTTCGCCATGTTGAGATGCGCGGTCACGATCGGGACGAGCTCGGTTGCGAAGGCCTTGAGCGGAGCCACGTCGCCGCTCGCCGAATAACCCTTGAGCGCATCGAGCGTCATCTGATGCGCTTCGACCTGGGCGGCCGCATAGGCCTTGTCGAACTCGGCGCCGGACTTGGCCGAGAGCTCGTCGAGCTTGGCCTGCTGCGCGGAGGTGAGCGCCGGGACGGGCGTGATTGCAGGCGAGGCGGCCGCGGCTGCGGTCTTGAGCTTCGCGGTCGATTCGGTGTGCGCCTTGATCATCTGCGCGGCAAAACTTTTCACCTTGGCGGAGGACGCCTTTGTCGCCGCCAGCTTCGACGCCTCGACTTCGAAAGTATCGCTAGCCGCCGCCGTATCGGCAAAGGCCTGGCCCGGGCTCGCGGGCGTCGTGGCCGGCACGGCGGTCTCGCTCGCCCCGGCGGCGATCTGCGGATCGGCGGCTACCGTCTCATCCTTCTTGCCGCAGCCGGAAGTGGTGAGCGCGGCGGCGGCCAGGGCGGCGATGGCGTAGTGCTTCATTTGAGATCTCCTCCCGCACGAACTGGGTGCAGCTGCATGCTGAACGAGCGCCGGGCGATCTCGTTCCGCGCGCGCGAGCCTAGCGCATTCCGGCAACAACGCCCCTTGTGCACCCGCGAGCGGTGGCAAGCCGCGGCGGGAACGCGGCCAGCGCGGAGCATAGTCAATTGCAGCGGTCCGAGGGAGCGACCGGGAAGCCCGCAGTTTCTCTCGTCCGGGGAACGATGGCGCCGTGCCGCGGTTGTGAATGTCGGACGCCGTCGCGGCACCTTTGGAGACCGGACATGCTCGAACATCTGCCGCGATGGATCGGCGCGCTACTCAAGAATATCCGCGCGGGCCACGCCAAGCTTACCATCGTCCAGGAAGCGATTGCCCCGGCCAACCTCGTGCTCGAGCTGTCGAGCCCGGCTTTCGCCAATGGTGCGCGGCTGCCGGAGCGTTTCACCGCCGATGGCGCCGGTCTGTCGCCGCCGTTGCTTTGGCGCGGCGTGCCTGAAGGCACGGCGAGCCTTGCGCTGCTCGTCGAAGACGCCGACTCGCCGCTGCCCAATCCCATCGTCCACGCGCTGGTGTGGAACCTGCCCGCGGACGAGAACGGGCTAGCCGAAGGCGCGATCGGACCGACGGTCGATGGGCATTCGGACACCGGCGAAGTCGGGCGCAACAGCTATTTCGGCGACGCCTGGCTGCCGCCCGATCCGCCGCCGGGTCACGGCAGCCACGACTACGTGTTCCAGCTGTTTGCCCTCTCGGACACGCCCGACATCGGCGACAATCCTGGCCGCTCGCGGTTCGCCGAGGCGATCGCGGGCCGCATCCTAGCCGCCGGCATGCTCGTCGGCACCTATTCGCGCGGCGAACCCGCCAGCGGCGGTCTGGCGGTGGGCTCCGGTCAGCCCGCTTCGGCCTGACCTGCGAACCAGCCTTCCATGACAACTAGGCGAGAGACGACATGACGATAACGGCGCGGTGCCATTGCGGACGCACGGTGATGGCGATCGACGGAGCGGTTCCGGCCGAACTGACCCGGTGCACCTGCTCGCTATGCTCGAAGCGCGGACACCTCTTCGCCTATTTTTCGCCCGACAAATTTACGGTCGCGCAGGCCGACCGCCACGGCGTCTATCGTGGGAACACCAGGCAGGTCGCGCATCATTTCTGCAACGCCCGCGGCTGCGATACCTATGCCGACAGTCCGGCCTTCGAGCGAAACGGTTCCGGGGACGGCTTGACACGGCGCATAGGGCTCAACGCGCGGCTGATCGACGACTTCGAGGCTGACTGGCCGGTCAGGGTGATGCCCTGACGATGGCGATACGTACCTGCCCCATCTGCAGTCAGAAGCTCTCGTTCGAAAGCAGGGTTTGCGAAGGCTGTCTGAACATGGTGGCTTTTGACCCCGTCGAAGATCAGTTCTGCACCTACGTGCCGCAGAAAGCGGAATGGATTGGCGCGCGAGGATCGCGGGGTGACCGGCATGCCTGCCGGAACGGGGCGCTCGGCGCTTGCAACTGGCTGAGGCACGTCCGCAGCGATGACGACCGGTGCATCGCCTGTCGGCTGAATCGGACGATCCCGGATCTTTCGGTGCCCGGCGTTCTCGACCGCTGGATCAAAATAGAAAACGCAAAGCGCCGTATGCTTCAAGGCCTGCTGCGGCTTGGTCTGCCCGTCGAACGCGACGGGCAATCGATGCCGATCATTTTTGATTTCCTGTACGACCCGGTCGCAGAGAGCGGAGCTCCGCCGCAGCTGATGACCGGGCACGCGGGTGGCGTAATCACGCTGAATGTGGTCGAGGCCGACGATGTTGCCCGCGAGCGCATCCGTGACGCGCTAAGGGAACCATACCGCACTCTGCTTGGTCACTTTCGCCATGAGATCGCCCATTACTATTGGCATAGGCTGATTGAGCCAACGGTCGATCTGGCACCGTTTCGCACGCTGTTCGGCGATGAGCGCGCCAACTATCTAGGGGCTTTACAGACCTATTACGACAATGGTCCGCCGGGCGACTGGCAATCTCGATTTATCTCCGCTTATGCCACGACTCATCCTTGGGAGGACTTTGCGGAAACTTTCGCGCATTACCTGCACATCGTTGACACCCTTGCAACGATCGTCGAGAGCGAGCTTGCCGGACCTGAGGGACCACCGATCGATCCTTATATCGCCGATTTTGCAACCATCGGTGAGCGATGGATTCCAATGACATTCAAGCTCAATGAAATCTCGCGAAGCATGGGCCAGCGCGACCTTTATCCATTCAGCCTCTCGCCGGTGGTGATGTTAAAGCTCGACTTCGTCCACCGATTGGTCGCGTTCGCTGCGGGGCGGTGGGCACCGGGTGCCAGGGAGGGCGCGGAGCTTAAGGCGATGATTTCAGCGCTAGGCCACAATTTGTCTCTGACATCGCACGTCTGATGAAGTTGTTCATCCCCCCTTCCCGACCGATCGATATCAGATCTGCCATGGTCGATGTGCGGAACCTATCGCAGCGGCAACGGTATCTCGCATGAACGCTAAATTTGGAGACGTCAGATGGGCGGCGATAGCGAATACGAACCTAAGGACTCGCGCAACGTGACCGGCGAGGCGCACACTCCTGATGGCCGCTGGAGCGGCAACGCACAGCCCCGCGGTCATGGCGGAGAATACGAGCCGCGCGATTCGCGCAATGTCACTGGAACGGCTTCGACGCCGGATGGACGGTGGACGAATACCGAAGAAGGCCCGCCTTCCGGCGTGCCCGACGACAATCCAGCAGATGCTGATGAGGCCGCCATAAAGGCGGGTAAGGATCGTCGGTCTCGCGGGTCCGAACGTTCAGAAAATCAGCGGCGGGGGTAGCGCCTTTCGCCGCCCCCCTTGCAGCTCGGTTGATCGAACAGAAGGCCGGCGCTTCTGCGAGGTGCTCATGATGCGACGGCGAGCTCCTCGAGCATCCGGGCAAGATCGCTTTCGCGAAATGGTTTGGTCAAGCGCGGCAAATCGGGGGCGATTCCCTCGACATCGGCATAGCCCGAAACAATCAGTACGATCGTCGCGGGCGACTGTGTTCTTACTCGGCTGGCCAGCTCTGTTCCGGTGATTCCAGGCATGAGATGGTCGGTTATCAGGATATCGGGCAAGAAGCCTTCATCAACGATCTTGAGCGCTGCTTCACCCGAATTCGCTTCGATAACCGAATAGCCGAGATCGCCAAGCATATCGGCGGTGCTCATCCGAATGAGCGGCTCGTCATCGACAAGTAGCACCGATCCACAATGGCCATCTCCAACCGGCTCGGTTCGCTCCTCCGCTGTGACGACTTCGTCGGTCGATACCGGCAACCAGAGATCAACGTTGGTTCCGACGCCAAGCTCGCTCGATATGCGCATTGCACCGCCGAGTTGGGCCGCCAGGCCGTGAACCATTGAAAGACCAAGACCGGTTCCTTGGCCAATCCCTTTGGTGGAAAAGAACGGCTCGACAGCCCTGGCCAGCGTCTCTTCGTCCATACCCAGGCCCGTGTCCGCAACCTGAAGGTGGACATAATGGCCGGGCTCAAGGTCATTACGATACCCTTCCAGAACCTGCTCCTCGTGCGCCGCAAGGGTCAGAGTTCCGCCGTCAGGCATAGCGTCGCGCGCGTTGACCGCCAGGTTCAGGATCGCGAGCTCCAACTGGTGGGGATCGGTGTGCACGGGAGGAACATTGGTCGGGATATCGAGCTTAACCGTTACCCGTGGTCCAGACGTGCTCGCCACCAATTCAGCCATGTTCTCGACGAGCTCGGCGAGGTCAACGCTTTTAGCCTGGAGCGGCTGGCGTCGGGCAAAGGCCAGCAGGCGCTGGACGAGGATCTTGGCTCGCTCGGCGGACTGCAAGGCCCCTTCGATCATTCGAAGTTCGCGTTCGCCCGTAATTTGGCGCTGTAGAAGATCCAGACTTCCGATAATCGGGGTGAGAAGGTTGTTGAAATCATGAGCCACGCCGCCAGTAAGCGTACCCATCGCTTCCATCTTCTGCGACTGACGCAAGGCCTCCTGGGTCTGTTCGAGCTCCGCAGTGCGAGCTTTAACGCGCTCCTCGAGATTTTCGTTCATTTCGCGAACCGCAATTTCCGCCTCGTGTTCGGCTGTGCGGTCTCGAAAAATCTTCAGATAGCCCCCTTCGGCTGAAGCTAGCTGCATCATCAGGCCCGAGCCCCAAAAGCGCGTTCCATCCTTGCGCATGTGCCAGCGCTCGTTGACCGCCCGGCCTTCGCGGGCCGTGCGATCCATTTCCCTAGCCGGCACGTTGTCGGCCCGGTCCTCCGGAGTGAAAAACAGGCTGCCGTCAGCGCCAATCGCTTCGAGCTCGCTGTACTGGGTGATCCGTTCCGCGCCCGTGTTCCAACTGGTGATCGCTCCCGTCGGGTCAAGAGTGACGATGGCGAAGTCCTCGGCCCCTTGGATGATCTGGCGATATCGCGCCTCGCCTTCGCGCAAAGCTTCAAGCCTTGCGCGCGCCTCGTACTGGCGACGTCGACCGCGCAAAGCCGCCTGGGCGAGACTGACGAGAGTGGTCGGGTGAAATGGACGCTCAAGAAAGGTCACATTGCCCAAGGTCTCGAGGTGGCGGGCAGCCGACGGGTTGCGCTCGAGGCCGCCGCCTCGCTGGGTCAGCAGAACGAACGGAAAATCGGACCACTCGGGCTGCTCATCGATCCACGATTTGAGCAGGCGCTGATTGTTGGTGACGAGCGCCTCTTCGGTCACCACGGCGAGACCCGCGCCGCTTGCAAGCTCGCGGACGAGCGCCGAGACATCTCCGCACACCGTGCATGGGATGCCAGTTTCGCGAAGCATACCGGCGCCGACGGCGGCATCTCTGCCATGTGGCGCAAGAATGAGCGCGCGTTCGGATAAGGCGTCTATCAATGTTCGCCGTCGTGCAGAAGTTTGTCGCCGGTGCCGACATGGATCGGTACGCCACGCAACACGCCCTGAAAATCGGTGAGCGGCTCTCCCATCGTGATGCCCTTGCTACCAATCTGGTATTCGCGGATCGTATCTTCATGCGCTCCAGTGCGCTTCTTGACGACCGAGATGGCACGCCTGACGCGCCCGAGCGCTTCGAAATATCGAAGTAAGATCACGGTATCGGCTAGGTACGTCACATCGACAGGCGATTTCATGTCGCCTACCAAGCCGTGCTGCGCGACCGTGAGGAAAGTGGTCGCCCCATGACGGTTCAGGTATTGCAGGAGCTCATGCATATGCAGGACGAGTGCGTTCTCTTCGGGCATGGCGGCTTGAAAGCCATTCAGGCTATCGATGACGACTGTGCGCGCTCCGTGGAGCTCAACGCAGTTGCGTACCCGTTGGGAAAACTCGCCGGGCGCGAGTTCGGCAGCGTCCACCTGCTCAAAAACAAGCTGGTTGGTATCTAACATCGCCTGCAGATCGATGCCCAAACCCTTGGCCCGGCGGAGGAGCAGTCCAAGTTCCTCGTCAAAGACGAACAACGCGGCGTTCTCACCGCGGCTGACGGCTGCAACTACAAAAGTGAGTGTGAGGAGCGACTTGCCGGTTCCGGCTGGCCCAAGAATAAGCACGCTCGAGCCTCGCTCGACACCGCCGCCGAGCAGATCGTTGAGCTCCGGAGAGTCGGTCGACAGATTGTCGCGAAAGGCCTCGCCGCGGTGTTCCGCAGAGACAAGACGGGGGTAAACGACGACCCCACCCGTTTCGATAGTGAAGTCGTGGAAACCGCCGCGGAACCTGCGTCCGCGATATTTGACGACGCGCAGTCGCCGCCGTTCCGCGCCGTAGTCGCGCGCAAGCTCCTCCAAGGCGATAACGCCGTGTGCAACGCTGTGCACGGTCTTGTCGTTCAGCTCGGTTGTAAGATCGTCAAGCATCAAGACGGTCGCGTTTTTGGTCGCGAAATAATGCTTTAAGGCCAGGATCTGACGCCGGTAGCGCAGGGAGCTTTGCGCCAGCAGCCGGATTTCTGAAAGGCTGTCGAGCACGACGCGGTCCGGCATGAAGCGCTCGAAAGCCTCGAAAACTCGCTTGGTCGTCTCACCAAGTTCCAGGTCGGAAGAATAAAGGAGACTTTGCTGCTGCTGCTCGTCGAGCAGGTTCTCGGGCGGGACCAATTCGAATACGTCGATGCCATCGAGCGACCAGCCGTGCGACAGGGCGCTATCTCGCAGCTCGTTCTCCGTTTCGGACAAGGTGATGTATAGCGCCTTTTCGCCGGCGGCCGCCCCTGACATGAGAAACTGGGTTGCGACCGTCGTCTTACCCGTACCTGGACTTCCTTCCAGCAGGAACACACGGCCGCGCGACAAACCACCCGCGAGCACCTCATCGAGGCCCTGGATCCCCGTGCTCGCGCTTTGAGCAAGTTCAGGCATGAGTCGTCCTCCGCCATGATAAAGCCGGCGCGATTGCCCCCTGGCACCGCAGGAGACTACTTTTTGGGATCAAGCCCGACGTTACACGGCGCGCATCATCCAATAGTAGTAGGTGCTCAAACACGGACCGACCTCCGCTTGCCCGGGCTAGCTTCCTTCGCCAGCGAACTGACTGATCATTCCGCGCCAGCGGCCTTGCTTTCATCAATCTTTGCTTCGCCATGCCGCCACTCGCTTGGACACCAAAAACGCCGCACTCGCTTCCGGGCACGGTTATACCATCGTTGCACCAACGTTCGCTGAGAGTGCAAGCCTTGGTTGGGGAATTCAATGCCTCCGCATCCTGCGGTCCGGGCAATCGCCCTAACCTGGGTTAACCGGCTGGAACCATCGGTTGGGCCGCAGCGTAAAATCTCACGAATGGCTCACGCCGGAGTTCGCTAGTGCGCTGGTATCTCCGCGTGAGGTCTGAGTCTTTACGGCGATACAGGTTTATCATGGAACGTCTCTACGCGATCATGAACATCGTTGGACCGGTGTTACTGTTGTCGGCACTGATCTATTTCACAATCCGGCAATGGAAATCTCGCGGGAATGAGGGCGCAATCTCCGATAAGGGCGCGCGTCGGTTGCGGGAAGAACTCAATCGCGAGGACAACGTTGAATAGTGCCTGTCCGTTTCTCCGGCTGAATTCGAATTGCCACCTGAAAACTGCACACATGCCTTACAATCGAGCTGGGTGACTGATGGACCTAGCCGGTACCCTTGTGGAGAATCTGCAGGCTGCAATTTTTAGCGCGCGCCGCCTCAGCCGACATTATGTTCATCCCGACACGCTTCGATTTTGGCAGGAACTCCTTCACCATGCTCGGCTGAAGGCGCGGCGACCAGGGTTAGCGGAAGTTGACGAGGTCCATCGTCTTATTGCGCAGCTTCAAAGCGAGCTTGCTGCTCGTGAAATAGGAAGCGTGACGGGGGCCAATCGCAAATCAGGGCAGGCATGAGAGCTGATACCTGGATGTGCGTAGGACCGTTGCGAATTGAGCCTGGAAGTTTAGATGCCCGGGATAGTTTCCTTCATCACCCCCTTCGCGAGGATGCAGCCGAGAACCGTGCGAGCGTTGCTGACCGATGAGCCTATTTGTTGGAACCGCCGGCTGGAATATTCCCCGCCAGTTGGCTGAAGGCTTTGACAGTGAAGGCACCGCGCTCGAGCGCTATTCCTCGAGATTTCGGGCGGTAGAGGTTAACTCCTCCTTTCATCGCCCGCACAAGCCTTCTACCTGGGAGCGCTGGGCAAGGCTCGTACCTCAGGACTTTCGGTTCGCGGTGAAAATGCCGAAGACCATCTCGCACGAGCGTAAATTAGTCGACTGCTCTGAGACCGTTGTGCGATTCCTGGAGCAAGCAGCCTGTTTAGGGCCGAAGCTTGCAGTGCTTTTG
>Ga0075369_10000549_pt1 | contig 11846 bp, 11 predicted proteins | sample EndMethybrTD3034_FD_71400 | JGI IMG/M metagenome (GOLD analysis project Ga0075369, IMG submission 71400) | Populus endosphere microbial communities from Tennessee, USA - Endosphere MetaG P. TD hybrid TD303-4 | ecosystem: Host-associated > Plants > Roots > Endosphere | place: USA: Tennessee...
GCGCGCACGGCGGCCAGCCAGGACGCGGCGGTGCGCCTGGAACTGCGCTGCGCCATCCACATGGGCGAGGTCACCGTCGAGGGCACCGACCTTCTGGGCGACGGCATCAACATCGTGTCGCGCCTGCAGGCGCACGCGCCGGTCGGCGGCGTGCTGGTGTCGGCCGCGGTGATGGACCTGATCTCGGGCCGCCTGTCGCAGCCGATCGAGGAGCTGGGGCCGCTCACCCTGCGCAACATGAGCCGGCCGGTGCACGCCTATGCCGTCGGGCCGAAGGCGCCGGGATCGCGTGAGGGCGCGCGCAATGTGGCGATCGACAGCTTCCAGCGCCGGCGGCCCTCGATCGCCGTGCTGCCCTTCGTCGACCAGACCGAGGACGAGGGCGCCTCGTGGTTCTCCGACGGGCTGGTCGAGGCCATCATCGCTGCGCTCGCCTGCCTGCCCGAGCTGATCGTGATCTCACGCAGCTCGGTGCTGCGCTATCGCGGCCAGGCGCACGATCCGGAGCGCGTGCGGCGCGAGCTTGCCGTGCGTTACATGCTGACCGGCAGCGTGCGGCGAGACGGCGATCGGGTGCGATTGTCGGCCGAGCTCTGCGACTGCGAGACGGGCACGGCGATCTGGAGCGACCGCTTCGCCGGCGCGGCGGCGGATCTCTTCCAGTTGCAGGACGAGCTCAGCGCGCGCGTGGTGACGACGATCGCGCCGCAGGTGCAGGAGTCCGAGCTGCGCCGCGTGCTCAAGAAGCATCCCGAGAGCCTCGACGCCTACGAGAGCGTGCTGCGCGGGCTCGACCTGCTCTATCGCGTCGAGGACGATCCGTGGGCCAAGGCGCTGCCCTTGTTCGAGCGCGCCATGGCGCTCGATCCCAGCTACGCCTCGGCCTATGCGCTGGCCGCGACCTGCCACGGCGAGCGCTTCTACGAGGGCACGTCGCCCGATCCAACCGCCGACCAGATGGAGGCCGAGCGGCTGAGCCGGCTCGCGCTCTCCTACGACCGCTTCGACCCGCTGGCGCTTTCCTTGTGCGGCCATATCCGGTCGTGGCTGTTCCACGACTACGACCATGCCATCGAGCTGTTCGACCGCGCGCTGGCGGCCAACCCCAGTGCCGCCATCGCCTGGCTGCGCAGCAGCGCCACCTTCAGCTACATCGGCGAGACGCGCGAGGCGCGGCGCCGCGTCGAGATCGGGCTCCGGCTGTCGCCCTACGACGCGCATGTCTTCTTCTCCTACGGGCTGGCCGCGCTCGCGGCCTATGCCGACGGCGACTACCTCGAGGCGGCGAGCTGGGGGCGCCGGTCGATGGCGCTCAATCCGCGCTTCGTCGGCAACTTGCGCTTCCTGGCCGCGAGCCTCGCCGCCAGCGGCCAGTTCAAGGAGGCGCACGAGGTCGGCCGCGCGCTGCTGCGCGTCAACCCGGCCTTCAGTGCCGCCAAGTTCGCCGCCGGGCATGCCTTCAAGGATGCCGAGAAGCGGCGGCTGTTCGGCGAGCATCTGGCGATGGCGGGACTGCCGGAGTAAAGCAGCGCGGTGCCCAAGACCGTCGTCGTCAACGATCGCATGCAGAAGGGATACCGCTACCGCCTGTCGGCGCCGATCGGGCGTGGCTTCGATCCCGAATTCGCGCCCGACCTGACGCCCAAGGAAATGCTCGAGCTCGGCGTGTTCGGCGGCAAGTACATGACGGACTGCCGCAAGGAGTTTCCGGCAAGCTGGTTCAAGCGCGCCAGGCTGTCGCCCGGTGCACGCGACTGCGCGCTGAACTACTTTGGCATCGATGCCAGCCAGCCATTATCGGAATGGCGGCGCAAGGGCTGGATCCATCCGGACGATCCGCGCGGCTGGTTCCAATGGTACTGCCGCTACTACATGGGCCGCCGCCTGCCAGACGAGGACAGAAGGCAGATCCGACGCTGGAAGGCGTTCCGCCGCCACGCCGCCCAGGTCCGCGCGAACTGCGAACCGGGCGATCCGTTCTGCCGGCCGCGGCAGCGGCAGGCGCTGCTGCAGTGGGCCTACGACAGCCGCACGATGTAGCGGCGCAGCCTCAACACCAGCTCGTCAATGCTGCAGGTCTTGTCGATGAAATCGACGGCGCCGGCCGCCCGCGCCTCCTCGGTGTGCTCGACGCCGGACCGGCCGGTCAGGAAAACGACAGGCAGTTGGCAGCCGCGCTGGCGCAGGGCGCGCAGCAGGTCGAGGCCCGACAGATGGGGCAAGGTCCAGTCGACCAGCACCAGCTCCGCCTCGGTGTGCTCCTCGAGGGCCGCGAGCAGGGCCGGGCCATCGGCGAAGGCGGCGACGGCAAAGCCGTGGTCCTCGAGGTCGGCGGTCACGGCCTCGCGATAGAGAGCGTCGTCATCGACCAGGAGGATCGGGATGGGCATGCGCTGATCGCTGATGTAGCACGGCTGCGGCGGCCGCCAGGAACAGCACGGCCCAGCAGGTCGGACCGACATAGGCACCGGAGGCCTGGCCCAGGATCGCCCAGGTCGCCCAGCAGAAGGCGGTGCTGGGCACGCCCTGCATGCGCAGCCAGCCGGTGATGACGGCGATCATGACGACACCCCAGACGAAGCCGAGATAGATCCAATGCAGCCAGAAATAGTTGATCAAAAGCTCGGTGGCTGGCGACACGACCTGCCAGCCTGCCGAGTAGAAGGGCGAGCGCAGATAGAGGTTGGTGATCTCGCGCTCGACGAAGGGCTCGCCGGTCAGGCCGGCGCCGGTCAGCGGGTAGCGGCCCATGATGTCGAGCCCGGCGAGCGCCGGGCCCTGCACGCGATAGAAGAAGCTGGGATCGTTGCCGGAAGTGATGGACTGCAGGCGCTCGGAGAACAGGGTCGTGGCGAGGAAGACCGCCGTCAGGGCGAAGAGCGCGGCGACCATGGCGACGAGCAGGAAGCGCGTGGCGTCGATGTGCCCGTTGCGCCGGCTGTCGAGGAACAGCAGGTAGGGCAGCAGCAGCGCCAGCATCAGCAGCAAGGTCGGCCCCGGCATGGCGAACAGGCCGATGCCCATCAGGGCGAGATAGAACGGCAGCTTCCAGCGCCACGGACTCGCCACCAGCCAGATGAAGGTGAACAGCGTGTAGCAGAAGGTGACGCTGGAAGGCTCCGAAGCGAAGAACTTCGGCCGCACGCGGTTGTAGAACAACAGGTCGCGCAGGTCATTCTCGTAGATGCCCTTGCGATAGAGCACGTTGCGCACCGCATCGCTGATCGGACGGAAGCCGCCGTAGGTCTCGAGCAGGCATCCCATCACGATCACCAGGGCGAAGGCGAGGAACAGAGCCGCGATCTGGCGGCGATCGGCCTGCCGCATGGTCAGGAACAGGCCCCAGCCGATGGCGAGCGAGTAGGTGAGCTGGATCAGGCCGTTGGTCCGCCGCGGCAGCCAGGCGATTCCGGGTGCCGAGAGCACCGACAGCAGCAGCAGCGTGACGATGGCGCAGAAGCCCACCAGGGCGCGCGGCGTGATCTCGTCGCGCCGGCGCCACAGCAGGATCAGGCCGGCGACGCCCGACGGCGCCGAGGGCAGCGGCACCTTCTGCGACAGCATGATGGTGTAGTTGGTGTAGAGGCCGGCGAGGAAGAGACAGATCAGCAGGAGATCGACCCAGCCCAGGCCGGCGTCCGCAGGCGCCGAGACCCTTCTGTGCGCGACGTCGCCATGGACGACCCACACCGACTCCGGAACGTCCGGTGCATTCCCGACGGTACGCACCAGCGGGCGCCGCAGACCTGAGCCGATGACCATGTGTTACGTCTCTCGCACCGCAGCCCGGCCACACACCCCTGTGCCGGCGGCCGGTACCCACCGACCGCGTCGCGGCGCAGCGCTGCGGCGCGCTACACCACCCGATCCATGAACGCCGAGTCGCAGCAAGCGGCGACAAGCCGCGCGCAACGTCACGCACCAATCACAGCCGCAACGCGATCGTACGAATTGTGACGCCGCTCGTGGGGGCTAGCTCGACCAGGCGATCGCGTGCTCGAAGTAGCGGATGTCGTCGGGCCAGGCGCCGTGGTGATGGCTGAAGGCGCGCCTGAGCGGCATGGCGATGGCGTTGGTGGCGCCGGTCTGCGTGACCTCGGGGCCATCGCTGGCGAGCCGCGCGGCGTCGGGCCGGCCGGGGCGGATGAAGGCGATGTGGCCCGGCCGGTGGCGGTCGGGGTTCTCGTAGACGGCGACGACCAGGTTGCCCTGGTTGGCGCTCTGCTGCGCGGTCGCGGCATCGGGCAGGCGGCGCCAGCCGGACGATCCGCCGTCGGTCGTGAGCCAGCGCATCTGGGCGTTGGCCAAGAGCACCGGCGAATGCTCGGGTGGCCGCAGGATGTAGACGCCGAGCTGCTTGGCGAAGGAGGCGACGAAGGCGCTGCAATGGGTCGCCGCGGGCCGGGCGTGCGGATCGTTGTCGACCTCGCCGGTCTCCCAGTTCACGTGCTTGTAGGGCAGCCACAGGTGATCGACGCCCGAGGCGTCGAGGCGCTGCAGCAACCGCTCGCCGTTGGGCGTGACGGGGCCGCAGCAGGGCTGGGCGAGGGCTGGTGCGGCCGGCAGCAGCAGAGCAGCCGGCAGCGCGGCCAGCAGCAGGCGCCGGGACGGCGGCGCGGATCGAAGCATCGAAGTCATGTGGCCAGCCCCGGACAGAGTTGCCGGAAGATCGTGAGCTGAATGTCGTAGCCCGACGCCGCCGAGCCGTCGAGGATCTCACCGGTGCCGAGGTCTTTGATGGCGTAGTCGGCGATCATGACGTCCGACTTCTTCGTCTCGCCGGCGAAGGCGTAGCGGCGGTCGTACATGTCGGTCCAGGTCCTGGTCGTGCAGTTGCCGCTCACCTGGTCGGCCAGCTTCAGCTCGGCCAGCGTCTTGCGCACGCAGGCCGGCGTCTTGTCCACCAGGTATTCCTCGCAGAAGGCTTTGGCGTCCTCGGGCGTGTGCTTGAGGCGGATCACGGCATTGGCCGTACCGATGCCCGACTTGGAAATGGTCGTGAGATGCATGCCGGCGCGCGTGCCGTAGTAGATGCGGTCGTCGGCGCGAGCGGCGAAGGGCGCAGCCAACGGCAGGGCGAGCACCAGCGCCACGGCAAGCCCGAGGATGTTCGTTCTCATTCAGATGAGGTCATACCGTCACGACGACATTCCGGAAATAGCCGCGCGAGCCGTCGCCGACGAACAGGCCGACCGGCCCGCGGCGGCTCGCGAAGCGCAGGTCGTCGACGACCAGCGCCTCGACACCGTCGACGCGGGCCGTGAGGCGCGGGCCCGCGATCTCGAGCCGCAAGCGGTGCCAGCGGCCGAGCGCGATGTCGGCGCCCTTCTCGTAGCGGCCCGGGAAGGCCGCGCGCGAATCGGAGAAGTGGAAACCCGGATCGGCGACATACTGGATGGCGCGGTCGATGCGCGGCGCGGGTGGCGGTGGCACGTTCAGCCGGCCATTGGTCATGCGCAGATAGACCGTCTCGTGGCTCAAGATGCCGTCGCTGACATGGAACGACAGGCCGACGAAGCCGCGGTCGTCGGGCGCACCGCGGCCGGTCAGCACGCCCGCCACCGTCACCTCGAGGACGCCGTCGGTGAAGGCCGGCGCCACCAGCACCATGCTGGGCCGGTTGCCGCCGCCCTGGGTGTTGAGGCGCAGCGCCTGCTCGGCGTCGGTGAGCTCGACTGCCAGGCAGTCGTGGCCGTCCCAGTGCGCCGGGTTGGCGGTCACGAGGTTGGTGGCGAGCGGCCGCGGCACCTCGTCGGCGCGGGCGGGGCGCGGCGCGAGGGAGAGCAGGGAAAGGGCGGAGCCCAGGCCGCCGATCAGGCTACGTCGCTGCATGACGCCAGCTAGCGCTGCCATCGATCGTCGATCCAATGCATAATGCGCATTGGTCATGAGCCAGATCGATCTTCGCCGCTTCGACCTCAACCTGCTGGTCGTGCTCGACGTCGTGATGGCCGAGCGCGGCGTCAGCCGCGCGGCGGCGCGGCTCGGGCGCACGCAGTCGGCGGTCAGCCATTCGCTGGCCCGCGTGCGCGAGCAGCTCGGCGATCCCCTGCTGCTGAAGGGCGGCCGGCGCATGGAGCCGACCGCCTTCGCCATCGAGCTGATGGAGCAGGTGCGCCCCTTGCTGGGCGGCCTGCAGCGCGTGCTGGCGCCGCGCCGGCGCTTCGATCCGGCGACGTCGAGCCGCGTCTTCCGGCTGGCCGCGCCCGACTTCGCCCAGGCGATGTTCATCGACCTGCTGACGATGGCGCGCCGGCGCGCGCCGGGCGTGTCGATCGAATGGACCGGGCCGCGCGAGACCATGCTGCTCGAGGTCGCCGAGGGCCAGATCGACCTCGCCATCGCGCCGGCCGGGCTTGGCCTGCCGACGGGCCTGGAGACCGAGGACATCGGCGCGCTGCACTGGCGCTGCTTCGCGCGGCGCGGCCATCCCGCCTTCCGCCGCTGGGGCCGGCGCGCCTGGAGCCAGTGGCCGCATGTCGTGATCCGCGTCGGCGATCAGCTCGAGAGCCCGGTCAATGTCGCCGCCACCGCCGCCGGCATCGAGCGCACCATCGCGGGCTGGGTGCCCAACTTCTCCGCGGTCGCGCCGGTGCTGGCCGCGTCGGACCTTCTCGCCACCCTGCCCATCCCGGCCATGGCCGGCACGCTCCGGCCGCACGGCCTGGAAAGCCGGCGCGTGCCGTTCGCGATCGCACCGATGCCGCATGTGCTGCTGTGGAGCAGCGTGCGCAGCCGCGATCCCGAGGTCGCCTGGCTGCGCCGCCTGCTCACGCCGCTGGCGAAGACACGGTTTGCTGCGTCAGCGTGACGTTGCGGTGCCGACCAGCGGGAGGTCAGGCCGCGACCGACAGGAGCCTGGGTGCGACCCTTCCCTTCAGGAACCAAGTTCGCATGGGCCCCTTGCCGCGGACCTCGATCGTGCCGCGCTCTACGAGATCGAAACGCGCGTCGAGCAGTCGACGTGTCTCGGCCGCAACCTGGATCTCGCCGGCTTCGCCAGACGATTCCATGCGAGCGGCCGTGTTCACGGCATCGCCCCAGACATCGTAGAAGAACTTGCGCGTGCCAACGACGCCCGCGACTACCGGGCCGGATGCAATACCGATGCGCACCGGCACGTGGCGCTCCCGGGCATCGACCAAGCCGGCCAGGGTTTCGCGCATGTCGAGCGCGAGGTCGGCAATCGCGGCGGCATGATCTGCGGTCGGCTCAGGTACGCCGCTCACCACGATGTAGGCGTCGCCCGCGGATTTGATTTTTTCCAGCCCGTGCCGCTCGACCAGACCGTCGAGGCTCGTATAGACGCGATTGAGGAAGACGACGAGTTCCTCCGGCGTCGTGTCGCTTGATCGTGCGGTGAAGCCACCCATGTCGGCAAACAAGACCGACGCCTCGGAAAAGGCATCGGCGATCGTCTCGTCGGGATGGATCATCAGGCGTTCGGCGACGACCGGTGGCAGGACATTGAGGAGCAGACGTAGCGAGCGCTCATGCTCCCGAGTGGCCCGTTGCTCGGCCTGGGTGAGTTGCCGCAGCGCATAGTACATGACTGCAAACAGCATGACCGAACTGCCGATCACGTTGACGATGAAGTTGCCATAGAAGGTCACTGCGTCTGCACCGGGATCCCGCGGTGCCACGAAGCGCAAGACGATCATCACGGCGGCCGCGCCAACGGCGACCAGGATGGCGTGGGCAAGGTGCTCCGCGCCCAGCAATGCGATTCCGAGCGCCGCGGCCGCCAGCAGGAAATAAGTTGTTCCGCTGTCGATGCCGACGACCATAGTGATCGCGAACGTCCACGTATAGCCGACAGCCACCAGGGCAAGCGGCGCCGCCATGGCATTGAGGCGGTGCAGAAGCGGAAGAAGGAGATAGGCGACCGCGACGAGGGCGGCGTATTTCCAATGCGTACTGCCATCGACAAGACGCCAGGCGGCAAAACAGCCCAAGGTCGCCGCGAGTATCCACGCCAGGAGGTTGGTCGCCCGCAGCCGCCGAGCGACGGCTTCGGGATAGGCCTCCGTGCCAAAGCGCAAGTCGGGGAGATAGCGCATCCTGGCTGCCCCTCAACCGATGGAGGCAGGATCAGGCGTCACAATCCGCGAGTCAACGGAAAAATGACGCTTCCGTCATTTTTTTAGACTCTTTGATCCGACGACATCGTCGGACGCCGTCAATGACTGATAGGGGGCGGGCCAGCCGGCCTTCGATTCTTATGAAGGCCGGCGAGGCGTCTCGATTTGCGCTCAGTCATCGGGAAGACAAGGCGCTGCCCGCGAAGGACCGCGCTCCCTTAAGCCGCGACCGCGAGCCCGGTCGTCTCGTCGACGCCGGTCTTGAGGTTGATGCACTGCACCGCCGCCCCCGACGCGCCCTTGCCGAGATTGTCGAGCGAGGCCACGGCCAGGATCTGCTCCTCGGCCTCGTTGCCGTAGACGGCGAGCTCCATGGTGTTGGTGTCGACCAGCCGGTCGGCCCGCAGGAACCGGTCGCGCTCCAGCCACTTGCGGTCGGCGAGCGGCCGCACCGGCACGAAGGTCTCGCCGGCATAGTAGTCGCTGAGCACGCTGTGCACGTCCTTGGCGCTCACCTTCCTGGCCACGATGTCGCGCGTGATCGGCACCGTGATCAGCATGCCCTGGGCGTAGTGACCGACCGACGGCACGAACATGGGGGCGTGCTTGAGATGGGAGTACTTCTTCATCTCCGGCACGTGCTTGTGCGTCAGTTCCAGCCCATAGAGGCCGAACGGCTCGACGCCGGGCTGCTCGTGGACAGCGATCAGCTCCTTGCCGCCACCGGTGTAGCCCGAGACGCCGAACACGGCGGGCGTCGAATCAGCGCGCACGATGCCGGCATCGACCAGCGGCCGCAGGATGGCGATGGCGCCCGTGGGATAGCAGCCCGGATTGGAGATGCGGTTAGACTCGAGCAGCTTCTTGCGATGGTCCTTGGCCATCTCGGGGAAGCCGTAGGTCCAGCCGTCGGCCACGCGATGGGCTGTGCTGGCGTCGATCACGACGGTGTCGGCGTCACCCAGGGCCGCCACCAGCTCCTTGGCCGCGGCGTCGGGCAGGCAGAGCACGGCGATGTCGGCCGCCTTGGCGATCTCGGCGCGCTTGCCGAGGTCCTTGCGGTCGGCCATCGGCAACTCGAGCAGCTCGATGTCCGGCCGGTCCTTCAACCGGTCGAGGATCTGCAGCCCGGTGGTGCCGTGCTGGCCGTCGATGAAGATCTTGGTCTTGTTGCTGGTCATGGTCTTCTCTCTCGCAAACTTTTAGGCCTTGGGAGGGGCCGACTGGAGAAGAAGGAAGGGATGGAAGCCGCCTGATCTCTCCAGCGGCTTCGATACGGCGCGTTTGTTACGCGCGCGCGTCTTCACACCGCTTCGAAAAGCGGCGGCGTCGCGACCGGAGGGGAGCGAACGGCATCATGGTGAGCGCATATTTCATCGCGAGCGCGCGATGTCAAGGGTCCGGCGCCAGGGGTCAGGCGTTGCCCGACCGGACGCAGCTGCCCTGGTCGAAGAAGGTGTTGGCCGGGGTGTTGAGGAAGGGACCCGTGATCACGAGGCTGTTGTCCGGCCTGAGCGTGAACGTGGTGAGCCGGTCGCCGCGCGGGTTGACCGCGGTGAAGGTGAGCGGGCTGGTCTTCACGACGGTGGCCGGCGCATTGGCATAGTTCACCACGGTGATCGAGCGGTCGGCGGCGACCACGAAGCTGATGGAGTAGCGCCGGTCGGAGCCGTTCAGCATGCCGCACGTCCAACGGCCGGGCTCGATCGAGGCCAGGGTGGGCGCGGGGCCGGCGGGCGCCGACGCGATGACGGGCGCGGCCGCCCGGGCGGGCTTGGGCGCCGGCGCGGCAGGCGCCGGAGCGGCGGGTGCCGGAGCAGTGGCCGGTGGCGCGACGGCAGCGCTGTCTGCAGACGGCGCGGGCGAGGTCGAAATCTGCGGCTTGTTGCCGGTCGTGCTCGACGAGGAGGCGAGGTTGCGGCGCACCGCGTCGTTGGTCTCGCGCATCGAGTGGCGGATGACCACGTTCTGCGGGTTGAACAGGATGACCAGCTCCTTCTTCTGGACGTCCGCACCTCCGACGAAGGCGCCGACATAGGGGATGAAGTTCTCTCCCTTGGCGGTGGCCCGCTCCCAGCGGTAGGTCCAGATCTCGTTCTGGGCGTCGGCAAAGGATGTAGTGGTTGGAGGCCCGTAGATGCGCTCGACGTCGGAGCGTGTCGTGCGGCCGTCGATGATGAGCTGGTTGACGGTGTTGGTATCCTGCTGGCGCAGCACGTCGTTGCCGGAGCTGGCGCAGGCCCCCAAGGCGATGCCAAGGGCGGCAAAGCAAGCCAATGATTTCAGCGTCATCCTGTCCCCCCAGCACTACTATAGCGAGCATCCGCCACGGCCGGCAACGGCTTGGCCGGGCGATGCAGTGCGTCTGAGGAATGCCGCTACGACGCGGCCATGGCCAGGATGGGCATCGGCGTATCGAGCCCGCGCAGCACGTGCTCGCCGACCGGGCGCCAGGGACCGGCGACGGCGGCGGCGAAAGGCGCCGTCGCCAGCACCGGACAGGCGAGTTGCTTGGTCAGGTCCTGCACGCGGACGACCTCGTTCACCGCCGAGCCGACCACAGTGAACTGCAGGCGCTCGGGCACGCCGACATTGCCGTGGATGACCTGGCCGAGATGGAGCGCGATGCCGAAGTCGAGGGGCAGGTTGGTCGATGGATCCGTCGCGCCCAGTCGACGGCGCGCCTCGTGAGCGGCGGCGAGCGCGCGACGACAGGCCTCCTCGGGGTGCGCCTCGACGCGGAACAGCCCCAGCACCGCATCGCCGATCAGCGAGACAACCTCGCCGCCCGCGTCGAGCACGGCCGACGCCGTCATCTCGAAATAGCGGCCGAGGAGGTTGAGAAAGTCATCGGCTGACAGCCGGTCGGCCAGCGTCGTCGATTGGCGCAGGTCGCTGTACCACAGCGCCGCCGTGATCTTCTCGCCGTCGCCGCGGCGGATCGATCCGTTGAGCACGGCATCGCCGGCGCGTTTGCCAAGGTAGGCATGGGCGACGTTGTGCGCGACGCTGCGCTCGATCCGCGACTTCATCGCGATGCTGAGCTCGCGGGTGATGCGCTGGAGCTGTACGATCTCGTCGTCGGTGAAGCCCAGGGCGCGGTCGGCGAGCCACGAACAGATGACGCCGGTACGCGCCGCGCTCTCGAAGGCGACGAGGAACACGACATAGTCGGTGCCGCCCACGGCGCGGAACTCCTCGAGCTCCGAAAAATCGAACAGGGCCGTCTCGCCGGTCAGGCGGCGGCGCAGGACAGGCAGGCGGTGGGCCAGGGCATGGCCAAAGGGACTGCGATCGAATCGTTCCTGGCCCGTGACGTCGTCGGGGCGGAAGAGGCTGACCACGGCGCCCTTGTCGGCCGTCCAGCTTATGGCGCTGGCGTCATAGAGAGGGTGGAGTATCCGGAAGCCGACCTGGCCACGCAAAATCGGAAAGCCGACGGCGCGCAGGCGCTGACACAAGTCGGCATAGAGCGCCGCCGGCTCGGAATCGTGCAGCGCCTGCTCGGCCAGCCATGCGCTGATGGTGCCGCCCAGTACCGTCGAGGCTGTCGCTTGGGTGTCCATCGCGGGCGACCTTAATGCGGTCCCCCCTCGCTGCATACTCGGCTTTTCCGGCGTAGTAGAGTCGGGCACACGTTGCCCTCTTCGCCGAACCAGCGAGCCAGCCATGAGCCAGAGCCCTGCCGTTTCCGCCCATCCTGAAGGCCTCTCCATGCTGGAGAAGCGCCGGATCGAGGCCGAGATCCTGAAGGAGGTCTACCTC
>Ga0075369_10000551_pt1 | contig 11839 bp, 8 predicted proteins | sample EndMethybrTD3034_FD_71400 | JGI IMG/M metagenome (GOLD analysis project Ga0075369, IMG submission 71400) | Populus endosphere microbial communities from Tennessee, USA - Endosphere MetaG P. TD hybrid TD303-4 | ecosystem: Host-associated > Plants > Roots > Endosphere | place: USA: Tennessee...
GTTGGGCCCGATGGGCATCTGTGGTTTTCGCTGAATGGCTCCGATCACATCGGCAGAATTTCCATAGCTGGCGAGATCAAGGAATTTCCATTGCCGCCGGAAACGCGCCCCATTGGTATCGCCGTGGGAGTCGATGGCAATGTCTGGTTCACCGCTTTCAAATCTCACAAGATCGGCCGCATCACACCAGCGGGCGAAGTTACGTTCTTCGATCTAAAGACGGAGAACGCGCAGCCCTTCGGCATGACGAAAGGGCCGAATGGCGTGGTCTGGTTCACGTCTCAGGCCAATCAGGTCGGACACGTTCACATGACGTCAAAGCGCGAGTGATGATCGTGATTGTGCCGAGAGGGGGCGCGGTCGCGTTACTATCCAATCTGATAATGTGCAGGGCTCTGAAGTAAAACAACGTCCTGCAGAATTCATCGCCTGTGTCAAATCGTATGCGCGCGGTAGTGAGTTGCATGTGGCGTTCCGCGTATGAAGCGGCGTGAAGCATTAGATAGAATCTAGACGCGCCGCATTGTGACCGCACCATGTCATCCTGTAGGCCCCATTGAGTTAGTCGACAGAAGTCGGCGATGTTTTTTGGGGCGACTGATTCAATGACGCGCAGAACTACACTTCACAGAAAGACTCTTCTAGCCGCAGTGAGCGCATTTGCGTTGTTGCTTGATGCAGGCGAAACGGTCGTCGCGCAGACCTCGCAAGCGTTGCCCGCCGTTGAAGTGCATGCACCGACGCCGCGTGCGGTCCGTCGTGTCGCGCCGCGCCGAAATGCCGCAGTCACGCCGCGGGCAACGGCTCGGCCTGTGGAACGCCGCACACCCGCGACGCCGTCGACGGGAATGATCGGTTCCCTCCCGCCGGCCTATGCCGGTGGTCAGGTTGCATCCGGCAGCCAGGTTGGTCTGCTTGGCAATCGGAGCGTGATGGACACGCCGTTCAATCAGACAAGCTACACTGCACAGACGATCCAGGATCAGCAGGCGCGCAAGCTCGACGACGTGTTCGCGAACGATCCGTCGGTGCGTGTCACGGTGCCGCGTCTCAGCGGTTTCGATCAAGTGAATATTCGTGGCTTCAGCGTCTCCAGCACGGGATACGGGATCAACGGTCTCTACGGCATAGCTTCGGCGTTCTCGTTGTCGTCTCTCGCTGCGATCGAACGGGTCGAGGTGCTGAAGGGGCCGTCTGCGCTGCTCAACGGCATGCCACCGAGCGGCGGCGGTGTCGGAGGCAATGTCAATCTCGTGACCAAGCGCGCGGGTGATGTACCGTTCGCACAGATCACCAACACCTATTCGTCGCGTTCGCAATTCGGCACGCATCTGGACGTCGGCCAGAGATTCGGCGAGTTCAAGGAATTCGGCGTTCGCTTCAACGGCAGCTACAAGGACGGCAGCACCGAGCTGGCCAATCAGAGCCAGGAAGTCGGCAACGCTTTCCTTGGGTTGGACTATCGCGGCGAGCGCGTGCGGCTGTCCGCGGACATCGGTTATGAGAACAACAATGCCACGGCGATGACGCGTTTCGTCGATCTCGGTAGTCTTTCGGCCGTTCCGACACCGCCAGACGGGCGCGCGAACTACATGCCAGCGTGGGGATTCTGGAATTCGGAATCGCGCTACGCGCTCGTCCAGGGTGAAGTGGATATCACCGAAAATCTCACGGCCTATGCGCAGGCAGGCATCGGGAAGAGTAACACGAAATATCTCTATTCCGATATACGGCTCACCAGTCTCAACGGTAGTTTCAGTGGTTCGCCAAGGCGCAACAATCAGGAACACGAGAGGACCGCCGCCCAGGGCGGTTTCCGCGCCAATGTCGATACCGGGCCAGTCAACCACGCCATCAATTTCAATGTGTCGGCATCAGATGCTGACACCGGCATCTATAACGACACCGGCACAAGTTTTACCTCAAACCTGTACAACCCCCGTCCATCTCCCGTGCCGAATGTGCCGGTGCGTGCACCCAACACGACCGGAACATTCAATCTTTCAAGCTTCGGCGTGGCCGACACCATGTCGGTCTGGAACGGGCGCATTCAACTGACTGTCGGCGTCCGGCACCAATATGTGGAATCTGAATCGTTCGATATGCGCACCGCCGCAAGGACCGGTGGTTATGACGCGTCGGCGACGACGCCTGCCTATGCGCTCGTGATCAAGCCGCTGGAGAATGTCTCGGTCTACGCGAACTATATCGAGGCGCTGGAGGCGGGAATAATTGTCAGCGATATCTACACGAATAGCGGACAGGTGTTGCCGCCCTATCGCACGAAGCAGCACGAAATGGGCGTCAAGGTCGATTGGGGACGCATCACGACCACGGTCAGTGCCTTTGACATTCTGCGGCCAATCCAGCGCGCCGATCGTTCGGTCTCGCCGCCCATCCTCACGCAGTCCGGTGAGTCGCGTAATCGCGGCGTCGAGATCAACACATTCGGTGAGGTGACTGAAGGTGTACGTCTGCTCGGTGGCATCATGTTCCTCGATGCGCGCCAGCAGCGGACTGAGAACGGCACCTATGATGGCAAACGCACCTTCAATGTTCCCGACACCCAGTTCAATCTGGGCGGTGAACTGGATGTGCCTTTCATCCCCGGGCTCACTTTGACGGGCCGTGCGATCTATACAGGGTCATACTGGACGGATCAGGCCAACAAGGTTTTCGGCCCGAGTTGGACCCGCTACGACGCCGGTGCGCGCTACACGTTCGCATCGCCGTGGAATGCCAAGCCGGTGGTCGTGCGCTTCTCGGTTGAGAACCTGCTCGATACCAACTATTGGCAGGCTTCGACCAACGAAGGCTACGTCATTCTCGGTGCGCCGCGGACTTACATGGTCTCGACGACGTTCAATTTCTGATATCGTCGATCGTCTGTGTGTCAGATCGGTCTGACGAGCGGCCGCTGTGATGTCATCATGGCGGCCGCAGCTTTTGCTTTTGGTGAGCGCGTATTCACCTGCTCAGATGTGCGTGGCGTTTCGCCATGCGGTTATTGCTGCTCCGGCTTCACCTTGCCGATCTCGACAACGGTCTTCCAGCGGGCGAGTTCTTTTTCCAGGAAGCTCTGAAATTCCGCGCTCGTATTGGCGACGACTTCGAAGCCGCTGTCGGTCAGCCGCTTCTTGAGATCGGGCGAGGTGAGGGCGGTAGTGATCGATGTCTCGAGCTTGCTCTTCACATCGGCGGGAAGGCCCTTGGGCGCGACGAAGGCCTGCCAGGAATAGATATTGAGATCGTCGACGCCGACTTCCTTCATCGTTGGCGTCTGCGGGAATGAATCGGAGCGCGTGTCACCGGTAACGGCCAGAATTTTCATCTTGCCGCCTCGGATGTAGTTGGCGACTGCGCCAAGATTCTGGAAGGAGACGTCGACATGTCCGCCCATCAGGTCCGTATGGGCCTGTGAACCGCCCTTGTAGGGCGTGTGGATACCGGTGGTCCCCGTCTTCTGCCAGAACAGTACGGCCGTCAGATGGTCGGACGAGCCCACGCCCGACGACGCGAAGGTGACCTTGTCCGGATTCTTCTTGAGATAGTCGATGAGTTCCTGGACGGTATTGGCCGGGAAATCGGGGCGCGTGATCAGCACATTGGGATTGCGTACAGCGACACTGAGCAGATCGAAGTTCTGGAGCGGGTGATAGCCGGGGTCCTTGTAAAGCACCGGATTGATTGCAATGACTCCGATCGAGCCCACCATCAGGGTGTAGCCATCCGGCTTTGAGCGAGCGAGTTGCGTTGCGCCGATGGAGCCGTTGGCGCCGGGTTTGTTCTCGATGATGAAGGACTGTCCGAAGCTTTCCTGCATCTTCTGCGTTGTCATGCGCGCTGTCGTATCGCTTGCTCCGCCGGCCGTGAAAGGCACGATCACCGTGACGGATTTCGAGGGATAGTCTTGCGCGATGGCCATGCCCGGCACTGTCAGACAGAATGCCGCCGCGGCGAGATGGCTCAATTTCATCGTCGTTTCCTCCACTGGAATGCTTTTGTTGATTGAGCAGGCGACAATCTCCGTGTCGCTCTTGTCTGGACGGCTCCTCCATGTGCTGAAGAGCAGTGTAATTCGTGGGTTCAGGAACTCCCTTCAGACGGCCGTATCGACGCGCCAATATAGCGACCTGCAACCCTTAGTATAGGTATGGGCGACGGCGTCCCGAGCGGCCATTTGACGCTTGGCATCATGCCATGGGCGTTGGGTCGGTCCGGTCAGGCGGGAAGCCTCGACGCCTAGGCGGCCTCTGAGATTTCCGCCGGTTTGTGTCTGCCGCGGAGCGGGATGGTGACGCAGACCACGGTGCCGGTGCCGAGCTTGGAACGCAACTTCATCGATCCGCCATGCAGGTTGGTCAGCGACTTGGCGATCGCGAGGCCGAGGCCCGAGCCGTGATAGGTCTTGGCGAGCTGGCTCTCGACCTGTTCGAACGGGCGTCCCAGACGCTTCAGCGAATGCGGGGCGATGCCGATGCCGCTATCGGCGATCATCAGTCCGACGGAGTCGCGCAGCACGCGGCTGCGCACGGTGACACGGCCGCCATCGGGTGTGAACTTCACTGCATTCGAGAGCAGATTGACCAGGATCTGCTTGATGGCGCGGCGGTCGGCCACCACCGGTGCATCAGCCGCGATGTCTGCGCTGAGTATCAGATTCTTGTCGTTGGCGCGGCCGGAGACGACACGCAGCGCTTCGGACAACGTCTGTCCGAGATCGAGCGGCTCAAGATCCAGCTTCATGCGACCTGCCTCGATCTTCGACATATCGAGAATGTCATTGATGACTTCGAGCAGGTAGTGACCGCTGGTGAGAATGTCGTGGCAGTATTCGGCATATTTGTCGGAGCCGAGATTGCCGAACATGCCGCTGCCCATGATCTCGGAGAAGCCGATGATGGCATTCAGCGGCGTGCGCAGTTCGTGGCTCATATTGGCCAGGAATTTCGACTTGGTCTGGTTGGCTTCCTCGGCGCGGTTTTTCTCGTCGGAGTATTTCTGGGCGAGGTCGGCGAGTTCGAGCGCCTGTTTCTCCAGCGCGGCCTGGGAGTGCTTGAGATCGATGACGCTGGCGCGAAGGCGCAGATCGTTGTCGACGAGCTTCTGCTCATGCTCCTTGATACGGGTGATGTCGGTACCGACGGAGACATAGCCACCGTCCTTGGTACGACGCTCGCTGATATGCAGCCAGCTACCGTCCTCGATCTGTGCTTCGAAGGTACGCGCGCCAGGGGCCGCGGCGCCGGCTTCTGCGAGACGTGAGCGGACCTCGGGCATGCTGCCGACCTCGAGCACTGTCTCGTAGGACGTCCCGGGCGACACGGCCGAGTCCGGCAGCTTGTGCAGGCGCTGGAAATGCGAGTTGCAGAGCACCAGGCGATCTTCCGCGTCCCACAGCACGAAAGCTTCAGGAATAGTCTCGATCGCGTCACGCAGCCGGACGTCGGCCTCGACGGTCTTCTCGGCGAGGCTCTTCTGTTCGGTGACGTCGATGGCAATGCCGATCAGGTGCTGGCTGCCGTCGCCCTGACCCTGGGCCAGTTCGCAACGCAGTTGCAGCCAGATCCAGTGGCCGTTGCTATGTTGCATCCGGAAGGTCTGGTCGATGTGATCGATCTTGAACGAAATCAACTGATCGGCGATATCGAACAGGTTAATGTCGTCGGACTGTACCAGCGCGTTGACTTCGCCGAAGGTCAGCAGATCGCTGCGGCTGTCGAGGCCGAGCATGGTGAACATCGAGTGCGACCAGAAGATGCGGCCGCGTGACAGATCCCAGTCCCACAATCCGCAGCGGCCACGATTGAGGGCGGTATCGATGCGTCCGCGTACGGCGTCGTTGATGGCGTCGCCCTCGCGGGCGCGGGTCGATTGCCAGTGGAAGGCGAAGCCGAGGATCAGCACCACGAAACCGGTGGTGGCCGAGAGCGTGATTGACAGCGCGGAGTCCGAGCGCCAGATCGGCTCGTTGTTCTCCTGAATGATGACCACCTGACCCGGCAGCGCCTTGACGATGCGGCGCGTGGCCAATGCGTGGCTGTTGTCGGGCAGTTTCACATCGACAACGTCAGTGCGTTGGCCCTGCGCAGCCATGGCCTGGGTCGCGCTGAGGACGTCGAGGATGCGATTGGCGTCGCCCGGCGGCAGTTCGATCGGCACGCGGGCGAGAATGCTCTGATCGGCGCCGAGCACGATGACGTGGCGTCCACCAGCGATTCCCCATGATGGAATCAGACTGGGCAGCAGGCTCTGCAGACGCTCCACGGCGGCAGCACGATCCTGACGGATGGTGCCATTGCGTTCGAGACGTTCCGCAAGCAGATCGGCGAGCGCTGCGATATCGCGCTTCATCGATGCCTGCTTCTGCCGGCTCTGATCGACGACCTGCACGAAGGCGCCGAAGAAGATCGTGATGAGAAATGCGATGATGAGTGTGGGGACGGCCCGGCGAAGTGCCGGCTCTGCGATCAGCAGCCTGTGATAGGCCGGCTTCGCGATAGATTGCGCCAATCCTTTGATTGAATCGGATTGGACGCATGCGTTGTCCGCATGCGCACGCGCCATACCTAAGCCCCCTCGAAGAATCTCGCCCCGCGTCGCTCGAAACAACTGCCCCGCCACTTCGAATCGCAAGACCAATAAGAATCCACTTTGCCAGGGCTGTCGAGAGTCAACGAAACGTTAACGTGAATTTATTTGTATCCACTGGAGAGTTTCGTCGTTGTTCGGCGCTTGCATGAGTCCGAAACAGGAACGCCGCGCATGAGAATCATGCGCGGCGTTGAAATCGAAGACTCGCAGGGCGCGCGTTACAGCGTCACCACGATCTTGCCGAGATGCTTGTTGGCTTCCATGTGGTCGAACGCCGTTCCGATGTCGTCGAATGCGTAGACCTTGTCGATCGGCAGTTTCAGTTGGCCGGCTTCGACGGCGGGCCAGATGTCCGCACGCACCGCACTGAAGATGTCGCGAATCTCCTGCATCGACCGCGTGCGGAAGGTCACGCCGATATAGTTGATGCGGCGGGCGGCATGGAGATCGAAATTGAAATCGCCATGCGTGCCGCCGAGCCGGCCGACATTGACGATGCGTCCCATCACCTTCGTGGCTTTCATATTCTGGTTGGCGACGGGGCCCGAGATCTGGTCGACGATCAGGTCGACGCCGTCGCCGCCCGTGGCTTTGAGCACCTGATCGACCCAGCCGGCATCTTTCGAATCGATGGCGAGGTCGGCGCCGAAGTCTTTCAGCCGTGCACGACGTGCGGCGTCGGTGGATGAACCGATCACCGTCTTTGCGCCCTTGAGCCTGGCGATCTGCAGCGCCATCAGGCCGACGCCGGAGCTGGCGCCCTGGATCAGGACCGATTGGCCGGGCTGCAGTCCGCCATTCGTCACCAGCGCATTGTGCATGGTGGTGATGGCGACGGGCAGGGTGCAGGCGTCCTCGAAACTCATGCCGGCTGGCATGTGGAACAGCCGGCCATGATCGGTGACGGCGAATTCGGCAAAGGCCGCACCGCCGGAACCCATCACGCGATCCCCGACCTTGACGCCCTTGGCCTCCGGGCCGAGTTCGGCGATCTCGCCAGCCCATTCCATTCCCAGCACCGTGCCGACGCCGCCAGCGCCGCCGTGGACATGGCCTTTGGTCATGCCGAGGTCGGCGCGGTTGAGGCCGCAGGCTTTCACCTTGACCAGCACCTGCGTGCCGGCGGGCGAGGGCTTCGGGACATCACCGATCGCAGCGCCATTGGCGCCGTAGACATAAGCTTTCATGGCTCTGCTTTCCGTTTCGTCTATTCAGCGGCCTGACGCTGGCCGCCACCAAGCATGGCTTCGAGGCGCGCGCGAATGATCGTCTCGGCGTCGTGCATGATGCGCGAGACGAGCTCCTGGCAGCTCGGGATGTCGTGGATCAGGCCCTGGACCTGACCCGCCGACCAGATGCCGTCTTCGGCGTCGCCGTGCGAATAGACCAGCTTGCCGCGGGCACCGGCGACGAGCTCCTTGATCTGCTCGAAAGTGGCGCCTTCCTTCTCCATGGCGACGACCTGCCGACTGACCGCATTCTTGGCGACACGCGAGGTGTTGCGCATGGTGCGAAAGATCAGGTCGGTCTCGCGTTCGTCATTGGCGACGATGCGTTCCTTCACAAGCTGATGGATCGGGCTTTCCTTGGTGCACATGAAACGCGTGCCCATGTTGATGCCTTCGGCACCGAGCGCGAGCGCGGCCACGAGACCGCGGCCATCGCCGAAGCCGCCGGAGGCGATCATCGGGATCTTGATCTTGTCGGCTGCGGCCGGGATCAGGATCAGGCCGGGGGTGTCGTCCTCACCGGGATGTCCGGCACATTCGAAGCCGTCGATCGAGATCGCGTCGACACCCATCCGCTCGGCGGAGAGGCCGTGGCGCACGCTGGTGCATTTATGGATCACCTTGATGCCGTGCTTCTTGAATTCGGCGACGTGTTCCTGCGGCTTGTTGCCGGCCGTCTCGACCACCTTGATGCCGGCTTCGATGATGGCCTGGCGATATTCCGCGTAAGGCGGCGGCTTGATGGTCGGCAGAATGGTCAGGTTCACGCCGAACGGCTTGTCGGTCATGTCGCGGCAGCGCGCGATCTCCTTGGTGAGGTCTTCCGGCGTCGGCTGGGTCAGTGCGGTGATCAGGCCGAGCGCACCGGCATTGGCTACTGCGGCGACGAGCTCGGCGCGGCCGACCCACTGCATGCCGCCCTGGACGATCGGGTGTTCGACACCCACAAGCTCGGTGAAGCGCGTCTTGATCATGATAGTCCTCTTGTTTCCCCGGAGACGCGCTTGGCGCCGAATGGTTCTTGCTTGTTCGGGGCGAAGGATGCCGGTGGGGCGCAGCAATGTCTACCGCCACGGGATACGGCCCCATGCGCCGCCGATGCAGGTCTGATGCGTGGGGCGTGCCGTCGTGATCGCTGGAACTCGCGGCGCGAACATGCTTTTCTCCCGCGCATGACCGAGCCGACCCCGCAACAGATCGAACAACTCACGCGCGCCTTCGAACGTTTTACGCGCAAATTCAAAGTCGCGGAGGCAGTCGCTGCCGCCGACAACGCGCTCAATGCACTCGACGCGCAGACGCTGGTGTTTGTCGATGACAATCCCGGCTGCCTGATAGGCGACGTCGCCCGCTATCTCAATGTCGCTATGACCACCATGTCCTCTGCCATCGACCGGCTCGTCAAAAAGGCCCTGGTCGAGCGTCGCCGGCCCGAAGACAATCGCCGGTCCGTGGCGTTGACCGCGACCGAGAAGGGCAGGCAGGTGGTGGAAGAACAGGTCGCCGGCTATCGCGCGGCCTGTCAGATGATGCTGCGGTCACTCGACCCGATCGAGCGTAACGAATTGATCCGGTTGACGGAAAAAATCGCCGACAACGAAACTTGAACATTACGAAGTTCGTACTATCTTGAGCGTGCCGCCGGCCGTAAGCCGGTTCCTGACGGAGGCGCTCATGGCCATCGCCATCAATGGTACGGACTACTCGTTGCCCGACGATCCCCGGGTTTCGCTGCTCGACCTTCTGCGTGAACGGATCGGCCTGACCGGCACCAAGCTGGGCTGCAATCAGGGCGCCTGCGGCGCCTGCACCGTCATTCTCGATGGCGAGCGAGTGCTGTCCTGTCTGACACTTGCCGTGCAGGCGGACGGGCGCGCAGTGACCACTATCGAAGGCCTGAGCAAGCAGGGTGACATGCATCCCCTGCAGCGCGCATTCATCGAGCACGATGGCTTGCAGTGCGGCTATTGCACGCCCGGGCAGATCTGCTCGGCGGTCGCGATGCTCGGCGAGATGCGCCGCGGCGATCCCAGTTATGTCACCGCCGATCTCGTTGCGGGGCAAGGCAGCACCACCCGCGAGGAAATCCGCGAGCGCATGAGCGGCAATCTGTGCCGCTGTGGCGCCCATCACGGCATTGTCGAAGCGATCGAAGAACAGCTGGTTGGAGACGCCGCATGACGCCGTTCGATTATAGGCGCGCCGTCGACCAGACTGAAGCCCTGTCGCTCGCCGCCGCCGGGCACTGCCGCTTTCTCGGCGGTGGCACCAATCTCGTCGATCTGATGCGGCAGAATATCGAAGCGCCCGCGGCGCTGGTCGATGTCAGCCGATTGCCTGCTACTATCGATGTGACATCCGAAGGCGGCCTGATCATTGGCGCCGCCGTTCGCAACAGCGCGGTGGCCGCGCATCCGGTCGTGCGCGCGCACTATCCGATGCTGTCCCGCGCACTGCTGGCCGGTGCGTCGGCACAGATCCGCAACATGGCCACCGTCGGCGGCAACCTGATGCAACGAACGCGCTGCAGCTATTTCTATGACGCTGCGGGATCACGATGCAATAAACGTGATCCCGGAGCCGGCTGCGATGCCATCGACGGCCTCAGCCGCAATCATGCGATCCTCGGCACTTCCGAGCATTGTATCGCGACGCTTCCGTCGGACATGTGCGTGGCGCTCGCGGCGCTGGATGCAATCGTGCATCTTGATGGCCCAATGGGCCCACGCAGCGTGCCGCTGCTGGATTTCCATCAACTGCCGGGGACGACGCCGCACATCGAGACCGTTTTGCGGCCCGGCGAGCTGATCACCGCAATCGCGATATCCCCCAGCGCTGCCGCAGCCAATTCGCGCTATCGCAAGGTCCGCGATCGCTCGAGCTACGCTTTCGCGCTGGTGTCCGTCGCCGCGGGGCTGGATGTCGCCGACGGCCGGATCAGGGACGTACGGATTGCTCTGGGCGGTGTCGCCGCAAAGCCATGGCGCGCTGTGCAGGCCGAAGACGTCCTGCGCGGCGAGGCGCCGACCCGGGAGAACTTCCTGCGGGCCGCCGATGTCGAACTCGCTGCGGCTAAACCCACCGAAGCCAACGCCTTCAAGATCGAACTCGCAAAGCGAACCATGGCCGCCGTTCTCGGCGATCTGACAGGAGCGGGCGCATGAGCAAGCTGCAAAATGCGATCGTCGGTGGTGTTCGCACGGCGATGGGCTATGTGCCATCGAGCTGGCTGCCGGGCGGCACGCGCGATCCGCTGATCGATAAGCGCGTTACCCTCGGCACGCAGCAGTCGCGGGTCGATGGTCCCGACAAAGTGCAGGGCGTTGCACGGTTTGCTGCGGAAGTGCGAATGGACGGGCTGGTCTATGCAGCCTGCGTGCATTCGACCATCGCGCGCGGCAAGATCACCGAACTCGATCTTGCTGCCGCGGAAGCCGCACCGGGCGTCGTGTTGGTGATGACCCATCGCAATGCGCCGAAACTGGCGCTGCCGCCGCCGATCGGCATGACCAATCTCAAGGCCGCAGGAAACAACATTCTCCCGATCATGCAGGATGCAGACATCCGCTGGAACGGGCAGACGGTCGCTCTGGTGCTGGCCGAGACCCAGGAGCAGGCGAACCACGCGGCGTCGCTGATCGTAGTTCGTTACGAGCAAGCCGCGGCACGCACCCGGTTCGAGGATGCAAAAGCTGACGCGACCACGCCCGACTCGCTGATGATCGAGCGCAACCGGCTGAAGCGCGGCGATACGGACGCGGCATTTCGAAACGCCGCGGGTAGTGTCGATGCGGTCTATCGAACGCCCTGGCATAATCACAATCCGATCGAGCCCAATGCCGCGACGATTGCCTGGCAAGGCGACCGCTTGATCGTGCATGACGCGACGCAGATGCTCAACGGCACTGCGGGTTCGCTCGCAAAAGTGTTCGGCATCAAGGATACGCAGGTCTTTGTCAGCTCCCCCTTCGTCGGCGGCGCTTTCGGTGGCAAGGCGCTGTGGGATCACCAGATAC
>Ga0075369_10000552_pt1 | contig 11831 bp, 10 predicted proteins | sample EndMethybrTD3034_FD_71400 | JGI IMG/M metagenome (GOLD analysis project Ga0075369, IMG submission 71400) | Populus endosphere microbial communities from Tennessee, USA - Endosphere MetaG P. TD hybrid TD303-4 | ecosystem: Host-associated > Plants > Roots > Endosphere | place: USA: Tennessee...
CCCGTGCACGAGGTTGTCCTGGGTGATAAGTGCCAGGTCACCGCGGATTGTGCCGGGCGCGGCCTTCTCAACGGGATCAGTGGCGCCGGCAATCTGGCGAAACGCGGCAACGGCCCGCGGACCCTCCACGATGGCCGCGACGACGGGGCCCGACGTGATGAACTCCAGCAGCGACGGGAAGAACGGCTTCCCCTCGTGTTCTGCATAGTGCCTGCGGGCAAGGTCGTCGCTGACCTCCTTGAGTTCGAGGGCCGCGAGGGTCAGGCCTTTGCCTTCGATACGGCCGAGGATCTCCCCGACAAGGCGCCGCTGGACGCCGTCGGGCTTGATCAAAACGAGGGTCCGCTCAGTCACGGCGACAGCCTACTGGGGCGCGACCCATCCACGACCGCCCCTGCGCCGAATACAGGACGACCGGCGAACGCCGGCGACCACATCAGAAAGGCAAACCGATGGCAACACAACAGACCCGGACGCGCTGGACGCCGGTGCAGATCGCGGCGCTCGTCGTTGGCGTGGCATTCCTGGTTCCCGGCGTGTTGGGCTTCATTCCGGGCGTCACCACCCACTACGACATGCTCGACTTCGCCGGCCACGAATCGGGAGCGAAGTTGCTTGGCATCTTCGGCATCTCGGTTCTGCACAACATCGTGCACCTGGCGTTCGGCATTGCGGGGCTGGTGTTCGCCCGCACCTTCAGCGGCGCCCGTGGGTACCTCATCGTCTCCGGGGTGATCTACCTACTGCTGTCGATCTACGGGTTGATCATCGACCACGAGAGCGCTGCCAACTTCGTGCCGATCGATGCCGCCGACAACTGGCTGCACCTCGTGCTGGCCGTCGGCATGCTCGGTTTGGGCTTCGTGCTGGGCCGGCCCCGCTCGACGGCCTAATCGGGCGGACGCTGCTGCCCCGGCAGGAGCCCACGCTTCTGCCGGCGCAGCACCTCGGCACGCAGATAAGCGATCAGTAGCCACACCGCGGTGAAGATGACGCCGATGAAACCCACCGCGCCGTGCACCAGCCAGCCCGCGATCAGCACCACTTGGATCCCGAGGTTCACCCAGATTGCCCACGGTCGGCCCTGCACACCTCCCAGCAGTACAAGCACCACCGCGAATCCGATCAGGTAACCGGCCGACAGCGGTGTCAATCCGTGGTCGGCTTTGGCGACGACCGGCAGCGCCAGCAGCACCACGATGGCCTCGAGGATCAACGTGCCTGCCATGACGCCGCGGAAGCTCTTCCACGGATCAGGCGCCGCCTGGCCCACGTCGTCGGGCTCCGGAGGCTGCTGCGTCTGGTCGGTCACTCGGGGTCCCGCCCGAACAGGGTCCGCGCCGCCCCTGCCGTGACGACCGAGCCGGTGATCACCACGCCAGCGCCGCCGAACCCTTCGACCTCGTCGCCGGACTGCTCGACGAGCGCGGTGGCGGTCTCGATTGCGTCCGGCATCGTGGCGGCGGTGACCACCCGCTCCTGCCCGAACCGCTCCTCGGCGCGCAGTGTCAATGCCTCGACGTCGAGCGCGCGCGGCGATCCGTTGTGGGTCACCACGATTTGGTCGAATACCGGCTCGAGCGCGGTGAGGATGCCGTCGACATCCTTATCGGCCATCACCGAGACCACGCCGACGAGGAACCGGAAGTCGAACTCCTCCTGGAGCGCCTCCGCGAGCGCGGTGGCGCCTGCCGGGTTGTGGGCCGCGTCGATGAACACGGTCGGCGCGGTGCGCAACCGTTCCAGTCGGCCGGGGCTGCTGACGGCGGCGAAGCCCGCCCTGACCGCGTCGACGTCGAGCTGTCGATCCGCGCCCGCGCCGAAGAACGCTTCGACCGCGGCCAACGCGACCACCGCATTGTGCGCCTGATGCCCACCGTGCAGCGGCAGGAAAATGTCGGAGTACACGCCGCCGAGGCCCTGCAGTTCGAGTAGCTGGCCGCCGACAGCGACCTGCCGTCCAATCACCGCGAACTCGGAATCTTCGCGCGCAACGGCAGCATCGGCGCGAACTGCCTGCGCCAGAAGCACTTCCATCGCCTCCGGCACCTGCCTGCCGATAATCGCGACGGTTTCGGTCGGCACGAGGTCGTCTTCCTGTTTGGTGATGATGCCTGCCTTCTCACCGGCGATCTCAGCGATGGTGTCGCCGAGGTAGTCGGCGTGGTCCACACCGATCGGCGTGATGACGGCGACGGGCGCATTGACGACGTTGGTGGCGTCCCACCGCCCACCAAGGCCGACTTCGACGACGGCCACATCGACAGGGGCGTCGGCGAACGCGGCGAACGCCATGGCCGTGACCACCTCGAATTTGCTCATGGCCGGGCCGCCCGCCGCTTCCGACTGCTGATCGACGAGCTGCACGAACGGTTCGATCTCGCGATAGGTCTCCACGTAGCGCGCCGGGCTGATCGGCCTGCCGTCGATGGAAATGCGCTCCACAGCGGACTGCAGGTGAGGGCTGGTAGTACGGCCGGTGCGGCGGTTCAAGGCGGTCAACAGCGCATCGACCATCCTTGCGACCGACGTCTTGCCGTTGGTACCGGCGATGTGGATCGACGGGTAGCCGAGCTGCGGCGAGCCGAGCATCTCCATCAACGCCGATATGCGGGCCGTGCTCGGCTCCAGTTTGGTTTCAGGCCAACGCTGGTCGAGTAGGTGCTCGACCTGGAGCAGCGAGGCGATTTCGTCCGGGGTCGGGACCTCTTCCGGAAGTAGCCGATCAAACGGCTCCGGGTCCGTCATTTGAGGCTAGCCAGCCTCGCGGTGATCCGGTCGACCTCTTCGCGGGCCAACTGCTGGCGATCGCGGATCTTCTCGACGACATCGGCGGGCGCCTTGGCCAGGAAGGCGTCGTTGCCGAGCTTGCCTGTGGTGCCCGCCAATTCCTTCTCCGCTGCGGCCAAATCCTTCTCGAGCCGCCTGCGCTCGGCGGCAATATCGACGGTGCCCGACGTGTCGACCTCGACGACGACCGTGCCCCGCGAGAGCCGCACCTCGACCGCGGCCGACGGGCTGAACGACTCGTCACTCTCGGTGAGCCACGCCAGCGACCGCACCGCAGGGATCTGCCCGGCGATGTCGGCGTTCTCGATATCTGACAGCCGTGCCGGCACCCTCTGCCGATCGTTGAGGCCCTGGTCGCTACGGAACCGGCGGACCTCGGTGATCAGCTTCTGCATATCCGCGACGCGTTGCCCCGCAACGGGATCCACTGTGACGCCCGACGGCTGTGGCCAGTCGGCGATGACGATGGATTCTCCGCCCGTCAAGGTCTTCCACAACACCTCGGTGACGAACGGCATCACCGGATGGAGCAGCTTGAGCAGCGTGTCGAGCACGGCGGCCAGCACCGCGGTGGTGTGTTGGGCACGACTTTCTTCTTCGGAAGCCAATTGGACCTTGGCGAGCTCGACGTACCAGTCGCAGAACTCGTCCCAGGCGAAGTGGTACAACGACTCGCATGCCCGGCTGAACTCGTAGCTGTCGAACGCCGAATCCACCTCGGCGCGAACCTCTTCCAGCCGCCCCAGAATCCACCGGTCGGCGTCGGTCAGACCGTCGGCCTCGGGCAGCGGGGCCGGGCTGGCCCCGTTGATGAGCGCGAACCGGGTGGCATTGAACAGCTTGGTCGCGAAGTTGCGAGACGCGCGAGCGTGGTCCTCACCGATCGACAGGTCCCCACCCGGGCTGGCCCCCCTGGCCAGGGTGAAGCGCAGCGCGTCGGCGCCGAACTGCTCCACCCAGTCCAGCGGGTCGATGCCGTTCCCGCGCGACTTGCTCATCTTGCGGCCGAACTCGTCGCGAATAAGGCCGTGCAGGAACACATTCTCGAAAGGCACCTGCGGACCGCGCTTGCCCTCGAGCGTGATGGCCGGGTCGTCGCCGACGAACGTGCCGAACATCATCATCCGCGCGACCCAGAAGAACAGGATGTCGTATCCGGTCACCAACACGGTGGTCGGATAGAACTTCGCAAGGTCCGCGGTGTGGTCTGGCCAGCCCAGGGTGGAGAACGGCCACAGTGCCGAGGAGAACCAGGTGTCGAGGACGTCGGAGTCCTGCTCCCAGCCCTCCGGTGGCGTCTCGTCGGGTCCGACGCAGACCGTCTCGCCGTTGGGGCCGTGCCAGATCGGGATGCGATGGCCCCACCACAGCTGCCGCGAGATGCACCAGTCGTGCATGTTGTCGACCCACGCAAACCAGCGGGGTTCCAGGCTGGGCGGGTGAATCACGGTGTCGCCGTTGCGAACCGCGTCCCCTGCGGCCTTGGCCAGCGACTCGACCTTGACCCACCACTGCAGCGAAAGCCGCGGCTCGATCGCCTCGCCACTGCGCTCGGAATGCCCGACGCTGTGCAGGTACGGTCGCTTCTCCGCGACGACACGGCCCTGCTCGGCCAGCGCCTCGCGCACCTTGACACGGGCCTCGAGGCGGTCCAGGCCGTCGAATTCGGTTCCGGTGTCGGTGATCCGGCCCTTGGTGTCCATGATCGACGGCATCGGCAGCTGATGGCGCAGCCCGATCTCGAAGTCGTTCGGGTCGTGTGCCGGCGTGACTTTGACTGCACCCGTTCCGAATTCTGGATCGACGTGATCGTCGGCGACGATCACGAGAGCTCGGTCGATGAACGGGTGCGGCAGTGTCTGACCGACGAGGTCGCGGTAGCGCTCGTCGTCGGGATGCACCGCGATCGCAGTGTCGCCGAGCATCGTCTCCACCCGGGTCGTGGCGACCACGATGTGCGGTTCGCTGTCGTCGGTGGAGCCGTAGCGGAACGACACCAGCTCGCCCTCGACATCCTCGTATTTCACCTCGAGGTCCGAGATCGCCGTCTCGAGCACCGGCGACCAGTTCACCAGCCGCTCCGCCTGATAGATCAGCCCTGCGTCGAAGAGCCGCTTGAAGATCGTGCGCACCGCGCGGGACAACCCGTCGTCCATGGTGAACCGATCGCGGCTCCAGTCAACACCGTCGCCGAGGCGGCGCATTTGCGCGCCGATGGTGCCGCCCGAGTCGTGCTTCCAGTCCCAGACCTTGTCGATGAACAGCTCGCGGCCGAAGTCTTCCTTGGTCTTGCCGTCGACCGCGAGCTGCTTCTCCACCACACTCTGGGTGGCGATGCCTGCGTGGTCCATACCCGGTAGCCACAGCACCTCGTAACCCTGCATGCGTTTGCGCCGGGTGAGCGCGTCCATCAGCGTGTGGTCGAGCGCATGGCCCATGTGCAGGCTGCCGGTCACGTTCGGCGGCGGCAGCACGATCGAATATGCGGGCTTGCTGCTGGATGCGTCGGCCTCGAAGTACCCGGCCTTGACCCAGCCCTCGTACAGCTGCGACTCCGCCGCGCCAGGATCCCAGGACTTGGGCAGGGCTTCAGCAGAAGGCTTGGAGCTGGCGGTCACCGCGCCATTCTATGGAGTGCGGTGCGGCAGCTCGTCAGGGCTTACTTTTTACCGCCAAGCAGGCCGCCGAGGATATCGCCGAGCCCGCCGCCCTGGTTGCCGCCGAGGACACTGCCAAGGATGCTGCCGAGCGGGTTGTTCCCGCCGCCGCCCCCGCCACCGGCGCCGGCAAGGATGCTGCCCAAAATGTCGCCGAGACCACCGCCGCCACCGGCGGACTGCGCCGCAGGCTCGGCAGGGGCGTTGCCCTTTGTCAGCTGCTTACCGATGTATGCCAGCACGATCGGCGCAAGGATCGGCAGCAGCTTCTTGAGCAGGTCACTGTTCCCACCGCCGCCACTCGCCAGCGCCGACGCGACCGCGTTGCTGTCATTGCCGCCGAAGATGCGCGCGACGAACTGGTCACCCTGCTTTGCGTCGACCTGGTCGACGTTGACTCCGCCGTCGAGAAGATTGCTGGCGCCTTGCTGGGCGACGTCGGACTCGAGCTTGCTCGAATCGATCGAATCAGCGTGGACGTTTTCCGCCAACCCGCCGACCAGCGCGGGCACCAGCGTGCGAATCGCGGTGTTCACTTCGCCTTCATCGGCGCCGATCTTGTTCGCAATGTCCTGTACGGGGATCTGTGCAAAGAGATCATCAAGACCAGCCATTACCTGTCCACCTTCGTTGCTGGGATGTTGAACAACCACGACCGACACTAGTCGAGTTGATCTTGGCTGACAGGTGTTCCGCGCGGGCCGATCAATTCAATCGCGATGTCTCCAATGACACTCCGGCACCGGGGAATCGAGCGATCAACGCGTCTCCCATCGCCGCCGCAGGCGTGAGCACACCGCGCAGTTCTGACAGCCGGTCACGGTCCAGCGCAAGCGCCAAACCACTCTCGCCGAGCAGCACCGACGTTGCCTTGTAGCCGGGGTCACCCTGCTGCGACATGGTGGCCTTGTAGCGCGCGCCGGTAGTTGTCGTGGTGTAGGTCTCGACGGTGTAGTGACCCTGTTCGCGGGCGCGTTCGCTCGGGCCGGTTCCCGGCTTCGGGACAATGCGTTCGACGAGCTTGCTTGGCAGTCGGTTGAAGTAGCGGGTGCCCAGAGCCATTGTCGCGGCATTGCCGCCCGTCGCCATGGCGGCCGCCACCGGCGCGGCGAAGGAGCGGCCCATGCTCATCTGTTCGGCGTACTCGAACCGCCTGCCGTAGGCATAGTCCAGTAAGGCGTTGGAGCGCCGGACAATTCGAGTGTTTGCGGCCGCCATAACGAAAGCTCCGACCCAGTAGCCCTTGAGTTCGGGCGCGATCTCGCCGCCGCGGCGCCATCGAATGTCCGGCTGCGCGCCCAATTCGGGCTCGGCGTCGCGGTCTGGCGTCAACGTGTACGGGTCGTTCATCAGCCGCCTCGCCTCCGGGTCGGTCGACGCCGTACGCATGAGCTCCAGCATCGAGGCGACAGTGCCCCCTGACACACCGCCCGCGAACGAGCGCACCACGAGGTTGGTGTCGCCGAGCTGACCGGCCTGGTCTTGTTCGGCGCGCCGGTGAAGCGCGTAGACGGTGAGATCCGAAGGGATGGAGTCGAATCCGCACGAGTGCACGATGCGGGCGCCGGTGTCCACAGCCTGTTTGTGATACACGTCGATGCTTTCACGGATGAAGATCGACTCGCCCGTCAGATCGGCGTAATCAGTCCCGGCCGCTGCGCACGCAGCCACCAACGGCAACCCGTATTTCAGATACGGCCCGACGGTCGTCACCACCACACGTGTCTGCTCGGCCATCGCGTTCAGGGTCGACGGCTGCGACGCGTCGGCGGCGATCAGCGGCCACGATTGCGCCTTGTCTCCGAGCGTTTCCCGGACAGCGAGGAGCTTGTCTTGTGACCGGCCGGCCAGCGCGATGCGCGCGTCGCCTCCTGCCCTGGCCAGATACTCGGCGGTCAGTTTGCCGACGAAGCCGGTCGCGCCGTAGAGGACGATGTCGAATTCACGCTGCGCTGCGCTCATGACGCCTACGCTAACCCAGCGTCAGGAAAGGACGACGCCCTTGCTCGACGGCGCCATGATCGTCTGGTTCGCGCTGACAACCGTCAGTGTGGCGTTCGTCGTCGCCGATTCCGTCTTCAACGGCGTCACCAGCTGGGTCCAGCGAATCGCGTGGATTCTCGTCACCACCTATACCGGCCCGGTTGGCCTCGTCTTTTACTTGCTGGCCTGCCGTCGGCCGGTGCCGGGCACCCACGATGCCTTCACCGCGGCGACCTGGAAGCAGTCGCTCAACAGCGAGATGCACTGCCTGGCTGGCGATGCCACCGGCATCGTCGTGGCAGCCTCCATCCTGCCGGTGTTCGGGCTCACCAACGGGTGGGACGCCACAGTCGAATATCTGGCGGCGTTTGCCTCCGGGCTGTTCATCTTCCAGGCGCTGATGATGATCGGCATGTACGACGGCGACTACTGGAAGGCGGTGCGCAAGACGTTCTTTGCCGAGACTGTCTCGATGAACATGGTGATGACGGGCATGCTCCCCGTCATGCTGATCCTCGGTACGCACTGGCCGGGCTCCGAGGAGCCGCACCACCCCTCGTTCTGGTTCCGCATGAGCGTCGCGACCATCGTCGGGGGCTTTGTGGCGTATCCGATCAACCATTGGCTGGTGGCAAACCGCCTGAAGCACGGCTGCATGACGTTACCGGGCGCGGATACGCCCGCCCCTGGCCTCGGCCACATCTCGCCGGAGCCCTCGATGCTGATGGATCATGCCCAGATGCAGCACGCGACGAGCGCGGTGGGCACAAAGCCCCCTCAATCCGACCACGCGATGAACGAGCTGCCGACCGCCCGGGCCGCCGCAATCATCGCCGGGACCTTCGCGATCCTGCTCGTTGCGGTCTGGTTGACGAATCTCGTGGTTCCGGTGCGGTTCTAGGTGGCTACCCCAGCGCTTCCGGCAGCTCGACTTCCTCACCGAGCACGTGCTGTGCCAGGAACGCCGTCACCACCTGATACCAGATCTTGGCGTGTTGCGGGCTGAGCACCCAGTGGTTCTCGGATGGGAAGTAAAGGAATCGATGCGGGCTGGTGCCGTCCTCAGCTGCGGGCAGGCCGGACTCGGTCAGCAACTCGAACCACAACCGCAACGCCTCACCGATCGGGACGCGATAGTCCTTGTCGCCGTGGATGACGAGCATCGGTGTGCGGATCTGGCCGACGAAGCGATGTGGGGAGTTCCGTTGGGTCATCTCGGGCGTCATCTCGCGCGCCCACCAGTACCCGCCATCGGTAGTCGGCGCGAACTGATCCAGCGCCCAGAGGCTGGCGTGCGTGACGATCGCGTCGAAGCGGTCGGTGTGCCCCGCGATCCAGTTGGCCATGTAGCCGCCGAACGAGCCACCCATCACCGCGGTGCGTGTCTCGTCGACGCGGGGATGCGCGCATGCCGCATCGGTCGCCGCGATGAGGTCGGTGTAAGGCGCGAAACCCCATGCGCCCCAGCCACGCTGGATGAAGTCCTGGCCGTAGCCGGTGGACAGCGCCGGATCCGGCAACAGGACGGCATATCCCTGCGCGACGAGCACCCACGGATTCCACCGCCAGTGCCAGGCATTCCAGCTGGCCAACGGTCCGCCGTGCACCCACAACACCAGCGGCGCAGGCTCGTCGCCTGCAGGCAACGCCAGCCATGACCGGATGGGTTGACCGTCGTCCGCGGTTCCGGTCACCGAGGTCAAGGTGCCTGGCAGTTCGGGCCGGTCAACGCAGGGCAGTTCCGTCACGACGCCGTCGGTGTCGATCCGGACCGGGTGCTGAGGGGTCACATAGGAACTGCGCAACGCGTAAAGCATGCCGCCGGGCGCGGCACGCACATCGGAGTAGGTGTAGTCGTCGTCGGTTAGCCGGGTGACGGCACCGGTTGACGGGTCGACCGTGAACAGTGGACCGCGTCCGTTCTCGTCGGCGGTCACGATCAGCGTAGAGCCGTCGGCGCGCCAACTCACCGATGTCGGCCAGAGGTCCCAATCGCCCGTCAACTCGACCGGCGACTCACCGAAGCGCATGTGCCACAGCGTGATTCGCGGCGCCTTTTCGGGGGTCGAGAACGACTCCCTGGTGAATGCCACCGATGTTCCGTCTGGCGAGATCGCCGGGTGTTCCAGGTCGGCATCCGGATCATCGGCAATCGTGACGCGCTGCGCGGTCGCCGTATCGATACGCACGAGCGAGCCGCGGACGGATGCACCGGGCGCCGGGTCGTGCCAGGACGTCACGATGAAGCTGCCATCGGGGCTGACATCGAAGTGCGCCTCACGCAACGCGTCCCCGGGTTGCGGGGTCAGGTCGCGGGGTCCGTCGACGTCGAGCAGATGCGGGTGGTCGGGCCCGAGGTCGTGATCCCAGTACCGCACCGGATATCCGCTGTGCAGCACCGCGGACACCTTGTTGTCCTTGCGAAGCGTTCGCAGCCGTTTGTCGTCGTCGACGCCGGACGCCGACCGCAGTAGTTTCGCGTTGACGACCGTGACCGCGGCCTCACGTGCCGTGCGGACGCCGTCGACCCCACCCGGCAAGGCCAGCACCTCGACAGCCTCGCCGCCTGCGGCGGGCAACCGCCACAGCGAGGCCGGTGCCTTGTCGTCCTCTTCGGACGGGCGGGCCGCGACGAACAGCAGATCGCCGTCTGCAGTGAACACCGGAGCCGACTCACCCTTCGCGCCACGGGTGAGGCGGCGCGCCGGTCGCACTCCAGCCGGGTCGAGTTCCCAGACGGCGCTGACGTATTCGGCCCGCTTGTCGTTCAGTTCGGTCACCGTCGTCACGATCCGCGATCCGTCCGGCGAGACCGCCAGGCCGGCGACGCGCGGCAGCGCGATGTAGTCGTCGAGGTCGGAGAAGGGCGTCGACGCCGTCTGTGTCATGACCCGTTCGTAGCACAGCTTCGACGTCGCCGATTTCTGCACCAAGGCTGTGGTTCGGCTCGATCGACGACCCTCATGCAGAAATCGACGATGCGAGTGAGTTTGACTTTCAAACTCACTGCTGCCATGCTGGCCCTATGAGCACAGTGGTGCTGGCCGAGCTAGCGGGGCGACCCTGCCCGATCGCTGCGGCCCTCGAGCTTGTCGGCGAGCGCTGGGCGCTGCTCGTGGTCAGGGAGATTGCGCTTGGCGCGACCCACTTCGGCGACATCGTGGCGGGCACGGGTGCACCGCGTGACCGGATCGCGGCCAGGTTGAAGGCCCTTGAGAGCGCGGGCGTCGTCGTCCGCTCGCCCTATCAGAGCGCGCCAACGCGCTACGAGTATCGACTCACCGCATCGGGCGAGGCGCTCATTCCAGTCCTCGATGCCCTCTTGACGTGGGGCAAGGTTCACGCCGTTTCACCCGACGATCCCGATCGACAGCACAAGTACGGACCCTTCAGCGAACTAAAGGAATCACGATGACCCTGGAACTGACGAAGCCGGAGAACGATGCGGACTGGGGGCCGCAGCGCTCGAAGACGGTGACCTGGCACTCGCCGGGACCGAGCACCGCCAAGGGCCTCGCCATGTCCGGCGTCGACTACCTGCGTGCCATGGTCGAAGGCGACCTCCCGCAGGCGCCTATCGGCGGGCTGATGGAGTTTGCGATCACCGAGGTCGAGCCGGGACGCGTCGTATTCACTTGTGCGCCTGACGAATCGGCGTTCAACCCGATCGGCGCCATCCACGGCGGTCTGATCTGCACGTTGCTCGATTCGGTAACGGCATGCGCGGTCCACAGCACGCTGCCGCAGGGCAAGGGCTACACCTCGATCGAGATCAAGGTGAACTATCTCAAGGCGGTCCGGCTGTCCAGCGGGCTGCTAACCGCGACCGGCACGGTGGTCAAGGCCGGCTCGCGGGTTGGCTTCTCCGAGGGCGTCGTCACCGATGCCAGCGGGGCGGTCGTCGCGACGGCGACCAGCACGCTGCTGATCTTCGACCTGTAACTTCCCAGGGGCGCGCTACGTTCGACGGATGGCGCAGCAGATCCTGGTGATCGGGGCAGGCATCTCCGGGCTGGCGACCGCCGTGGCGTTGCAGCGCCGCGGCCACGACGTCACCGTCATCGAGGAGCGCGCCGACACCTCGTCAGGTGCGGGCATCAGCATCTGGCCCAACGCGCTGGCCGCGCTCGATGAGATCGGCCTCGGCGACGCGGTCCGCGCCGCAGGCGGCAGAGTCACAGCCGGCGCCCTGCGCTGGCGGGACGGCAGCTGGCTGCGGCACCCATCGCCGCAGCGGTTGGTCAAGGCACTCGGCGAGCCGCTGGTGGTGATCCACCGCACCGCCCTGACCAAGGTGCTGGCCGACGCCCTCGCCGAAGGCACCCTGCAACAAGGTCTTTCCGCGCGGGAAATCGTCACGACGGCCGAGGGCGCGCGGGTCACGCTGTCGGATTCGACCAC
>Ga0075369_10000553_pt1 | contig 11817 bp, 19 predicted proteins | sample EndMethybrTD3034_FD_71400 | JGI IMG/M metagenome (GOLD analysis project Ga0075369, IMG submission 71400) | Populus endosphere microbial communities from Tennessee, USA - Endosphere MetaG P. TD hybrid TD303-4 | ecosystem: Host-associated > Plants > Roots > Endosphere | place: USA: Tennessee...
CGTCTGAGCTGGTCCCCTGGTCGACCGCCGTCGCGAGAAGAACTAAGGGCTCAACGGCGTCACACGTTGAACTTGATGGACAACCCGGCCGTTCCGGACGTCGGGCTTTCGTCTAGTGGAACTGGAGGCCTCCAGTCACGTTTTTTGGCCATTTGGGAGCGCCTCCATGGATAAGCTAATCGTTCCTGATCCTCAGATCGCACCGGCGGAGCAGACCCCGCACCTCCGCCCCGACATCCGTCGGGACTTCACTTGGCAGGAATGCGAAATCAACGCCGAGGACTGTCGCATCAAGGCCGAAAGGGACCCTTCACTCCGCGACCTTTATCTCGCCCAAGCGGCCTATTGGGATCAGTTGAAGGAGAAACTCGTTTAGGGAACAAACGCTTACGTTTCCGATTTTCCTTTTATGACGCGCGAAGAAAAGATTCAGGCGGTTCTTCACGAGGTTCGACGGCTCATCATGGAGCTCGAACACAAGGTCCGCCGGATCCAGTCGAATTCGAAGAACTGAAAAAAACTCGTCAAGGAGCTACAAGATGGCGGTCAATAAGCCCACGGGCGACAACTCCCGCAAAGGCGCGGTGCGCAGACGCAGCCAGCTCACGAACAAGCTCGCCGGGGGATGGACGAAGCGCTCCAAGAAGGGCGGCAAGTTCATGGACGTGAAGAAGAGCACCAAGAAATTCAAGGGCGTGCGAAAAGAGAAGGCCGCGTGATGGCTGAAAGCCTCCAGCAACGCGACAGCCGGAGTGAGGTGTTTCCCAATCACGACAAGCAAGGCAAACATTCGGGTGCCATCGTCGCGGCGATCTTTGCCGCGTTCTGCGCTCTGGGATTCCTGCTTTCTATGCGGTGAGGTGATCGATGTCAGGCAACCGAGGATACATTCTCGCGGCCATCATCTTCATGGTGGTTGCTGTTATCGGATTTTTTGCGCTGAGCGGCGTCTATAGCAGTTCGATCAACAAGAGTGCCGAGCGTGAAGGCGGCAGCGCGTCGCGTCCGCCAATCGCCACGACCAACCCACAGGGCACAACTGGCTCGAATGTGCCACCCGCAAGCAATCGCTAAAGGACAACGCCTTGGCACAACAGCGCATCACGATTGACGACGCAAGAAGCAAAGCCGCCGAGTGCCGTGATTTGGCCCGGCAGGCTCAGGTCTCAAAACACCGCGTCATGTTGGAACACATGGCCGAGACTTGGGAGCGAATCGCCAGCAACATGCAGACGGACAGCGGTACCTTTTAGACGTTTAATCTCCGGCGGCCCCAATCCAATCCGTCCGCTAGAAAGTCGAAAGCCCTCGGTTGCTTCATACTGGGGGTTTTCTGTTTTTGTGAGACTAAAATTCGACAGTGCCTGTCATTCGACAGAGACGCGTTGGGCGCCACAATATTATTGTCGCGTCATCGCCGGTTAAGACCACAGGCACCGGCGACTGAAAGCGGGTTGTGCTTTCGCCTGCAAATAAGCAAATCCCATGCTCTATCGACCGCACAACGCCGCCCAGTACGGCATCAACGACAATCCGCCCTGCCCCGCCTGCTCAGCGCCGATGTTCGTTTGTCGCCGCGCGCCAGCCACGAAGCCCAGTTGTGAGCTTCAATTGCTCACCTGCTCATCATGCGCCGCTACCCAGGCGCGCACGGTGGATGGGGACGGCCGCGTTCTGAATATTTGAAAATCACGCGGGCACAGCGACTCCCGCACGCAATTTGGTCCTTCACTCTGTCAAATGATCGGATGGAACGTGCTCTCATGGGCGGCGTTTTCAAAGCATGTGTCCAATTTGTGCACGCCTGCTTCGTTTGGTGTTCGCTCCGGCCTCCAAAACCGACGCGTCAGTGTTTCGTTGCGATGGCGGGCACTTGATCTTCAGGGTGTGAGATGGGACGCGAAATTGTATATCCGATCTGCGCTGCGCTACTCCTTGGCGGTTTGATCTGGGGCGTTAGCCGCTACCGCCAGCGCACCCGCGCGGAGAAAGAAGCCGGCGATCAGAAAACCCGCGAACTCTATGGCCGGAAGTAGGCGGAACATTTTCTTCCGCTCGCGGTTTCCCGGTTCATGACGGACCGAGAAGCCAAAGTTCAGCAGCTCATACAGGCGGTTGAACGGCTGTGCATGGAGATCGAACGCCATGTGCCTCCCGAGGTCGTGCATCTCGAAGACATGTACAAGCTGATCAAGGAACTGAAACACGACGGTCAACAAGCCACCTGAGGCGGCTCGCGCCTACGCGTGCGCGCGAGACAATTGGTAGTCGATGAATTCCTTCAGTCCCGACGACAGCTCTAGGAGTTGGTAGACGTGGAATGGCTGGATCGCCTGCTCGGCCTTTCACTCAAATCCGAGGATCTGGGATTTGGGCACATGGCGGCCCGCGCTGCAGTGATGTACGTCGCGATGATTGTGATAGTACGGATCGGCAAGAAGCGCGCGTTGGGTGACGCCACCGCCTTCGACGTAATCCTCATCATTATTCTCGGCTCGGTGGCCGCCCGCGCAATGACTGGCGGCGCACCTTTCTTTCCGTGCCTTCTGGCGATGATAGTGATGGTCGTCATGCACTGGGCAATGTCTGCTATCACCCGGGACGCCCCCTCCTTCGGCCATTGGGTTAAGGGCCACAGCACCGTGCTGATCAGAGATGGCGAGGTACAGCACGAGGCCATGCGCCACGAACACGTCTCGCGAGATGATCTGGCGGAAGACCTTCGTCAGAAGGGCGTTTGCGATCCGTCCGAAGTGAAGGAAGCGCGGCTTGAGCGGAGCGGCACAGTTTCGGTGATTCGCAAATGAAGCATGGCCGCCTCCCAGAAGGCCTGAAAGCCATCATCTTCGATGTCGAGGGTACGCTCGTTGATGCCGTCCCTCACACTCTGCAATGCTGGAGCGAAACGCTCGAGAGCGCCGGCTTTCCCGTTCCACTCGATGCGCTGCGTGAACGATCGGGCTTAGACGGTCACGACATGTTGCGCGAGCTGCTGCCCGCCGTGCCCGATGAGCTACGGAAGGCTCTTCTGAAAAAGCAAGGTAAGGCGTATCAGGAAAATCATCTTGCGCGGGTCGCGGCATTCCCCAGCATCCGGCCGCTGTTCGAGGCTATCAAAGAGACCGGCCTAAAACTCGGGCTTGCCACCGATTGCGATCGTGATGAGCTCGACCGCTATCTTGCAATCACCCACATCGGCGATCTACTTGATGGGTGGGCCTGTGGCGACGACGTCGAGCGCGGGAAGCCCCATCCCGACTTGCTGCGGCTGGCTCTTGAGCGCCTCAATGCGAATGCGGCCGCCACCGCTATGGTGGGGGATACGCCATACGACATGATGCCATCATGCTCGCTTGGTCTGACAGCCATTGGCTTGCTGACCGGGGGCTTCACGGAAGCACGTCTGCGCCGCGCAGGCGCATCTTTCGTTTTCTCCATCGTTACGGATCTTCAGAGCGGCGATAATTCGCCATCGCCAGATCCTGCGCTCAACCTCCCGAATACCCGCCAATGATCGGCAGGATTTCTCCCGTGATGTAGCTCGAACAGCTGGGAGCAGCGAGAAACACGAAGGCCGGCGCGATTTCCTCGGGCTGCGCCGGACGCCGCATCGGCGTCTGGCCGCCGAATGTCTCAACACCCTTGGCATCGCGGTCAGCAGGATTGAGCGGCGTCCACACCGGACCCGGCGCAACGCAGTTCACGCGGATGCCCTTGTCGATCAGATGCGTCGCGAGCGAACGCGTGAAGGCGTGAATGCCGCCCTTGGTCATCGAATAATCGAGCAGGTTCTTGTTGCCGAGGAGCCCGGTGACCGAACCACACATGACGATGGCACTGCCGGGCTTCATGTGGGGCACCGCGGCCTGTGCCATGTGAAAGTAGCCGTAAAGGTTGGTCTTAAGTGTGCGGTCGAAATGCTTTTCGCTTAGGTCTTCGAAGTCGAGCACGTGCTCCTGGAACGCCGCGTTGTTGACGAGAATATCGATCTGTCCGAGCTGCTTGACGGTTTGCGCCACCGCCTCCTTGCAGAACTCGGGATCGGCCACGTCGCCGGATATGACGAAGCAGCGGCGACCTTCGGCCTCAACTGCCTTCTTGGTCTCTTCCGCATCCTCGTGTTCGTTGAGATAGGCCGCGGCGATGTCCGCGCCTTCGCGGGCGTAGAACACCGCAACCGCACGGCCGATGCCGGAATCCGCCCCCGTAATGAGCGCAACCTTGTCTTTCAGTTTTTCCGATCCCTTGTAGTGCGGGGCGTCGTACATCGGCGATAGATCGAGGTCGGATTCGTTGCCCGGTTTCTTAAGATGCTGTGGGGGGAACGGCGGCGCGGGATAGATGCGCGCACCGGCCTGCATCGCGGGCTTTTCTTTCTTCGAGCCCTTCGCGTGCGCTTTATCCTTGCGGTCGATTTCGTTCTGGATGGCGCGTTCTTCCGCGGCGACGGCTTCGGCCGCCTCTGCGAAGCGATCCTTCTTGTGAGCAGCGATAGACATGCCGGCTCCCTCGCTACGGACGGCCGCCGACGGCGGTTTCGCCGGCTTCGCGCTGCGGCACCTTGATCGCGATGCCATAGCCGTCCTCGATTGCATTCGAAGCCGCCGCGACTATGGCCTCAAACGCTGCTTCCTTGGTTACGTAGTCGCCTTCGAGCTGGCCGTCGTGATCAACAGCCCAGCTCTTGCCCCGACGAACCACTTGGTATGTCTCGTTGCTCATCTGCAAACCTTCTGGTTTCGAGTCTTGGTAATTCGGGTTACGCGGCGCGCGTTCGCGCGGACCGGGCGCCTTTTTGCCAGGTGCTCACATCCTGAACCACCGGATAAAGCGAAGGTTCCTTCAGCCTTTTTCAAGCCGACCAAGGGAACACTCGCCCGTAGCCCGCTGTTGGGCCAGTGTTCGGCTCAGGATCGGCAATGGGTGCAGACGAAGTCCTTCGTGTTTTGCTGATGTACGTGGTCCTGCCGCTCTGGCTCGCCGCGGGTTTCGCCGACTACCTTTGCCACCGCGCGACGCATATCGAGGAGACAAGCGGCTGGAAGGAGTCTCTTCTGCATCTGGCACAATTTGCCGAAATGGGACTGCCCGTACTCGCCGCGCTGTTTCTCGAAATCACCTCGGCGGTGATCCTTTTGATGATCGTCGCTCTGATCCTACATCAAGCTACAGCGATGTGGGACGTGCACTACGCCAACCAGCTGCGCGAGGTGATGCCGATCGAACAGCACGTCCACAGCGTGCTAGAGATGATTCCGTTTGCAGGATTTCTGATGGTGATCGCGCTGCACTGGAATGCATTTACGGCGCTGTTCGGCGTAGGCTCCGCCGACTTCAGCCTCACGCTAAAATCCGAGCCCCTGCCGGTCGCTTACATCGCGACGATGCTGGGGCTCACGCTGCTGTTCGAGGTACTCCCCTATTTTGAAGAATTGGTGCGGGGATTGCGCAGGAATTCTTCACGGGCATAAGCCGCGACCCGGGCCGGTCTCGTAATTCCAGCCGGCTCGCGGCGCGCGCGACAATTCATCGACCGCTTACGGCAGACCAATGATCTGCCCCAACCCAGCCTGGTCGAACCCGTCACCGAATTTCTGCATTAGTAATTTGAATCCTGTTTCACTTGTGCAATGGCCTGGCGCGACGCGCTTTAGTTTGAGCTTGTCGTAAAGAACCTCAGCGACGCGCTGCACTTCCGCGGGAGGCGTCACCACCAGATGCAACCCACCCGCCACGGTAAATAACCGCGGCTCGATGGTTGCCGCATTGTCCAGAATTTTCTCGATGCCGGGATGTGAGCAACCGACCACCACTGCAAGTCCCTCGGGCGTCTTGATCGCGAGCGAAAGCTCGTTCATTTCGCGTGTGCCAGGCTTGTCGGACTGAGTAGAAAAAACGAACAAGCCGGGAAAGATTTCCGTCGTCTTTGTTATGATTTCGAAGTTCGCATCTGGCCATGGAGAACCGGTGCCGAACATCTCCGGCTGCTGTCCGCGGTAATAGCTCATGCTGGGCGGCAACCCCGCAGTTCTTTGCAGGAAGGCAACCGGCGTCGGGCCATTGAAGTAGGCGGCCTCTGCGGGCGCGTAGATTTTGATCTTGGGATTGACCTGCAATACGTGGTTCAGGCCCGAAGTGTGGTCGCCATGACGATGCGAGATGACCACCGCATCGATTGCTGTCAAATCGATGCCGGCCTGCCTCACATTGTGTTCGAAAATTTTTGCGTTATTGCCCGTGTCAAACAGGATTTGACGCCCGCCGTATTCGACCAAGGCCGCGAAGCCCCAATCCATCTTCATCGCCGAAGGTGGGCCGAACGCATCGTAAAGAATTGTAATACGCTTCCCGCTCTGACCAAGCGCGGAGCCGCCGTGCGCGCACAGGCCGATCAGCAAGCCGAAAACGATAGTCATAAACTGCTTCATGGCGAACTCCTTCGTCGGATGTGACGGCGCGTTATGAGACCCGGAGGCATTTGCCTCAAGTTCAAAAACTGAACTGGCGAACTGTGCTCAAAAGTGGTGCAATCGCTTATGAGCGAAGGTTATGGACAGTTCTGCCCGATCGCGAAGGCGGCGGAGATTTTCGCGACTCGTTGGACACCTCTGGTATTGAGAGAGCTCATCACGGGCGCACGGGCCTTCAATGAGATCCACCGCGGCGTACCCTTGATGTCCCGCGCTTTGTTGGCCGAGCGCCTTCGACAACTCGAGCATCAAGGCATCGTCGAAAAGCGTTTGCCCGGCGGCAAAGGTCATGCCGAATATTGGCTCACCCCTGCAGGTGACGCGTTCCGTCCTGCGATCGATAGTCTTGGGCGATGGGGCGCGTTCTACGCACGCGATACGGTCGAGGCGCACGAACTCGATCCCGGCTTATTCATGTGGACGCTTCGCAAGCGCGTGAAACCGGGCGCCCTGCCCAGCCGCCGCGTCATCCTGCGATTTGAATTTAGCGGCGTTGCCGCGAGCCGAACCAAACTGCGGTTGATGTGGCTGGTGCTGAAAGGAACTGACGCCGACATCTGCATGAAGGACCCGGGATATCCAGTGGACGTCACTCTCCGTGGCGACATCGCGGTGTTCGTGGCGATGCTTCTCGGTCATGTCCAATGGAAGGACAAGGCCGGCGAGGCCATTGCGGTCGACAGCAATGACAATGGATACACCGAGATCGGCCGGTGGTTTGGACTATGAGAACCGTTCCGTTGTCGGTCCCAGATTCGATGAAGAGACTGGGTGCCCTGCTCCCCGCGTTCGAGAAACGAGCGCAGTCGCACGACACTACAGATCAATTCGTGCTTGAGAACTATACAGCGCTCAAGCAAGCTCGCGTGATGTCTCTCCCCATTCCGAAGGAATTAGGCGGACAGGGTTGTGAACTTTCAGAACTAGCTGACGTTCTGCGCCGTATGGGCGCTGTATGCGGCTCGACCGCGTTGGCGTTTTCGATGCACTTACAGACCGTGGCGGCGCTGGTGTGGCACTGGAAGACGCACGGAGCGCCGGTCGCCTCGGTGCTCCAGCGCATCGCCGAGGAACAGTTGGGCATTGCCACCAGCAACGGGTCTGATTGGCTAGGGAGTTCGGGCTCGGCCAAGCGTACGCGCGGCGGGTTCAAGGTCGACGCCAATAAGAAGATCATCAGCGGCAGTCCCGGCAGCGATTTACTTGCAACCAGCGGCATCTATCGGGACCCAATCGCGGGCCCAACCGTTCTGCACTTTTTGGCGCCGCTTTCGGCACCTGAAATTGTCATAGACTCCTCCTGGCGGGCGATGGGGATGCGGGGGACAGGCTCCAACACCGTCGCGATCAAGGGGTTTTTCGTTCCCGATGGCCTGATCGTGGCGCGCAGGCCGCAGGGGGTCTGGCACGACCTCTATCATGCAGCCATCATGCTGGCGCTGCCGTTGATATATTCGGTTTATCTGGGGATCGCAGAAGCGGCTCACGCCCTCGCAATTGAGTCTACTCGGCGGCGGCCACACACGAGCACACTTGTCGATCTCGCCGGTACAATGGAAATGGATCTCTGTACCGCGCGCATGGCTGTCAATGACATGCTTGCTGCGGCGACGGAAAGCCCTGGGCCCCAAACCACCAGCCGGATCTTCATCGGGCGATCGCTTGCAGCGAATGGCGCGATTGCTGCCGTCGAAAAGGCTTTTGAACTCATCGGCGCGCCCGGGTTCATGCGCGGTCATCCCATCGAACGCATGTTTCGTGACGTGCAAGCCGCCCGCTTTCACCCCGGCGGGCCCGTGCCGGCGCGAGCGTTTGCTGGCCTCACCGCGCTCGGATTGCCGATTGATAAAAGCCAAAGCGAAAAATAGAGCCGCCGACGTAAAAAAGGTTCTTGGGAGCGCACAACCGCAGTCGATGGTCACAATCCGCGCTATGGCGTCGACGACCCGAAATGGCGAGCCGTCGCCGGTATCAACCGCAACACCCGGAGCCGCCCCGTCGCCGGGTCCAGTCTATTTCATCGGAGTGAGCGACCCAACAACATCCATGGAACGACTGCAACTTGCCGCGGCACGTTTAGCGCGGCAGCCGGTCGCAGTCATGCCCCATCCCAGCGACCTTTGAAGAGTGATTACGGCATGCTTCGCACCTGGGCCAACCTAGCGGAGACTAGCGCTCACTACTTCGCTGCGGCCATAACGATCATTTCAGGGGAACCAGGTATCCAATTCAGGAAGTTGCCTTCAAAGGTGGCGGGTTCATCGTAGTGAGGGAGCGTGAACGGTTCACAAGGAATCCCAAGCACGATCAACTTATCTTGGGCGTCCCAATTATATTTGCCGATTACGCGCCACACAGCCTCTGCATCGTCTTCGTTAAAGAAGGCAAAAACGGCGAATGACGTATAGTTGGGGTCGCCGGGCTTAGATCCGTGACCGGGCGAAGAGAGAAATTTATCCAGGACAAATCCAGACCGTCTAGCGTAGCGATCGTACTGCGGTCGGAAAATGTTATTCGGTGCACGGAAACCCGGCCCGACTAGCGTGAGCCCGCGGAGAATCAAAATATCGGGCGGGAAACGCCGTTGAATGACATGTTCACCAAAGGCCGTCAGGTCCTTCGAAAAACCAAAGCTTGTCATTTCGAAGTAGCCATCCGCGAAACTGAACGGCCCCACGTTAGGCCACGGACACGCGGTCACGCATGCATACGTTCCTGGCTTTTTGCGGCTAAAGAACATCTCTCCAGTCTGTGCCGGCGCATCCGACTCGGCAAGCTTCCCGTGTAGCGTCCCGGGGCTATCAGTTTACAAAGCGGGCACCAAATAGCGCGCAAAGGCGGCGTTCCGCCGGACCGTGTTCTTAACGCGATGAGCATCGATCAATTGCTGGCGTGGCTACGGCGCCAGCAAGATACTGGTCGCCGCAGAAACGTAGTTGATCCGGATTGCGTCGTATCGGTCCTTACTAACGGCTCACGCCTGCTCAATTCGAAATGCTTTCGTCACTCATTGATGAAAAGCAAATCGAACAACCGCAATTGATCTGAACCGCATGTCGTTTGACGCAATCCCCCTTCAACTTGGCGGGGTTTCTTTTTAGAAAGAATTGAAGATCGATCGGTAACGTTTGGCGGGTGAACGCGAGGCCTATATCCACACTTCTCTCGTTCATCACCCAAACTAGAGCCCCGCTACTCCCGTGGCGGGGTCTTTTTTAATGCATTCCCGGCAGTCGCGTTTCCGACATCTGACCAGCCAGTTCTTGCAGACCATCACCCTTTTCTACTTCCATTGCGGTCATCTCTTGCACGTTCACGATCAGGCCGACGTGCTGACCATTCTTTTCCGCGAACAGCACGAAGAGCTGTGGCGCAAGCTGAATATTTTGATAGCCCTGCTCTTCTATGGCTTTCTTTAGTAAGGTGGCAAAGCGCACGCTTTCTTCGGTAAGCGACACGTCCGTTTTGGCCTTCTTAGTCGGGGGAGCTGCGAGGCTGGTGGACGTGAATAAGATGGTGAGCAGTACAAGCAAGGTGCGCATGGGGGCTCCTCTCTCCGAAGCAAGAACCGCGTGAAGCCCCTCCTCGTTCCTGGAACTCCACAAAATAGCTCAGCCTAAAGGGTGGAGAGCAGCGCGCTTGATGACAATTGGTCGGACGTTATTTGCCGCCGAAATAACCGCCGAGCACGAGGCCGCCGCCGAGCACCCATACGACCGGGCGATCGAGAAAACCCGCCCTCGCCTCAACTGGCGTTTCAGTTATGTGGCCGTCTTCGATCTTCGGCATGGCCGTCCTCCCATGAGCATTAACTTGAGGCTCTGCAACGGAGTGCCGGGTTGGTTAACCGCTTCAGCTTCTCGCCTCGCTTAATCTCCGCAACCAATCGTCTCAATTCCTCGATCATTTCCGCCTGATGAGGAACTAGAGTTTCATTCTCCCGCGCAAACCTCTCTATGATAGCTACCAAGCGATCGAGCTTTCTTCCACGACACGTCATCCCTCTGTCAGCTACCTTACGCAAATCCCGGAAGCCGCTCGGTTGTTCTTTAACGTGGTGGCGGCTTAACCCGCGAAGGGGTCGTATGCCACGCAGGGTGCACATCCACTTTGCGGCTGCGGCAATTTCCGCAAACAAGCCGCTTCGCGAATGATTGTATCGTGAGATGTTCGGGAAATTGGTCCGCGTTAATATCGGCTGAGGGTTTGCAATCGAGGCATGACACCGTAAGGAAGCGCACCCCGTTTTGGCGCATGTTCGCCAAGTCCATGGGAGGACCAGACGGCAACTCAGCCATTGTCTGTGACGAGCCGGAGCACCGGTCGAGTTCGCAGCGGATATTGAGGATCGCGCTTTACTGTGGGCTCAGAAGGAACGCCAACGATCGGCGCTTCGATGTACTTCAAGGTCAACTCGGCAATCTGCTGAGCCTTGAGCAGGCCGTCCCTATCAGCGCCATCATGGACGGCGATCTCGCCAATGCGCTTTAGCGCCTGCTTAGCTACCTCAAGTTTGTCCCAATCTTTCATCCAGCACTCACGTATCTCTTGGTCAGCTCCAACTGGTAATCGATGAAGTCCCGAACACCGGCCGACATCTGCTCTCCTGTGCGGCCGAAGTAATCTCGGATTTCGCGCGCAATGTCCTCGGTCACATCGCGCGACCACCCTTCGGTCGTGTTAAAAGCCACCACTCGTATCGGGTTGTTGTATTCGCCTTCGATGATGCTGCGGACGATAGAGGCTCTGTCGGCCTCTTCTTCGTCGGTCTCCCGGTATGCGCGCCCTATTCTCCCGAAATCGTCGAGGATCAGGTACACATCAACATCAAATCCTGGAACGATACTTGGGCTACGCATACCGGGATTAACGCGACTGTCTCCGACTCCGTTCCCGCTCATGGAATTCCGCCACCCGGAGTAGGGCCGGATGCTTTTTGTTCTTTATCTTGAGCCAGCCTTTAGACGGTCCAGCTTTGCAAGGCAGATCGATCCGTTTCGAGACAATGCCTTCAAGACCCAGTTTGCAGGCGTGCTCGAAAATCATCGGGCCCTCGCCTGTCACGGCCGTCGGCGGTGGCATCGCCATCACCACCATGGCTGTCGGGTCGTCGTCAAGCGCTTTGACCACGGACGCCGCGTGGTGAAGCGCACACGAATCTGCCGATAATTTGCATGCGAAAGAGAGCCCGCTTCGGAGGGGGGCTTCTTTTTCCCAACTAGCGGCCTCGTCCTTCCTCGTCACTGGGGCGCCAGCGCCCGCTTAGCCGACCGCCATGCCGTTCATGTCGTCGCCGCCTCAGGTGCGATGATCGGATCTTGCCGCCGCGTTGGGCCACCAGCCACGA
>Ga0075369_10000554_pt1 | contig 11816 bp, 11 predicted proteins | sample EndMethybrTD3034_FD_71400 | JGI IMG/M metagenome (GOLD analysis project Ga0075369, IMG submission 71400) | Populus endosphere microbial communities from Tennessee, USA - Endosphere MetaG P. TD hybrid TD303-4 | ecosystem: Host-associated > Plants > Roots > Endosphere | place: USA: Tennessee...
GCACCCTCGCCGTCGACGTATCGTGCAACCTTCGCCCACTTCGCCGCCTCCTGTAGCTCCTCAGCGGCAGCTGTGTTAGTTGCGATCGCGATCGCCAGGTCAGCAGCTGCGTGTGGGGCTCCACTTTCAGCTCCAAATCGCAAAAAGGGTTTCGCCTTTTCAAGGTCCCGCCCAAGGAGCCCGTTGCCGAAGAGGTAGAGTCGGCCGATCTTGGCCGCGGCCTCAGGATTGCCGATACAAGCCATTTCCTTGAGCTCGACCAATGCCACACCTGCTGCGTCCATGTCGTCTCGAGATATGGCATCTGCAATGTTCGCCTCGAGTGACACCGGGTCACTTGCTGATGCGGGTAACGCCAGGAGCAGGGTCAGCAGTACGACAACTCGCATTAATGGCACTCGCTAATAACGTGTGACGACTATATGCGACCCTTGCCGGCTCACTGTCCCCAAACAGGCCCTACGGCCGGGGCAAACCCGAGTGGTCTGATTGCTCACCGGCCCCATTTTGGCTGGATTGTTGGCCACCCACACGTTCGCCATTTCCTGGTGCTGCAAATTCCATCGTCCTACTTTCGACGTCAACAACGCCAACCGGGCTGGCAAGGGCATCAAACCCTACGACCGAGCTGCTGCCGTCAGCGTGGTCCAGCCCACCAACAAGGTGATACGTCTCTACCCCGCCGTATCGCAATCGCTTCACAAAGGTCACGGCAAGCGAGGGCAGTACCAACAGAATTGCCACCCCGGCAACCGCCACGGTCGTGACCATGGTCACCGCGTAGATCACCCACTCTAGCGCCCTCATGCCCATCGCATCCGCCATACCCTGGACGTGAGCGAGGCCATTACGCATCACACTTGGAAGATGACTCGCGATATCCAGTTTGAACAGGAATGACGTAGCAAGCGCGATAACCAGGAGCACTACCCCTCCCCTTAAGGCCAGGCGGATATCAGCCCAAGAAGGTATGCAGTGCATCGCGATGATCAGCGCAGACAAACTCCACATGATGCCCATTCCGCCGGCACTGAGATTCCCGTAAACGAGGGACCATGCGCCGGCCAAACCGTCCAGAAATACAGATGGATGGAATTCACTATCCACCCAGGGAGCCACGGCAGGGTTAAATGGAAAGAGGTACTCAAACAGCAGGAAGGCCATAAAGATTGGAGCCACGCCTTGCACCACCAGTCCGACAGCGTGAAGTGTTGAGGACGGCCGGTAGCTGAACGCAACATAGCCCAGACGTCCTGTGGACGCGTCGGGTGAGTAGAGCCGGATTTTGGTTATTTTCAAACCGAACATCCAACACGCCAACACATGCCCCATCTCATGAATGGGTGTGCCGAGAAGACCTGTGACCGCGTAGAACGGGAAAACGCTCCGGACGAACGACTGAACCAGCCTGTCCATCATTAGAATGGCCAAGGGCGGCATCAGGAAGATGTAGGCCAGGTACTGTACGATCAGTTGCCAGTTTGAATCGATGAACATTGAAGGCTCACGGAAGGTGGGGGCCGCCCATTCTCACTTCCCTCAAGCTCGCCGCGGGTGACATTGGTGCCCGCCCTAGGGCACCAACATCCTCCACACATCGAGCCCGCCTATTGGCTCAGTCTCGCCACCTGCGCTCCCCTCCTCTTGCTAGATTGGACTGATCGAATCTGGGGGAACGGCCGTGGACATTAACTGGACATCGGAGCAGGAAGTATTTCTCGATTGCACGGCTCCGCTCATAAGGCTCCGGGCATTTGCTGGTGCGTCCAAAACGACCTCCCTCGAAGGCTATTCTCGCAAGCACAACCGCCTCAGGTACCTCTATCTGGCTTACAACAAAGCCATCAAGGATGAGGCCAAAGAGCGCTTCCCTAAGAACGTCTACTGCGCCACCACACACCAACTGGCCTACAAAGTCTATGGGGCGAAATACGAGCATAAGCTTGAGGGGGGATTGCGCCTTGGGGACATGGCCAAGGTACTGAATACAAACGATTGGACCGTGGTAAGGGCCGTGGTTGACACGCTAAACAACTTTTTGTGCAGCCCCCTTGAGACCTTTCATGAGAGCCACCTCCCGATGGTCAAAAGGATTCCTGGCTCGCAGATGCCACCGAGCTTCATCGAGAATGTCTTCAAGTCTGCAGAGTTTCTTTGGGAGCGGATGATCGACCCTGAGGACATGTCAGTCCCCATTTTGCACGATGGCTACCTCAAGCTCTATTTGCTCAGTAACCCTGACCTCAGCAGAACCTACGATGTGATTTTGGCCGATGAAGCCCAAGACCTGAACGGCCTGACGTTGGCCCTCATCAAGAAACAAACCTGCAGGAAGATTTTTGTCGGTGATAAGCACCAGGAACTGTATCGCTTCAGAGGTTCTGACAACGCGCTGGATGATCCAGACCTCGACGACGCCGTTGACCTTCGCCTGACCAGGTCGTTTCGATTTGGGCCAGCCACAGCGGCCCTTGCCAACATCATTTTGAGTTTCAAAGGCGAGACGGTTCCGGTGATAGGCGCCGGCGCCCGGACGAAAATTAGATCCACCCTAGACAGCAGCGCCAAACGTCCTGCGCTGCTCCATCGAACGGTTATGGGTGTCATCCTTTCTGCTCTTGACTACACCGCCGCCGGCAAAAAAGTATTTTGGATCGGAAAAATTGACTCGTATCAGATCTCAAGCATCGAGGACCTGTATTGGTTCAGCGAAGGCCGCCCTGACAAGGTCAAGAACAAGCGGCTGCTGAAAGAGTTCAGTGACTGGAACCAGTACCTGACCATCGCCGAGGAAACGAAGGATCGCGAGATGGTTCGGGCTATCAAGATCATCAACGCCTATGACGACCTTGAAGACAGGCTTGGGCAGATGAGGGCAATGACCGTAAAGGACGAGGACAAAGCCGACATCATCCTGGCCACCGCCCATCGTTCAAAAGGTCTTGAGTTTGACAACGTCGCCCTGATGGATGACTTCCCGGACCCACTGGACCCACAGATGGACCATGGGTCGCGTGAGGACGAGCTCAATTTGCTGTACGTCGCGGTCACCCGCGCGAAGTTGCAATTGGCGGTCAACCAAGTCGTGATCGGCCTCATGCGCGAACACGCATACCTAGCAAAAATGGCCGCCAAAAACGCGCAAGGTGTCTGAAGTACCGCTGTGGTTTACCGATGGCAACCAAGCCCGCGAGGCGGGCCATATGGAGAAGGCTGATCGTTGGTTGGAGAAAGCGCAGTTCTGACGAACTACCTTTTAAGGCGCAACGATCGACCACACCTAGTTCAGTAGCCTGTCGTTGTGGGCATTGGCGGGCGCCTCAATAGTGCTTCCTCCACTCGGCTGACAGCATCAGATGCATGCCGGGACCCGGATACAACTGATTATTTCGTTACCGCACTAATCGGCAACGTAGCCTCAACCCCCGCCTCCTCAGCGGCGAAGCTCTCGGTGTTGATGGTGTCCTTGGTAGCACCCGCGACTTCAGCAAGACGGCATGCAAAGAACTGGCTGCCATGGTTGGTGACGCCACCGGGCGTCACTTTCAAGTTGAAACGCAGGTCTCTGACTGCCGAATCCCGTTTGTTCGGTGGTGCCACCATATTGATGGGCAGACGAAGATACGCCAGAGCTTCACCGTGCTCGAAGATCCGGTCGATTTCCAGCCCTTTGGTATTTTCATCCCGTGGTGGATTGGCTGTACTGAACCAGCCAGTTACCGGGGACGAGTTGAAGGCGATAACTTTGGATACCCTGATCGGCTGTTGTGCCGACCGGGGCAGGGCATAGGCCAGTTGTTGGGCCAAGCCACCGCCGAGCGAATGGCCGATAGCAACGATTTTGACGGTGGCCGGGAGTTTTCCTTCGCGTATACGGTTTTGAACCTCAGCCTCGAGCGCCTTGGCTACCCAGTCACGAGTAATATCGTACTGGTCCTCACCTCTAAGCCAGGTCGGGATAAACCATCTGGCATTGGAGAACCAGTCCTGGCGCTGATCCGCTTCGGTGCCCCGAAAAACGATTGCAACTTCGGAAATATCAGTAGGGCCGTTACCGGTACGCAGCTCCCAGACGCTGAAAAACAATTTGGCCTTTTCTGCTTGTTCAGCTAGAGCTTGGGATGGGAATTCTGGCCAGGCATACCAACCCGGTGTAGGGATCAGCTGTTTGCTGTGGGGACGACAGGCCTGGGCAAAACGATCTTGAACAGAGGACTGAATGGCTTTGTTGTTGGCGAGCGCCAGTTTCTGGCGATAGTCGGGCCAGGCCAGCTGATAAGCATTGGCAGCCAAGGCTGTGTATTCCCAGTAGACCTGTGCGATATCGCGCGTTCCTTCATGAACGGTGTAGCTTGATTGGTCAGGCTCACGTATCAATACTGTGTCGTCTTTTTGAAACCATACACTGCAACCGCCCTGCAAAGCGGCTATTAATAACAGTCCAGCTTTCTTGATGGTCATGTCCCTAAGCCCCCTCGAATAGTGGCTAAATGCCTCTGCTCAGGTATAGCATCTTGCGCTGAGGCTGCAATTGCGAGGGGTGATTACTGGACGTAAGAGAAGGGCTTAAAAAGCGTTCAACAGTCTTGAATTTCAGCTCTTTGCGGCGCTCAAAAACCAGAAAGCCCTAGGGTGATACCTCGAGCTTCTCAGGGACTGGCAGCTCTCTATTTGACTGCCCTATTTTGTGAAGAGTGGTCAAAAGACTTCATTTTTTCAAGATCACCGGCGGAGCGGTACCAGGTGATCCGGTGACGCCCCGAATCGTTTGCAGAGGGACTCGTAGCTAGAGCCAAATCCCAAACTCGACATTGTGCAAAGCACCTCAATGTTCGAGTCCAGCGTAGCAAGGCACAGGTCCCGGCTATGGGGAACCATGCGAAATCCGCGGACCCTCAGTTCGTGCTCGAGCTCACCCCACCCCCTCGCCATCTTGGTTAGCGCCAGCAACTCAACTTTCTTCGATTCGCTTAACTCGCCCTTCAAAGGGGGAATAATTCGAAGGTCTTCCCGGGGGTCGACGCGTAAGCCTGCGAAGAGACCCTTCCCTTGCCAGTGGCATCCAGACCGAATCCATCTGACTCCTCCTACAAACGCGTACACGGTGCAAAGCACTGAAAAGGCCACACCAGCGCCAGATAGCACCGAAGCAGCCTCAAGCATGCCCAAGCGACGCATGACGGTGGGAAACATGTCGCCCACGCCAAAATAGAAGAAGCACGCATAGGCCAGCGGTCTCATGATCGCCGCACCAAATGCTGGCCGGCGTGGATGGGAGTTGACCCTTTTCATTAAGCGGTGGCTCCGGCTGCACCCTGGATCCCACAGAAGCCTACCTCTTCCTTGGCGTCCTTCAGATGAGCACTGCCACCCTTCTCCCCCTCAACCAGAGATTCCTGGACATGTTGGTTCCAGTCGTCGATCGCCCCCTCAACCACTTTCGGGTATTCCTGATGGCACTCTAAGGCCTTCATCTGCAACAGGATCTCGTCGATAACCAAGACTGGTTCGACCTGAGCCCCGCATTCGCTGCAGTGGCTCATTCCAATAGCCAGGCCGGGCATACGGTAGGGAGGTCGCCCTGTCTGCAGCTGAAACTCCGAAAAAGCCCGCGCGTATAGGTCAACGGTTTTCGATGGCAGGGCGCGGACAGGCAAAGTCCCCAGAATGGCAATGACGCATTGGTGTGGCATGATTTTCTCCAAACAAAATGGCTCCCCCAGAATCAACCGAGAGAGCCAATATGCAAGTCCTGCTACCTACGGAGCTGCTTAGAGCGCGGCCCTACTCGTCATCCGAGTCGGCGTTCTGTGCCTCAGATGGAATCGCCTCTGGGTCCGCTTTCTCTGCTGCTGACGCCGCAACGCCTCGAGCTCCGTAGCCCAGAATCTGTTCGCTCACTACAGCCCCACCATCCAACTGCTCACCCTTCTGCTTTTGCTCATCGGCCTGTGCGTCCGCTCGTTCGCTGACCATCATTTTTTTCATGATGGAAATGAAAGCGCTGGCAGGCTGGGCCCCTTTAACAAACTCCTTTTCCCCGGTGAGATTGTCGATGACCATCGTCGCTGGCGTGCCAGTGGCGCCAATCTTCTCGCCCATCAACATGTGCTCGTTGATACGGTCCTTGTGCCGTTCACTCGCCATGCACTCGTTGAACTTCGCCTTGTCGCCACCCAGTCGTTTAGCCAGGGCCGGCAAGTCCTTTACCCCGCCACCGTTGCCGGCGGAAAGCTCGAACACCTGGTCGAGAAAGACCCAGAAACCCTTGTTCCCTTTTTGCTCTGCAAAGCACTCCGAGGCCTTTGCCTCATCGTGGGCAGCCGGGTTATGGAACTGCAATGGTAGGTGTCGCCATTGCCAGTTCACGGCACCGTTAGAGCGATCAACAATTTCCTTCATCGTTGGGTGCAAGCGTTTGCAGTACGGACACTCCATATCGGAGAACTCGGCCAGCGTGAACCGCGCTTTCAGGTCACCGTACACGCGAGCGTCATTGGGCACCGCATCTACTGCATTGGGGTAACGGGAAAACTGGGCATTGGCATACGCCTCAATTTCCTTAAGCTCGCGCTGGACAATGAGATCGTCGACTGCAGAGGCCACCTTGTCATCGATGTAACGACCGCCCTGCAAGGCATTGAACGCCGCAAGTCCGCCAAAGGTTGCAAACTGGGAGAGGACGACTGAAATGGCAATAGCCGGGATGAGCGGTTTGAGCTTGAGCATGGGTGTTCCTGCTGTGGGATCTAGTGCAGGAGACGATACTCAGCGGCGGGACCTGAAAGGGGCTAATCAGCCCCTCAAACTGGCTCGGTTACCGGGCGGCAACGAGCATGAGAGAAGCAACTGATGGTATTTTCGGGGAGTGGATTTGGGTTGCCTGACGCACTGCTTTTGGAACCACTATCAGCTCGCCACGACTCGCCAACACACAAGCCAGAAGCGGCCCCATCTCACCGCGGCTACAAGAAGAAGAATCTTCTGCCTTGTACCGAGTTACTAATTGAACAAGTGAAGCCGTCGTCCACCCAGCACCAGGTAGGCTTTTCGCTTGAGCGCCAACAAGATCCAGGCGCTGATCCAGCGTCAAGATTGGTGAGAGTGCATCCATTAGCACAACAAACCTTTGCCCATATGCAGCGAGAGTGACCGACAGGTTGCTCATTCGCGTGGCAAAAAAGCGGCTTTGTGCCAAATGGCTTTGATACACAAAGATGTCATCCCTTGGGAGTCCCTGCCCTTTCCCTTTTGCATCGAGAATTCCCAGCGCGCGTTCGGCTGACCGCAACTTCTGACGCTCTTGGACGAAAAGTTGAAGAACGCAGCGGGCTTCTTTGCGCATCAACAGCAGCTCTGCCCTGTGGGCGGCCTGGTCTTTCATGTTAATGGTCCCGTTGTCTGACAATTGAATGGCCATTATCACCTCTGGGCGAGTTGCGCCTGCGGCGGTTCGCCCCTTATGGACTGATGGTTGCGTTCACATCCGTACAGAACGCTTTAGGAAGTGGGGGTTGAACTCTCCACCGATGACCGAAGCCAACCCCATGCCTCTCAGGCGGCGAACTTTGCACGATGGCGGTCTCGGGCCTCTCGGCGCTCCTGCTCTTCCACGCAAAGCTTGGCGGATGGCAGTACCAGCAACCGGCGCAGTCCGATTTGTGGCCCGGTTTCACAGTACCCGTAGCTGCCTTCCTCAATCCGGCTAAGTGCCTCGACGAGCTCATCCAGAGCCGACGAGTCGCGTCGGATCGAGCTGGTTACCTTTTGCCGCTGCTCTTCAATTGTCGCGGCATCGCCGGGATCGGGGACATTCTCCAAACGCTCCAGCTCCTCCCGCCAGTTGCCGATACGCACCCGCAGTTCACTGATACGGGCATTGATCAGCTCACGGAAGAACTGAAGCTGCGAGTCGGACATGTAGTCTTCGGCACTCATAAGCAAAATTTCACTTTTCGTCACGTCAACCTCCAGGGTGTTTTTCATCACCTGAATCATGCCGACAGTTTGAAATATGCAACCTGCTAAATGGGGCCCATGGAGGCCATGACTTGGGGCAGATTCGAGCCCAACTATTACGCGTATCGTCGACTATTGCCGGCAAAGCCAAACGAGGTCTGTTACCCCAGCAGGGTATGAGAGAAGACTCATATTATTCAACGCGACCATGGTGCATGGTCGTTTCCTAACAGGAGCACGCATGACGAGAAACACAACGATAGATCCTGAAGAAAGATGTCCTGATGCAAAATTCCCCGCGCGCCTACCAAGCATGCTCTTCGAGAGGTTAAGGGTGAGGGCTCGAGCAAACAATCGAAGCATCAACCAGGAGATTGTTCACGGAATGTCTCAGTACCTTGATGGACTGGACGAACTGGAGTTGCTCATTGCAAGCGTGAAGCGCCAGCTCGTTGCTATTCAGACCACAGAAGAGCTGTCTGCCTGAGACTCATCTCTACCGGCCAAGTACCGCTGGCCATGGCTGGTTTACCACCGCACCACGCGAGCTTCTTTCTACCCGGGACAGATGGTTGGTCAATTTTTTCTAGCGCAAAAAAAACCCTCACTCGGAGGGCTTTTTTATTGTCCGGGATTGGATTGGAGATCCAGTTGCTAGGCTGCCCCAGTCTTAATAGAACGCAGATGGTCCACGCTCACTGTCAGGCAGGTAAAACGCAGTGTCCTTCGGCAGATTCTTGGATAGGGCGGTTGCCAGTTGCTCAGACGTTACTTCACCACGGGTCTTGAGCACGACCGAGTCGAAGAGCGACCCAGAGGCCGAGCCATTCGTGGTTTCGTGTCCAACAGGGATAGCCACGATTCGAGCAGGGTAGCCACCGCGATCTACTGGGGCGTATCCATCCGCAGCAAGGATGCCTCGGTGCCCCATGAAAACTTTGGCCGCCTTCAAGCCAGCCGGTGTCTCGATTTTACCCAGCCGGAATTGTCCGTTCGGTAGATCATACGATTTGGTAACGTCGACCACCGTCTTGGCAAACATCGCCTCCATCCGCGATCCACACCCTGCCACAGCAGCAGCCATGTCCTGGCCATCGACCTTACGCATAAAGCAGACAACAAAACCTTGAGTGACGCGAGGGTCGAACTTCGGGGAGCCGGCCACCAGGCTAAGAACCATACCGGCACCACCTACGTCTCCACCGATTGCATTTAAGCCGATGGCCTCAAGATCCTTGCCAGTCGAGCCCGGACGAGAAGAGTCGGTCGACATGTAGCGGATCGTTTCCTCCTTGGTCGACTGTCGCAACTGAGTACCTGTAAACGAGCCAGCCGGGGCGGCCTTCAACGAAGGCATACCCATCACGGCGAAGACCTTGTCGGTCGCCGTTGCAGTGCTGGCAAATTTCTGAGGCTCGCTGTTAGCATGCTTGATGGTCATCTCGTCAGCCGCACGAAACTCGTATTGGACTGACGCTGACTGCGCGGTGCCCAGACCATCTACTTGGGCCTTTTTGGCGCCGTCATACGCGGCGCACCCACCCAGGGTAGCGATAGCTGTGGCGATCAGTGTGTAGCCGATGGACTTCATCCTAGGACCTCTCTTTGGTTTTTCTAAATGAGACCACAGGGCCGGTAAAGTGCAAACTGGAACTAGTTGAACGCTTTGCTCTGCCGATCTACAGGTTCACAGAGATCGCTGACCTTTCTCAAATCTCGATGAGTAATTTCACGCCCAGCGCCATTGGCATCAGCGAGCATTTTTTTCGCACAGGCCGAATCGACAATCACTGCCCGAATTTCATCGACGGAGGCGGCTTGCTGCCAGTCGTTTACTGCCGAGACCACTGGATAGCCGATTAGACCGAGTAGCGCTAAACCTCCAATCCATTTGCAGACCAGGAGATAGGCTCTGGTGCCGGTACCGGGTTCATTCAACAATTTCTCGCCGTCGGTGTTTGAGTCCATCATTCTCTCGTCCTGGTGTAATTATGGTTGCTGTACATGCCCTGAAGGCTCGTTCAGCACCATGCCGCCCGTAAGTTCAGAGTTGATGCATATGCTCTCAGATCCCGAAACGGAGCGAGCCCAGGTTTGATCCAAGGTCCGGGGCAAAATGAGAATTTCAGCGCCCTCCCCTTAATCGTTCGACTTACGTACGGTGGCAAATTCCTCGGTTTCAATTCCCCCTAGCATTATGATGCTCGCGCTAGAACGCACCTGGTGGCTCAGAAAATGCGCACAGAACAGACATGCAGGCTGTTTACTCGACGGAGAGAAACTGATGATTGATTATCTGGGAACATTTCCAATCCCTGCAGAGCTACTGCCGCAGACCTTGCGCACGCTTCTGGAGCCAGTCGGAACAGACCCCAGCCTGAGGGTCGAGGTGAGCAGCTTTACGGAAACTGACCCGTACGGGCCTAACCGGGAAACGGTGCACATGTTGATGGCTGTTGTTCCAGACGACGACAAAATCGTAATGCCCTTCCCTCATTTCGATAGCCAGGTGGCGTACTCAACGCCGGACATCGGCGAAAAAGGCAACGTTCGTACTTTTGCACCAAGTGTGAACGGGCATGACTACATCGTTGCGTCCTGGAGTAACGGCCTGTTCTACACCTACAACCTTGCTGAGAAGGTGTGGATGGCGTTGGGCCTTACCCCCCGCTGCATGGGCAACGAACTACAACGTATGGTTTATGACGATCTGAGACTGCCTGAGTTCGATGTCGCCGAGGGGGAGGTCTCAAGCCAGTATCACTACAAGGCATCTCGTAACATCCGCTGGTACATGTCAAATGAGTACCTGCGTAAGTATCTCTGGCTGAGAGGTGGGCGCGGCGTTCGCCAATTCTATTACCAGTCGATGCTCCAAGATTCGCCAGAACTTCGCGCATTGATGAAGGGCGGAAAAGTTGTCACCCTTGGGAAGCCGGGTGGCTGGTATGACGGCGATCTTAGGGAAGAAGACGATGGGATCGTACTGCAGGTATGGGCCACCGTGGAGTCAGTTTCTTGCGCGCTTTGCCCGCAACAGACGGCTGAAAGACTTTCATGGCCGGGTATTCCCGGGACGGTTACCTACGCTATAGCCAATGCCATGATTGACGGAACGAGTGTCTATCTCGACGATCGCTTTCTCGTTCGCTACGAGCAGAACAGCTTTTACAAAAGCACACCGGTCGACATCCATGGGCACTGGAACTGCAGTCCATCCTATCTAGGCCAGTGGGCTTTTACCGACTGCCAACGAGTTGGTAGAAATATGATCAGGGTGCGACTCAGGGAGCTTTATAAGGGCATCCCCGACCGCGAAATTTTGCACGCACATGCCCACGCGATGGAACCAGGTTTGGTTGCACAGTTCGACCAAGGCGAGGAGCACATCGTTTCAAAGATAAACCGGCTTCTCATGCAACTGATAACTCTTGGCGAGAACCTATCCCGGCTGGGCGCCTCGCTGGGCATTGATAAAACACCTGCGGAGTTGTGTGGCTTCTCACGCAAAGAAGTAGAAGACAATGGCTGGCTTCATTATCCACAGCTTGCCAAGCTGGCTCAGGTTGCCCCCTTGGACATGTCCCAGCAGGCCTTCCTTGCACGATGCAAATCCATCCATGAAATTTGGCAAATACTACCCAACGGATTTCTCAAACAGATTCTATGGGCCGCCGGTGTACCACGAAAAGAGTTGAACACCCTGGGCAGCGTTAAGTTGCTGCAGGCCGTTCTGAACATTCTAGTGAACCTTGACGCGCAAGAAGAGGCGCCAGACGCATTCAAGAGTGACAACGAGCCAGATGGCTGGAACGCAAGAACTGATGGCATTGCAATGCTCTTCGTTACCAACGATC
>Ga0075369_10000557_pt1 | contig 11747 bp, 10 predicted proteins | sample EndMethybrTD3034_FD_71400 | JGI IMG/M metagenome (GOLD analysis project Ga0075369, IMG submission 71400) | Populus endosphere microbial communities from Tennessee, USA - Endosphere MetaG P. TD hybrid TD303-4 | ecosystem: Host-associated > Plants > Roots > Endosphere | place: USA: Tennessee...
GGCAAGAAGAGCGTGGCGCTCGACTTCACCAAGCCCGAGGGCCAGGCGGTGGTGGCGAAGCTGCTCGAGACCGCCGACGTGCTTGTCCAGAATTTCCGGCCCGGGGTGCTGAAGAAGTACGGCTTCGACTACAAGAGCATCCACGAGAAGCATCCGCGGCTGATCTATCTGTCGATCTCGGCCTACGGACAGACCGGTCCCTTGTCGGACCGGCCGGGCTACGATCCGGTGCTGCAGGCCGAGTCGGGGATGATGAGCGTCAACGGCGAGGCCAATGGCGAGGGCCTGCGACACGCCATCGCCATCGTCGACACCATGACGGCGATCCACTCGGTGGCCGCGATCAATGCCGCGCTGTACGCCCGCACGTCCACCGGCAAGGGCCAGCATATCGATCTTGCGCTCTACGACACGGCGCTCTCCTCCCTCGGCAACATGGGCTCGTACTACCTGATCGGCGGCGAGCAGCCGCGGCGCGCGGGCAACGGCCACTTCGCGTCGGCGCCCAACAGCTCGTTCGAGACCAAGAACGGCAAGATCTACATGGCCGTTGCCAACCAGAAGCTGTTCACCGACACCTGCAAGGCGCTGGGCCATCCCGAATGGGCGACCGATCCGCGCTTCGCGGCGCTCGCCGACCGCGTGGCCAACAAGCCCGAGCTCACGCGCATGATGGAAGAGGTGCTGAAGACCGACACCAAGGAGAACTGGGGCCACAAGCTGCGCCATCTGCCGGCCGGCCCGATCCGCACCATGAAGGAGGCGCTCGACGAACCGGAGGTCAAGCGCCGCGGCATGCTCAAGACGTACAAGCACAGCAAGGCGGGCGAAGTGCCGATCATGGGCTCGAACTACCGCTTCTCCGACACCCCGGTCGACGACACCCGCCCGCCGCCGGCGCTGGGCGAGCATACGGATGAAGTGTTGGGCAGCATCGCGGGGCTAAGCGCCAAGGACATCGCCGCGCTGAGAGAAAAGAAGGTCATCGCGTAGCTGGGGACGCGCCACTCCGGTGGCGCGTCATCGGAGCGCGGACCTCCAGGTCCGCTCTTGTCATCCTGAGCGCCACGAAGGATCTCATGACGATTGCGAGCTGCGATGAGGTCCTTCGCTGCGCTCAGGACGACAGAAATGAGCGAGCCGGCGGCTCGCGGTCCGGAAGGCCATGACGCGCCACGGAGTGGCGCGCCCCCAGCTATGACAGCCACTTCCTCAAGATCGCGTTCGTCTCGTCGGGTTTCTCCATGGTGATGAGATGCCCGCAACCTTCGACCACGATCAGCTCGCTGCCCTTGATGGCGGTGGCCATCTCCTCGGACAGGAAGAGTGGCGTGGCGGCGTCGTCGCGGCCGCACACCACGATGGTCGGGCACTTGATCCTGGGCAGGTCGGGCCGCCGGTCGACGCGGATGGCCGCCAATTCCTCCTGCCGCTTGTAGATTTCCACGCCGATCTCGCCGCACATCGTCATCACCTCGCCGACCAGTGCCTTGTCGGGCAGGCGGTAGGCCGGGATGAAGCGCGACATCTGCAGGCCGAGCACCAGCTCGAAATGGCCTTCGTTGGCGAGCCTGATGCGGGCCCGTCGGATCGCCCGCTCGGTCTCGTTCTGGCTGCGCATGCCGGTGTCGAGAAGGGCCAGCCGGTCGACCCGGTTGGCCGCGATCTGCATGATTTCCACCGCCAGCATGCCCCCCAACGACAGCCCGGCCAGGGAAAACCGCTCGGCCGGCATCTGGGCCAGGACCCAGCGGGCGGCGCTGTCCCAGGTATCCCAGACCGAGAGGGGCGCCTTGCGCCAGTCCGGCACGACGATGTCGGCCTGCTCCGACAGACCCGCGATCTGCCCGGCGAACAGACGGGGCGAGCACAGCAGGCCCGGGATCAGGAGCAGGGGTGTTTTAGCCATTCGTTTCTCCAGGCCAGCCTTTGTCGAGGCACCTTGTTGGAGCTTTATTGCATCTGCAATTGCAACTTCACCTTGACCTATTGCTTGCCGTTCGCTGTATTTTGCGCCCCAGGTGTAAAGGCGTAGCGACTGGAGATTGCATCAACGGCGACCAGGACTTGATGACTCTTTCGAACTACTTCGCGCTGAACGTTGATCCATCTCAAGCGCTGCCGGAGACCTACAATTACGGTCTCGTCCTGCTGTCGTACCTGGTCGCGGTGCTCGGCAGCTACGCCTTCCTGCAATTCGCCACCCGCATCGCCGAGCTGCGCGACGCCGGCCTGCGCCACAGCTGGCTGGTCATCGGCGCCATCGCCATGGGCGGCGGCATCTGGGCGATGCACTTCATCGGCATGCTGGCCCATATTCTGCCGATCCCGGTGTCCTACGATCCCGGGATCACGGCGCTTTCCATCCTGCCCGCCATCCTGGGCGCGGGCGTGGCGCTGCACGTCGTCGCCCGGCCGGTCATCACCACGTCCCGCCTGCTGATCGGCGGCACGCTGATGGGCGCCGGCATCGGTGCCATGCACTACACCGGCATGATGGCGATGCAGCTCAATGCCATCGTGCGCTACGACCCGATCCTGTTCGCCGCCTCCATCGTCGTCGCCGTTCTGCTCGCCATCCTGGCGCTGCAGGTACGCCAGGTCATCAGCAAGCTCGATCTGATTCGCCTCCCCGCGGTCAGGGACGGCGTGGGCGCGCTGATCATGGGATTCGCCGTGACCGCCATGCATTACACGGCGATGGCCTCGACCTATTGCTTCGCCGCGCCCGGGCCGCAGCGCACGGCGGTCGATCATTCGGTGTTCGCGGGCGTCACCGCCCTGATCGCCTCGCTGATCCTGCTGCTCACCATCGTCGCCGTGATGTTCGACCGGCGCGTGGCGCAGGAGGAGAGCAGCCACCAGCGCACCAGCGAGCAGCTGATGCAGGCGCAGAAGATGGAGGCGGTCGGCCAGCTCACCGGCGGCGTGGCGCACGACTTCAACAACATCCTGACCATCGTGCTGGCCAATGCCGACGCCATCCTCGACGACGACAGCGTGCCGCCGCATATCACCAAGCGCGCCCAGCGCATCTCCGACGCCGGCCAGAAGGCATCCGAGCTGACTCGCCAGCTGCTCGCCTTCTCGCGCAAGCAGGTGCTGAAGCCCGAGATCTCCGACCTCAACGACCTCGTGGCGACCACCGGCAAACTGTTGCGGCGCACGCTCGGCGAGCACATCGAGGTGCAGACCATCGCCGCCTCCAATCTCTGGCCGATCTACGTCGACCGTCCGCAGGTCGAGACCGCGCTGATCAACCTCTGCATCAACGCGCGCGACGCCATGGCGACCGGCGGCCGCCTCACCGTCGAGACGCGCAACGTCACGCTGTCCTGGGACTACGTGGCGCGGCAGGAGGACGAGGTCGCGCCGGGCGAGTACGCCATGCTGTCGGTCAGCGACACCGGGTCGGGCATGCCGCCCGACATCCGCCGGCGAGCCTTCGAGCCGTTCTTCACCACCAAGGAAGTGGGCAAGGGGACCGGCCTTGGCCTCAGCATGGTCTACGGCTTCATCCGGCAGTCGAACGGCCATATCGAGATCACCAGCGAGGTTGGCCGCGGCACCACCGTCCGCATGTATTTCCCGCGCAGCGATCCTGCCGCGGCGTCCGCCCCGGCGCCGCGCAAGCAGGCCATGCCGCGCGGCAGCGAGCGCATCCTGGTGGTCGAGGACGAGAAGGCCGTCCGCGCCATCGTCGGCGAGCAGCTGGGCAGCCTGGGCTACGACGTGAAGCTCGCCCGGGATGCCGACCAGGCGCTCGAGCTCCTGAAGGCCCACCGCTTCGACCTGGTGATAACCGACGTCGTCATGCCGGGGCGCTTGAACGGCCGGGCGCTCGCCGAGGAGATCAAGCAGGCGTGGCCCGACACCCGCATCGTCTTCATGTCGGGCTATTCGGAGAACGCATTGCAGCGCGACGGCCGCCTCGAAAGCGGCGTGATGCTTCTGGCCAAGCCGCATGTCAAAGCCGATCTTGCCAAGATCATCCGCGACGCGCTCGGCGGCAACGGCGGCCGCTTCGGTTCGGCCGCGCACGGTCAGGCGTAGTAAGGGAGTAGAACACGATGAACGCCAACGAGCGCGACCTGGTCCAGCGTTTCGTCGACGACATGACTGACTACGCCGTCGTCATTCTCGATGTGCAGGGCAGGGTGCTCACTTGGAACGCCGGTGCGCGGGTGCTGTTCGGCTACACGTCCGACGACATTGTTGGGCGGCGTTTCACCGTGCTGCACACCAAGGCCGACAACCTGCTGGGCAAGCCCGAGACCGCGCTGGGCGATGCCCTGCAGTGGGGACGGCATGACGCGACGGGTCCGATGCTGCGCAAGGACGGAAGCCGCCTGCAGGCGCGCCTCATCCTGCGGCCGCTTTCCGATTCCTGGCAGCGGCATGTCGGCTTCGGCCTGCTGGCCTACGACACCGAAGGCGGCGCCAAGCCGGCCGCGACCGGCGAGCCCGAGGTGCCGGCGACGGCACCGAGCCTTGCCACGCGCGCCAAGATCCTGGTGGTCGACGACAACAGTGGCGTCCTCGAGGAGGCGACCGATCAGCTGACCCGCCTCGGCTACGATGTCGTCTCGGCGTCGAGCGGCGCGGAAGCCCTCGCCGTGCTCGAGCGCGGCGAGAAGATCGACCTCCTGTTCACCGACGTCGTCATGCCGGGCGACATCGCCGGCCGCGACCTCGCCGGCAAGGCCACCGAGTTGCGGCCCGGCCTGAAGGTGCTGTTCGCGTCGGGCTATTTCGAGGGTGCGCTTGTCAGCAAGGGTGCACTCGAGACCGACGTGCAGTTCATCGCCAAGCCCTACCGCATGAAGGCCCTGGCACAGAAGGTCGAAGAGGTCCTGGGTTCCTGAGCTGAATACACGCGTGGCCGCCGTGGATTAGGCGGCGCGACTGCGATACCAATGGCGAGCCATGGCCGCGCCCCCTGTCATCGCTTCCGGTCGCGACATCCGCCTCGATCTGTTTCGCGGGCTGGCGCTCTGGTTCATCTTCGTCGACCACGTTCCGACCAACGTCGTGAGCTGGTTCACCATACGCAATTACGGCTTCAGCGACGCCACCGAGGTCTTCGTCTTCATCTCGGGCTACACAGCGGTGATCGCCTATGCGCGCATGATGCAGCGCGAGGGCTGGGTGCGCGCCGCCGCTCGCGTCTATCGCCGCGTCTGGCAGCTCTACGTCGCCCACATCCTGCTGTTCATGGCTTTCACCGCCCAGATCGTCTGGGTGTCGATCGCCCGCGACATGCCCTCGCTGATCGACGAGATGGAGCTGATGGGCCTGGGCGAGAACCCCTACCGGGCAATCCTGGCGGCGGCGCTGTTGCAGTTCCGGCCGGTCAACCTCGACGTCCTGCCGCTCTATATCGTCCTGCTGGCTGCCTTTCCTTTCGTCCTGCCGGCGGTCCTGCGCTGGCCGTTCGCGGTGCTTGGTGTCTCGCTCGCCCTCTATGCGGCGACATGCCACTTCGATTGGAATCTGCCGGCCTATCCGGCCGGCAAGGTCTGGTACTTCAACCCGCTCGCCTGGCAGGTCGTCTTCTACGGCGGAACCGCCTGCGCCGTGCTGGGCCCCAAGCTCGCCTGGCTCGACCGCTTCCGCTGGCCACTCTCGGTGCTGGCCGCCCTTTACCTTTTGTTCGCGGCCTTTATCGCCTTGTCCTGGCACTATAATTCGCTGCAGGAGATGACCCCGGCCTGGCTCGCTCGGCAGATCTATCCGATCGACAAGACCAACATCGACATCCTGCGGTTTTTGCACTTCCTGGCCGTGGCCTGGCTGGTCCGGGTGCTGGTGCCGGCCAGTGCCGCCTTCCTGCGCTGGCCGGTCTTCCATCCACTTCGCAGGTGCGGGGAACAATCGTTGCTTATATTCTGCATCGGTACTTTTCTTGCGTTGTCCGCCCAGATCGTCGTCAGCTATTTCGAGGAGTCGCTCCTGTCGCAGATCGTCGTGAGCTTCGCGGGCATTCTCGTCATGTGCGCAGCCGCCTATGTGGCGACCTGGTTCAAGAGCGGAGGATCGGCCGGTTCGGGACGGACGCCCAGCGCGGCGGAGGCCGTGCCGTGAGACTGCGCGGCTGGCCTTGGCTGATCGCGGTCCTGGCGCTGCTGCTGCCGGCCAGCGCCTTTCCCCAGTCGATGACGCTCTGCCGCGCCAAGCCCGAACTGCTGGAGCTCGGCAACTCGCTGCCGGCGGCGCGCAAGTCGATCGCCGAGCGCAAGCAATTGCGCATCATCGCGCTCGGCTCGTCGTCGACCTCGGGTTACGGCGTATCGAACCCGGCCTATGCCTATCCCGCCCAGCTCAAGATGGGCCTCGACAAGGCGCTGCCCGGCGTCGACGTCGACGTCATCAATCGCGGCATCGGCGGGCAGGATGTCGAGGAGATGTCCGCCCGCCTGCAGTCGGAGCTGAAGGAGAACCCGGCCTCGCTGGTGATCTGGCAGACCGGCACCAATGCCGCCATCCGCCAGATGCCGCTGGCGAAGTTCGAGCGCTGGCTGCGCAACGGGCTGGCGCTCGGCAAGTCGCTGGGCGCCGATTTCGTGCTGATGAACCTGCAGTACGTGCCCGCCGTCGTCGCCGCGCCCGACAAGGAAGCCTACGAGAAGATCATGGCCGCGGCGGCCAAGGAGTATGACGCGGGCCTGTTCCGCCGCTTCGACATCATGCGCGGCTGGTACCAGGACGGCATGCCCTATGCGCAGTTCGTCCAGCTCGACGGCCTGCACCTCAACGACTTCGGCCAGAAGTGCATCGGCAAACTCCTGACCCGGTCGATCCTGAATTCGCTCAACGGTCCTTGAGGCGTCCCGTCATGCCGCGTCGGTTTGTCGATCTGTCGATCTATCTCGAGAACGACGTCATCTCCGATCCGCCGCCGTTCGGCCCCAAGATCCAGTACCACAAGCACGCCGACACGGCCGGCCAGATCGCCGACTTCTTTCCGGGGCTCAAGAAAGAAGACCTGCCCGACGGCCAGGGCTGGGCGGTCGAGAACGTCAACCTCTCGACCCACAACGGCACGCATCTCGACGCGCCCTATCACTTCCATCCGACGATGAACAAGGGCGAGCGCGCCATCACCATCGACGAGGTGCCGCTCGAATGGTGCTTCCAGCCGGGCGTGAAGCTCGACTTCCGCGACAAACCGGACGGCCATGTCATCACCGCCAAGGAGGTCGAGGACGAGCTGAAGCGGATCGGCCATGAGCTGCAGCCGCTCGAGATCGTCGTGGTCAACACGCGCGCGGGCTCGCGCTACGGCAACAACGACTACGTCAATGCCGGTTGCGGCATGGGCTACGACGCGACGATATTCCTGCTCGAAAAGGGCATCCGGCTGACCGGCACCGACGCCTGGAGCTGGGATGCGCCGTTCTACTGGACCGCCCAGAAATGGGCCAAGGACCACGATCCCTCGATCATCTGGGAAGGCCACAAGGCCGGCCGAGACATCGGCTACTGCCATCTCGAGAAGCTGCACAATCTCGAGGCGCTGCCCGGCGACGGCTTCACCATCGCCTGCTTCCCGCACAAGATCCGCGGCGCGTCGGCCGGCTGGACCCGCGCGGTGGCGATCTTCGAGGAGTGATGGGAGCGCGGGCCTCTGGCCCGCTTATGATCATGAGCGGGCCAGAGGCCCGCGCTCCCAAAGACGCTACGCCAGCGGCTCGGGCTCGCCCGGCGGGAGTGGCATCTCGAAGACGTTGAGCGTCATCGACACCAGCATGTAGTAGCCGCACACGCCCACAAGGTCGACGACGCCCTGCTCGCCGAAGGCGTCGACGGCGCGCTTGTAGTTGGCGGCAGCGACGCGGTTGGTCGCGAGATATTCGCTAACGAAGTCGTAGACGATCTTCTCGACGTCGCGCGTGAAGGGTGGCGTCTGGCGCGTGCGGACCGCCTCGACGATCGCTTCAGACAACCCGGCCTCCTTGGCGAGCCGCGCGTGGGCATAGAATTCGTACTGCGCCTTGAAGTGGCGGCCGACCAGGCAGATCGCGAGCTCGCTGAGGTCGCGGGGCAGCGAATTGTTGAAGCGGCAATACTCGCCGAGCTTCTGGGCGCGGTCGGCAAGGTGCGGGCTCCTGAGCCAGGGCTCGAACGGGCCGCGCAGGCCGCCGCGCGGCCCGGCGACGATCGCGTCGGCTACCTTCTTCTGTTCGGGCGTGAGCTTGTTCAGGTCGAGCGGAGCCAGACGCGGCATTACCAATTCCTCCGGGTTGTGACAGCAGGGCGCGCTAAAGCGGGCAGCCGGCGTCGCCGGTCTGACTCTTGTCGGCGTTGTCGAAGATTCGATTGATGATCGCCTCGCCGGCATTCTGCGCCTTGTCGGCCTGGGCGCCGCACGAACCCGTCGCTGCCCACAGCACCTTGCCGCCGTCCGTCGAGTAGAGCGTGAGCGTGACGCGCAAGGTCGGAACGCTGGTCGGCGAGCTGAGCCCGTCGCGCCGCCGGATCGCATTGCTGGGCAGGTCCATGCGCGGATTGGAGCCTGGCGGAGCGTAGGAGGGCTGGCCGCCTTGGGTGCTGTAGTCGCCGCGGCTGCTGTCGGTGAAGTCGAAGTAGCTCACGTCCATGCGCATGACGTTGCCGCCCGAGAAGCCGACCTCGTTGCCGCGCTTGGAGAGGCGCGTCATCACCTCGCGGCGCAGCTCGCGCGACAGGTGGGTGTCGGACGTGAGCTGGACGGCGACCTTGGTCTTGGGAATCTTCTGGTAGGCCTTGACCTCGATCTCACCGAGCTTGGGACCTGGCGGCAGGCCGTAGCTCTGCGCAGAGGCCTGGGTCGTGGTGGCGAGCAGCCCGAGGGCCGCCGCGAAAATCGCAATACGCATCCGGCGCTCCTTAGGCTGCGAGCCGGCGCCAGCCCGGCTCATCGCGGTCGAGCAGGCGCTTCAGCGAGTCGAAATGCAGCAGGGCCTGCTGGGATTCGCCCGCAATCTGGTTCGCGGTGTGCTCGGCGAGCTTGGCGTCGATGTTGTGCAGCGGCCGGCCGGTCTGCATGGCCAGCACCTGCACCATGGCGGCACGCTCGAGGTAGTAGAGGTCGTCGTAGGTCTGGGCCACCGTCGGGCCCGAGACGATGACGCCGTGGTTGCGCAGGAACAGGATGTCCTTGCTGGCCATGGCGCTGCACATGCGGTCGCCTTCCTCGTTGCTGAGCGCGACGCCGGCATAGTCGTCGTCGTAGGCGATGCGGTTCCAGTAGCGGAAGGCGTTCTGGGTGCACATCTCGATGCGGCCGTCGCGGATCGAGGTCAGCGCCGTGGCGTAGGGCATGTGGGTGTGCAGCACGACCTTGGCACGCGGGTTGCCGGCATGGATGCGGGCGTGGATGAAGAAGGCGGTTGCCTCGACCGGGTACTTGCCCTCGACGATGTTGCCCGCGCCATCGGCGATCACTAGGTCCGACGGCGTGATCTCCGACCAGTGCAGGCCCTGCGGGTTGACCAGGAACAGGTCCTCGCGGCCGGGCACGGTCATGCTGAAGTGGTTGCACACGCCTTCGTTGAGGCCGTGCCGCGCGGCGGCCCGCAGGGCGGTCGTGAGGTCGATCCGCGCCTGTGTCACGGGGTCGTTGGCCAGCATCAAGAGGTCTCCATTGCCGAAGGACGTAGCGAGTGGCGATGATGCTGCCAACCCTAAAGCGGTTTGTGACCGGATGGAACCGCCGGCGTGGGAGCTGATCGATGGACGTCCTGTTTCGCTCGCCGCTGGGGGCGCTGCTGGCCAAGCCGTGGGTCGACCAGGCCGGCCTGTTCGGCCTCAAACGCTGGTACTTTCCGCTGTCGCGCCTGTGGGCGGCGGCCAACGCGGCCGGCGACGAGACGGCGCGCTTCCGCGACGAGATCGGTGCGCCGGTCGCGGCCTGGCCGGAGCCCTACCTGCGATCGGTGCTGGCACGCCATGCGGCGCGAAAGGCGGCGGCGGAGGCCGCTCGTTCGGCATGGGAAACTGCACTGTTCGACGATGCGTCCGACGAGGACGGCCTCGTCCTGGACCATCGGCGCCGTGCCGCCGCCACCCGCCATCTGGCGACGCGCGCCTCGTTCTATCCGTTGCTGTTTCCGACCCGGCCGCCGTCGGCGCGCTGGGAGATCGACCGGCCTGCCGATGTCGAGCACACCCTTGGACCGGCGATTGCCCGGCCGGACAGCCTCTACGACGCCGCCGTCGATGTCGGCACCGTCGCCGTTTCGCGGCCGGTGATGAGAGACCGCCTGCGCGAGTACTGGTTGCGCGCGCCGACGCCCGCGCCGCGACTGGGGCAGCGGCCGGGCAGCGAAGCGCTCTATGCCTGCGTGGTCGAGCCGGCCGATGCGGGACCATGTCCGACGCTGATCTTCGGCAGCGGCCTCTGCCTGGAATTCGAGCTGCTGACGGTCTCGCGCGGCCCGGCCACCCGGCTCGCCGAGCTGGGCTGGCGCGTGGTCGAGCCGATCTCGCCCTATCACGGCCTGCGCGCCATGCCGGGACGCTATGGCGGCGAGCCGTTCTTCGCCGCGGGACCGACCAGCTCGATCGACCTCATCGCCGGGCAGGCGATGGAATCGGCGCTGCTGATCGCCTGGTGCCATCAGCGCTTCGGCGGCAAGGTGGGCCTCGCCGGCATTTCGATGACGTCGTTCGTGGCCCAGCAGGCTGCCAGCCGTTGCCACCTGTGGCCGGCCGAGGCGCGGCCCGACGGCGTCATGCTCATCAGCCATTCCGGCCGCATCGAGGACGTGACCTTCGGCGGCGCGCTCGCCGTCACGCTCGGCCTCGATCGTGCCTTGGCGCGCGCCGGCTGGTCGCGCGAGGCGCTGGCCCACCTGTCGGAGCTGATCGATCCGACTGCGGATCCCGCGATCGCGCCCGCGAACATCGTTTCGGTGTTGGGTGAGACCGACCGCTGGGTGCCTTACGACGACGGCCTGGCGGTGGCGCAGCGATGGCGGCTGCCTGACGCCAATGTCTTCCGCTATCCGCTCGGCCATCTCGGTATGCCGGTGCAGCTCACGCGCGATGCCCAGCCGTTCGAGCGCCTCAGGCAGGTACTGGCCGGCGCGTGACGTCGGCGCCGGATATTTCGCGCACCAGCTTGGTGCGCACGGCGCGGCCGAAATGGTCGAAGTTGTCGGCCACGATCATGAACGAGCCCGGGCCGCCGATGACGTTCTCCTCGTAGTACTTGTCGAGGGTGAGGTCGGGCGGACGGCCGAAGTTGGTGCGGTTCATCATCACCGGCAGGCCGTTGACCACGATGCCCTGCTCCACCAGCCGGTCGCGCACCAGCTCGGCCGGCGGGCCGTCGTTGGTGCGGCCGTCGCCCGAGATGTCGATGACGCGGCGCTTGGAGACGAAGCCCGAATTGTCGAAGCGCTGTCCGGCGTGGGCCAGCGCGGCGCCGACCGCCGTCCAGCTCTGCGACTGGCGTGGCGCCTCGGCGAGCTTCTCGGTGAAGCGGCGCGCGGCGGACGGGCTGTCGATCACGGTCCAGTCGATCACCACCACCTGATAGTGCGTGCCGGCCCATTCAGTGTAGCAGACGGCGATGCGCTGGTTCTCGCCCGACAGGATGGCATCAATGACGCGATCGTTGGTGAGCGCTTCGATGTAGCCACGACGCTGCAGCTCGTGCTGGCGGTCGACGTGTCGCGCTCCATCGACGAGGTCGAGGCCGAGCTGCAGCGTCGTGGCTACATCGAAGCGCTCACCAACGATCGCGTCATTGATGCCATCCT
>Ga0075369_10000558_pt1 | contig 11739 bp, 8 predicted proteins | sample EndMethybrTD3034_FD_71400 | JGI IMG/M metagenome (GOLD analysis project Ga0075369, IMG submission 71400) | Populus endosphere microbial communities from Tennessee, USA - Endosphere MetaG P. TD hybrid TD303-4 | ecosystem: Host-associated > Plants > Roots > Endosphere | place: USA: Tennessee...
GGTCGTCGACGACCGAACCGTGGCGCAACTCGAACCAGCGTGAGCGCTGGGACTTGCCCAAGACCACGCGCGTGGCGTTGCGCGAGCGGGCGAAGGCCAGGATCTCCTCGGCCACCGAGCGTCCCGGCAGGGTGACGATCTCAGCGCCCAGCCGTTCAGCGAGCCGCATCGCCTCGGCGAGATGGCCGCGCTCGGTCTCCGACAGCGCGGCATGCCGGTCGGTCTCGACATAGAGCGCAATCAGCTCGGCATCGAGCCCGTCGGCCGTGCGCTTGGCGGCACGCACGGCGTTGGCGGCGGCCGGGCTGGGATCGAGGCAGACGATCACGCGCTCGCCCGCGGCCCACGGGCCGGCGATGGCGTGCTCGCGCATGTAGCTCAGCATCTGCTCGTCGACGCGCTCGGCGGTGCGCCGCAGCGCCAGCTCACGCAAGGCCGTCAGGTTGCCGGGCGAGAAGTAGTGGCGCAGCGCGCGCTGCGCCTGCTCGCGGACATAGACCTTGCCCTCGCGCAGGCGACCTATCAGGTCGGCCGGCGTGAGATCGACCAGCTCGACCTCGTCGGCGGCATTGAGCACGCGATCGGGCACGGTCTCGCGCACACGGATGCGGGTGATGCGCGCCACGACGTCGTTCAGGCTCTCGATGTGCTGGACGTTCAAGGTCGAGTAGACGTCGATGCCGGCGGTGAGCAGCTCCTCGACATCCATGTAGCGCTTGGGATGGCGGCTGCCCTCGACGTTGGTATGGGCGAGCTCGTCGATCAGCACGAGCTCGGGCCGCCGCTTCAGGACGGCGTCGATGTCCATCTCGTCGAGCGTGCGCCCGCGGTACTCGACCTTGCGGCGCGGCACGATCTCCAGCCCGACCATCTGCGCCTCGGTCTCGGCGCGGCCGTGCGTCTCGACGAGCCCGGCGACGACGTCGACGCCCTCGGCCTTGCGCCGTCGCGCGGCGGACAGCATCTCGTAGGTCTTGCCCACACCGGGCGCGGCGCCGAGGAAGATCTTCAGCTTGCCGCGCCCTTCCCTCTCGGCCGCCTTCAGCAGCGCATCGGGTGAAGGGCGCGTGTGGTCGGGAGCTTCAACCATCGAAGCTCCAAGATGTCACTACGACTTCCGAGCGTCGAGGGCCATGTTGAGCCGCAGGACATTGACGCGCGGCTCGCCCAGCACGCCGAGGAAGCGGCCTTCGATGTTCTGGGTCACCAGCTCGCGCACCTGGGCTTCCGGCAAGCCGCGCGCCTTGGCCACGCGCGGCACCTGGAAGTAGGCAGCGGCCGGCGTGATGTGCGGATCCAGCCCCGAGCCCGAGGTCGTCACCAGATCGACCGGCACCGGGGCGTTGGGGTTCTCGGCCTTGAGCTTGTCCGCGTCACCCTGGATGCGCTCGATCAGCGCCTTGGAGGTCGGACCGGCGTTGCTGCCCGAGGAGTTGGCGGCATTGTAGGGCGCAGGCACGGTCTTGGTCGCGTCATTGGGATCGGTGTCGCTGGTCGCCGACGGCCGGCCGTGGAAATAGCGGGCATCGACGAAATTCTGGCCGATCAGTTCGGAGCCCAGCACCTTGCCGTCCTTGACGATCAGGCTGCCGTTGGCCTGGCGCGGGAACAGCACCTGGGCGATGCCGGTCATGGCCAGCGGGTAGATGAGGCCGGTCACGATCGTGAGCAGCACGATCATGACGATGGCGGGGCGGATTTCCTTCAGCATGGCTAAAAGTCCTTTTAGGCAAGGCCGATGGCGGTGATCAGCATGTCAATGAGCTTGATGCCGACGAAGGGGACGACGATGCCGCCGACGCCATAGACCAGGAGGTTGCGCACCAGCACCGCCGAGGCGCCGATTGGCCGGTACTGCACACCGCGCAGCGCCAGCGGGATGAGGGCGACGATGATCAGCGCATTGAAGATGATGGCCGACAGGATGGCCGACTGCGGCGTCTTGAGGTGCATGACGTTCAGCGCCTCGAGCTGCGGATAAAAGGCCAGGAACATCGCCGGGATGATGGCGAAGTACTTCGCCACGTCGTTGGCGATCGAGAAGGTGGTGAGCGCGCCGCGGGTCATCAGCAGCTGCTTGCCGATCTCGACGATCTCGATGAGCTTGGCCGGATCGCTGTCGAGGTCGACCATGTTGCCCGCCTCGCGCGCGGCCATGGTGCCGGTGTTCATGGCGACGCCGACATCGGCCTGGGCAAGCGCCGGCGCATCGTTGGTGCCGTCGCCGCACATCGCCACCAGCTTGCCGTCGGCCTGCTCCTGGCGGATCAGCTTCAGCTTGGTCTCGGGCGTGGCTTGGGCCAGGAAATCGTCGACGCCGGATTCGGCGGCGATGGCGGCGGCCGTCACCGGGTTGTCGCCAGTGATCATGACGGTGCGGATGCCCATCCGGCGCAAGGTTGCGAAGCGATCGCGGATGCCGCCTTTGACGATGTCCTTGAGATGGATGACGCCCAGAAGCCTGCCGTCCTTGGCGACGGCCAGCGGCGTGCCGCCGGACTTGGCGACCTTGTCGGCGATGGTCTCGACTTCGCGGGCGACGTTGGACGCAGCCTTGACGTCGGCGAGGATGGCGTCGACCGCGCCCTTGCGGATCGAGGCGCCATCGACGTCGATGCCGCTGATGCGAGTGTAGGCAGAGAATGGAATGAACTTGGCGTGCAAGGGCGCCATCTCGCGGCCGCGGATGTTGTACTTCTCCTTGGCCAGCACCACGATCGAGCGGCCTTCCGGCGTCTCGTCCGACAGCGAGGCGAGCTGTGCCGCATCGGCGAGGTCGCGCTCGTTGACGCCGCTGACCGGCAGGAACTCCGTCGCCTGGCGGTTGCCCAGCGTGATGGTGCCGGTCTTGTCGAGCAGCAGCGTATCGACGTCGCCCGCCGCCTCGACGGCACGGCCCGACATGGCGAGCACGTTGAAGCGCACCAGCCGGTCCATGCCGGCGATGCCGATCGCCGATAAGAGCGCACCGATGGTGGTGGGAATGAGGGTGACGAACAACGCCACCAGCACCAGCACGCCCATGGTGCCGCCGGCATAGGTGACGAAGCTCGGGATCGAGGCCACCGAGAAGACGAAGATGATCGTCATGCCGGCCAGCAGGATGTTGAGCGCGATCTCGTTCGGCGTCTTCTGGCGCTCGGCGCCCTCGACCAGGGCGATCATGCGATCGAGGAAGGTCGAGCCGGGCTGCGCCGTGATGCGCACCTTGATCCAGTCGGAGATCACCTGGGTACCGCCGGTGACGGCCGAGCGATCGCCACCGGCCTCGCGGATGACCGGGGCTGATTCGCCGGTGATGGCCGCCTCGTTGACCGAGGCCACGCCTTCGATCACCTCGCCGTCGGACGGGATGAGATCCCCCGCCTCGACCAGCACGACGTCACCCTTCTTGAGCCCGGTCGCGGGCAGGGACTCGAATGTCCTCGACTGAGCGTCGGTGAGCCGCTTGGCCACCGTCTCGGTCTTGGCCTTGCGCAAGGTCGCCGCCTGGGCCTTGCCGCGGCCCTCGGCGACGGCCTCGGCGAAGTTGGCGAACAGCACGGTGAACCAGAGCCAGAGGTTGATCTGGAAGGAGAAGCCCAGCCCGCCACCACCGGTCAGCAGGTCGCGGATGAACAGGACCGTCGTCAGGGTCGCGACCACCTCGACGGTGAACATCACGGGGTTCTTCACCATCACCCGCGGGTCGAGCTTCTTGAAGGCATCGACCAGCGCCGGCCCGAGGATCTTCGGATCGGTCAGCGTGGAAGCCGACGTGCGGCGCCCGGAGAGAGCCATATCGGTCATGACTGTCCTCGACTCTAGTAAAGGGTGCCCGCGAGCATCGCGAAGTGCTCGACGATCGGGCCGAGCGCCAATGCCGGGAAGAAGGTGAGGCCGCCCACGATCAGGATGACGCCGACCACCAGGCCGACGAACAACGGGCCGTTGGTCGGGAAGGTGCCGGCCGACGCCGGCACGATCTTCTTCGACGCAAGCGAACCTGCGATCGCCACCATGGGCACGATCATCAGGAAGCGGCCGATGAACATCGCGAGCCCGATGGTCGTGTTGTAGAACAGCGTATTGGCGCTCAAGCCCGCGAAGGCCGAGCCGTTATTGCCGGTGGCCGACGTATAGGCATAGAGCATCTCGCTGAAGCCGTGCGGACCCGCATTGGCCGGGCCGGCGAGACCGGCGCTGACCACCGTCGCGATGGCGCTGAAGCCGAGGATGGAGAACGGCAGGATCAGGATGGCGAGCAGCGCCATCTTCACTTCCTTGGCCTCGATCTTCTTGCCGAGATACTCCGGCGTGCGGCCGACCATGAGGCCGGCGATGAACACCGAGATGATGGCGAACAGCAGCATGCCGTAGAGGCCCGCGCCAACGCCGCCGACGATGATCTCGCCGAGCTGGATGTTGAACAGCGGGATCAGGCCGCCGAGCGGCGTGAAGCTGTCATGCATGGCATTGACCGCGCCGCACGAAGCGGCGGTGGTGACCACGGCGAACAGCGCGGAGTTGACGATGCCGAAGCGGACATCCTTGCCCTCCATGTTGCCGCCGGCCTGCATCGCCGAAGGAGCGGTATCGACGCCGAGCTTGGCGATGGCCGGATTGCCCGCCGCCTCGGCCCAGTAGGCGACGAGCACGCCACCCAGGAACAGCACGGCCATCACGGCGAACACTGCCCAGCCCTGGCGCTGGTCGCCGACCATGCGGCCGAACACATTGGTGAGCGCCGCACCGATCGCAAAGATCAGCACGATCTGCACGAAGTTGGTGATGGCGTTGGGATTCTCGAACGGATGGGCCGAGTTGGTATTGAAGAAGCCGCCACCGTTGGTGCCGAACATCTTTATGACTTCCTGGGACGCCACCGGTCCCTGGGCGATCACCTGCTTGGCGCCCTCGAGCGTCGTCGCCTCGGTATAGGCGCCGAGATTCTGCGGCATGCCCTGCCAGACGAAGAACAGGCCGACGACGATCGAGACCGGCAGCAGGACGTAGAGCGTGCAGCGCACCAGATCGACCCAGAAGTTGCCGATGCCGCGCGCCGAGCGGCGGGCAAAGCCGCGCACCAGGGCGATGGCGAGCGCAATGCCGGTCGCCGCCGAGACGAAGTTGTGCACGGTGAGCCCCGCCATCTGCACGAGGTAGCTCATCGTCGTCTCGGGCACGTAGGACTGCCAGTTGGTGTTGGTGGTGAAGCTCATCGCCGTGTTGAAGGCGAGACTTTCCTCGACCGCCGACTGGCCTGCCGGATTGAACGGCAGCAGCGCCTGGAAGCGCATCAGGGCGTAGAGGGTGATGAAGCCCGCCAGGCTGAACAGCAGCATGCTGACGGCATAGGTGACCCAGTTCTGCTCGGCGCGCTCATCGACGCCGCTCAGGCGGTAGAAGCCGCGCTCGATGGGCCCGAGCACCGGCGACAGGAAGGTGCGCTCGCCCGCGAAGACGCGCGTCATGTAGCCGCCGAGCGGCTTCACGAGCAGGGTGACCACCACGCAGAAGATGGCGATCTGGATCCAGCCGTCGAAAGTCATGGTCGTTCCTTGAGAAGCGCCCGCCTAGAAACGTTCCGGGCGCAGCAGGGCGTAAACGAGATAGACGAGCAGGCCGACCGTGACGGCGCTGCCCAGGATGTATTCGATCAGCATGGGCCGCTCCTCACAGCTTCTCGCAGGCATAGGCGTAGGCGATCGCCAGCGCGAACGTGCCGGCTCCAACCGCGATCAGGATGATATCGAGCATGGCTGCTTCCTCTCGGGGAAATGCAACGCAGGATCGTCTAGGCGATCCCGAGCATTCGCAAGGTCACGGTGACGGCAAACGCCACTGCGAGGTGAATCATCAGCAGCAGGCCGATTTCGGTCAGCACCCCGCCGGGCGTCGGACAATCGCCGGTGGCGGAGGGCGCCGGATGGTCGGTGTCGACCGAGCGCGACAGGGTACGAAGGGGCAATCTCATGGGTTGGCCAAAGTGGACCGGGAGCGCATAAGAAATCGACGGCAGACCCGCGCGGCGGGCATAGGAACGGCATAGGAATCGCCGGGCGTCTGGCGCCGCCGCATCGGGCGGCCCTACCAGCGATTACAGAGGCGCTCGTAGCCGATGTACACGCACAAGAGCGCAAATCCGAGGAACAGGGCGAGGTCGAACATGGGTCATCTCCTCGCCAGATAAGAGGCCCTGAGGAGGTAGGAATTCGAGAGGTCCCTCGGTGGTTCGGCATAGCGCGAGCATATGAATCGCAGGCGAATGCGCGACCTGTCCTTTGGTATGCGAAAGCGCGGCGTTGGTATCTGAAAGCGCGACGTCTCCTATGAAATTCATATGTCGTACACCGCCACTCCGCATGGACTTCCTAGGATCGGCGGTAGTTCTCTGGCTGCGTCATCAAAGGAGTACGATGAATGAGCCGGGGAGTTTTCGCCGCGCTGGCAGCAGGTGCCGGATTCGCGCTCGCAGGCGCGGCCGCCGCGCAGGATTCCGGCCAGGGGCAGGTACAGGGGCAAGCCCAGGCCCAGGTGCCGGCACAGACTCCAGCGTCCGGCCAGGGTCCGGCACCGACGGCGGCAGCGCCTGCGGAGAAGGAAACATGGAAGGCGCCGTTCGGCGGCTCGTGGACCGCGACCTTCGCCTTCGCCACCGACTATTCGTATCGCGGCATCTCGCAAACCCAGCGCCAGATCGCGATCCAGCCCGCCTTCACCTACGAGACCCCGACGGTCAGCGAGAAGGTGCCACTCAGTGCCTATGTCGGCGCCTGGGGCAGCAACGTCTATTTCGGCAACACCAACCCCACCATCGCCGAGATCGACCTGATCACCGGCCTCAGGGCGAAGGCGCTCGACGACAAGCTCACCTTCGACCTGGGTTACATTCGCTACAATTACCTCGGCGGACCTTCCAACCTGTTCCAGGATTTCAACGAGTTCGGCCTGGTGGTCGGCTACGATTTCGGTGTCGCCCAGCTCCAGGGCGCCGTGCGCTACAGCCCCAACTTCTTCGGCAACTCCGGCATCGCCTGGTACAAATGGGGCCAGCTCACCGTGCCGCTCAGCTTCATCAAGCTGAACGAGAACGTCTCGTTCAAGCTGTTCGGCACCCTGGGCAACCAGTACGTCGAGCGCTTCACCAACTACGGCATCGGCAACAACAACTACTGGGACTGGCAGATCGGCCTTGGCGCCTCGGTCTGGGGCGTTGACCTCTCCATTGCCTATGTCGACACCAACCTCGATTCCAACACCTGCGCCGCCACCATGAACTGCGACGCCCGTGCCATTTTCACCATCTCGAAGACCTTCTGAGCCGTATAGGAATCTCATAGGAATTCGCAGTCTGCAGCGTCGCTGCAGCGCAAAAAATTCGCGTTGACCCTCCTGCCCTGCCGCGCAATATCCCGCCGGTTTCGACGGGGAGCGTCTCAGGGTCATGTCCGGCACAGCAGCGACGGCACAGCCGGCTGGCCAAAGGCGTACGGCCGCTCTCACCTTGGCCGCGCTCGGCGTCGTCTTCGGCGACATCGGCACCAGCCCGCTCTACACCGTCAAGGAATGTTTCAGTGAGTTTACAGGCCTGCAGCCGACGCAGGAGAACGTGCTCGGCATCCTGTCGCTGATCACCTGGGCGCTGATCGTCATCGTCACCCTGAAATATGTCGTCGTCGTCATGCGCGCCGACAATCGCGGCGAAGGCGGTGTGCTCGCCCTGATGGCGCTGGTATCGCGCCAGCCGGCGATCAATCCGCGCCGGCGCCGCATCTACCTGATCCTGGGTATGCTGGGCGCGGCTCTGTTCTACGGCGACTGCCTGCTGACGCCCGCCATCTCGGTGCTGAGCGCCGTCGAGGGCCTGAAGGTCGCGACGCCGGCGCTGGATCCGGTCGTGCTGCCCATTTCCATCGGCATCCTGGTCGCCCTGTTCGCTGTCCAGCGCTTCGGCACGGCCGGCGTCGGCATCTGGTTCGGGCCGATCACACTGGTCTGGTTCATCGTCATCTTCGTCCTGGGCCTGCGGCAGATCGTCGATGCGCCGCAGGTGCTGTGGGCCCTCCTGCCCCATCACGCGCTCACCTTCGCCTTCCAGCACGGCATCGTCACCCTATTCGCCCTGGGGGCGGTGACCCTGGCGGTGACCGGCGCCGAAGCGCTCTATGCCGACATGGGCCATTTCGGCCGCACCCCCATCCGCCGCGCCTGGCTGTGGCTGGTGCTGCCGGCGCTGCTCGGCAACTACTATGGCCAGGGCGCGCTGCTGCTGAACGACGCGAGCGCCATCGACAATCCCTTCTTCCGGCTGGCGCCGGAATGGGCGCTGTTTCCCCTGGTCGTGCTGGCCACGATGGCTACCGTCATCGCTTCGCAAGCGACCATCTCGGGTGCCTTCTCGATGGCCCAGCAGTCGGCCCTGCTCGGCTTGAGCGCACGCATCCGCGTCAATCACACGTCGGAGAGCGAGTACGGGCAGATCTACGTCCCCGCGGTGAACTGGCTGCTGCTGGCGGGCGTGGTCGGGCTGGTGGTGTTCTTCAAGTCGTCGACCAACCTCGCCGCCGCCTACGGCATCGCCGTCACCGGCACCATGCTGGTCACCACCATCCTGGTATTCGCGCTGGCGGTGCGCGGCTGGAAATGGCCGTGGTCGCTCGCCATTCCGGTGTTCACCGTCTTCCTGGTGGTCGACGCCACGCTGCTCACGGCCAACATGCTGAAGTTCCATGAGGGCGGCTGGATGCCGATCGTCATCGCGCTCGCGATCTTCACCACCATGTGGACCTGGATGAAGGGCCGCGCCGCCGGCCTCGCCGTCGAGAAGGAGGCCACGCTGCCCATCGCCGACCTGATCGGCAGCATCAGCCCTGGCCGCGTCCATCGCCCGCAGGGCACGGCGGTCTATCTCACACCCGTCCTGGACAGCGCGCCGGGCTGCCTGCTGCACAACCTCAAGCACAACGAGGTGCTGCACGAGCATGTCGTGCTGCTGACCATCGAGGTGGGTGACGTGCCCTACATCACCCAGGACCAGCGCTCCGACGTCGGCCATCTCGGCAAGGGCGTGCACCGCGTCGTGCTGCATTACGGTTTCATGGAGCAGCCCGACATCCCGCGCGACCTGGCCCCGCTCACCGACAAGGGCATTCCCTTCGATCCGATGCGCACCTCCTACTTCGTCGGCCGCAACAGCTATGTCGGCGCCGCCCGGCCGGTGCTGCCGCGCTGGCAGCAGAAGCTGTTCCTGGTGCTGGTCCGCTTTGCCGTCAGCGCCGCCGACTTCTTCGGCCTGCCGGCCAACCGCACCGTCGAGCTGGGCAGCCGCATCGAGATTTGACGGCGAATGGATGGATTCGCGACGCCTCGACTGAACGCCACGAGGCTCGCGCGCGAGGATTTGCCTGATCTGGTGCAGCTCCATCTTGATAGCGAGGTGTCGCGCTTTCTCGGAGGCGTCAGGACACCGACGGCAACGGCTGCTTACCTGGAGGCCAGCCTGCGTCATTGGGCTGATCATGGTCTCGGCCTGTGGACGCTCAGGACGCACGACGGGACGTTCATGGGCCGCGCGGGCCTGCGCCACGTCGAGCTGGAAGGCATCCCTGAGCTGGAAGTCGCATATACCTTTGCGCGAAGCGCCTGGGGGCAAGGCTTCGCCACTGAGGTCACCCGGGCGCTGGTGGAAATCTGGGAAACGCGGTGCTCCGAGCCGAGCCTTCTCGGAATTGTCATGAAGGGCAACACGTCTTCCGAACGTGTTCTTCTGAAGGCTGGGTTCTCTTACGAACGAGATGCCGTCTTTAACGGCGAAGATTGCGGCGTTTTCCGACGAGCCCGTTGAGATCTGGTCTTCCTGACCGCCAGCCTCCGGCCGGCGGTCAGGAAGAAATGAAGTTCCCCGTTGAACCTGTAACGCCCGCCGACCAGAATCGCCGCGCTGAACGGGGAGTTTTTCAGGTATGAGTACGATGGCCGCTTTGCGGCCCGCCGACCGGAAGCGGGCGGCCGGCTTGACGCTGGCGGCGCTCGGCGTCGTCTTCGGCGACATCGGCACCAGTCCGCTCTACACCGTTCAGACCTGCTTCAGCGATTTCACCGGCCTGCAGCCCACGCACGACAACGTGCTCGGCATGCTGTCGCTGATCACCTGGGCGTTGCTGATCGTCGTCACCTTGAAATACGTCATCGTGGTCATGCGCGCCGACAACCGCGGCGAGGGCGGCGTGCTGGCGCTGATGGCGCTGGTGTCGCGCGAGCCCGGCATCTCCGAGCGCCGGCGCACCGTCTACGTGATCCTGGGCATGCTGGGCGCCGCCCTGTTCTACGGCGACTGCCTGCTGACGCCCGCCATCTCGGTGCTGAGCGCCGTCGAAGGCCTGAACGTCGCCACGCCCGCCTTCCAGCCGGCGATCCTGCCGATCGCCATGGCCGTGCTGATCGGCCTGTTCGCCATGCAGCACTACGGCACCGGCGGCATCGGCCATCTGTTCGGGCCGATCATGCTGATCTGGTTCGCCATCCTGTTCCTGCTGGGTGCGCGCCAGATCGCGCAGCATCCCGAAGTGCTGATGGCACTGTCGCCCTATCATGCCTTCGCCTTCGCCATGAAGCACAAGACCGGCGCCTTCGTGGCGCTGGGCGCGGTCACGCTGGCCCTCACCGGTGCGGAGGCGCTCTATGCCGACATCGGCCATTTTGGCCGCAGTCCCATCCGCGTCGCCTGGCTGATCGTGGTGTTCCCGGCCCTGCTCACCAATTACTACGGCCAGGGCGCACTGCTGCTGGCCGATCCCACCGCCGCGTCCAACCCGTTCTTCAAGCTGGCGCCGCACTGGGCGCTCTATCCTCTGGTCGTGGTCGCCACCATGGCGACGGTGATCGCCGCGCAGGCGACGATCTCGGCCGCCTTCTCGATGGCCCAGCAGGCGACCCTGCTGGGCGTCAGCCCCCGCGCGCGCATCCTGCACACCTCGCCCGACGAGTTCGGCCAGATCTACGTGCCGGCCGTGAACTGGCTGCAGCTCGCGGGCGTGCTGGGCATCGTGCTGGCCTTCCAGACCGGCCCCGACATCGCCTCGGCCTACGGCATCGCCGTGACCGGCACCATGCTGATCACCACCATGCTGGTGTTGACGCTCGCCGTGCGTGGCTGGAAGTGGCCGTGGACGCTGGTCGTGCCGCTGTTCCTCCTGCTGCTGGTCGTCGACGGCGCGCTGTTTTCGGCCAACATGCTCAAGTTCGTCGAAGGTGGCTGGGTACCGCTTGCCATCGCCACTATTCTCTTCATCGCCATGTGGACCTGGTATCGCGGCCGTCACGCCGTGGGGCTGCGCGAGCGCGAACGGACCGTGCCGATCGACACGCTGCTCGCGACCATCGAGCCCGAGCGCCTGCATCGCACACAGGGCACGGCGATCTATCTCACGACCTACTCCGAGGGCGCCTCCAACAGCCTGATGCAGAACCTGCGGCACAACGGCGTGCTGCACGAGCATGTCGTGCTGCTGACCGTGCATCTTCTCGAGGAACCGTTCGTCTCGCCCGAGGACCGCCTCAGGATACGCGAGCTGGGCAGCGGGCTGCATCGCGCGGTGCTGTGCTACGGCTTCATGGAGAAGCCCGACGTCGCTCACGACATCGCCGGCCTGGCCGGCCAGGGCATCCCGGTCGATCCGCTGCACACGTCGTTCTTCATCGGCCACAACAACGTCGTGAGCGGCCAGCATCCCTTGCTGCCAAGCTGGCAGCGCCGCC
>Ga0075369_10000559_pt1 | contig 11735 bp, 12 predicted proteins | sample EndMethybrTD3034_FD_71400 | JGI IMG/M metagenome (GOLD analysis project Ga0075369, IMG submission 71400) | Populus endosphere microbial communities from Tennessee, USA - Endosphere MetaG P. TD hybrid TD303-4 | ecosystem: Host-associated > Plants > Roots > Endosphere | place: USA: Tennessee...
CGACGATGGCCGGGGAGATCGAACGCGCCCGGGCCGCTGCAGAACTTGCTGTCGCGGCAGCCGCCGATTGCGGATTCGCCGCTCGCGAAACCGATTACGCGGTCACGATGGCGAGGGTCGCTGTCGGGCGCGCGGTCACACAGGTCACGACGATCGCACACCAACTGCACGGCGCCATCGGCGTCACGGCCGAGCATCCACTGTGGTCAGCGACGATGCGCGCGCAGAGCTGGGCCGACGACTACGGCACGACGGCAGGTAACGCCCGCCGGCTCGGTCGCATGGCGTTGACTGCCGCCGAGCCGTGGGACCTGATCATCGGAAACGTGTGAGCGACAACATTGAAAGCTATGACCGGCAACGTTAAAAGCGCGAACGTTCCGTACCGCTCGATATTTTGGCAATTTTTCGAGCGGTAAGGAACGTTCGTCGGCCCTGAGGAGAAGGAGAAAGTGTGACAGTCGAGAAGTTCGAGGGCGCGTCGGCGATCGTCAGCGGGGGCGCAGGCGGCCTGGGCGAAGCGGCGGTGCGGCGGCTGCATGCCGACGGCCTCGGCGTGGTCATCGCCGACCTGGCGGCCGACAAGGGCAAGGCACTCGCCGACGAGCTGGGCGCCCGCGCGCTCTTCGTCAGCACGGATGTGGCGAGTGAGGACTCCATCAACGAAGCAATCGCAGAGGCCAACCAACTCGGTCAGCTGCGTTACGCCGTCGTCGCGCACGGTGGATTCGGCGTGGCGCAACGCATCGTCCAACGCGACGGCAGCCCAGCGGATTTCGCGGGCTTCACCAAGACGATCGACCTATATCTCAACGGCACCTACAACGTGACGCGGCTGGTGGCCGCGTCGGTAGCGGCTGCCGAGCCGCAGGCCGACGGCGAACGGGGGGCGTTGGTGCTCACGGCGTCCATCGCCGGTTACGAGGGCCAGATCGGGCAGACGTCGTACGCGGCGGCCAAGGCCGGCGTCATCGGATTGACCATCGCGGCCGCCCGTGATCTCAGCTCGGTGGGCATCCGGGTCAACACGATCGCGCCGGGGACGATGAAGACTCCGATGATGGAGTCCGTCGGCGAGGAGGCGATCGCCAAGTTCGCCGCCAACGTACCCTTCCCCAAACGCCTTGGGGCGCCGGACGAGTTCGCCGACGCCGCGGCCTTCCTGCTCACCAACGGCTACGTCAACGGCGAGGTGATGCGCCTCGACGGTGCACAGCGCTTTGCTCCGCGGTGACCTACAGGCGGCCGTCGCTGCGCAGTTCGGGATGCACCCAGGACGGTGAGCGCTTCTCCTTGAACGCGGCGAATCCTTCACGGGACTCCGGCCCCGACAGGCTGGTCTGCATTCCGATCCGGTCGTAGAGGCCCATGTAGTTGTCGAGGCTGGCCTTGATCGACGCCCTGGCCGCAGGCGCGGTCCTGCAGCATTGCGCCAGTAGGTCACGCGAAACGCCGGGGAGTTCGTCGTGGGGAACGATTCTGGCGACCAGTCCCCAGTCGAGCGCCTCGGCCGCGGTGAGTGTCCGGCCGGTGAACATCAGGTCCCGGGTCCGGACGGGCCCGATCAGGCGGGCAAGCATCTGGCTGTAGTACGTGTCGGCGATTCCCCGGAACAATTCCGGCACCCGGAATGTGGCCCGCTCGCTGACGACGGCGAGGTCGCTGCACAGAGCGATCTGCAGGCCGCCGCCCTGACACAGTCCGTTGACGGCCGCCACCACCGGCTTCGGCGACTGGCGAAGGACGTCGAACGGCGTCACGTCCATGGCGAGCGTGGCCGCGAAGTCCATCCAGTTGTCTTCCGCGCGCTGACCGAGGTCCCCGCCTGGGGCGAACACGTCGCCGGTTCCCGTGATGACCAGCCCGGCGAGATCGGGATCGGAGTTGACCCGGCCGATCGCGTACCTGATGCCGAAGTACATCGCCGGCGTCATCGCATTGCGCGCCTTGGGGCGGTCGAGGGTGCACGTCGCAAAGGCCCCCTCGCGCGCGAACGTCAGATAGGGCGTGCCCAGCCAGTCGCCATCGGGTGGTCGCGGAACGCCGTTTCTCGTCTCCGTCATGTCGATCAAATTAGCCAAATAGTTGTATGATTCCAAATTCTCGGCGTAGCATTCTCGACGTGGCACGGACACCGCGCACGCCACTGCTGTGCGTTCAAATCAACCGAAGTTAACGAGGGGAGCACGTCATGGCCTTGCTCGACGGCCGGGTCGTCTTCATCACCGGGGCCGCCCGCGGCCAAGGGCGGTCGCACGCGGTTATGTGCGCCGAGGAGGGCGCGAACATCGTCGGGGTCGACATCTGCGAGGACCTCGACGTCGTGCCCTACAAGCTGGGCACGACGGAAGACCTCGAGGAAACGGCGCGCCTCGTCGAAAAGACAGGCCAGCAGATGCTTTTCCGCAAGGCGGACGTGCGCGACAAGGCCGCCCTGCAGGCCGCGTTTGACGCCGGTGTGCAACAGTTCGGCCACATCGACACCGTCATCGCCAACGCGGGTGTCATCCTCACCAACCCCGACGAGCGCGACGCCTCGGAGGCACTGCGGATCGGCATCGACATCATGCTGATCGGCGTGTGGAACGCCTTCCAGGTCGCCATCCCCCACCTCAGGGAACGTGGCCAGGGCGGCAACCTGATCGCCACCAGTTCGATGGCGGCCCTGTTGAACGTCACCGACGGCCGGGGCGGATCCGATGCGTACAACATGTCGAAGCTCGCGATCACGGGCTTGGTGCAGTCGTACGCGAATCTCCTTGCCCCGGAACGCATCCGCGTCAACGCGGTCGCTCCGACCAACTGCGCTACGCCGATGGTGACCGAGAACCCCGCCCTGTTCAAGGTCATCGAACAGACACCGAACCTGGTCAACGCGATGCAAACGGCGTTGCCCGATCTTCCGATGATCGAGCCGAGGGACGTCACCAACGCAATCCTGTTCCTGATCTCCGACCTGGGACGCTCGTTCACGGGGAGCGTGCTCAAGGTCGATGCAGGCATGGACATCCGCCGCTAAAGGGGCCGTTTCGGTGGACTATGGAATCAGCGGCAAACCGGCACTGGTTGTCGGCGGCAGCAAGGGAATTGGCTTCGAGGTCGCCAGAATGCTCGCTGCCGAGGGCTGCCGAGTGGCGGTGCTCGCACGAACGAAGAAAGATGTCGACGCTGCGGTGGACGCGATCCGCGCCGAAGGGGGCGACGCGGTGGGTGTGTGCGCCGACGTCAGCCAACAGGAGCAGATCGAGGACGCCGTACGTCAGGTCGGCGACGAGATCGGGGCGCCGCTGATCGTGATCGGCCAGGCCATATACCAGCGGCCGGGCGACTTCGCCGACATCGATGACCTGAATGTCTATCGGGAGTCGTTCGAGTCGTACACGATGAGCCACATCTTCCTGCTTCGGGCCGTACTGCCCGCCATGACGGAGGCTGGATGGGGCCGGTTCGTGCACATCGGCTCGGGTACGGCGAAGGAGCCGACGGGCAACATCCATCACGTGGTGGCCAACGCCACGCGGCCGTCGACCATCGGCTTGTTGAAGACGGTTTCGGACGAATACGCCCGCTTTGGAATCACCGTCAACACCGTCGCGCCTGGCTGGATCGAAACGGAGAACGCGATCGCGTACATCGAAAAGAACCTGGGAGCGGCCACCGAGCAGGACCGACGCGACTTCATGCTGACCCAAGCCCGGGTGCCTGCGGCGCGAATGGGCAAACCGCATGAAATCGCCTCGCTCATCGCGTATCTCTGTTCACAGGCCGCCGGATACATCACTGGAGCCTGGGTGGAGGTCGACGGCGGCCTACACCGATCGGCGTTCTGAGACGGAGGTAGGGATCCATGGGCACCGACCAACAAGAGCGAACGATCATCGATGGCGTGCCCGAACTCGAATGGACGACGTTGCCGATGGCGGCAGACCGTGGGGTTGGGTGGAAGACGCTCCGGGACGCCGGGCCGGTGGTCTTCATGGACGGCTGGTACTACCTGACCCAGCGCGAGGACGTTCTTGCGGCGCTGCGGGATCCGGCAGTCTTCTCATCGAAGAAGGCATTCGACTCCCTCGGCAGTCCTTTGCCGTTGGTGCCGATCGCCTTCGACCCGCCGGAACACACCCGATTCCGCAAGATCCTCCAGCCGTTCTTCAGCCCGCACACGCTCAACGACATGCTGCCGTCGCTGCAGCAGCAGGCGATCGACATCGTCGACGCCGCCGCCGCCAAAGGCGAGTGTGATGCCATGGCCGACATCGCGATTCCGTATCCATCGCAGGTGTTCCTCACGTTGTTCGGGCTGCCGCTCAAGGACCGCGACCGACTGGTCGCCTGGAAAGACGCCGTCATCGCGCTGTCGGAGCGGCCGACCCTGGATGGTGTCGACGCGACACCCGCACTCGAGCTGTTCACCTACGTGACCGAGGCGATCAACGAACGCCGCCAGGACGCAGGCAACGACATTCTTTCGCAAGTACTAACCGGCGACGATCCACTCGATGACGCCGAGGCCATCGGCCTGAGCTTCCTGTTCGTACTGGCCGGCCTGGACACCGTCACTTCGGCGATGGGTTCTGCACTGCTCGAGCTTGCCCGCAATCCCGAACTGAGAACCGCCCTGCGAGAGAACCCCGATCAAGTGAGTGTGTTCATCGAGGAGATCGTCAGGCTGGAGCCCCCGGCACCGATCGTGCCGCGCATGACGACACAGACCGTCACCATCGGTGGCGTGACGATGCCGCCTGACACTCCGGTGCGGATGTGTCTGGCCGCCATCAATCGTGACGACAGCGATTCTGTCTCCACCGACGACGTGGTGATGGACGGAAAGGTGCACCGGCACTGGGGATACGGCGGTGGGCCACACCGTTGCCTCGGCTCTCATCTCGCCCGCTTGGAGCTCACACTGATCATCAACGAATGGCTGAAGAGGGTTCCAGACTTCGACCTCGCGCCGGGCTGGACTCCCGAGATCGTCTTCCCCGCCAACACATTCGCGCTCGCTACGCTGCCCCTTCGTTACAAATGAGTACAATGACGCCCACCAGCCAGACCAGCCCCGCGGGCGTCGCCGTCGTCTGTGTGGAATGCCAAAACGGGGTCCTCGGACCGGATTCGGTGTTACCCGCGCTGGCCGCCGACACGGGAGGACTCGTCGAGAATCTCCGTCGGCTGCTCGATGCCGCCCGGGCATCCGGCCTGCTTGTGGTTCATGCCACCTACGAAGGAACACTGGGCGGCGCGCATATCGGCACCGCACGCCTATGGCGCGCGCTGGGCCCCGCGACGTCCGGATGGGCGCCCGACAAGGCCGAAACCCAGGTCATTCCACAACTTCTAGCAGACAACGACCTGGTGCTGCCGCGACACCACGGCCTGTTTCCCACGATGGGTTCCGAGCTGCTGCCGATGTTGAGAAGCTTTGGCGTACACACCGTCGTCTTGACCGGAGTGTCTCTGAACCTCGCGCTACCCATCACCGCCGGACACATGACGCAGGCCGGATTTCACCTCGTCGTTCCTCGAGACGCGGTCGGCGGGACACCTGCAGACTATGGAAAACAGGTGCTCGACAACACCATTGCGCTGCTGGGCCGGATCACCGAAGTCGACGACCTGATCGCAGAGTGGACCGGCGAAAGCGCGACGCTCTGAAAGTGATCAGGCCAGCGCCCGCCAGATGAACTCGGCAGCGGCGGCCAGAACGTCGCCGCGGGGAATCGCCGAGACTTCGTTGTGCTGGACCATCAACCAGGATCGCTCGAGCATGGCCATGACGGCCAGTCCCGTCGCCGCCGCGTCGGCCGTTGGGGGCGTCGCCGCGATCTTGGCGATGCGCTGTCCGAGTGCGTGCGCCGTGCGTCGATGTGAGCGGGCCACCGCGGCTCGAAACGCGGGATCGCGTGGCATGTCCTCCTCGGAGCGGATCACGAAGGCCCCGTTGCGGTCCAGATAGACGAAGTACCGGCCCACCCACTCTTCGACGTCCCGCCGCGACGGCGGATCGCCGAGGTCGGTCAGCGTCTCGACGACCTGCATGGCTTCGCGATAGGTGGCGGTGCCGAGTTCGATGAACAACTCGGTCTTGTCGCCGAAGTAGTAGTAGAAGTTGGCTCGGGTCACTCCGGCCAGGTCGGTGATATCGCGAATGTTGACACCGGAGAAACCCTTGCGGGCGAATGCAACTCGGGCGGCATCAAGGATAGCCAGTCGCGTGCGATCGGACTTTCGGCCACCCGCATGCGTGTCGTCAGGTGCCACTTGCCACCGGTTCGGGGTAGAAGCCGCCCGCCCACTCACGCAGTGCCATGAAGCCGGCGGCCTCCGACGGAGCCAACGCCGGCAGTTCCATGTAGTCCTGGTGCTCCCAGATTCGGATGTCGTCGGGCAGGGCCTGTTTGGCCGAGGCAAGCCGATCGGCGAAGTCTGCTGAGTCGCCGCTGATCCAGTAACCGGCGAAGATGTCGGACCTTGTGTCGTCGACCGGTGTCGGGCAGATCGAGATCACGCGAATCCCGTCGCGAGTGTGCTCGCCGTTGAAGCTGACCCCGACGCCCGACCAGTAGATCTCGATGGTGTTGAGGGTGTCGCCCGGCCGGTCCTCACCGTCGCCCCACCGCCTGCCGAACCCGACCTTGGCCGACCACGTCGACTCGTCCCGGGCCTCGCGCAGCACGGTCGGACTGATCGGCGTTCCGTGCACGAAGCGGAAATGATGTGGGTCGACGGCGTTTTCGGCGATCACCTGTGGATGCACCTTGACGTTCTCGAAGCGGGTACGACACCGCTCGTCGAACGGGTAGTAGCCGCGGGACGAGACGTGCTCACCCAGCACCGCGAACGCGTCGGGTGCCTCCCAGCGCGGCTGGCCGCCCCCCGCGTCGTGCCAGATGTAGACGGAGGAGTTGGCTTCGGTGACGGGATACGACCGGACGCGCCGCCCTTTGTTGGGCCGCTTCTCATAGGGGATCCGCACGTTGCGGCCCTTGCCATCCCACACCCAGCCGTGAAACGGGCACTGGATGCCGTCCTCGACCACGCAACCGCCGTGGGCGAGGCTGGCACCCAGATGCTGACAGTGCGCGTCCAGCACGCTCACGTTTCCGTCCAACTGCCGGAACGCAACCAGGTCGCGACCGAAGTAGTGCAACGGCACCGTGGTGCCCTCCGCGATGTCGGCGCTCCACGCCACCTGGAACCAGCCGGTGGGCAACATGCTCGGCAATTGGGTCATCCTCGGACCGTACACTTTTTTGACAAAACTGTCTAAAACTGTGGAACGGCCTTCGAGCGCATGTAGACTTACCTATCTTACTAGGTAAACGATGTTGTGGACGGGTGTGCCATGAATTGGGGACTGCCCTGGCCGGGCGAGACAATGGCCGCACAGGCCGAGGCCGCGGGAGCGACCGCCTTCTGCGCGGGCGAATTCGCCGACCTCAGTGCATATGTGACGACCGCCGAGATGGCGCGGACGACGTCGACGACGATGATCGGACCCGGCATCGCGTACGCGTTCGCCCGGTCCCCGTTCGTGCACGCCGCGTCGATCCGCCACCTATCGAAGATCGCGGGCGACCGCGTCTTCCTCGGCCTCGGCGCGGGGACGTCACGAATGAACCGGGACTGGTTCGGCGTAGACGCCGACCATCCGGCGCCGCGAATGGCCGAGCTGATCGAAGTGATCAGGATGTTCCTGCACGCCGAGAACGACGAGCCGATCCGATACAGCGGCGACTACTACTCGATCGACGCCGACATCCGGGCACCCGTGCTCGGGCGGCTGGATGTCCCGATCCTCGTCGGGGCGTTCAACAGGATCATGGTCCGCACCGCGGGTCGCTGCGCGGACGGGGTGCTCGGGCATGGGCTGTTCACCGATCGCTGGTGGGAAGAGGTGATCGACGCGGAACTCGCTCGCGGCGCCGACTCCGCGGGCCGTGGCACCGACACCCTGACGCGTTGGGGCTGGCTGATCACCGCGGTCGACGACGCCGATCCGGAACGCGCCGTCACCGAGGCTCGTCTTCAGATCGCCTTCTACCTAACCGTTCGCGCCTACGACTCACTGGTCGAACTGCATGGCTGGCAGGATCAGGTGGTCGCCATCCGGGCGGCGTTCCGCAGCGGTCAGCCCCAAGCCATGGCCGACCATGTCACGGACGAGATGCTGTGGGCGGTGGCGATCTGTGGCGACTCCGCACAGGCCCGCGAGATGCTGTCGAGTCGGAAGCGGTTGCCCGATACCGCTTTTCTATCGCCACCGAGCTTCCTTGTCGGCCGCCGTCGACGCTGCGAGTACGACGCGGCAGCGATCCGGCTTTCCAATGAGCTGGGCTGACGCCACCAACATGGTCTACTGAGTAGTACAACTGCCCTGCCAAGGAGTTCCGCAGTGTCTCGACCCGAATCCCTCGCACCGATGATCTCAGCTGGAGCGGCGCCGGGCGCTGTGCGCTCGCCGAAGACGGCCGAGCTGGTTGCGCGCACGCTGCGGCGGATGGTCGTCGACGGCAAGCTCAAGGACGGCGATTTCCTTCCCCACGAGGCGGACCTCATCGCGCATTTTCAGGTCAGCCGGCCGACCCTGCGCGAAGCCGTGCGCGTGCTGGAATCGGAGCGGCTCGTCGAGGTCCGGCGCGGTTCGCGGACCGGAGCCAAGGTGCGGGTACCAGGGCCGGAGATCGTCGCGCGGCCGGCAGGGCTGCTACTGGCGCTGTCCGGCACCACGCTGGCTGACGTGATGACCGCGCGCACCGCGATCGAACCGCCCGCCGCCAAGCTGCTCGCCGAGAACGGCACCGCAGAGGCCCACCAGGAACTCAGGCGTCTGGTCGAGGATGTGCCGCGTGCCTGGGAGGCCGGCGAATTGGCGGCCGCATCCGCTCAACTGCATCGGCGCATGGTCGAGTTGTCGGGTAACGCGACGCTCGGGATTATCGCAGGCATGCTTCACGAGATCGGCGAACGGCACACGGCCGCAGCCATTCTCGGGGCCCGAGGCAACAACGTGGTGGCCAAGGCGGAGTACTCCAAGCTGCTCAAGTCCTACGCACGTCTGGCGGACCTGGTCGAGGCCCGCAAGGGGGACGCGGTCGAAGCACACTGGCGTCGGCACATGGAGGCGGCGAGCGCCGCAATGCTGCGGGGCCACGAGAAGACCAGGGTCCGCGACATCATGGACTGATCGACCAATCTGTGAGACGGGTCTCGCTGTCTTGGCGAATCAGTGATACTTTTATCTCATTAAGTCGCACGGATGAGTCAATCGATCATCGAGGATCGCAGGAGGTTGGGTGGCGAAACCACTTGACGGGGTTCGCGTCCTGGAGGTCGCGCAGTTCACCTTCGTGCCGTCTGCCGGGGCGGTCCTGGCCGACTGGGGAGCCGACGTCATCAAGGTCGAGCATCCCGTCAGCGGGGACGCCCAACGCGGACTGGTGCGGATCCTCGGCGCCTCGGCGACCGTCCCTGGGTCGTCATTCGCTCCGATCATGGAGGCGCCCAACCGGGGCAAACGCAGTGTCGGCCTGGCGCTGGACAACCCTGAGGCACGATCCCTTCTCGAGGAGCTGATTCGGCGAAGCGACGTGTTCCTCACCAACTTCCTTCCGGCAGTGCGTACCAAGTTGGCCATCGACATCGAGGACGTCCGCGCTGTCAACCCCGACATCATCTACGTCGCGGGCAGTGGATTCGGGTCCAGCGGACCGGACCGCGACACCGGTGGCTATGACGCGACGGCCTATTGGGCACGCGGCGGCAGTGCGGACGGCGTGATGGCACCCGACGCCGACCGCGCGCCCTTCATGCCCGCCGGGGCGTACGGAGACAACGTCGGCGGCATGTCGATCGCCGGCGGCGTCGCGGCCGCGCTTTACCGCAGACAGGTCACCGGTGAGCCCTCGGTGCTCGACGTGTCGCTGCTTGCCGTCGGAGCGTGGGCCACCCAATTCAGCGTCAACATGGCGATGCTTCACGGCAGGCCACTCCCCAAGGCCGACCGCAAGACTCAGGCGCCCGGCAACCCGTTGACCGGGGGCTACCGGACGTCCGACAACAGGTTCATCCAGTTGTCCATGCTGCAACCGACCAAGTATTGGCCGGAGTTCTGCGGGCTGATGGGACTCGAAGAGTACGCGGATGATCCGCGATTCGTGACGTTCGAATCCATGCTGGCCAACTGCGACGCCGCGTATGAGATCGTCTGCGATGCGATCGCAGGGCTGAGTTACGCCGAGTGCAAGCAACGGCTGAGCCGCGGCACCGGACAGTGGGCCCCGGTGCAGGACGCATGGGACGTGGCCAACGACGAATCGCTGATCGCCAACGGACGAATCGCTGAAATCGTTGATGCAGAGGGCAATACCCAAAGACTTGTCGCCAGTCCCGTGAAGTTCGACGAGGGGTCGCCGCAACTGACTCGCGCACCGCAGTTCGCAGAACACACCGACGAAGTGATCAGAGAACTCGGAGTGGACGACGACCGACTCATCGAGCTCAAGATCGCCGGGGCCATCACATGACGGCCGTCGAGGTCGTCGCGACCGACGAAGGCACCGTACGGGATCGGCTGATCCGGGCCGCCGACGCGGAGATCGACCAGCGGGGGGTCAACGCCGTCCAGATGGAGGTCGTCGCCGCGAGGGCGGGAGTTTCCCGCGCCACTGCGTTTCGCCAGCTCGGCACCGTCGCCGAGTTGCTGGTGCAGGTGGCCCTGTTGCGGTCCCGCCGCCACGTGGCCGCGGTCGAAGCGCTGATGGCCACGAAGACCGGGGTGTTCGCCAAGCTCGAGGCGGCATTGTTGTACACCACCCGCGAATTACCCACCGATCCCTCGATTTCGGCGCTCATTGCCCAGGGTTCGGCGTCGGTCCACCACCCCCGCGTCCATCAGATGGCTGTTGATGCGATGGGACCGGTGCTGCAGGAGGGCCAGCGCACCGGGGAGGTGCGGCCAGACCTGGGGATCGACGAACTGATCGACTTCCTCGTCGAACAGACCTACATCGCGGCCGAAGAACTCGATCGCTCGGATGCCGCCGTGCGCAGGCGTTTTCGTCATTTCATCGTCCCAGCGCTAGCGGCGTCCGGTGGATCCGCCGGTGAACGCCTGTCGTTGGCGAAAGAAGCCGGGGACGCGGTAACCGTCGCGATCGACGCCCTGACCAACCTCGCAGATCACCTGCAACGCGACAGCCACCAGTAGATACCAGAAAGGGATGAAATGACCGACAGCGAGACCGTTTCCGGATGTCCCGTCAAGAAACTGGAATTCGTGGGGGCTGGATCGGGGCCCGCGTTGTCGAACTTCCAGCTCCTCGATGGAGTCCAGGATGAGATTCGGCCCGCGCTTCGGAACACCGAGGCGGACGGCTATTGGATGTTCACCGACTACGCCACGATTCTGGACGGGTTGCAACATCCGGAGTTGTGGTCGAGCAGCGTGATCGTGCCCACCGAGCCGGATCCCCCGTACAAGTGGATCCCGGTCATGGTCGATCCCCCCGACCACGCGAAGTGGCGCCACGTGCTCGCCGAGTACTTCTCGCCCGGCCGCGTCAAGGGCATGAAGGACGAGCAGCATCGGCTTGTCGGCGATTTGATCGACAAGTTGAAGCCTTCGGGCGGTTGCGAATACGTCAGCCAGATGGCCCGTGTCTTTCCGTCCCTCGTTTTCCTGAACATCATGGGCATGCCCCTCGATCACCTCGACCAGTTCCTCGAGTGGGAGG
>Ga0075369_10000564_pt1 | contig 11720 bp, 7 predicted proteins | sample EndMethybrTD3034_FD_71400 | JGI IMG/M metagenome (GOLD analysis project Ga0075369, IMG submission 71400) | Populus endosphere microbial communities from Tennessee, USA - Endosphere MetaG P. TD hybrid TD303-4 | ecosystem: Host-associated > Plants > Roots > Endosphere | place: USA: Tennessee...
GACATCCAGCTCGAGGCGTCCTGCTACAACCCCGCCTATACCGACGGGCAGCCACGGGTGTTCGTCAACGAGGCGCGCTGGGTGCGCGGTGCGGTGCCATTCCAAGGAGACGTCGGGTCCTACCGCCAGTATGTGATCAATCACGAGGTCGGGCACGCCGTCGGCTACCAGCGGCACGAGCAGTGCCCGGAGAACGGGGCGCTGGCGCCGATCATGATGCAGCAGACGTTTTCGACGAGCAATGACGACGCCGCCAAGTTCGACCCTGGCACCGTCAGCGCCGACGGCAAGACCTGCCGGTTCAACCCGTGGCCGTATCCAATCGCCTGAAGCCGACTCGGGAAGACTGACGCGGTCACGCGTGTTGTGCGGGGTGCCTATTGTGGGTAGTCGTGGGTAGGCATCGGGTTGCGCGCTCGCGCGAACCGGTTTCGCTGAGCTTCGAGGAGACAAACCGTGTCCGGGAATCTGTCGGGATCACTCTCACCGCTGGTGGAGCCTGCACCCGAGCTGACACGCGAGGAGGTCGCGCGCTACAGCCGTCACTTGATCATTCCGGACCTCGGCGTCGACGGCCAGAAGCGCCTGAAGAACGCCAGAGTGCTGGTCATCGGCGCGGGTGGGCTCGGCTCGCCGACGCTGTTGTATCTGGCCGCCGCCGGCGTCGGGACGATCGGCATCGTTGAATTCGACGTCGTCGACGAATCCAACCTGCAGCGTCAGATCATCCACGGCCAGTCCGACATCGGCCGGTCCAAGGCGCAGAGCGCGCGCGACTCGATTCTCGAGATCAATCCGCTGGTCAACGTGGTGCTGCATGAGCTGCGGCTGGAAACCGACAATGCGGTCGAGCTGTTCGAACAGTACGACCTGATTCTCGACGGCACTGACAACTTCGCCACCCGCTACCTGGTCAACGACGCCGCGGTGCTGGCGCACAAGCCGTACGTGTGGGGTTCGATCTACCGCTTCGAAGGCCAGGTTTCGGTGTTCTGGGAAGACGCACCCGACGGGCCCGACGGTCAGAAGCGCGGCCTGAACTACCGCGACCTCTACCCGGAACCACCGCCGCCGGGGATGGTTCCGTCCTGCGCCGAGGGCGGGGTGCTTGGGATTCTGTGTGCCTCGATCGCCGCGGTCATGGGCACCGAGGCCATCAAGCTGATCACCGGTATCGGTGATCCGCTGCTGGGCAGGCTGATGGTCTACGACGCGCTCGACATGACCTACCGCACCATCAAGATCCGTAAGGATCCGTCGACGCCCAAGATCACCGAACTGATCGACTACGACGCGTTCTGCGGCGTGGTGTCGGATGCGGCCACGGAGGCGGCCGCCGACGCGACCATCACCCCGAGGGAACTGCGTGAGCTGCTCGACTCCGGGAAGCCGCTCGCGTTGATCGATGTGCGCGAGCCCGTCGAGTGGGACATCAACCGCATCGAGGGAGCCGAACTGATCCCGAAGTCCACGATCGATTCTGGCGCCGGGCTGGCCAGGCTGCCGCATGACCGCACGGCGGTGCTGTACTGCAAGACCGGTGTGCGGTCGGCCGAGGCCTTGGCCTCGGTGAAGAAGGCCGGCTTCTCCGATGCCATGCACCTGCAGGGCGGCATTGTGGCCTGGGCCACGCAGCTCGAACCCGACATGGTGATGTACTGATCCAACGCGACACAGCCGTGTGACGCACCGACCTGCGGCTTCGTCGCCGGTAGCCTGACCCCTGTGACTGTGGAGCGGCCGCCGGAACATGTGTTGGCGGCGTTCGGACTTGTCGGCGTCCGTCCCGTGCCGCTCGGTTCGAGTTGGGAGGGCGGCTGGCGCTGCGGCGAGGTGGTGCTGTCGATGGTCGCCGACCATGCCAGGGCCGCGTGGTCGGCGAAGGTCCGTGAAACCCTGTTCGTCGACGGCGTGCGCCTGGCCCGACCGGTGCGCTCGAGCGACGGCCGATACGTGGTCGCAGGCTGGCGCGCCGACACCTTCGTGGCGGGCAGCCCCGAGCCGCGCCATGACGAGGTCGTCTCGGCGGCGGTGCGGCTGCACGAAGCGACGGCCAAGCTCGAGCGGCCCAGGTTCCTTACGCAGCCGCCCGTCGCCCCATGGGGTGACGTCGACGTGTTCATCGCCGCCGACCGGGCGGCCTGGGAAGACCGCCCGCTGCAATCACTGCCGCCGGGAGCGCGGGTGTCGCCCGGCTCGGCGGACGGGCAGCGGTCGGTCGAGCTGATCAACCAGCTCGCCGCGTTGCGGCGCGCGACGCGCAGTCCCAGCCAACTCGTGCACGGCGACCTGTACGGCACCGTGCTCTTCGCCGGCGCCGCAGCGCCGGGGATCACCGACATCACCCCGTACTGGCGGCCCACCCCCTGGGCCGCGGGTGTCGTCGTGGTGGACGCGCTGTCATGGGGTGAGGCTGACGACGGCCTGATCGAGCGGTGGGGGTCGCTGCCGGAGTGGCCGCAGATGTTGTTGCGCGCGTTGATGTTCCGGCTGGCCGTCCACGCGTTGCATCCCCGCTCAACCGCGGCGGCCTTCCCCGGCCTGGCGCGCACGGCCGCGCTGGTGCGTCTGGCGCTGTAGCCGGGCACACCGTGGCTATCAGTTCGGACCAGTCAAGCGCGTTGGCATATCGCGCATGCGCTTTCAGGGACCGTCGTGACGTCAATTCGGCGTTTGCGCATCTCGACCTGCAGCCGTCCTAGCACCCGAGGGGACGGCACGTGCGACTTGGCCCGATCCGCGCCGCAGCAGGGCACGTCAGAACGTGTGCCGTACCTCGGCTAGGCGCACCCGGCCGTCGACCGCGAGCACACCCTCGGCGCGCAGCAACTCCAACTGCCGCGTGGAAAGATGCGATGCCGGCCGGCCTGAGGCCGTCATGACCCGGTGCCACGGCAGGTCGGACGAATCGATGCGCATGATCCACCCGACGATGCGTGGGCTGGAAAGGCCTGCGGCGTCGGCGATGTCGCCGTAGGTCGCCACCCGTCCCCGCGGGATCGACGCCACCAGGGTGCGGACAGTCTCCACCTGCTCGTCGGTCACCGCCGCCATCGGCTCAACTCCCCGCGAGCCGGTCGCGAAGAAGTTCGGCCGTCTGCTGCGGCAACGCCTGGGGCACCATGTGGTCGCAGTCCCAGTCCAGCAGCGTGAAATCGGCCCCGAGTCGCGACGTCAGCCCCGAGATCAGCTCTGGTGAGACGTACGGCGGATCGGTCCGCTTCGCGCGCACCAGTGTGGTCGGTATCCCCTGGGGCGGCAGGACGATCGGCCGGGCCAGCTCGCTCCAGTACGACATCATCGCGGGAATGCTGATGCGCCACCCACACCGCCCGCCGGGCAGCTCGACCAGATGCTCATCGAGTTCGCGGTCCAGCTGTTCCGGGTCGACATCCCCCCAGGAGCCCGACGACTTCGCGGTGCGGGCCTCGGTGCGATCGGTGTAGTCCGGCGAGGCCAGCATGCTGTCGGCGACATCGCGCATCCAGGCGCCATCCAGCCCGACGGCCGGATCGAGCAGCACCAGCCCGGACACCAGATCCGGCCTGGCCGCCGCGAGATTCAGCGCGATGGCTGCGCCGAAGGAGTGCGCAACGACCAGCGCAGGGCCGTCCAAGTCGGCGCTCAGTGCGCTGAGGGCCGCGACGTTGGCATCGATCGTCCACGGCGCCGCCCACGACGAACGGCCGTGGCCGAGCAGATCGGGTGCGGCGATCGCAACGTCGGGAAGATATCGGGTCGCAAGCACCTCCCATCGTCGGCCGTGGCCGGTGAGACCATGGATGGCCAGGACCCGCGCGGCCCGCGCCAGACCGTAGTGGTGCACATGCAATGGCTGTCTTTCACTGGTCACGGGTCGATGCTGCCAGCAGATGCACCGGCCTGTGTTGTCGGACCCCCGTGATCTCATGCCGGCATGTCCGCACCACACGTCGACCTGAACGCCGCCGCACTGACCGAACCCGGCGCGCGTGGCCTCGTCAGGGTGGTCGGCGGCGCAGGGACCGGAAAGACCGGGCTGCTGATCCGGGTCGCCGCGGCGCACATCGCGTCCGGGGTGCAGCCGGAATCCGTTCTGCTGCTGACCGGCTCGGCCCGGCTGGGCACCGAGGCCCGCGCCGCCATCACCACACAGCTGTTGGCGACCGGCAGGCGCGCGGTGCGCGAACCGTTGATCCGCACCGTTCACTCCTACGCGTTCGCGGTGTTACGCCTCGCCGCGTCTCGCACCGGCGCGCCGCCCCCGCGTCTGATCACCGGTGCCGAGCAGGACGGCATCATCCGCGAGCTGCTGGCCGGCGACGTGCAGGACGGTGAAAACGCGTCCGTCGCCTGGCCGGCCGCGCTTCGTCCGGCGCTGCTCACCGCCGGCTTTGCCGCCGAACTTCGCGATCTGATGGCCCGATGCACCGAACGCGGCATCGATCCGATCGCCCTGCAACGCCTCGGCAGAACATCGGGACGCCAGGAATGGCTGGCGGCAGGCCAGTTCGCCCAGGCCTACGAGCAGATAATGCTGTTGCGCGCCGCGGTGGGCAGGGCCGCACCCAATGCCACCGTGCCCGCGCTCGGTGCCGCGGAACTGGTCGGTGCGGCTCTGGAGACCCTCGGCGCCGACCCCGAGCTGTTGGCGGCCGAACGGGCCCGGATCAGGGTGCTGCTCGTCGATGACGCCCAGCACCTCGACCCCCAGGCGGCCCGGCTCGTGCGGGTGCTGGCGGGCGGTGCCGACCTGACCGTCCTCGCCGGTGATCCCAACCAGGCGGTATTCGGCTACCGCGGTGCCGATCCCGCGCTCCTTCGCCCCGCCGACGGGGCGGCGGTGATCACTCTCACCGAATCGCATCGCTGCCCGCCTGCGGTGGCCCGCGCCATCAACGGGATCGCACGCCGGTTGCCCGGGCCCGCGGGCCCCGAGCTACAGGGTGTCGAAGGCCGGCCGGGAACCGTACGGGTCCAGACCGCCGCGACACCGCACGCCGAGGCGGCAGTCATCGCCGACGCACTGCGGCGTGCCCACCTCGTCGACGGTGTGCCCTGGTCGCGGATGGCGGTGATCGTCCGCTCCGTATCCCGGGTCGGAGCCGCGCTCGCGCGGTCCTTGTCCGGCGCGGGTGTACCGGTCGAGCCGGCCGCCGCCGACGCGCCTCCCGCCGAGCAGCCCGCGGTGCGTGCGCTGCTGACTGTGCTCGCGGCGACGGCAGATGGTCTCGACGATGATCGGGCGCTACTGCTACTGACCGGGCCGATCGGCCGGGTCGATCCGGTGACGTTGCGCCGGTTGCGGCGTGCGTTGCGCTCGAACGCCCTGTCCGACGACGGCGCGCAGCCCCCGCGGGAGTTGGCCGACCTGCTCGTCCACGCGCTGGCCGGCGCGCTGCGCGCCTTGCCGGCCGATCTGGACCGGCCGCTGCGGCGGGTGCGTTCCGTGCTTGCCGCCGCGCGCAAGTCGGCCGACGCCGGGCACGACCCGCGCCATACCCTGTGGCAGGCATGGCATGCCTGCGGGCTCCAGCAGCGCTGGCTGGCGGCCAGCGAACGGGGCGGCGCCGGAGGGGCACAGGCCGACCGCGACCTCGATGCGGTGACCACGCTGTTCGACATCACCGACCAGTATGTGGACCGCACCGCGGGCGCTTCGCTCCATGGCCTCATCGACCACGTGGAGGCGTTGACGTTGCCCGCCCCGACGCGTGAAGCTCGGCCGGGGGTCGACGCGGTTGCGGTGCTCAGTGTTCACGCGGCGATCGGCCGGGAGTTCGAGTTCGTGGCGCTCGCGGGTCTTCAGGACGGGCTGTGGCCCAATACCATTCCACGCGGCGGCGTACTGGCCACCCAGCACCTGGTCGACGTCCTCGACGGCGTCGCCGCCGCCGATGAGACGGTGTCGACGACGGCGCCTCTGCTGGCCGAGGAGCGGCGGCTGTTGCTTGCCGCGATGGGCCGAACGAGGGCAGGCCTGCTGGTCACCGCGGTGGACAGCGACGCCGGCGACCAATCGATGTTGCCGTCCCCGTTCTGCGCGGAGCTGGCGGCGCTGAGCACCGAATCCGCTCCCGCCGAGCCCGTCCGCGCTCCGCGGGTGCTGTCGGCCGCCGCTGTCGTCGGCCGCCTCCGCTGCGTCGTCTGCGCACCCGGTGAGACGGTGGATGACGCCACCCGTGCTTGCGCCGCAACGCAATTGGCGCGGCTCGCCGCGGCCGGGGTTCCCGGCGCCGACCCCCGGCAGTGGTACGGCATGGCCCCCGTCTCCGCCGACGACCCGCTGTGGTGCGATGATGGCCACGTCGTCACGCTCTCGCCGTCTACGTTGCAGATGCTCACCGACTGCCCGTTGCGTTGGCTGCTCGAGCACCACGGCGGCACCGACGGTCGTGACGTGCGCTCGGCCATCGGGTCGCTGGTTCACGCCTTGGTCGCGGGCCCCGCAGCGGGCGTCGAGCTGATGGTCGGCGAACTGCAATCCTGCTGGGAGCACCTGCCGTTCGACGCGCCGTGGTACTCGGACAACGAGTTTCACAGACACCAGGCGATGCTCGCGGCATTCGCGCAGTGGCGCTCCGACACGCGTCACGAATTGACCGAGGTCGGCACCGAGGTCGATGTCGACGGTGCGGTCGCCCCTGCCGACGGTGACGCACCCGCGGTGCGGGTCCGGGGCCGGGTGGACCGCCTCGAACGTGACAGCGAAGGCAGGCTGGTGGTCGTCGACATCAAGACGGGCAAGAGTCCGGTCACCAAGGACGACGCGCAGCGTCACGCCCAGCTGGCCCTCTATCAGTTGGCCATCGCCGAAGGTGTACTGGCACAGGGGGAGCAGCCCGGCGGCGGACGCCTCGTTTACCTCGGCAAGGTCGGCGCGGCAGGCGCCACCGAGCGTGAGCAGGACGCGCTGACCAGGGACACGCGCGCCGAGTGGAGTGAACGGGTGCGACTGGCCGCGGCGGCCACCCAGGGCCCGAGCTTCCCAGCGCGCATCAACGAGGGATGCGCGCACTGCCCGGTGGCGTCGAGTTGCCCGGCGCAGGCGTCGGGGGGTGAACGTCGGTGACGAAGCGTTTCAGTCCCGCCGAATTGGCTTCGGCCCTGGGGCTTTTCCCACCCACACCCGAGCAGACCGCCGTCATCGCAGCACCGCCCGGTCCGCTGGTCGTGATCGCGGGTGCCGGCGCTGGTAAGACCGAGACCATGGCCGCGCGGGTGGTATGGCTGGTGGCGAACGGCCATGCGCGGCCGGGGGAGGTGCTCGGGTTGACGTTCACCCGCAAGGCCGCGGGGCAACTGTTGCGGCGGGTCCGATCGCGGCTGGCCCGGCTCGACGGGGCGGGTCTGCTCCCCGCCGAAGCGGCGGCTGACACGGGGTCCCCATCGGTTGGCACCTACCACGCATTCGCGGGTGCGCTACTGCGCGAGTACGGTCTGCTGCTCCCAGTGGAGCCCGATACACGGCTGCTGGGCGAAACCGAGTTGTGGCAGTTGGCCTTCCGCGTCGTCTGCGAGCATCCGGGAACGCTGAACACCGACAAGACACCCGCGGCGATCACCGCGATGGTGCTGCGGCTGGCGGGCCAACTCGCCGAGCATCTGGTCGGCACCGAGCAACTCCGTGACACGCATGTCGAGCTCGAGAGGTTGGTGCACACACTGCCGGCGGGCCCCTATCAGCGCGACCGGGGACCCAGCCAGTGGCTGCTGCGCATGTTGGCCACCCAGTCGGAGCGCAGCGAACTCGTCCCGCTGATCGACGCCCTGCACGCGCGGATGCGCGCGGACAAGGTGATGGACTTCGGCATGCAGATGTCCGCTGCCGCGCGGTTGGCGGTGAGTTCACCGGCCGTCGGCAACCAGCTGCGCCAGCGCTACCGGGTGGTGCTGCTCGACGAATATCAGGACACCGGACATGCCCAGCGGATCGCCCTGTCGGCGCTGTTCGGCGGGGGCGCCGACGACGGTCTGGCGCTAACGGCCGTCGGCGACCCGATTCAGTCGATCTACGGCTGGCGGGGTGCGTCGGCAACGAATCTGCCGCGGTTCAGCACCGACTTTCCCCGCTGCGATGGCACGCCCGCACCCGTGCTTGAACTGCGCACCAGCTGGCGTAACCCGCCACAGGCGCTGCACCTCGCCAACGCCGTATCGGCGGAGGCGCGACGGCGCTCGGTTGCGGTGCGATCACTGCGGCCGCGCCCCGACGCCGAGCCGGGCAGCATCCGGTGTGCGCTGCTGTCCGACATCGCCGCCGAGCGGGAGTGGATCGCGGACCGCCTGGCCCACCTGCGCGAGGAGGCAAGTGCGGCGGGCCGCGCCGTACCGACGGCGGCGGTCCTGGTCCGCCGCAACGCCGACGCCGCACAGATCGCGCAGGCGCTGACCGCCCGCGGGGTGCCGGTCGAAGTGGTCGGCCTGGCCGGTCTGCTCGCGGTGCCAGAGGTCGCCGACGTCGTGGCGATGCTGCGTATGGTCGCCGACCCGACGGCCGGGTCGGCGGCCATACGGATCCTCACCGGAGCCCGCTGGCGGCTGGGCGGGGCGGACATCGCGGCGCTGTGGCGTCGCGCCGTCGAACTCGAGGTGCCTGCGGGGCGCCCCGACGCCCGGGAGCAGCCGGGGGACCGGTGGGTGCCGGAGCGCGAGACGCCCTGCCTGGCCGACGCGATCTGCGACCCCGGCGAGGCCGCGCGATATTCGCCGGACGGGCATCGGCGGATCGTGGCGCTGGGTCGTGAGCTCAATGCGCTGCGGGCGCACCTGAGCTATCCGCTTGCCGATCTGGTTGCGGAGGTGCGCCGGGTGCTCGGAATCGACGCCGAGGCGCGAGCGTCCCGGCCCGTGCCGTCGGGGTGGGCGGGGACCGAGCATCTCGACGCGCTGTCCGATGTGGTCGTCGACTATGCGGCCAGGCCCGGAGCGTCGGTGGAGGGGCTGCTGGCGTTCCTGGCGGCGGCACTTGACGTGGAGAACGGTCTGGCACCCGCCGAGGTCGCCGTTTCGCAGGATCGGGTGCAGGTCCTCACCGTGCACGCCGCCAAAGGTCTGGAGTGGGAGGTGGTCGCGGTACCGCACCTGAGCGGACGGGTCTTTCCCTCCACGGCGCAGACCCGCACCTGGTTGACCGATGCCGCCGACCTTCCGCCGCTGTTGCGCGGCGACCGGGCCACGGTATCCCGGCATGGAGTGCCGGTGCTCGACACCTCCGACGTCACCGACCGGAAGCAGCTGTCGGACAAGATCTACGACCACAAGCAGCGCCTCGAGCAGCGGCGCGACGACGAGGAACGCCGATTGCTCTACGTCGCGATCACGCGTTCGCAGAGCACACTGCTGCTGTCCGGGCACCACTGGGGTGAGTCGGGGGCCAAGCCTCGGGGACCGTCGGAATTCCTGGGCGAGATCAGGGAGATCATCGAGGCGTCGGCGGCGGAGGGTGATCCGTGTGGCTGCGTCGACGAATGGGCATCCCCGCCGGCCGACGGCGACCCGAACCCGCTGCGCAACGCCGTGCTCGAGGTGTCCTGGCCGACAGATCCGGCCGGATCGCGCCGCGGCGATATCGACAGGGGTGCCGCCCTTGTCGGTGAGGCCATGTCCGGGGGGCTCGACGATGTCGACGATGCTGAGGGATGGGCAGCCGACGTCGATGCCCTGCTGGCCGAACGTCAGCGGTCCGCCGCGGTCCGTCCCGCGCCGCTGCCCAGGCAGATGTCGGTGAGCGCGCTGGTCGACATCGGACGAGACCCGGCCGCCGCCGCACGCCGGCTGCATCGGCGCCTACCTGTGCGTCCGGATCCGAATGCCTTGCTGGGAACTGCATTTCACGACTGGGTGCAGCGGTACTTCCACGCTGAGGTGCTCATCGACCTCGACGATCTCCCCGGCGCGGTCGACGGCGAAGCCGGCAGGGCGCTGGAGGAGAGCCTTGGCGAGTTGCAGGCAGCCTTCATGGTGTCGCACTGGGCGGCGCGCATACCGGCCGAGGTCGAGATTCCGTTCGACATGGTCATCGGCGAGACCGTGGTGCGCGGGCGTATCGATGCGGTGTTCGCCGATGGCGACGGCGGCTGGACGGTTGTGGACTGGAAGACCGGCGCGCCTCCGGAGACGGCCGAAGCACTGCGGGAGGCCGCCGTGCAGCTGGCGGTGTATCGCCTGGCGTGGGCCGAGTTGCGCGGCTGCCCGGTGGGCGCGGTGCGGGCGGCGTTCCACTACGTCCGCGCGGGACGGACGGTCCGTCCCGATACGTTGCCGGACGTCGACGACCTGACCGCACTGCTGGTGGAGCCGGCGGCGTAGCGCAGGCGGCGCATCCGCAGGCGTTATCGGCCTCATCGGTAGCACAGAACACGCAAAGGGTGGACAAACGGCTGTGAAGGGGCTTAGTCTATCAGCACTAAAGGTTGGTATGGCAACCTTTGGAGGTCATGACACGGAGGAATCAACGCCGGATCGCCCGCCATGATGGCTCTAAAGGTAGGCCGAAGGCTTAGAATCCATGTTTCGCCCCGGGACGATGACGCCGCGTACGTCGGACAACGTCCGGCCGCGGCTCGTCACGCGAGGGGTGATGACAATGTCGTGCCCGTCGGCGCGGCCGAACCGCCGCGGCCGCGCGTAACTGAATAGCTCGACCGCCGGTAACCAGCTGTGGCGCAGCATAATTCGGACATAGCTGACCATGTCTGTGTATTGTTTTGTGCCGCAACGGTTTAACTCAAATCGGAGCAACGGTGTTGCAACCTAGCCGGTTCTAGTGTCCCGGATCACACCCCGCGATCACACCCCGCGGCGCGGGGCGTAACCCCCCACGAAATCCGTTGTATCTAAGGAGCTTGATGTGAGTGCCAACGAGCACCGGGTAACGCACGCCCACGGCGTCGATACCCACCGGGAGTCCGACGCCTATCTGCAGAAGCGCCAGCTGAAGAAGGGCAGCGCCGGTTGGGTGCTGCTCGCCGGACTGGGTGTCAGTTATGTCGTGTCGGGTGACTACTCCGGCTGGAACTTCGGTCTGGGTGAGGGCGGTTTCGGCGGGCTCGCCATCGCGGCGGTGGTGATCGCCGGAATGTATCTGGCGCTGGTGCTCGGGATGGCCGAGTTGTCCTCGGCGCTTCCGGCGGCGGGCGGTGGGTACACCTTCGCGCGGCGCGCCCTCGGGCCGTGGGGCGGATTCGCCACCGGAACCGCGATTCTCATCGAGTACGCGATCGCGCCGGCGGCCATCGCCACGTTCATCGGCGCCTACGTGGAGTCGCTCGGGCTGTTCGGCATCACCGACGGTTGGTGGGTATACCTGGCCGCCTATGCGCTGTTCATCGGCATCCACCTGGCGGGCGTCGGCGAAGCGCTCAAGGTGATGTTCGTGATCACCGCCATCGCGCTCGTCGGCCTGGTGATCTTCGCGGTGGCCGCCATCGGACTCTTCCAGGTCGAGAACCTGACCAACATCGCCCCCACCGACGCCGCGGGCGCGTCGACATTCCTCCCGCACGGCTATCTGGGCATCTGGGCGGCCATCCCGTTCGCCATCTGGTTCTTCCTCGCCGTCGAAGGTGTGCCGCTGGCGGCCGAGGAGACCGCCAACCCGGAGCGCAACGTGCCTCGCGGCATCATTGCGGCAATGGCGGTGCTGCTGGTCACCTGTGCCACCGTCCTGGTGCTGACCACCGGCGCCGGTGGTCAGCACCAGGACGGTGGCACAGGTGACCAGCAGCACCGCCATTGCC
>Ga0075369_10000566_pt1 | contig 11697 bp, 1 predicted proteins | sample EndMethybrTD3034_FD_71400 | JGI IMG/M metagenome (GOLD analysis project Ga0075369, IMG submission 71400) | Populus endosphere microbial communities from Tennessee, USA - Endosphere MetaG P. TD hybrid TD303-4 | ecosystem: Host-associated > Plants > Roots > Endosphere | place: USA: Tennessee...
CCAGTGTCATCACCGGAGCGGAGGCTCTGGGCCTGCTGGTCGGCGAGGCCATTTGGGGAGGGGCGGCGCTGCAGGTGGCGACGGGCGGCGGCATTGCCGAGCTCGTCGCCGCTGGCAGTGTCACGACGAATACGGCCGCGGTCGGTATCTACAACGCCTTCCTCAACAGCGGCCTCGCTCTCAGTCATCTGGTCGCGGTCACGGCGGGCCTGTGGGCCAACGGCGGCATCGGCGTCGGCGCCGAGGTGCTCTACCAGGTCGGCTCGCATGGCCTTGCGACCTATGCCGACCTCGCCGACCGGCTCGCCACGGCCGTCGAGGCCGGCACGCTTTCGGCCAGCGAGATGATCGATGGCGCCGTGGCTGTCGTCCTGCGCGCGAACAGCACTGCCGCCGGCGCGGACTTCGTTGCCGCGCTCATCTCGCACGGTGTGATGGCGGCCGACGATGCGGTCGCCGAGCTCGGGGCATCGATCTCGCCGTCCGGCCTCAGCGCCATCGACGTCGTCTCCATCACCGCCCATGTGACCGCCGACCTTCCGGCCTCCGCGCACTTGCTCGGCGTCGGACTTGCCGAGCTTGCCGTCGCCGGGCAGCTGTCCTTCTCCGATGTCGGCACCGCCCTGTCGGATGCGCTCGCGAGCCCGGCCGTGCTGAGCTTCGCGCAGGCGTCGGCGTTGCTGATCGGCGCCGGCACGGTGGCGGAGGTTGCAGCACAAGCGGGAGCGGCGCTGATCGCCCTCATCGACAGCGATGCCCAGCACCTGGCCGACGCGCTCGACAGCATCGGCGACGCTATCGGCGACGGGACGCTCACGCCTGTCGGCGGCGTTGCGTTGATGGTCGGTATCGCCGAAGCGGGTGGGCAGAGCCAGAAACTGGCGGTGGCCGAAGCGCTGGGTGCGCTGGTCCAGGCCGGCGTCGCCGCGTACGGCAACGTGTCGGCCAGCCTGACGACGGAGGTTACGGCTGGGCGCATGGCCGGCGCCGACGCCGTGTTCGTCTTGCTGCATCTGGTCCACGACACGACGTCGGCCGGCCAGTTCGTCTCGTTCGTCAATTATCTGCTGGGTCAGGCGGTGCTTTCGGCCGGCGATGCGACCGGTGCTGTGCTGGCGGCGGTGCGCGACACCGTCTCCGTCGCGCCCGGCGCCGCGGTCGACCTGCTGATCAACCTGGCAGAGAACCATGTGCAGGCGCCGGTCGATGCCGTCGACAGGGCCGTCATCGTCCAGGCTGGCGCCGCGCTGGCGAGCCTGGTGACCGGTGGCGAGGTCACTGCCGCCTCGGTGCTGGACCAGCTCGCTTGGCCGCCCTTCGCCGTCGTGCCTTTGCTCGCCGCCATCGAAGCGGCCGCCGGCTCGCAGTCGTCGCTGGGGCAGGGCGCTCATGCGGCGCTACTCACCCATGTGACGGGCGGCTTCATCTATGACGTCGTCCAGTATGTCGGCCAGCTGATCGGGCCGCAGGGGCTCACCGCGGCGCAAAGCCTGTCGATCCTCGTGGACATTGCGGTCCACGGCGGCGTCGAGGGGCAGATCGCGGTCGGGCAGGTGCTTGGGCGACTCCTCGCCGAGCATGCCGCTACGACGGCCGAGCTGCATGCGGCGCTGTACGTCGAGGACCTCTCCAACGAGGCGGCGGCGATGACGCTCGCCGCGATGATCGATCCTCTCGCCGCCACCATTCCCGTGGCGGTGCTGCAGCTGATCGTCGCCAACGTTCGGCTGCCGCAGGGCGCGGACAGCTGGCAGCCTTACGTCCAGCCGCTGATTGCGGCGCTATCGAGCGCGACGCTCGGTGAGGGGCCGATCTATCAGGCCAATGGCCTCAGCTTGGCGCAGGCGGTGCTGGCCATCTCGGTCTACGCCCGCGTCGGCGACACGGACGTCATGCATGACGCCGCCGTGGCGATTGCTGCGCTCGCCCAGGCAAGCCACGCGACGGACAGCGTATTCACCCTGCTCGGCCGCGCGTTGGTGTGCGACCTCCAATACGCCAATCTCGCCGGCAGGCAGATCGCCGAGGTCGGCGTCGCGCTCAGCTTTACCGCGGAGCAGACGGCGGAGGCCGTGGCGAACAGCGTCGACCACGGACTCACCGCTGCCGACGCCATCAACGTGCTGGCGCGGCTCACCAGCTTCGACTCCAGCTCTTTCGGCCTCGTCTCGGGTGCGGCGATCGCCGACCTGACGGATGGGCACATCACGGCCACTCAGGCGATGGACGTGCTGCTCGGCCTCAGCGGCGTATCGGCCGACAACATGATGCTGCTGCTCGCGGGCTTCGCTGGTGCCGGCACTGCCGCCGACCAGCTCGCTGCGGGCCACGCCATCGCCTACCTCCCGGCTTTCGATGCCCAGCTGCTGACGCAGATCCCTGACAATGCGGTCAGCATGGTGGCGCTGGGGATCGCCTCCAGCGGCGCGCCCAACGCCGAGATACTCCTCATCGCCCTGTCGCTGCAGTCGGGCGAGGACCTGACCCCGGCGATGATGGCGGCCCTCGCCGTCGCCGCGAACGCGGGCACGTTGCCGGCCGCCGACGGCGTGCGCGCGCTGGCCTACCTCGGCGTCAACGTTGCCAGCCTGCAGGGCGACGAAGCCCTGGCCCTGCGCACGGCCCTGCACGAAGAGCTCGTGGACCTCGTGCGCGATCATCTCAGTGGGGACGTGGCCGCAGGCATTCTCCTTACGTCGCTGCCGGTAACGAGCTTCTTCGTGGACAAGATGCGGGCGGAAGCCGGCGGCATGCTGGCGGCGCTCGTCGATGCAGGCCTTGCAAGCGCGGCCGACATCACCGCCGCCCTGTCCGCCAGCCTGGCCGCCGGCACGAACACGCCAGCGGCGATCGCGGCCTTCATTGCCGGCGCGGCGCTCAACCGCGAGTACACGAATCCGTTTCCGACCTCGCATGACCTCGCGAAGGTGCTGGGCGACTTTCTGGGCGAGCTGATCGAGACGGGAAGCATCGGCATCCGCGACGCGATGGCGGGCGTTGCGGCCTCCCATACGTGGTTCCGCATGGGCGATTTCGCGGGCGAGACCACGATGTTGGTGGCCGTGGCCGCGCACGATGCCGCAGGGCTGCAGGCGGCGGTCGGGCATGCCCTGGTCGCGGTCTACCAATCGGATTCGTTTTCCTTCACGTCGGTGTTCGATGCCCTGGTGGGCGTGCCGGATGGCCTGGCGGCTGGCAAGGCCAAGGACGTGCTCTTCGGCATGGCGGACGGCTTCCAAGGTCAGCCGTCCGGTCTTGGCGGGCTATGGACCGTGACGTCGGAGTTTGCAGCCTTGAACGCCCGCGGCGCCCTCACGGCGCAGGAAGTGGCGGATGGCGTGACGGCCGAGATTGCCGCGGGCAATTTCCCCACGGCATATGGCCTCAAATTCCTGGCCTACTGGGTGGCGGCCGACGTTTCCCTGGCCGGCGTTGCGGCCGATGAGATCGGCGAGCTGATGGGCACCGGCGTCACGGCAGTGCAGGTGATCGACGCGCTTCTCGACGCGCCGCGGCCGGTCAACGACGACATCTACCCCGATCCGCCGGTCGTGCTCGCCGTGGCCCGCATCATCGGCGGCCTGGGAGCGCTCGACCTCGTCACCTATGCCCACGCGGCCAACGCCATCACGGCGGCAGAAGGCCACGGTACGCTCGCTACCGCCAACGCCGCCGCGATCCTGCTCGGTCTCGCCGAAACGGCAGCCGATAGCGACATGGCCTTCCTGGCGATCGGGTTCCGCGACCTCATCCAGCGCGGGCTCGACCCCAGCGAAGTGGGATCGATCCTGTCCTGGGCACTTGAGCTCGATCTGGTCACCCATGTGCAGGCGTCGTCCTTGGTCTCCTATGCCGCGTGGGCCATTTCCGATCGTCCCGATGCCGACCTCTACATGGCGTCGTTTGGCAGCATGGTCCTGGCCTGGACCGACCCGGCTGCCGCGGTGGCTGCGGTCGATCACGTCTACGAGCTCGGCCTCCTCGCAGCCGAGGACGTCGTCAGCCTCCTGACCTACATGCACAACACCGCCGGCGCGCACACGCGGTGGGTCATCGGGCAAGAACTCTGGAAGATGTTCGAGGATGGCGGCTACGCGCTCGAGAACATTTTCGGGCAGGTCGTCGCCCACAACTCGATTTCCTGGATGCAGGGCTCGCTCATCGGCGCGATGGCGGCGACGCCCACCGACGACGCTTCGCGGCAGATCACCGTTGGCCATGCGCTTGGTCAATTCATAACCGATGGCGGCATGTCGTTCGGCGATGCCTATGCGGGGCTCAACCTGACCGGTCTCAGCGGCGAGCAGTACGACATGCTGATCCTGAGCGTCGCTGGCGGCAGTGGGCCGGCGGTTCAGGTCGCCATCGGTGAGCAACGATTCGGCAGTGTGTTGGCCTGGATTCCGGCAGGCGGCGTGGACCAAGGCGCCGTCGACCTTTTCGACAACGCCGTTGCGGCGGGTGCGCTGACGGTGCCTCAGCTCGTCGCGGTGCTGGTCGGCGTGGGCATGGCGCAGTACCCGGGTCCATACGCGGTCCAGACCTCGATCGGCGCCCTCGATGCTCTCGTCACGAGTGGCCGCATCACAGCCGAAGCGGCAATGATGGTGGTCGACAGCACGCTGCCGGCGATCGAAGTGTCCGAGCTGATGTATTGGCTGGCCGTCGCTTCCAGGACGTCGTCGCTGCACGACGCCGTCGCCGAGGAGATTGTCGGGCTGATTTCGGACGGTGCCCTGAGCGCGGCGCAGGCCTTCGACTACATCAGGGAGATGATTGCGACGCCCCTGGATGTCGCCGACGCTCTGGCCATCTCCGGCAACACCGTCGCCAATCTCTATGTCAGCATCGCCGGCCACGGCGACGTCGCGCTGCAGGACGCGGCCGGCGCGCATCTCGGGGCCCTGCCGGGCGGACCCTATCTGTCGCCGATCGATGCGGCGGTGACCGGCGGCAGCCTCTCCGCCGAGGGCGCGGTGCATGTCATCGCGAGCCTGCTGGGAGCGCTCGCCTCCGATCCCTCGGCGACCGCCCGCGGCTGGGCGGTCTCCCACCTCGGCGACTATGTGGCCGGCGGCCTGGTCGCTGTCGCGACCGTTTCCTCCATACTGGTCGCTGCGGCCGAGCATGCGACGACGGCGGGGCTGACCTGGCTCGGCGCCGTCATGGGCGGCCTCGATCTCGACGTTGCCGCCATCCACGGCGCCATCGCAGGCGGTGACCTCACGGCCGCGCAGGGGATGCGCTTCCTCCTCGGCATCGGCGCCGACGGCGAGGGCATCGACGCGACCTTCCTCGCGGCGCGCGCCGAGATCGCGGCGCTCGTCACGGCGGGCCAGGTGTCGGCGGCCCAGGTATTCGCCGAGGCGGCGACCTCGTCGCTCGACCAGGAGCACCTCGACGCCCTCGCGTTCGCGCTGGTCGGCCACGGCACGGCCGCCGACGATGCCGCCATCGCCGCCTACTTCGGCGCGCAGGCGACGGTGTTCGGCGATCTGGTCGGGCGGCAGGACGATTCGTTCTTTGCCGGCGTGGTCGACGAGGTCGGCCTCGTCTTCGCCAAGGTCCAGGGCGGCCAGATCACGGTCGCGCAGGCCATCGACGCCATCGAGGCGTACGCCGACGAGCACGGCGTCTCGTCCTATGCCGGCGTCTATTCGCTGAACTCGCTGTTCAGCCGGTACGGCAACGGCGCCGGGGTGGCGGCGACCAATCTCGCGATGATCGACAAGATCGTGATCGGCGATCTGTCGGCGGAACTGGCCGTACGGGTCGCCGAAGGCACGACCTCAGCCTACGTGCGCGATCCCGCGGGCGGCACCCACGTCGAGGCCGCCGACGCCACCGCGATCACCCAGCAGCAGGCCATCGACCTCCTGAACTGGGAGGCGACGCGCGCCTTCCTGCCGGAAAACGTCAATCTCGTGCGCTTCATGTTCGCCGACGATCTGTGGGTGGTGCGTCAGGTCCGCATCGATTCCAATCCATTCACGCCCTTCTCGATGAATGCCGTGATCGACGCGGCGCGCATCGGCAATGCCTACTACAACACCGGCATCCAGGACGTCGGTCGCTCGGCCTATGCCTACGACCTCGCGCTGGTGGCGCTGATGGAGCAGGTGACGGCGGCGGACCGCCCGTCCGACCAGCAGGACTACACGATCGCGCTCAATGCGCTCAGCACGCGGCTGCTCAACGGTGGCGCCGAGGGCGCGCTGGTCGCCCAGTATGCCGCGGGCAACCTTTCCTTCGATCAGGTCCTGCTGGCGCTCGACAAGGAGGTGGCGGCTACCGCGCTGGGCTCGAGCGGCGCCGACCGCGAGATGATGCACGACATCTCGCTCGCCTGGCTGAACCTCAGCGCGCGCAAATACATCGCGCAGAATCCCGGCACGGAAGGCGCCATCGAGGCCGGCCAGCTCCTGATTCAGCTCGGCGATGCGCAATATTCCAACGATCTCCTGACCGGCTTCGGCGCGCTGCTCGGCCTGTCGTCGTCGGGCGCGACCGCCGTTATCTCCTCGCTCGACAGGCAGGAGGCCTACCAGGCGGCGTTCGACACGATCCGCGCCCGCACGCCCGCGACCCTGCCGCTGAACGAGCGCGACCAGGCAGTGCTGGACGTGCTGATCCCCATGGCCAGCGGCATGCAGTTCGTGCTCGAAAGGCAACCGCTCGGCCGTGCCCTGCTCACGGTCGGTGATGACCCGACGGACGCTGCCAACTATGCTCGCCTGGGGGCCCAGGTAGGGGTCATCTTCGCCAACAAGCTCGCCGTCGATGCGATGTTTGCCGGCACGCCGTGGGGGGCGGCGATCACGGCCGCCAAGTTCGGCGCCCAGGTCGGCCTGTTCGTCCTCAGCATGGGCGCCGTGCAGGACGCAATCGGCGAGGGGCCGACGCTCTATCTGCGTGGCCAGCTCACCATCGCGGGCGCCACCGCGAGCCTGCTGGGCGACTCACTCTCCGACCTCGGCGCGGCCGGCGCGGAGATTGCGATCTCCTCGGCACCGCATTTCATCGCCTTCTCAGATGCCGTCGCCCACGGCGACGCCCAGGGCATCGCGACCTCGATAGGCGAGCTGGCGGCCGACTACTACATGCTGCAGACCGGCGTCGATCCGCGCCTCTACGGCGCGGTCGGCGAGCGGTTTGCGGACCTGATCGTCCACCTCTTCACGGGCGACACCGGCGCGCTCGGCGACGACGTGCGGGCGCTGGGTTCGGCGTACCTCGACACCATCCTCAAGAACCCCTACCTCGCCGCTATCGGCAGCCGCATGGTCCAGTACGCCGAGACCATCAACGGGGCGCTGCACGACATCAACGATTCCTACCGCATCCTCGGCGAGAACGTGTACACCGGCCTGCTGCTTGTCGGGACCCGCCTCGACGGTGCAGGCAATGCCATCCGCGACGTGGCCCACAAGGTCGGCGGCTTCTTCACCGACATCCTGCATGGCCTCGGCATCGACGGGTACATTTCCGGCGCCACCGTCTTCGCCGATGCCAACTTCAACGGCGTCCTCGATCCCGGCGAAGTCTCGACCACCACCGACGCCACCGGCCACTACTCCATTACATCGAACGGCGCGCCGCTGATCCTGCAGGGCGGCGTCGACACGGCCACCAACCTCGCTTTCACCGGCACCATGCAGGCGCCCGCGGGTTCCACCGTGGTCACGCCGCTGACGACCCTCATCCAGAAGGTGGCGGCCTCGACCACCGGCGATCCGGTGGCCGCCCAGCAACTCGTCGCCTCTGCGCTGGGTCTCAGTTCGAGCCTCGACCTCAACGATCTCGATACCGTCGCCGCCACCCGCACCGGCGTGTCGGGTGCCACGAATGCGTTCGCGGCGGCGTCGAGCGTCCTCAATACCGTCTCGCTGCTGCACGCAGCGGGTGCCACCGACGCCTTCGATGCGCTGGCGGCGCGGATCGTCGCAACGAGTGGTCTCGACCTGACGGACAACGCCACCCTCATGGCCATCGCGGCAAGTGCAGGGCTCACCGGCGGAGTGGCCAACGCAGTCGCACAGCTCGCCCTCGCCAGCAACACGCTGACCGAGCAAGCGGCCGCTAGCGCCACTGATCCGATGCGGTTCCTGCGCTACGTGACGGCGGTGAGCATGGCGGCCCAGGGCGACACGGCACACGACCTGGCCGCTGCCGGCTCCGATGTTGGGCAGCTCGCCAATGTCCTCGCCGAGCACACCGGGACCGGACTCTCTACCCAGGTCAGTGGCAATCGCACGCAGGTGGGCGGCTTCGGCGACACCGGCGCCGGTGGCGGCGAGGTGCCGCTCAAGATCAGCGCCGACGGCCACGGCATTGAGCTGGCACCGAACGGCGGCGTTTCGGTCGCCGGCAACTGGGTGCGGCTCGCAGCCCAGGACTTTGGCTCCCACGCGGGCTCCACCATAGTAGCCTATACGGTCGACTCCTCCGGCAACATCGTCGATCACAACGACGGCCACAGCACCGGCGCCTTGGCCGGACTGCCTGCACTCGGCTCGGTCGGCGGAGTGGAGGACGACCATGGCGGAGGGATGCTGCTCGGTGCTCAGTCGGTCTACCTGGCCGCCGGGGAGCAGCTGCGCTTCGCCGTGCTGAGCGGCAACCAGGTCGTCGACCTGACGCCCAGCACCCAGTTCGCCGCTCGCGGCGACGGCTCGCTGCAGGTCACGGTCGACGGCCTGCACCTGACGGCCGTGACCAACAATTCGCTGTCGGCCGCGACCACGCTCGCCGATGCGCAGCGCGACATGGGCGATGCCTTCGTCTTTCTCAAGCACGGCCAGACGCTGAATGTCGAGCTGGCCGGCAGCTCGGCCAACGTCAATACGCTGGGTTTCGTCCGTATCGACGTCGACGCGGCGACGGGCGCGCGCAGCGTCGCCGGCGTGGCGTTCGGCGACACCGCGGCATTTTCCGCGGCTGTCCGCAGCCACATGGACGGCGGCCTCCATGAGGTCCATGGCGGCGACTTCGCTAGCACGGTGAGCTGGACCGTGTCCGGCGACAGCGGCTACTACGCGCCGGTCCTGATCACGCCGTCCGGCCAGACCTTCGTCATCGGCACCGCCAATCCCGGCGGTCACGAGCAGATCCGCGTGTTCGGCGAGAACACATTCGGCTTCGAGGACCTCGCCTACAACCAGGGATCCGACTTCGACTACAACGACATGGTCATGCGTCTGAAGCCGGCGTCGGACCACATCATCTGAGGGACAGCGGCTACTCCGCCGCCATCGATCGCTTGACCGTGACGCCCTTCTCGGCGTCGAGCATGTAGTCGCGCGTCAGCGGCACGGCGTCCTGCTTCTGTGCGAGCTGGAGCTGGAAGACCATCTGGTTCATGTACCGGAAGGAGATCTCGCAACCGGCGAGATAGAACTCCCACATGCGGCAGAAGCGGTCGTCGTAGCCCGCGACCTGCTTGATGCGCTCGCGGTTGGCGAGGAAGCGCTGGCGCCAGTGGCGCAGCGTCTCGGCGTAGTGCAGGCGCAGGATCTCCATGTCGGTGACCCACAGGCCGACCTTCTCGATGGCCGCCATCACCTCGGACAGGGCAGGGGTGTAGCCGCCCGGGAAGATGTACTTGCGCAGCCAGGTGTTGGTGCCCCCCGGCGGCTCCATGCGGCCGATCGAGTGCAGCAGCATGACGCCGTCGTCGGCCAGAAGCTCCTTCACCTTGGTGAAGAACTCGACGTAGTGGGCGGAGCCGACATGCTCGAACATGCCGACCGAGACGATGCGGTCGTAGCGGCCGGGCTCGTGGCGGTAATCGAGCAGCTTGAAGCGCACGCGGTCGGCCACGCCACCCTCGAGCGCGCGCCGGCTCGAGACGGCGTGCTGCTCCTTGGAGAGCGTGACGCCTGTCACGTCGACGCCGAACTGCTGGCTGAGGAACAGGCCCATGCCGCCCCAGCCGGAGCCGATGTCGAGCACCTTGAGGCCGGGCTGCAGCAGCATCTTGGCGGCGATGTGCTGCTTCTTGTCGAACTGCGCCTGTTCGAGCGGCTCATCGCCCGTCTTGAAGTAGGCGCAGGAATACTGCCGATCGCGGTCGAGGAAGAAGTCGTAGAGCTGGTCCTTGAGATCGTAGTGATGCGCGACGTTGCGCTCGGCGCGGCCGATCGGATTGTACTGCTGCAGGAAGCGCATCCAGCGCTGCAGCCCGTACGACCACTTCACCATCGGCGTCGCTTCGAGCGCTACGATATTGCGGCCGACCAGGTCGAGCAGGTCGTAGATGTCGCCGCCTTCGACCGTGAGCTTGCCGTCCATATAGGCTTCGCCCAACGCCAGCCGTGGCCGCAGCGCCAGCCTGATGCCGGTCCACCGGGTGTGAATGCGAATAGTGACGTCCGGGCCGGGCCGCGCACCTTCGAGTCGATGATGCCTGCCGGCTGCATCGATGATGGTGAGCTGCCCTTCGTCCACTACACGGGCAAGAACCCGAGCTAACAGCATTGCCGTAACCTTCGGGGTGGTCGATGTACTCGGTCGAAATGTTAATCCAGATGGCAATTTCAAGGCAAAGGCCTGAATATTTTCCTAAAAATGACTGTGAAAATCACTTCAATAGCGATTGCGTCGCATCTGCACGGGTGTTAACAGCACAGCTACTGAAACTCACTCGCAGTGCAAAGGGAGAGCCCCGTGAAGCGTCGCGCAGCCCTCAAGACTGGTCTGGCCTTCGGTGCAGGCGTCGTCATCCTCCGCCGGGCGGAAGCACAGGGCGCCACGCTCAACCTCTATTCGGCGCGTCACTACAACACCGACGAGGCGCTCTACGGCAATTTCTCCGACCTGAGCGGCGTCAAGATCAACCGCATCGATGCCGAGCCCGATCCGCTGGTCGAGCGGCTGAAGGCCGAGGGCGACAAGAGCCCGTGCGACGTCCTCATCACCACCGACGCCGGCCGCATCGAGCGCGCCCGCCAGATGGGCCTGCTGCAGCCCGTCACCTCCGAGGTCCTGACCAAGGCGGTGCCGGCGCATCTGCGCGATCCCGACAACAACTGGTTCGGCTTCTCCAAGCGCGCGCGCGTGATCATGTACAACAAGGAGAAGGTGTCGGCGGCCGACGCGCCCAAGGCCTACGAGGACCTGGCCGATCCCAAGTGGAAGGGCAAGCTGCTGATCCGCGCCTCGGGCCACATCTATAATCAGTCGCTGGTGGGCTCGCTGCTGGCGGCCAACGGGCTGGAGAAGACCGAGGCCTGGGCCAAGGGCGTCGCGGCCAATCTGGCCCGCCCGCCGCGCGGCGGCGACACCGACCAGATCAAGGGCGTGGCCGCGGGCGAGGCCGAGATCTGCGTCTCGAACACCTATTATTACGTGAACCTCATGCGCTCCAAGAAGCCGGAGGACCGCGAGGTCGCGGCCAAGGTGGGCGTGGTGTTCCCCAACCAGGCCAACCGCGGTACGCACGTCAACATCAGCGGCGGCGCCGTGGCGCGCTACGCGCCCAACAAGGCGGTGGCGGTGAAGTTCCTCGAGTACCTGGTGTCGCCGCAGGCCCAGAAGTACTTCGCCGAGGGCAACTCGGAGTATCCGGTGGTGGCCGGCGTCGCGCTCTCGGCCGAGCTGCAGTCGCTCGGCACCTTCAAGGAAGATCAGCTCAACGCCCGCGTCTTCGCGCAGAACAACGCCGAAGCGCTGAAGATCATGGACCGGGCGGTCCGGAAA
>Ga0075369_10000567_pt1 | contig 11691 bp, 10 predicted proteins | sample EndMethybrTD3034_FD_71400 | JGI IMG/M metagenome (GOLD analysis project Ga0075369, IMG submission 71400) | Populus endosphere microbial communities from Tennessee, USA - Endosphere MetaG P. TD hybrid TD303-4 | ecosystem: Host-associated > Plants > Roots > Endosphere | place: USA: Tennessee...
AACGTGCGCCCGGAATGGCGACCAGGCTGCCGACGACCGCGCCGATGATCGCCGACAAGCAAATCGATGGCACGAATCCGAGACCCAGCTTGGCGGTGAAATTTGCCATGGCGTAGGAGCCAATGCCGTAAATCGCGACCTGGCCCAACGAGAACTGTTTGCTGAAGCCCAGGATCGTTATGAAGCCGAGCGCCACGATGGCATTCAGGAACATCTGGACTCCGACCCGGAGAACATACTGCTCCACGCCTGTCAGTGGGAACAGGAGCAAGCCCGCAATGATGACTACGTGAAGAGCGACGACCGTTCGGCCGTTTGAGTGCGAGGCGCTGCTCGTAGCGGCGGTGAATGGTGTAGACACGCTTTTCTCAGACACGACGGACACCCTTGTTGGGGAGGAACAGACCGGCTGGCCTGAAAAGGAGGATCAGAACGATGATCACGAAGGCGACGATGTCCTTATACGTGTAATCAAACACAAGCGCGCTGGCGTTCTCGAGCACGCCCATCAAAACGCCACCGGCCGCGCTCGCCGGTAGGCTGCCGAAGCCGCCGAAAATGGCCGAAGTGAACCCCTTCAGACCGAGGGTGCCACCCATGTCGATCGAAATATTGTAGGCGAAGCCCATCATCGTGCCGGCAATACCAGCAAGGACGGCCCCCAGCCCCCAGGATAGATTCACGCAGCGTGCGGTGTTGATCCCGACCAGCGTCGCGCCATGGAAGTTTTCCGCCGTTGCACGCATCGCAAGGCCGAGGCGCGTGTACTTCATAAAGATCTGGAACACAATCAATACGACCACGCCGACGAGCGCCACGATAACATTTTGCGGGATCAGGATCAGCGAGCCGATGATGATCGGTTCCGGGGAGAAATACTGGGGAAAACTGAAAGCGTAGGGTCCGAAAATGATCAACGTCAGGTTCTTGATAATCGCGGACAGACCGATGGTTCCGATGAGGACCAGGATATGGTCAAGCTTGTAAAGGCGTCGGAAGGCAATCCTCTCGACAAGCATGCCGAAAGCGGCAATCCCAACCATTGAGACGAGAGCCGCGCCGACAAACCCGCCGGGAACGTGAGAGAGTGCGGTGTAGCAGAAGTAAGCGGCCAGCATTGCAAACTCGCCGATCGCAAAGTTGATCATGTTGGACGTCGAGAAGATCAGGCTAAAGGCCATGGCCATCAGTGTGAAGCCCACACCAACCATGACGCCCCAAACCAGCTGGTTCATCACCAAGCCCAGGTCAAATTCCATTGCACTCTCCGAGCTAAGTCTAGGTTAGCTGCAGCGCTAAACACGCCGCAGCTCTTGTGACAAACGTCACTGGACGTTGTGAAATTCGTATAGCGACTTGGTGTAATCCGGGCCGAAGAAGCGGTCGTAGTTGAGGCGTTTCTCGTACAGGGGCTCGTCGATGCGAACGGTAGTCAGGATTTCATCCTTTTCCGGACTGTCCGCTGCCTTCATGACCAGCGCGGTCTTCAAGCCTTCGCCATCACGGGGATCATAAGTGTAGGTTCCGACAGGTGTTGCGAGCCCTCGGGTGTGATGAACAGCTTTCATGACCTCGATGGGATCGACTGTTCCCGCCCTCTTGATGGCGTCTGCCATGACGAGCACACCGGTCACCGCGCGGCTCATGATTTCCTGGTAGAGCCCGGTCTTTTCCTTCAAACGGGCAATCCATTCCTGCGAAAGTGGATCCGTATTCTGTGGAACCATTGGCGTCCCAGCATAAACAATGCCATTTGCCGATGCTCCGAGTTCTGCGCGGATTTTCGGATCAGCCGACTGGGCGTCCGTCATCACCACAACGTTCTTGGGAAGGAATTGCCGGACCTGGCGCACCAATGGTCCAAAGCCCGCGCCAGTGGTTGCGACAAAAATTCCGTCGAGGCCCTTCGTGCGGAGCTGGAGCAGCTGAGAGCTGATATCACGGGCCCCTTCATTGTGGCTGACTTCCGTTGCAACATCGTTTCCGGCGCTCTTATAGGCAGCCTTGAAAACATCACGAGCCGACTGTCCGTAGAAATTGTCGATGTAGAGAACACCGACTTTTTTCAAAGCGAGCTGATCGTGGGCATACTTCGCAAGCGCCGTCAGTCGAACTTTGTCCGACGAGGCCGAGCGGAAGATCATCCCCTCCCCCTCAACAAGCCATTGCTCGGCAAGGCCATAGCCCCACATGGCAACTTTTTGGTCCTTTCCGACCGGCATTGCAGTGAAGATGACACCACTCGTGCTGCCTGGCTGAAGCGTGTCAACATGATCCTCAAGGACAAGCTTCTTGGCGACCTGAAGACCGAGATCAGGGACCCCGCGGTCATCATAAGCTATCATCTCGATCGGCTGTCCAAGCAGGCCGCCTCTCGCGTTCAGCTCATCAATCGCAACCTTGATCGCATCGACAAATGGCTTGCCGAATGCGGCCGCGTCGCCTGAGAGAGCCGACACGATGCCGAACTTCACCGGCCGGTCGAGCTTTTTCTCCTGAGCCTGCGCAGGCAGGCTCAGGATAGATGTGGCAATCGCTAGTACACCAAACAGTTTCAGGTATCGCTTCCTCACTTGCATCCTCCTCCGAAGAAACGCCAGTACGGCGTGTTGACGTCAAAACGATTATTTGTCTCACGGACATTAGTCGTCTGGGCTGCCGCTGATTCCCGCGGCCGCGAAAGCTGCCTGAAGCCGTTCGGGTGAGGGCTGGAGAATCTCCAGCGTGAAATCGTCCGGATCTTTGAGGTAGCAGGTATACCCCCCCTTATTGACCCCGCCTGTAATCGCCACCGGCGGGGACAAGAACCTAACACCCTTGTCTTTCAACTCCTGGTATCTTGCCGGGACATCCGAGACGAGGAATGCCAAATGCGCTGCCCCGATGTTGTTGGGCGTGGTGTCTAGCTTCGTGCCTTTGGGGCCGACATATTCGATCAGTTCGATGACATGATTGGACGGCGGAGCTGGCAGACCGCGAAACCTAAGAAGAGCGGCCTTGAGATGCGCTCCCGGTATCCCGACCAAAGTCTCGGTGTAGCCGTTCGACTGCTCCTGACGGTGAACAACTTCGAAGGAGAAGTTCTCACAATAGAACGCGATCGAGCGTTCGATGTCAGCGACCGTCCACGAGAAATGCCAGGCTCCTAAAATCATGTGCTCTCCCTGCCGAGGCTTCGGCTCCGCCATGATGGCAAACTGCTCTCACCGCGGCTGCACCTTAGGCAAATCGCGGCCTCCCGCCCTCCACCAGCCATAAAACAGTGCATGATGTCAATAGGCACATCAAATAAATATACATTCTTGCCAATTAAAACGCCAAAGTATCTTTATTTGATGTCTTATAGGATTATTATGACTTCTTAATCGGGGATCGCGGGCCATGCTAGGTCGTTCAGACGCGACAAAAGCACTTAGTCGCCAGTCTCTTGAAAACTGGCAATGTTGACCAAGGTGCTTCTGTATCGCTCAAGGTTCGCATAGAAGCGCTCCGCCGGAGCGGAAATTCCCAGAACCATGCGGATTGCCCTTCGTGACCCCAGTGGAACTGCCATGCAAGCGAGGCCAGGCGTCCATTCCTCGTGATCGTAGGCGGTAGCCTCATCCCGAATTTTTACCAGGGCCTCGTCGAGGACTTGCCGCTTGGTGATGGTATTGGGCGTGCGACCGTTGAGGGGATGACGAGCGAGATAGATGTCGAGCGCTTCGGTCGAGAGCTGACTTAGAAGCAATTTCCCGCTTGCGCGGGCATGTGCATCTCCTGCTGCGCCATGTGGAATCTCCTGGGCTGCGATCGCAGAGCTTCCGCGCGCCGAGGCCATGACCACGATTTCATCCCCGACCCACCCGACGACATAGGCCGTTTCACCAGTCGAGTTGGCGGCCATGACCGCGTAGCGGGAAAGTAGGTCTCCTGCGCCCATCTGAAGCCGAAAGCCCTCTGCTATCGGCGCAACAGCCAACCCCAACGCATAGTTACTTCCGTTTCCCTTACGAAGAATGCCCATGCTGACCAAAGTGTGCACAAGGTGGTAGACAACCTGGCGCGGTAGTCCAAGGCTGTCACTTATGGCTTTAGCTGAGATTCCCTTCGGGGCAGAGATAGCTACCTCTGTTAGGACTCGGACGGTCCGTGCCGCTGTTTGCACACGTGGCTTCTCTTCCGCCTCGGTAGCTGCCGTAATCTGATTCATAGCTCTATTATCCGCTTGCGTTGAACCGCCTTCGGAGGCGAAGGCGTGTTGATACCAGACACTTGCATCATATTGTGATGGTTTACAAGAAATTTTGGCCAGACAGCTAGGGAAGAACCAAGCGTGAGGCTTAGCCTGCATGGCAGTTCCGCCTGGATCGAGGAAACGGTCCGTCTTGCACTGGGCATCTTCGACTCCTGCGGGACGCTTTCAGGCCAACTTGGGACGGTGAATATTGCCAGCCTGCACGACCTGTCGGGCTGATGTCACCACGCCGGAACTTCGGGGGCTCGCCGTTAGCCATGGACAATCGGACCTCCCGTGGACCGTCTGAAAGGTGCCCGTGTCCTCGTCGTTGGACTGGAGGGGCAACAGCCAGAAACGAATCCGCCCTGCGGATGCGCGATCGCTCCAACATAAATAGTCTGTCCGGATAGCGGCCCGATCCGTAGACGGCCACCTTCAGCCTGGAGATCTAACCGCAAGAATCGATCGGGAGAACCCTCTAGACTCTGGGGCCGAAGACGAATTCCAGTCCTTCGGCATCCATGGAACGCTGAAACACTAAAGACCAATCCTTGAGGTTGCAGATTTCCGAAAATGAGTGGCTCCAACTAGACGTTCTTCTCCGCGATAAGCCTCTTAGCCCGCCGCCAAGAGGTGGGTGTTGACGCGAAATCGGGCGTCCTGTGAGCTCCTTGAACAAAATCCGATCGAAAAGAAGCGTGGCGTCTCAACCCCAGTTGGACCAACAGGCGGCCCCGCTTTCGCGTCGCCAGCAAAGCAGCTGTGACCTCATAAGGGTAGCCCGAGCATTCGAGGACCCTTGTGGAATCGGCCGGCTTCGATTGACGCGCTGCCATCCTGAACCTGAAAACCGAAACCTTCGACCACGTCCAGTCTGAAGCGATCCATGCTCGTGCCCCGCACAGTTACTGAGCGGGCCGGGCAACCTGGGCCGCAAGCAGGCCAATTGCACTAGGGTCGATGACGAGGACAACATCGTCGGGGCCAACGAAGTAGTCCTAATCGGCGACCGTGCACGGCACTATCCACGCCTTCGCCAGTCTCCGTCACTATCCCGCAAGCTTCGTGACCCATCACCGCGGGTGGAAGGACGTCCTGGGTCACCTTCCATTGCCGTGGCCCTACCTCCAGCGTCTCGGTTGCATCCTCACTGCGCTTGCACAGCGAATGACCGCCGCAGGAGTAGCAAACGACCGGCGCCAGCTCGAATACGCGTTCGGGCGGCAGATGCACGGGAAAGGGCTAGCGCGCCGGTCGTTTGCGCTCATAGGCGCCCCCTCGTAGTCCGATTCGCGGCCTGTTCCGCGGCGATCTCGAATTGCTCCGCCCTGCTTCAAGTTCCTCAAAGGTGACTTCCATCTGTCGTGCGGGGATGAACGTCAGAGTTTGCTGTGCGATCAGCGCCGTATCATCCGAGGCACGGGCGTCCTTCAGCGCTGATTTCTTCTTGCAATATGATGTTGAAATCAGATAATGATGTTTTCATATGAGGCCCCACGACCGCCAAGTCGAGGGAGAAAGGGAGGAGGAACAATGTTAGGCAGTTTTCTGTGCAAGGCGCTATTGGCCTCTTGCGCGGCGCTGACCATGATCGTCAGTGCGTCGGCGCAAGAATTCGATTATGGATCGTTTCCGGGATATACGCTCAGGGTCAAGTTGGTAGGTGGGACGCAGTACGAAAAGCTTTACACCCGCATCCCTGAATGGGAGGCGCGAACCGGTGCTAAAGTGGAAATCGTTTCGTCCAAGCAGCTCTTTGACCTCGACCGTGAGGTGAAGCAGGATATTGCCACTGGCCAGATCACTTGGTGCGTTGGCTCCAATCACACCAGCTTCGCTCCGCAATACGGCGGACTTTACGTCGACCTCAAGGACTACATTCCTGCCGAAGAGCTGGCAAAATATGTGCCGGGCACATTGGCATCCTCCGAAGTGGAGGGGCGGCTAGTGCAGCTTCCGCGCGTCACCGATGTATCCAACCTCTATTATCGCAAGGATCTCTATGAGGATTCGGCCCGACAGGAGGCCTACAGGGCCAAGTTCGGGGCTGAGTTGGCTCCGCCCAAGACCTATGACGAACTCAAGCAGCAGATCGTCTTCTTCGCCGATCCACCAAACCTTTTCGGCACTGCCTTCACCGGAAAGGACGAAGGCATGTCCGGCCGTTTTATGGAAATCCTGCGAGCCAATGGCGGCGACCTATTCGACAACAATTGGAACCCGACGTTCAATTCTCCCGAAGGAGTAGCGGCCCTGCAGTGGTTTGTGGATATTTACCGGGCCGGCGCAGTGCCTGCCGGAACGGTGAACTACACATTCGACGAGATCGGCCAGGCTATGGCTGCGGGCCAGCTAGCAATTGATCTGGATTGGCCAGGTTTCGCAGGGTTTTACAGTGATCCGGCTTCCTCGAAAATTGCCGATCATCTGGGCTTTGCTCTTTCGCCCGTAGGCTCCGCCGGCGTGCGCGGCGGCTGGTCGGGTTCGCACAGCTTCTCTGTGACCGAGGCCTGCGACAACAAAAAGGCAGCCGCTTCGTTTGCTGTCTTCCTGACCGATGACGAGAGTGAACTTATGGAGGCCAAGGCCGGAAATCTTCCGACCCGCTCTGCGACCTACGATGAAGTTATTAAATACTTCAACGAGAACGGAAAAACGGCGTTGGCCGAGATGTTCGTAATATGGGAAGCTTCGTTGGCCGACGCCCGAACTCCGCCGCTGATCCCGCAGTGGATTGAGGTGTCCAATGTTCTCTGGCCGCAGTTGCAGGCTGCGATCCTGGGTGAAAAGACACCTCAGGAAGCTCTAGACCAGGCGGCGGCTGAGGCTCGCACTATCCTTGAGGACGCAGGCGTTCTGTGACTAGCCGGCTCCGGGTCTTTCCGGAGCCTTCCCAACGACAAAACAGATTGGCGAGCGATCACGTCGATCAGCTCGACAGTAGGGATATGACCTTTGATTTCGACTATCAACACACTGCCGAAGGCGGCGGGACGGAGCTTGGCCGGGTTCTTCCGCTCGCCTCGTGCCGTGCCGTACCTGCTGCTGCTCCCGGGGATTGTGGTTATCCTTTCGGTCGTTCTTGTGCCACTTCTGGTCTCGTTCTGGACGAGTTTTACCAGCTATAACCTCACCAGGCCGGAGACACTCTACAATTTTGTGGGCCTCAGAAACTATCAGAGACTCATGGGCAGTGCCGAGTTCTGGTGGGCGTTTGGCCGCACGTTTCTGTTCATCACTATAACGCTGAACCTCGAGCTACTGCTGGGGTTAGGGCTCGCGCTCCTGGTGAACAGGATCACTTGGGGGCAACGGACACTACGCACTATCATGATGTTCCCCATGATGTTCTCGCCTATCCTTGTTGGGTTTCAGTTCAAATACATCTTCAACGACGCCATCGGTCTTGCAAACAATGCCCTGTTTGACCTTGGGCTGATCGATCAGTCGATTCCGTGGCTTGTCGATGGCACGCTTGCAAATATCTCGATCATCGCCGCCGAGATCTGGATGTCGACCTCGGTTTTTGCGATTCTTCTTTTGGCAGGGCTGATGGCGCTGCCCAAGGAGCCGATCGAGGCCGCGAAGGTCGATGGGTGCAATGCCTGGCAAGTGTTCCGCCACATCACACTGCCGTTCTTGATGCCTTTTGTCTTCATCGCAATGACGATCCGTTCGCTTGATGTGGCGCGTGCCTACGACATGATCCGTATCATGACCAACGGCGGGCCAGCTGGTCGAACGGAACTGCTCTGGACGCTCATGACACGCACTGGGTATCAGAATTCGCAGATGGGGATGGCCAATGCCATGGGCTATGTGTCCATCATTCTCTCGATCGTCTTCACCTTCTACTTCTATCGTAAGCTGACAGCCGCTCGTGCATTCATGGGAGGCGCGCAATGATTGCAACTCAACTCGAAACCTCCTGGCAGCGGTGGTTGATCCGGATTGCAGTCTTCCTCGCCATGCTGACCCTGACGGTTCCTGGGGTGTGGGTGGTGCTGACCGCGTTTCGGCCCAACATCGAGGTCATGGCACGCCCGGCGATCTGGATTCCCCAAGACTGGACGCTGGACAATTTCCGGCGACTATTCGGTTTTTCGTCTGCCCAGCAGGGGCTCCCCGTGGCGCGGTATTTTCTCAACTCGCTTGTCATATCGCTAACTTCGACCGTAGTGGCTGTCCTTATTGGAATGGCTGGCGGCTATGCCTTCGCACGCTATCGCTTCAAGGGTAAAGCCACACTCTTCCTTGCCTTCATGCTCAGCCGGACGGTACCGGGTGTGGCATTGAGTTTGCCGCTCTTCATCATCTGGGCGCGCCTTGGGCTGATCGACACCAGCGTTGGCCTTATCATCGTCTACCTTGCAATCAATATTCCCTTCACTATCTGGCTGACTGACGGCTTTTTTCGCCAGATACCCGTGGACCTGTCGGAAGCGGCACAGATAGATGGCTGCACCGCTTGGCAGGCGTTCTGGAAAGTGGAATTTCCCCTCGCCCGTTCAGGCTTGGCATCGGCGGCGATCTTCGCATTTCTCACCTCGTGGAACGAATATGCGCTGGCTTCCCAACTCACTCGCACCACCGCATCAAAGACCATGCCAGTCGGCCTCATGGACTTCACCGCACAGTTTACAGTGGACTGGACCGGCATGAGCGCGATGGCAGTGCTGATCATCATCCCCGCTCTGGTTTTGACCTTCATCGTGCAAAAGCACCTGATCGCCGGTCTCACCTTCGGCGGCGTCAAGTAAGGAAACGAACGTGGCACAGGTAAGTCTCAACAAAGTCCGGAAGCGTTACGGCACGCTGGAGACAGTGCATGGCATTGATCTCGAAATCGCTCACAACGAGTTCGTCGTGCTGGTGGGGCCCTCGGGCTGTGGCAAGTCCACAACTTTGCGAATGATCGCTGGTCTCGAGAATGTGTCGGATGGCACGATTGTTATCGGAGACCGCGTGGTCAATGACCTACCACCACGTGACCGCAACATCTCCATGGTATTTCAGAGCTACGCGCTCTATCCGCATATGAGCGTGCGGGACAATCTCGGCTTTGGTCTCAAGATCGCCAACACGCCGGATGCCGAGATCAACGCTCGCGTCGCCGACGCAGCCGAGATTCTCGGGCTGGGTCCATATCTTGACCGCCTTCCCGCAAATCTTTCGGGCGGGCAGCGGCAGCGCGTCGCGATGGGTCGCGCCATTGTGCGCCACCCGGACGTGTATCTGTTCGACGAGCCGCTATCCAATCTTGACGCCAAGCTCCGCGGCCAGATGCGGGTTGAGATCAAAAGGCTTCACCAGCGCGTGAAAACCACCGTGATTTACGTGACACATGACCAGGTCGAGGCCATGACGCTTGCCGACCGAATAGTCATCATGCGCGATGGGCACATTGAACAGATGGGTTCTCCCATTGAAGTCTTCGAGAAACCAGTCAACACCTTCGTGGCCAGTTTCATAGGTTCGCCACCGATGAATCTTCTCGATGCGGTCGTAACCGACGGCAAGGCCAGGCTCTCCGATGGGTTGGAAATCCCCATACCTGTCAGCACCTCGGTTTCTGAAGGGCAGCAAATTGTACTGGGCTTCCGTCCGGATAACTTTGCGCCCCAAGGCCACTCCTTGCACAGCGACGCCAATGCCCTGAGCGTAAAATGTACGGTGAATATCGCGGAGCCCTTGGGGACGGAGACGATTTTGATCGTGACCTTGGGCGGCAAGGAGGTGCAGGGCAAGATGCTCGATCCTCGTACCGTCGCGACCAATGAGTTGATGGACTTTACCCTCGACCTGACGAAGCTGCACGTCTTCGAGAGTTTGACCGGACGGCGCATATAGCTGAAAAATCCGGTGGGCGTCTGGTGAAAGATATGAATACGGAGGAAAATATGACAGAAACACTGCGCATCGCTGTTCGCAAATACGATCCGTTTGTGTCCGCAATAAAAAAGCAGTTCTCTGACTTCGTTGCGGTCAACAATCTCGATCTCAGGCTTGAAACCGAGATCATGGATCTCAATCCGCTGCACGACACACTGTTTGCCAAAGGCAGGCTGCAAAATGGCGACTTCGACATCGCTTTTATTCCTACAGACTGGATCGCGGAGGCGCAGTCGCTGGGACTGATCGAGGATCTAACCCCGATCATGCGGCGGAGCCCACTTTCTGGATTTCCCGAGGCTTGGAGCAAATCGCTGCTCGGTCTCCAGTCGATAGGTGGTGGCTTCTGGGGCATGCCATATCACGATGGGCCCCAATGCCTTATCTATCGCAAGGATCTCCTGGAACAGGCCGGCCTGCCGGTGCCGACGACTTGGGAGGAATTCCATGCGACCGCACGCAAGCTTCAGGATCCGGCGAGCGGACGCTACGGCACACTCCTCGCACTTTATCCGGATGGCCACAACGCCTTCTACGACTTCTGTATCCATCTGTGGACACGGGGGGGAGAGGCATTCGACAACGCAGGCAAACCTCAGTTCTTGAGCGATGCTGCCCATGACGCGCTTGAGTTTATTCGGACGCTTGCCGGAGATGAGACCGCGGTCGCGCCGAACCTTCGCGAAATCGAAAGCATCAAATCCGGCATCCTGTTCAACGAAGGCAAGCTCGCGCTCATGACCAACTGGTTCGGTTTCGCAATCTTCGGCGAAACAGCAAGCGACAGCAAGGTGGCCGGTAAGATCGACGTTGCCCCTCTGCCTTCGGGCAAGAACGGCCAAAGCGTTTCGCTGAATGTATTCTGGCTGCTGACCATCGCCGCCGGGTCGACGAAGAAGGCTCTTGCATGGGACTTCATTCGTCATTGCGCGTCTGCCCCGATGGACAAGCTGCTAACGTTAGAAGGGGCGATCGGTGTTCGTCGCTCTACCTGGAGTGATGCAGACGTCAACCGCATCGCACCCTATTACGAAAAGCTCGATGAGTTGCATACCCGGGCGCGCGAACTGCCGGTCCATCCGCGTCTGAGCGAGATCGCCCATGTCGTGGACGACCTCATGACCAAGGCTACCACCACCGACAGGCCTTCGTCGGAATTGCTGAGGGAAGCCCAAGCTGAAATCGAAAGGATCGTGGCATGACGTTGGATATTCAAGGCCTGCGGCAGCACTGGCCGATGCCGACGAGTCCAAAGCCCATTGTGGTCTTCGGCGCAGGTAGCATTGTCAATGACGGGCACCTTCCAGCCTACGAGAACGCCGGATTCTCCGTTGCCGGTATATACGATCTGGACAAAAGCCGAGCGGAAGCTGTCGCGAAGCGTTGGGGTGTGGCGCGGGTGTATGAGACCTTGGATGAGGCCGTTTCAGAAGCGGGGGCGGTATTCGATCTCGCGACTCCTCCTAACGCACACCCTGCAATCCTGGAAAGACTTCCGGCCGGATCGGCCGTCTTGATTCAGAAGCCAATGGGAAGCGACCTTGACAGTGCCTCGAAGCTTCTCGGCATCTGCCGAGAGC